>Ga0335074_10012131_pt1 | contig 12075 bp, 10 predicted proteins | sample Lox_Sample_23_FD_206715 | JGI IMG/M metagenome (GOLD analysis project Ga0335074, IMG submission 206715) | Soil microbial communities from Loxahatchee National Wildlife Refuge, Florida, United States - Lox_Sample_2.3 | ecosystem: Environmental > Terrestrial > Soil > Wetlands | place: USA...
GTCGTCCAGGCCCGCGGCCAGGCCCTCGCGGGCGGCCACGGTCCGCAGCACGACCGACGACATCCGGGTCAGGCTGGCCAGCGGCTGGTGCCGGTTCTGCCGGGTGCCGAGGTCGACCTGGGCCATGCCGTCCAGGCCGATCTGCTGGTAGACGTCGATGACCATGCCGATCTCGACCCCGTAGCCGGTGAAGAACGGCACGTTGGCGAGCAGCTCCCGGCGGGCCGCGAACTCGCCCGCGAGCGGCTGCACGAAGCCCGCGAGCTCGGGATAGAAGAGGTTGAGGAGCGGCTTGGCCATCAGCTCGGTGACCCGGCCCCCGCCGTCGGGGACCGACTCCTCGCCCTGCTTGAACGGACGCCGGTAGGCGGCCTTGACGAACTGGATGCTGGGGTCCTCGAGCATCGGGCCGAGGGTGCCGTAGACGAAGTGCTCCTCGAAGTCGGTGGTGTCCGCGTCGGCGAACATGACGATGTCGCCCCGCGCGGCGGACAGCGCGCGCCACATCGCGTCGCCCTTGCCCTGCGCGGGACCGTAGCCGGGTAGGAGCTCGTTCTCCGAGAAGACCTCGACGCCATGGGCGCGGGCGACGTCGGCCGTGCCATCCGGGGAATCGGCATCGACGACGATGACCTGGTCGATAAGGCCGGTTCTGGCCTGCAGGCCGGCGACGGTGGAGAGAATAGAGCCGATGGTGCCAGCGACATTGCGGGCCGGGAAGATCAGGGTGGTGGAGGGTCGCTCCGCCCTGGGTTCACTCGATAGCGCGAGACCTTCGAAGTCTCGGTGGTGATACGAGCGCTGTTCAAACCACTCCCAGACTGTCATGTTCATATAACGACATCCTGACTCGTTAAGTTGCAGCGTGGGTGCACAGGAGCGCTCGCGCCGCAACTGCCCGGTTGGCTTACTAGGGCTACCCCCGTGGCTGGTGGGTATGCCCGGCGCTCGCTGAGGGCTAGCTGTGGATGATGCCGGCTATGTCTCAACAGATCGGCCAGCAGCGAGATCTAACGATCGAAACGTGGCGTATCTAACGCTCGTCGCTGCGAATAACTAACCAAATGGCAATAAGTCACGCCAACGGAACCTTTCGTTAACCTAACCGACCACTTCTCGTCGAACGGCGCCGGTTCGATGTCGAGGGATGTCCATGGACGGAAGTCCGCAGACAAGGGCGTCCGACGACGACAGGAGCGACTTATGCGTCCGAGAACCGGCATTGCCGCGTTCGCCACGCTGATGACCACGGCGGGCGTGCTCGCCGCGGCGGCCGCGGGTGCCAGCGCGGCCCACGCCAGCACGACCGCCGACGCCCGCCCGGCCGGGGCCGGCCTCGGCCACGGTCAGGCCACCCGGCTGATCCCGGGCGACCTGCTGGTCAGCACGAGCTACTACCGCAACGACCCGAACATCGTGGCCGGGACCACCCAGCTGCCGCCCGGCTGCACCGGCGCCAACTGCGCGACCGCGATCGCCAACGGCAACTACCCGTACGTCTTCAACAACGACACCGTGGACGGCAGCTTCGGCGTCACCTCGCCGCTCTACCTGAAGCAGATCACCCCGTCGGGGTTCCCGCAGGGCGTCATCCCGGTGCCGACGAGCGAGCTGACCACCAGCTTCTCGTCGAAGTCGGAGGGCGCGCTCAACCTGTCGAGCGACGGCAGGAACGTGACGTTCATGGACTACGCGGCCGCGCCCGACACGGTTGACGCGTCGAACGCCAACACCCCCGGCGTCATCGACCCGACCAACCCGGTTCCCGGCGCGTACTACCGCGCGGTCGCGAACCTGTCGGCCAACGGCACGTTCACCTTCACCGAGACCAACGCCTACAGCGGCAACAACGGCCGGGCGGCGGTCGAGGCGAGCGTCGACGGCAAGGACTACTACTACACGGCGGGCAACGCGGGCAACGGCTCCAACCCGCAGCCGGCCGGCGTCGTCCTCGGCGCGGGCACCCAGATCATCACCCCGTCCGACCTGCCGGAGGCGTACCAGGCGCCCGGGCAGCCCACCCCGGTCGGCAGCTTCAACGTCACCCAGCTGGGGGACAAGGCGGACAAGGTCGGCAAGGACGACAACTTCCGCGGCCTTGCGCTGTACAACAACGTGCTCTACTACACCAAGGGCAGCGGCAGCAACGGCGTCGACACCATCTACTTCCTCGACACCACCGGCACCGCGTGCCCGGACGGCGTCGGCGTCCCGGTCCCGGGGGCGAAGCTGCCGACCGCCGGGATCGAGTCGACCCTGACCTCGACCGGCCTGGCCAGCAACATGTGCATCCTCAAGGGATTCCCGACCGCGCTCGCCAAGAACGCGACCGACGCCAGCGACTACCCGTTCGGCCTGTGGTTCGCCAACCCGACCACGCTGTACGTGGCCGATGAGGGCGCCGGCGACAACGCGTTCGCCAACGGGTCCTACACCGCGGCCGCCGCGTCCACCACGGCCGGCCTGCAGAAGTGGGTCTACAACGCCACCGCGGGCGAATGGCAGCTCGCCTACACCCTGCAGAACGGGCTCAACCTGGGCACCCCGTACACCGTCCGCGGCTACCCGACCGGCGTCAACTCGGTCACCGGGCTGCCGTGGGCGCCGGCCACCGACGGCCTGCGCAACCTGACCGGCCAGGTCAACCGGGACGGGACCGTGTCCATCTGGGCGGTCACCTCCACCGTCAGCGGCGGCGGTGACGAGGGCGCGGACCCGAACCAGCTGGTCGAGATCACCGACTCGCTGAAGGCCACCACCGCGCCGTCGCAGGAGCGGTTCCGTACCGTCGTGCCCGCGCTGTACGACCAGGTCGTGCGGGGCGTGTCGTTCACGCCGGGCACCGGCACGGGCTTCCTCGGCGGTCGCTAGCCCGGTTAGGCGCTGTCATAGGTGATAAGTCGGTCATGCCGGGCGCGAGCCGCGCCCGGCATGATCCGTTTCTCCGGCCGCGACCGGTCACCTCGGCGGAATAGTCAGAGGTCACGTGCGTTGTCACTAGCGACGGTGAAGATCCCCGTCGCTCTCCCACCTGCTCGTCTTCGATTCTTCGATGGGACCGTTGCGTCTGATTATGACCTTGAACGCCATCCGTAACTTCCGCTCCGCGCTGGCCGTCAGGTCCACGCGCAACACCGCCGCGCCCATCATCAGGCTCACCGCCACCGCGACCTTCGCGTACCTGCTGGCGACGCTCATCCCGGGCACGACCGACCGTCCAGTCCTGGCGCCGCTGACCGCGCTGCTGGTGCTGCAGGCGAGCCTGTACCAGACGATCAGGAGCGGGCTCAAGAAGGTGCTCAGCGTCGCCGCCGGCGTCCTGCTGGCGGTTGGCCTGGCCGAGTTCATCGGCTTCTCCTGGTGGCAGCTGATGCTGGTGATCGCGGTGGCGCTGCTGATCGGCAGCGTGCTGCGGCTGGGCGATGACCTGCTCGAGGTGCCGATCAGCGCGATGCTGATCTTCGCCTCGGCCGGGCACGGCGCGGCCGCGACCGGTCGGGTGGTCGACACGCTGGTCGGCACCGCCGCCGGGCTGCTCGGCGGGCTCGCGTTCGGGTCGCTGCGGGTGCAGCCGGCCCGCGCGGCCGTGTGCGGGCTGGCCGGCCGGCTGGCCACGCTGCTCGACCGGATGAGCGCCGACCTGGGCGACGACCCCGAGCCCGCGCTTGTCACCGAGTGGCTGGTCGAGGCGAGGTCGCTGCGGGACGAGATCGAGCGGGTCGACGACACGCTGCGCGAGACGGCCGACAGCGCCAGGCTCAACCCGCGCGCGCTGATCGCGACCGCCGAGTCGGTTCCGGTCGACGAGCTGAACGTCTCCCTTCGCGGCGGCCTTGAGGCGCTCGAGCACGCGGCGCTGACCGTGCGCGGGCTGGCCCGCTCGGTGCTCGACGGCGCCAGGATCGAGAGCTCCGCCAACCCGTTCCGCGACGCGGCCACCCGCGCCCGCCTGGCCGACGTGCTCACCCAGCTCGGCGCGGTGATCCGCACCTACGGGGCGCTGGTGCAGTCGATGCCGGCCGGCAGCGACTCGCTCGAGTCGGAGCTCGCGGCCCAGCTCGAGGAGACCCACCGGCTGCAGGACCGGCTGGCCGATCTGCTCGCGCCGCGGCCCTGCCCGGTCCCGGTGACCGAGACCGGCCACGCCGACGCCGACGGCGAGCGGGCGGCCGAGTTCATTGCGGGCAGCCAGTGGCCGCTGCGGGGCGAGATCCTCACCCACGTCGACCGGCTGCGCACCGGGCTGACGGCGGACTCCATCCCCCGCGAGCCCGGCCCGGCCCGGCGCCGGCCGCGGCCGATCAGGCTCAGGGCCCCCCGGCTGCGGCCGCCGGAGCAGTTCCTGGCGGTGACCCGGTCGCTCGGGACGCACTCGCCCGGGACCCGCTTGCTGGGCAAGCCGAGCGGGGGTGCCCGGCCCCGTCGCGCCGCTAGGACGGCGAGCGTTCCTCGCCAAAGGCGCGCAGCTCAGCCCAGAGACCGCGGTAGGCCCGCGTCGCCGCGGCGTTAGGCGCGAACACGACGACCGGGGCGCGCTCGACCGACATCGTCTCAATGACCGACAGAGCCGGTATGACGGTGCGAGCCACCTCGGTCCGTTCGACAGAAAGCTTTTCTGTTATTTCCCGGTGCAGTTTCTTACGCCGGTCGACCATCGAGAAGAACGCGAGCAGCTCCGGCTGGTGGCCGTTGAACTCGGCCACGAAATCGGACAGCTGCTCCAGCGTTCGCACCGACAGCGTGGTCGGGATCAGCGGGACGAGGATGACATCGGCCGCCTGGAGCACGTTCTCCGACACCAGGGACACCGACGGCGGGCAGTCGAGGAAGACCGCGTCGTACTCGTCGGCCAGCGGCGCCAGCAGCTTGGCGAGCTTGCGGGCGGGCTTGCCGCCGGGAGTGTCCCCGCCGCCGCCACCGCCGCCGCTGTTCGCGTCGAGCAGCAGGTCCATGTTGCGGTAGGTGAAATCGGCCGGAATCAGATCGAGATTGTCGAAATCGGTTCCCTTGATGGCGTCGTCGAGGGGCCGCTTGCCCCTGATGAGCGCCTTGCCGCCGCCCTTGACCTTCGGCTTCACCCGGAACATGAAGGACGCGGCGCCCTGCGGGTCCAGGTCCCACAGGACGGTCCTGAGCCCGCTCTCGGCCGCCAGGAAGGCGAGGTTGACGGCCGTGGTGGTCTTCCCGACGCCGCCCTTGATGTTGTAAGTCGCATAGATCCGCATGTCAGCTACCGCCCGGTTTCCCCCGCAACAGCGCCGATATCCGGCGCTGCCCGTCGATCCCGGCAAACGCCGCGAACCGGCGACCAAAGTCTTCCCGCGCGACCCGCTGCCGAAGCGCGAGCCCCGCGGTGACCTCGCCCATCGCCAGCAGCGTGACGGCCGGCGCCTCGCCCGCCGCCAGCATCGCCGTCGCCAGCGCCCTGATCTCCCCGACCTGGACCTCGGTGTCCTGGAACTCGCCCAGGCAGTCCTGCAGCCGCTTGAGCTCGCCGACCACCTTGGCCTGGGCCGCCCGGTCGTGCAGGGGGGCGAAGAACTCGAGCGCGTAGCGCAGCTCCTTGGCTCGCTTGCGCAGGTCGTGGAGGCTTTCCGCGGGTGACTCGAGGGTGATCGCCGCGCCCCGCCGGACGGTCTTGGCGAAGGCAGCGCGGGTCCGCTCCATCGCCAGGGCGCCGGTGGTCTCCCCTGCGGCTTGTTGGTTTTTGCCCGAACGGTCCCGGGCGGCTCTGGTGCCCGGATGGCCGTCTCTGATCGCGGTCAGCTTTTCCCGCCAGTCCCTGGTCATGGTGACGAACCTGGCCGACTTGAGGCCCCGGGTCAGCAGGCGGAACTCCCGGCGGCGCCGCTGCTCCAGGTAGGCGCGGAACGGCTCGAGGTCGTCCGGCTTGGCCGCGCTGAGCGAGTGGGCGGTGTCGTCGAAGTCGAGCAGGTGCACGTCCAGGTCCCTGGTCGGCGTGGTCAGGTCGCCGACCCACTTGAACTCGGCCGCGAAGAACGCGGCCTCGGCCTCGGTCAGGCCGCCCGGGCCGGTCAACGCGTCGCCGAAGAGCTTCAGGGCGCTGCGGGTGCGCCGCACCGAGACGCGCAGGTCGTGCAGGAACTCGGTATCGATGTCGGACAGGACGCCGGGGATGTTCGACTCGATCGTGTCGAGCAGCCGGAGCAGGATCGTCGCGGCTGCCTGGCTGGCGGGCTGGGCGGCGGTGATGACCGCGTCGACCTTGTTCGAGTAGTCGCCGGGCCTGCGGCCGACCGTGCGCAGCGCCTCCGTCTCCGGGGGCGCGATGGCGGGCTCGATGCCGGGGGCGGCCCCGAGCAGGCGGGCGGCGGTGCGGGCGGCGCCGGGGTAGCCCCGGACCTCGGTAATCTCCAGCCGGGGGGCGAGCACGGTGGGCTGCGGGCCCGGGATCGACGCGCGCTCGACCAGCAGGCGGGCGACGGTCTTGCCGTCCTCGTTCAGCAGCCGGTAGGTGGTCGTCGCGCTGACGATGGTGACGACCGGCAGCAGGGCGCGCGGTGCGACGAGGTCGCCGATTCTGGACGCCACCGGGCCGTCCGGCAGCTCGCACATCAGGTGCGGGCGGGTCGCCTGCCAGCCGATCAGCGGCTGGGTGATGGCGCGGGCGGGGCCGCCCGCGGCGCCGGCGGGGGCGGCTGGCTTGCCGGCCGGGGCGGCTGGCTTGCCGGCCGGGGGGACGGTGTCGCCGGAGAGCAGCAGCTCGCCGCCTCGTGGCCGGCCGGCGTACTCCAGGGTCAGCCCGGCCCGGTACAGCCGCCAGTCGAACGTGTCGAGCCAGGTCCGGCGGCAGGCGGGGGCGGGCTTGCCGCCGCGCTCGGGGATGACGCCGAAGGCGGTCCCGAGGGCCTCGAGCACTCCGGCGACGACCTCGTCCCGTGCGCGCGCGTCGTCTCCGGCAGCGATGAAACCTGCCAGGCCAGGGGTCACCTCGCAACTCCTTCCCGGCGATGTGATGCAGGCATCATTTAAGCATGAATTCACCATTAGGTGGTAATTATGTTTGCCTTCTGTTAACCCTCTGTTTACTTTATCCAGTGGGGGCCCGTTTGCCCAGGTCAATTGGGCCGTGTTAGCGCGACGTAACCGGCCAGCGGTGGCCGGTCGCGTCACCGACGTCGGCCGGGCGCGGCATGCCCGACTGGGTGCCGGGCCTGGCGGCCGCCGCCGCGCCCGCCGCGGCGGCGGCGGTGACCGCGTCGACCGGCGCGACCCCGGCCGCGAGGGCGACCGCGAGCGCGCCGACGAACGTGTCGCCCGCGCCTACGGTGTCGATGGCGGCGACCCGGAAACCCGGGATCGTGACGGTGCCGGGGTGGGCGGCGGCTATGGGCCGGCCGGGATCGGCCGGGTGGCGGTCGCCCTCGCCCTCGTCCTCGCCCTCGTCCTTGTCTCCGGCCGCGCCGGGTCCGCAGTAGGCGGCGCCGGCCGCGCCCGCGGTGACCACGGCGTTGCGCGCGCCGGCCGCGACCAGGTCGGCGGCCGCGGCGGCGGCCTCTTCCAGGCCGGCCACGCCCCGGCTGAGCACAGCGGCCGCCTCCGACTCGTTCACCACCAGCCAGTCGGGGCCGGCCGCCATGAGCTCGGCCGCCTGTGCCCGGGACGGAGCCGGGGCGAGGTTGAGCACCCGCAGCGCCCGGCCTGCGGACGCGGCCAGGGCCGCGCTGATCACCGGAATCGGCACCTCGGCGCTGATCACCAGCACGTCGCGGGGCGGGCGGGCCGTCTCGGGGGTCGCGGTCGCCGCGCCGGGGCCCAACGCGCCCGGGCTCGACGGGTCGAGGTTGGCGATATCGGCCGGGCCGACCTCGTGGTTCGCGCCCGCCGCGACCGTGATCATGTTCTCGCCCGCCCGGTCGACGGTGATCATGGCGATCCCGGTGGGGACGCCGGGCACGGTGCGGACCCCGCTGTCGTCGACCCCCTCGGCCCGCAGGGCCGACCGCAGCGTCCGGCCGAACTCGTCGTCGCCGGCGCAGCCGATCATCGCGACCGACAGGCCGGCGTCGCCGGCCAGCCTGGCGGCGGCCACCGCCTGGTTGGCCCCCTTGCCCCCGGGGGCGAAGACGGCCGCGCGGCCGAGCACCGTCGCCCCGGGGACCGGCAGGTCCGCCACCGTGACCGAAATATCCATGTTCAGGCTGCCGAGCACGGTCAGCCTCGCCGTGAAGACCACGACTCCGCACGGTACTCCCGGCGGGCGCGACGGGCGAGATCCGACCGGGCTTGGCCCTCCCCTCGCGCCCGCATGCATGTCACGCTGGGCAGGGGTAGTGACAACGGACGACGCGGTTTCGAGCCCGACTGGACATACCCGATAACGCGATATATCTTGTTACCTGGAGGTAATCATGAGCGAGTTCGAGCGTCGGATCAGGGATCTGTGGACGCGTATCGCCGCGGGGCTGTCAGGCTCCGCCAAGAGCGCCGGCCGCAAGCGGAGCGAGTCGACCGCGCAGCTGCGCAAGGAGGCCGCCGCGCGGGCCCAGCAGGCCGCCGCCAAGGCCCGCGACCTGCGCGACACCGACGCGGCCAAGAAGGCCGCGAGCGCCCTGCACGACCTGCGGGAAGGCGAGGCGGCCAAGAGGGCCGAGGCGGCCATCAACGACCTGCGCGCCAGCGACGCGGGCAAGAAGGCGGAGAGCGCGATCGCCGATCTGCGGCAGCGCGAGCCGGTCAAGAAGGCCGAGGAGAGCGCGCGCAAGGTGCTGCACGACCTGTTCTCCGCTGGCGACAAGTCCGGCTCCACCCCGGCATCCTGACGGAGCGGCCGCGCCCGGGCGGGGCGCGGCCGCATCGTAGAGCGGTACGCAATTGCGGCGGTAACGCGCCGGGGTGTTAGGCAGGCCGGCCAGAGCGTCGCGGACGAGCTGATTGACGCCGTTCGCCCTGCTCTACCTGGACGACCAGGCCAGTCCGACAAGCTTCGCATATCGCCGCTATGATGCCACCGTGAGCGCGTCGGTGGACACCTGCGGCAATTGCGGCGCGCCGCTCGACCTCGATGAGGACGGCGAATGCCGGTGGTGCCGGGCGAAGGTGCGGGGCAGAACCCGGCCGTCGTCCGACGGGGGCTGGCCAGGCATCAGCTGGAGATGGAACCGGCCCGTGGCGGCGATCTCCGCGATCGCCATCGGCTTGGCTGTCGTGCTCGGCATCGGCATCGCCAGCTACGTCGGCTCGCATCAGTCCGGGCCGCCGACGGCGACCTCCACCGGTAGTTCCGTAGCGGAATCGGTGGCCCCCGGATCGACCGACCTGCAGGCCCTGAGGCAGGACTTCGGCCCTTGGCGGCAGCTGGCCGACGGCCCGACCGAGAGCCCGGCGCTGCTCCTGCTTGAGAACGGCGCCGCCTATGCCTCCGAGCAGTGGACGGTGCCGTCCGGCGCGACGTGGTGGGCCCAGGACCTCGGCGGCAACGTCACCTCGGTCTCGAGATCGGGCGACCACGCCATCATCGAAGACGCCGATGGCGTCGGTTACACCGTTGGCCTCGATCAGGCGTTCATCATCTCCAGCAACCCCGATACCGTGCTGCTGATAACCCCGAGCGGCATTGTCATGTCGATGCCCCTAGCGCAGGCGACAGCCGTGCGACGGCCGCTCGGAAGGTAACCGATGCCCCCGCTACTGCTTGGCCTGGTCTGGGCCGCCATGTTCGCCGTGCCGGTGAGCCTGCTCCGCCGGATGCAGCTGCACGTCCGGCTGCGGAGGGCGCCGGCATCCCGGCCTGCACCGCGCTCGGGCGCACATTCCGTACACGGTCGGCCCACGCCCCGGGCAAAGCTCGCGAGCGCGCTCACTTGGCGGGGCACCGCCTGGCTGCTGGCGGTCAGCCTGGTTCTGCTGTACGTCGTCGACGGTCTCGCCTTTTACGCCGGCCGCCCGATGATGACGTTCGCCGGGCTGGTGCCGCTGATCCTGGTGAACCTGGTCCTCGTGGCGGCGGCCGCCGCCGCCTCGACCCGCGGGCGGCTCAACGCGGGCAGCGTGGTCGCCGTGCTGGCGACCGTGACCTTCGGCACCGTCTGGCTCGTCGGTCATAACAGCGGCCACGACGCCTACCTGGCTTCGCACCTCGTCAGCGTGACAGTTGCGCCCGGCGACCAGTTGCCCGCCAGCAGCACGGACCACATGGTGATCGTCTCGCCCGATATCGCCACGACCAAGGCCTCGCAGGCTATGGCCACCGGCATCGCGGGAGAGCGCAACTACAGCACCTACCTCACGCTCGGCCCGGCGACGTTGCAGTACGTGGACGGGCGGATGTGGTACGTGTTCCCGCTGGAGTTTGACGGCGCGGGCAACAAGGCGCGGCTGCACGCGATCGAGCCCGGCTACATCATGGTGTCAGCCGAGGACCCGAACGCGGTCCCGGTCGAGCACTACGACGGGCCCTACTCCATGATCGTCAGCCTGGGCGGCGGGCAGGGCAGCGAGCCGGCCCGGTGGGCCTACAGCCACGGCTACAGCGGATACGTGCTCGACGATCCGACGCTGGAGATCAACGACCAGGGCCTGCCCTATTACACGGTGACGCTGCTGTCGCCCCGGCTCGGCTGGACGTTCCTCGCTCCGGTCGGGGTCCTGGTGATCAACGCGCACACGGGCCAGATCACCCGCTACGCCCTCGGCGATGTCCCGGCCTGGGTTGACCGCGTGTACAGCCAGCAGGTGGCGATGACGATCGCGACCTGGTACGGGGAGTACTCTCAGGCTGGCTTCCAGGGCCTCGGCAGCAGCAACGCCAACCGCTTCCAGGTGTCCGGCCAGCCGGTCATGGTCTACACCGGTGTCGGCCACCCGGTCTGGCGGATGCTGCTGACCAGTTACAACAGCGACAACTCGGTGTCCAAGATCGTCGAGATGAACGCCGCCACCGGGGCGATGACGATCTACACGCCCCAGCAGCCGATGGGCATCGAGGGCCCGGTCACGCAGGCATTCGACAACGCCTCGGGTACCGGCGCCTCTCTGGTCAAGGCCGACCACTACCAGGCGGTCGACCTGACCCTGCACGTCATCTACGGCCACCTCACCTGGGTCGCCACCTATGAGCCGGAGGGCTCGAGCCCGAGCTTTGTCGGCATCGGCCTCGTCGACGCGTACGAGGCAACAGCGAACAACGTGGTGTTCGGCAACAGCAAGTCGGCCGCGTTGCAGAACTACCTCGCCCAACTCGCCACCGAGGGCACCGCTAACGGGACGGCGCCCGAGCAGGGCGGCCAGTACCAGACGATAACCGGGAAGATCGCCGCCATCGGCTGGGACATCACCGGCGGGCAGAAATACTGGTACATCAGCCTGGTCGGCCAGCCGACGCGTGTTTACGTCGGAACTGTGGCGTCGGTCGGACCCGCGCTCGTCCTCGCGCAGCCCGGAGACCCGGTCACGATCAACGTCCTCAACGTCGGCGCCCAGGAATCAACCGAGACCATGCAGTCCTTCAGCGACGCCCGCGTTCCCCTCCAGGCCGCGGGTTCATAGACGCAGACGGTGCGCCGATATTCGGTTGCCAGCGGCCGTCGCCTAATGCGATAGTGCGACGGAAATCAGGTTCGGCGCCGACTCGGGCGGAGCACCCCCGCCGTGCGTTGGCCGTGTGGAAGGGAGGCGTCCGTGATGCCAGCGCCCGTTGCGGGCTTCTGCAGCCCTGCCCTGACCACTTCCTGCCTGAGGAGCTTCACCGGTGCGCGACAGCGCGGATTCCGACGACTCCGCCCTCGGCCGGGTCCGCAAGACCAACGCCAGGCGGCGTAACCACTTCGACGACGAGGAGACATTCGCCAAGCGCGACCGGCACGTCCAGCGGCTGGCAAGCAGGGTGCGATACACCTGATGACCGCGAGGTGGCCCTGCGGCTCCTACCTCCGATGGCGGAATACGAGAACCGTCCGTAGCGACGACTTCTGCGGTCTGCGCCACCTCGCCGCCTGCCTCGGCGACCGGTTCAGAGCCGGAATCGTCCGCTACGCCGGCGGGCAGGAACTCCCCTTCGGTGAAAAGCTGACCGCCCTTCCCATCTCTGCCTTGTGGACAGCGGAACCCTGACCA
>Ga0335074_10012132_pt1 | contig 12074 bp, 10 predicted proteins | sample Lox_Sample_23_FD_206715 | JGI IMG/M metagenome (GOLD analysis project Ga0335074, IMG submission 206715) | Soil microbial communities from Loxahatchee National Wildlife Refuge, Florida, United States - Lox_Sample_2.3 | ecosystem: Environmental > Terrestrial > Soil > Wetlands | place: USA...
ACGAGGACGCCGCTGCCGCCGGGCGGATCTAGCCCTGCTCGGATGGCGGCGTGGGCGAACTCCAGAGTCGGTGGAACACCGGCATGTCCGCGTCCTGGTGATCATCGGCCGTCGCTGATGCCGGAGCGAACCCTGCAGACCCGGGTGCAGGCTCGCCTGGGCTGTCACCGGCCGAGTGCTCGCTCGGTCGATCCCAGATAGTGCCGACTGGTGCTGGCCCGACTGGTGCTGGCCCGACTGGTGCTGGGCCGACTGGTGCTGGGCCGACTGGTAGTGGGCTGGCTGGTAGTGGGCTGGCTGGTAGTGGGCCCGGCTGCAACGGCGCGTCCGGACCTGAGTCACCAGATGGTGCCGCGTCTGCTTCGCTGACGGGCCCGGCGATCGCGGCGGGCAGTCGCTCGATCGGCCCGGCGGCGGCGGAACTGTCGGCGCCGGCACCGTCGGATGGGCCACCGTCGGAGGCGGCGGCAACGGAGGCGGCGTCAGGATCGAGCGCAGCTTGCTGCCGCGTGGATGCCCGCGTCTCCCATCGCGGCCCGGCGAGCCGATCCCACAGGCTGTCCGTGATCGGCAGGCCTGGTTCTTGCGGCCGCGGTTCGATCTCCTGCGGCACAGCCTCGAGCGCGGACGCAGCCTCGAGCGGAGGCGCAGCCTCGAGCGCGGACGCAGTCACGAGCGGGGAGCCAGCTTCGAGCGGCGAGCTGACGTAGGGCGCGGAGGCCGCTTCGGGCGGACCGTAGGACAGGGGCGCCTGCGCAGGCCGTCGGGACAGGTCCAGCGGCGCCGGTAGTCCGGCAGCCGGCTGGCCGGACATCGCTCCGTGGTCGGGTGCGGTACTGGCAGCGAACGCTGTGTCTGCCGGAACTGCGGGGACTGCGGCGGCGACAAGGACACTTCGGCCGCTGCCGACGGTCTGGCGGCGCAGCCTCGCGTACCGCAGCATGGCCAGCAGTAGCACGAATGCCAGGAGCACCAGCGCCCACGGCACCACCGCGACGGTCACCGCGGCAACGCGGTGCGGGAGCGTCCGGCCGTCGGCGTGCATCGCGTCCGCGCCGGCTCCTGCCGCCAGTACAGCGAGCAGGATGACCCAGGCGAGCAGCCTGCTCGGCAGTCCGGCTCCGCGCAGTGCCAGCGCCGCGGCCAGTGCCACCACGAGCATCGCGTCGATCATCAGCGGCACCGCCCTAGCCAGCCGCGCAGGGACGCCTGCTTGCAGCGCGAACGAGTGGATGGCGCTGTACGACAACAAGAACACAGCCGCCGCGAGGGCGGCGACCCCGATGCACACGGCAGTAGTGAGGAGTACGCGGACGACCGGGGGCCGACCCGCCAGGCCACGGTCGCCGCGGACCCGGTCTGCCGGGACCTGGGCTGCACGGCTACGGTCGGCCGGAACCTGGGCTGCACGGCTACGGTCGGCCGGAACCTGGGCTGCCGGAACCTGGGCTGCCGGAACCTGGGCTGCCGGAACCTGGGCTGCCGGGCCACGGTCGGCCGCGGCTCGATCTTCGTGGATGCCGCCGTCGGCTGGCGTCTGCGCGCTCATGGGCCGGAGCGTCCTTCCGCGGCGACCTGTCTGGTTGCGTTCTCTTATAGCCAGGAACGGCCGGGTCAGCAAGGACCCCAGGGACCCGGCGAGTCGCAGCGGCTGGCAGCTGGGCCCGTCAAGCGTGCCCCCAGGCTGGTCCGCAGTGTTCCCGGCAGCGCGCCATGCGCAGGCTGGCAAGGGCGGTTCTGTCGCCTGACGTCGAGACGTACTGTGGGGGAATGCCGGGAGTGATGCGGGCACTAGCGCGCACGCTGCGATGCGTGTTGTGAGCCGCCCGTCACTTCGCCGGTGGGCGATCGTGGCGGCAGGAACGACGTTGCTCTGCTCCCTGCCTGCGGTGGTGGCTGCCTGGCCGGTTCCAGCATCGGCCGTCACGGCGACGCAGTTGCGGACGCGCATTAGCTTGTCGGCTGACGTTCCTTATCAGGGGTACGCCGAGAGCAATGTGGACCTCAACCTGCCGAACCTGCCGAACCTGAGCGGCGTCATCGCGCTGCTTGACGGCAACAGCGATCAGTACGTCTGGTACCGGTCTCCGCAGCAGTGGCGGGCGGACGTTCTGACCACGGCTGGCGAGGACGACACCTACCAGACCGGCGCCGGCACCTATCAGTGGAACTACTCAGGCAACGTGCTCACGCAGGTAGTCGGGAATCAGCCGGTCCGGCTGCCGCGGGCCGCCGACCTGCTTCCGCCCGCGCTCGGGGTGCGGCTGCTCCGGCTGGCTGGCCAGGGCGACCGTTTCACCAGACTGCCGTCACAGCGGGTCGCTGGCATTGACGCGGCAGGTTTGCGGATCGCGCCGACCGAGTCGGGAACGACCATCACGGCGGCGGAGATCTGGGCCGATCCCGCTACCGGGCTGCCCGTTCAGGTTGAGCTGTTCGCAGTCGGTTCGCGCGCGCCAGTGCTGACCAGCAGGTTCCTGGACCTGAGCATTACCCGGCCCCCGCTCTCGGTCGTCACACCGCACCCTGGCCCCGGCGTGGACACGAGCGTCGCGTCGCTCCCAGACGCGACCGGGATCCTGAACGGCTACGGCCCGGTGCTGCCATCGCAACTCGGCCCCATCCACGCCACCGCGAGCCCGCCGGGCCTGCCTGACGTCGCGGTCTACGGCGCTGGGTTCGCTCGGTTCGCTGTCGTGCCACTGCCGGTGCGCGCGGGCACGGAGGTCATCGACGCCGCAGCCTCGGTCGGGGCGAGCATTCCGATGCGCGGCGGGACCGCGGTGCTGGTCCGGACACCGCTGCTGACCGTGCTGCTGGTCCGCTCACCAGGGGGTCCGGTCTACCTGCTGACCGGCGCCGTGACCTCGGACGTGCTGGAGCGCGCCAGCGCCAGCCTGCTGGCGGAAGAGGGGTTCTGACGCCGCGATGACCTCTCCTGCCGTGATCGCCACTACCAGCCTGACCAAGCGGTTCGGGGCGGTGCTCGCCGTCGATCACGTCGACCTGGACGTCCGGGCGGGGGACAGGTACGGGTTCCTTGGCCCGAACGGCTCGGGGAAGACCACCGTCGTTCGCATGCTGCTCGGGCTGGTCTACGCGAGCAGCGGCACGATCGAGGTGCTCGGCTCGCCCGTGCCGCGGCGCATCTCCGCGGTGCTCCCGCAGATCGGCGCGCTGGTGGAAGCTCCCTCCGCTTACGGGCACCTGTCCGGCCGGGCGAACCTGGCGCTGATCGACGCGGCTGGCCCCGGTCCGCGTGGCCGCCGGAACCGGAAGCGCCGCATCGCCGAGGTACTGGACCGGGTGGGGCTCGGCGGCATCGACGACCGGGCGGTGCGCAAGTACTCGCTCGGCATGCGCCAGCGCCTTGGCCTGGCGGCCGCACTGCTGCGGTCGCCACGGCTGCTCATCCTGGACGAGCCGACTAACGGACTGGACCCGCGCGGCATCCGCGAGATTCGCGACCTGCTGGCGGAGCTCAACGCGGGCGGGACCACGATCTTCATGTCGAGCCATCAGCTCGCCGAGGTCGAGCAGCTCTGCACGCGAGTGGGCGTGGTCGACCGCGGCCGCCTGGTGCTGCAAGACGAGCTGGCCTCGCTGCGGGCGCCGACCGGCCGGGTGATCGTCCGCAGCCCGGATGCCGGGCAGGCTGCCGCCTTGCTCGATGGCCGGGTGGTGCAGCGCGACGCGGACCTGCTGATCGTCGCGGACGCCGAGCCGGATGCGGTCAACGCGCAGCTCGTCGCTGCAGGCATGCGAGTGACCGAGATCGCTGCGGAGCGGCGGTCGCTTGAGGACCTCGTGCTGTCGGTCACCGGCACCGGCTCCGACCGGGTCGACGCCGGGTCGGCTAGCCGGAGTACGGGCAGGCAGGCGAACCCGCCGGAGGAGCTTGCGGAGACGGAGGGGAGCAGCAGGTGATCGGGGTCGAGCTGGCAAAACTGGCGCGTCGCCCGCGCGGCTGGGTGGCCATCGGCCTGCTATGCCTGCTGCCCGTCGTCGTCGCCGTGTTCGTCGCAGTCACGCACCTCGCCCCGCCGCCGGGCCAGGGTCCCGCGCTGCTGTCGGCCGTGCTGAGCAACGGCTCGCTGTTCCCGGCCGCGGCGCTGGCCATCGTGCTTCCGCTCTTCCTTCCGATCGCGGTCGCGGTTGTGGCCGGCGACTCGATCGCGGGCGAGGCCAGCTCCGGGATGCTGCGCTACCTGCTGGCACGTCCGGTCGGCCGGACCAGGCTGCTGGTGGCGAAGCTGATTTCACTGATCGCCTACGTCCTTGTTGCCGTCGTCGCGGTCGCTGTGACGTCTTACATCACCGGGCGGCTGCTGTTCGGCAATGCGCCGGTCGCGCTGACTTCCGGCGGCGTCACGACGAACAACGTGGTGGCTAACTCGCTCTCCGGCACCGGACTGACGCCCGAGGACGTGCTGTTCCGCACGCTCGGAGCAGTGGCCTTCATCTCGGTGTCTATGCTCGGCGTGGGCGCGATCGCGCTGTTCCTGTCCACGCTGACCGATTCGTCGCTGGGCGCTGCCCTCGGCGCGCTTGCTGCCCTGATTACCAGCGAAGTGCTCGTCGCGCTGAATGCGGCCTCGAGCATCAGCCCGTACCTGCCAACCCGGTACTGGCTGGCCTGGCTGGACTTCTTCCGGCAGCCCATCCTGTGGCGCGATATCGACCGGGGGTTCGCCATCCAGGCCGTCTATGTGCTGGTGTTCCTCGCCGCCGGGTGGGCGAACTTCGCCAGCAAGGACGTCACCAGCTAGCTCCAAGCGGTCGCGCCCCGACTCCGGGTGGCAGCGGCCTGGCTAGGAATAGTCCGCGACGACGCGGCGCGCGTTGCCATCGACGGTAATCGCGCCGCCGTGCGGCACGATCCATTGCGGCCGTGTGTGGCCGAACGGAATGCCGACACAGACGACCGCTTCGGGGTTGTATCGGCCGATGAGCTCGACGACCTCATCGCGTTGCTCGGCGCGCAGCCGGGCGCGTTCCTCAGCAGGTGGCCGGCGGGTGTGGTCGGACACGGGCGGGCGAGCCACGAGCACCGCGTCGACCGCGTGGAGGATGCCGCGTTCCCCCAGCGAGCGGACGATCCATCCGACGCCGCGGGCAGGAAGGAGCTCTTCTGACGTTTCAATGATCAGAACGCCGCCGTCGAGGACATCCGCTTCGAACGGGAACCGGCCCGCCGTGAGGATCCACTCCATGACCTCGAGACAGCCGCCCCAGGTCCGCCCGGTGACGGACCGAGCCGGGCCGTGCCAGCTCCACGGCTCGGTCGGCTCGCGGTCACCGAAGTGGTTCAGAGCGCCCGGGTCGTTCCAGTCCACTCCGACGTCTTCCGACTCGCCGGGGTCGGTAATCTCGAGTGTCTCACCGGTGATCAGAGCGGCCCGCAATGACCGGGCGTGGACGGCGTCAACGCCGGGACCCGGGCCGAGGTGCACCTGGGAGGATCCGCCGTAGAAGCTGGCGATGCCGTTGGCCCAGAGCCAGTGGTGCATGTTGGTGTTGTCGCTCGTTCCGAGGAAGGGCTTGGGGTCGCGCCGGGCCAGCCCGGCATCGAGATGCGGGATGACGGTGATCTGGTCCTCACCGCCGATCACGGCCAGGATGCCGCGGATCGCCGGATCGGCGAAGGCGGCGTTGATATCGGCAGCACGCGCCTGCGGCGTTGCCCCCACCTCGCGCGTCGTCGGGTACTCGACGGGGAGCAGGCCGGTCACCTCGGCGAGCCGGCGCATCGCCTGGTCGTGCACCGCGGGAAACGCACCGGCGGCGGCGAACGACGGCGAGAGAACGGCAATGCGATCACCGGGGCGCGCCTTCGGCGGCTGGATCAGGTCGTGCGCCATGCGCGTCATCGAACCACATCCCTCAGCAGGCGCTCACCGGGTCGTGCCTGGCTGCCGGCCGCCCGGGGTCGGCGGCAGCTCGCTCAGCGTCACCCACATGCGGCGGTCGTCGGATGCCGCAGCGGGCCGCTACCGAGTGCTTGCAGCACCATCGCCATCACGACCGGGCTGGTCGGCAGCTGAGAGTGGCTGAGGCGGACCGCCGGGCAGACGGACTGGACCGGCGCGTCGATGGCGCCGGGCAGCGAGGCCGAATCGGGCGGGGTGACCACCATGTCGCCAGTAGTCCACAGCGATTCCCAGCGCGGCAGGCCGGCTGCGCTCGCGACATGCAGGCTGGTGAGCAGCGAGCTACCAGGGATGAGCTGCCGGCAGGCGGCCGGGCAGGCGGACGGATCGAGCGCTTCCGCGGCTGCGGCGAGCTGGGTGCCGTGGAACGGCGAGCCGAGCGTGACGATCCGGCGCGCCTTCGCGACGCCGTCGTCGCGCCGGGCCCAGATCAGCGCGACCACGCCGCCGGCCGAGTAGCCGACCACATCGACCGATGGAGCGCCGTGCGCTAGCGCGGTGCTGACGGCAGCATTGAGCAGCCTGGCCTCGGCGACCAGGCTGCCGGTCCCGTCGCCGGCCAGGTCCAGGACGGTCGCCTGCCGTCCGGTCGCCCGGATCCGGCCGGCCAGGATATCGAGCGCGCTGGTGCTACCGCCGTATCCCGGCACCAGCAGCACCGGGCCCGGCCGGTTCTGCGGCGGCCCGCTCGCGTCACCGGGCCGGCCGGCAGGCGGGTGGGCGCCGTGCTGCGTCGCCGCGACAGCAGCGCCTGCTGCGCCGGCAACGACGATGAGCGCGACGGCGATGCCGAGCATGCGGCGGCGCCGCGACATGCCGCCGAATCGCGCGGCCCTGCCGCCCGGCTCTCGCCCGTACATGACGTCCACCGTATGAGACCAGCCCGGCTGCGCCGGCCTGGCGGCAGCGTGATCCGTCGACCCGCTATCCATGCTCAGGGCGCTGTATCCCGTAGCCTTGGGGCCGTGACGCTACGCCTCTACGACACCGCCGCGCGCGCGGTACGCGACTTCACCCCGCTGCATCCGGGGAAGGTCACGCTGTACCTGTGTGGCGCTACCGTGCAGGCGCCTCCGCATATCGGGCATATCCGATCAGGCGTGAACTTTGACATCCTGGTGCGCTGGCTGCGCGCGACCGGCTACCAGGTCACGTACTGCCGCAACGTCACCGACATCGACGACAAGATCATCGCAGTCGCTGCGCAGCAGGAGATCCCGACGTGGGCTGTCGCCGAGCGTAACCAGCGCGCTTTCACCCGGGCCTACGAGGCGCTCGGCTGCCTTCCGCCGGACGTCGAGCCGCGTGCAACCGGCCACGTCCCGGAAATGATCGAGCTGATGCACCGTCTGATCGACCGCGACCACGCCTACGCCGCCGCCGGCGACGTCTACTTCGACGTGCACTCGCTGCCGAGCTACGGCGAGCTGTCCGGGCAGCGGCTTGACCACATGCGGGCCGCGGACGACATCGAGGACGGCGGCGCGAAGCGCGATCCGCGCGATTTCGCGCTCTGGAAGGCCGCCAAGCCTGGCGAGCCTACGTGGCCAACCCCCTGGGGGCCGGGACGGCCTGGCTGGCACCTTGAGTGCTCCGCCATGTCGACCAAGTACCTGGGCCCGACCTTCGACATCCACGGCGGCGGGCTGGATCTGCTGTTCCCGCATCACGAGAACGAGCAGGCTCAGTCGCATGCGGCCGGCGACGGCTTTGCCCGGTACTGGGTGCACAACGGCCTGGTGCGGGTCGGCGGCGAGAAGATGAGCAAGTCACTCGGCAACTCACTGCTGGTCGACGACATGGTGACCCGCGTCCGCGCCGTGGAGCTGCGCTACTACCTGGGCCAGGCGCATTACCGGTCGCAGCTTGATTACTCGCCGGAGGCGCTGGTTGAGGCCGCGACGGCGTACCGCCGCATCGAGGGTTTCGTCGTGCGCGCAGCCGAACTGCTGAGCGGCGAGCACCCGGCGCCGCCGGATTTCGCATCGCTTCCCGCCGCGTTCACCGCGGCGATGGATGACGACCTGGGAGTCCCGCAGGCGCTGGCGATCGTGCACGATTGCGTCAGGGACGGGAACGCAGCGCTCTCTGCCGGTGATGCAGCAGGCACCGCCAAGCAGCTCGCTGATGCCAGGGCGATGCTCGCTGTGCTCGGGCTCGATCCGCTCAGCGAGCCGTGGGCGGCGGCGGAATCCGGCGGAGACTTGCGGCCGGTAGTGGACGCGCTGGTCGGCGTGGCAATCGAACAGCGGCAGGCGGCCAGGGCTAGGAAGGACTACGCCGCTGCCGACGCCATCCGGGATCAGCTGGTGGCAGCTGGCGTCCTGGTGGAGGACACACCGCGCGGCACCCGCTGGGAGCTGCGCAAATGACGCCGCGGGCAACGGGCGGCGGCGGTGGCCGCACGAAATCAGGCAAGCCCAGGCCGGGGACCGGCGGGTACGGCAAGCGCAAGCTCGAGGGCAAGGGCCCGACCCCGCCGGCTGAGCTGCGGCCAGGCCACCCGGCGCAGCGCAGGGCCGCCGCGCAGGCGAAGAAGGTCGCGCAGGGCAAGGGCGCCCGGGATGCTGCTGGCCGGGATTTTGCTGGCCGGGATGCTGCTGGGCAGGGCGCCGGGACCCGGGGTGGCAGCGCGGGCCGCGGGCCTGGTCAGAGCGCGCGTGGTACGGGCGGCACTCGCGGGACGGCCAGTTCGCGTGGAACAGCCAGCGCGCGTGGAACAGCCAGCGCGCGCGGAACAGCCAGCGCGCGCGGACCAAGCAGCATCCGCGGGCTAAGCAGCGCGCGCGGGGCAGGCGGTGCCGCCGAGCTGGTCGCAGGTCGCAACTCGGTGCTCGAGGCGCTCCAGGCGGGCGTCCCGGCGACAGCGCTGCACGTCGGCCCGCGGCTGGACAGCGACGAGCGGATCAGCCAGGCCGTCATGCTGGCGGCCGACGCGGGAATCCCGGTGGTAGAAGCCGGCCGGGCCGAACTCGACCGGATCAGCGGTGGCGCTATCCACCAGGGCCTCGCGCTCCGGATCAGGCGCTACGCCTACGCTGATCCTGCCGACCTGGTCGATGCCGGGCCGGCTGATGCTGGCCGGGAGCCGGCGACCCAGCCGCTGATCGTCGCCCTGGATGGAGTGACCGACCCGCGCAACCTCGGCGCCGTGGCCAGATCTGTCGCGGCCTTCGGCGGCACCGGCATTCTTATCCCCACGAGGCGCTCAGCTGGCGTCACCGCAGGCGCATGGAAAGCTTCTGCCGGAGCTCTCGCCAGGGTGCGAGTTGCCCAGACCGGGAACCTGGCCAGAGCGCTGGCGGCCTATCAGGAGGCCGGCTTGTTCGTGGCCGGTCTGGACGCCGACGGCAGCGCCGACATCGGCGACCTGGAGCTGGCCGACTCCCCGCTCGTGCTCGTGGTCGGCTCGGAGGGTAAGGGCCTGTCCAGGCTGGTGGGCGAGCGATGCGACGTGCTGGCCCGGATCCCGATCACCGGCCAGATCGAGTCACTGAATGCCGGAATCGCGGCGAGCATCGCCTTGTATGCGGTCTCCAGGCTGCGGGCCGAGCTCGCCTGAGTTCCCGCTCTGTCTGCGTCTGCCCTGGCAGCAGGCTGCGACGCGCCTATCGTGGACTGCGGAGGTGGTGCTGTCATGCAGCCTCGCGAGCGTACTGGGACAACTCACTCCGACGCTGCTGCCGCCGCCCGCGCCCGGCTCGCCACCGAACTGCGGCACCACGGCCGGGCCCTTGACCCCGCTGTCCAGAGGGCCTTTGCCCGCGTCCCGCGGCATGTGTTCGTGCCGGAGGTCGGCCCGGCGGCCGCCTACCGCGACGAGGCGCTGGTCATCAAGTGCGGCGCCGACGGGCTGCCGGTCAGCTCGTCCTCGCAGCCCGCGATGATGGCCATCATGCTGGACCAGCTTGACCTCCGGCGTGGCCACAGGGTGCTCGAGATCGGCACGGGCAGCGGCTACAACGCCGCAGTCATGGCCGAGGTAGTCGGCGCCAGCGGCGAGGTCGTCAGCATTGACATTGACCCAGAACTGGTGTCCCGGGCGAGCGCGAGCCTGACGCGGGCCGGCTACGAGGCCGTCGCCGTCAAGTGCGCGGACGGCGGCTTTGGTGACCCGGATGGCGCGCCCTACGACCGGATCATCGTGACGGCCGGCGCCTGGGATATCGCGCCGGCCTGGCTGAATCAGGTGGGGCCGGGCGGGCTCCTGGTGCTGCCGCTGTCCGTGCGCGGCCTCCAGCTATCGGTCGCGCTTCAGCGTGCCGACCAGCCCGGTGAACGGGAGCCCGCCGGCGGCAAGTCGCGAGCCGGCCAGGTCTGGCTGAGCACGTCGGCGTGGCGCTGTGGCTTCGTGCGGATGCTGGGTGCCTTCGCCGGGCCAGAGCGGGTACTGCGCCTGGCCGAGCCGCACCCGCTGTTCGCTCAGATGTCAGATGGCAGCACCGTCAACGGCCGGGCGCTGCAGACTGCACTGGCCAGGCGGGCAGCTGACGAGCGAGTGCCGTGGTCGGGCGGACTGGCGGACCTTGCTGATCTGGACCTGTGGCTGACCGTGACCGCGCCGGAACTAGACCGGGTGACGCTGCTGGCTGCGCCCGGCGGCTGGTTCGAGCTGGCGTCGCTGCTGCCGCTCGGCGGACTAGTGGTTCATCCGAGCGAGCTCGACCTGGGCGTTGCGATGCTGCTCCCAGCCGGGACCGGACGGGACGGGCTGGCCGCACGAGCGCGGCCGGGGGTGCTGGTCCGCGGCTACGGGTCGGGCGGAGCCAGGCTGGCTGGTTACCTCGCCGAGCGCGCTGGCCGGTGGGCGGACCTCGGCCGGCCGGGCGTTGGAGACATGCAGCTAAGCGTCCTGACAGCTGGCGCAGCAGCAGGGTGGCTCGCTGCCGCGGAAACGGCAGAGAGCCTCGTTCTGACGCGGCCGAGCGTGACCATCGAGGTTGGCTGGCCTAGCTAGGTCCGCCGGCCATAAGATCCGCCGGCTATCAGGCCTGCCCCGCGCCTGACGCGGTGGATCAGCGGTTTATCTGGCCAGCTGCGCTGGCCGGGCGTCCGGTGGCGGCGACGTCCGCGCCAGCCGGGGGCCGGCCGCGCCGATCCGGCTGACCGGTGCGCGGTCGCCGCCGTCGTAGAGCAGCGGCGCCGGGCCCACGATCAGCGGGTCTGGCTGCCCGACGAGCACCTCGTCCCGGCCGTCGTAGTCGATCCGGCGGAGGGCAAAGCGCATGGCCTCGAGCCGGGCGCGGCGCTTGTCGTTGGCCTTGACCACGGTCCATGGCGCGTCCGGCAGGTCGGTGAAGAAGAACATGGCCTGCTTCGCCTCGGTGTACTCATCCCACTTGTCCAGCGAGGCGAGGTCGACCGGGCTGAGCTTCCACCGCTTGACCGGATCGACCTGCCGGTTGACGAACCGGCGTAGCTGCTCCGCCCTGGAGACCGAGAACCAGAATTTGATCAGCGTAATGCCGTCCCTGGCCAGCATCCGCTCGAACTCTGGTGCCTCGCGGAGGAACTCCATGCTCTCCTCGGGCTGGCAGAAGCCCATCACGCGCTCGACCCCTGCCCGGTTGTACCAGGACCGGTCGAACAAGACGATCTCGCCAGCCGCAGGGAGGTGCGGCACGTAGCGCTGCAGGTACCACTCGGTCTGCTCCCGCTCGGTCGGCTTCTCCAGCGCTACCACCCTGGCGCCGCGCGGGTTGAGGTTCTCGGTGAAGCGCCTGATGGTGCCGCCCTTGCCCGCTGCGTCGCGGCCCTCGAAGACAATTACGACCCGGCTGCCTGTCGTCTTGACGTGCCGCTGCATCTTGAGCAGCTCAATCTGCAGCGCCCGCTTGGCCTTCTTGTATTTCGGCCGGCCAAGCAGCTCCGGGTACGGGAAGTCCTGGCGCCACGTCTCGGCGCGCTTGCCGTCGCGCTGGACCAGCAGTGGCCCGTTCTTGCCATGCTGGATGCTAAGACCGAGCTGAGCGGCAAGGTCGTCGAGCATCTCTCCGGAGCGGATCGCGGCCGACCGGGCGGCCCGCGTCGTCACTGCTGCTGAGTCCGACCCGCCTGGGCGTCCTTCACCGCGGCCGCTACCCTGCCGCCGAAATCGCGGAACTTGCCGGCCACCGGATGGGTGGCAGCCTTGCCGCCTAGGTC
>Ga0335074_10012133_pt1 | contig 12073 bp, 8 predicted proteins | sample Lox_Sample_23_FD_206715 | JGI IMG/M metagenome (GOLD analysis project Ga0335074, IMG submission 206715) | Soil microbial communities from Loxahatchee National Wildlife Refuge, Florida, United States - Lox_Sample_2.3 | ecosystem: Environmental > Terrestrial > Soil > Wetlands | place: USA: Florida...
ATGGCCGATTCCTGTGATCGGCTCGTCCGAATGCAGCAGCAGGACCGCGGCCTGTTCGGCGCGGACCTGGGCCAGGTAGGCCATCGGCGGCAGCCCAGTGGCGGCCTTGAACACTCGCACGAGGTAGCCAGGAGCAAGGTGCAACTCGGCGGCGAGCGAGGTGAGTGACCAGCGGCGCGCGATGTCGGCCTCGAGCATACGTATCGCCCTGCCCACGGCCGGGTGCAGCCGGTCGGCCTCGCTGGACCGGCCCACGTTGCCTTGCGCTACCCGGCCCAGTGCGCTGAGCAGCAACGAGAGCCGGCCAAGTACGTCGCCCCGGTACCGCTCAAGCGGGCAGTGCCGCAGCGCGGTCAGCGCCTCCAAGTGCCCGAGGCACTCACCGAACGTAGCCGCGTCCAGACTCAGCCCCAGCGCGCCGCGGCCGGGGGTCGAGTAGGGGCCGGTCCAGAGCAGATAGCCGAGCAGCGGATCTTCCCGGGTCCAGGCCAGTTCCCGGCGCAGCAGTTCGGCGCTGAAACAGCAGTTGTACAACTCAAGCAGCCCGCAGTTCTCATACCCATGCCAGACACCAGGCCGCAGCAGCATCACGTCCCCGGCCTGCAGCCTGCGGCGGCCAGCGGCGTAGTGATGGGTGCCTTCGCCGCCTATGACGAATGCGATCTCCACGAAGGTGTGCGTATGCGCGGGGTTGTCCTCAGAGTGCAGGTAATGGCCGGCGTAGGCCAGTGCGCCCTCGGTGAAGTAGAAGACATCCCGGCTTGTATCCATGGGGAGGTCATCGTCCATCCCCACACAGTATGCACGTGAAGCAGCCGAAGTTAATTTCGTGCTACAAGGAGTTCGGCCTTCGCAGGTAACCGCCTGTAGGTCATGAGGCGTAGCGGGCCAGTTCCTCGCGGGCGGTGACGCCGAGCTTGGGGAAGGCCCGGTACAGGTGGTAGCCCACTGTGCGCGGGGACAGGAACAGCTGGGAGCCGATCTGCTTGTTGGAGGCGCCGACGGCGGCAAGCCTGACGACCTGCAGTTCCTGCGGCGTGAGCCGGGCCAGCGGGTCGGCCGGGCTGACCGCGGGCGCGGCAGCGCCGGCCGCGCGCAGCTCAGACTGGGCCCGTTCCTGCCACGGCCGGGCACCCACTCGGGCAAAGGCGGCCGCTGCGGCAAGCAGTTGCTGGCGGGCGTCAGCGCGGCGCTGGTTCCGGCGCAGCCACTCGCCGTAAACCAGCCTCGTTCGTGCCTCTTCCACGGGGTGGCCGGCGCCCTCGTGCGCGGCAACGGCCTGCTGGTAGATGGGCTCGGCGCGATCATCAGCGGCGCATAGCGCGGCGCAGCGGGCGGCCACCGCGCTGGCCCAGCGCTGGCCGATAGCGCCAGCCCAGGCAGTGAACTGGGCCAGCGGCTTGGCTGCGAGGTCGGGGCGACCCGCCCGGACCGCCGCCTCGACATGATCTGGATAGGCGTACAGCGCCACCGCGGGATCTCCGGCCGGCCGGGCCGTGATTGCCTGGAGCTGCTCCAGCGCCGCCTGGTAGCGGCCGAAACCCAGGTCGAGCAAGGCGAGCGCGTATTTCGCCGCGGTGACCGACACGCCGGACGCGGCGTTCGGCAGGTCCGGTATCTGGGCCACGCGGGCCCGGCAGGCCTCCTCGTCGCCGACGGCGGCGGCCAGCAGTGCCGACAGGGCGGCGAAGTCGTCAGCCAGGGCGGTCTGCCCGGTGTCGGCGGCCAGGCGCAGGCCCTCATCAACGCTGGTCGCCGCGTCCATGAAATCGCCCTGCTGGATCTGGGCGACCGAGAGCTCGGCCAGCGCGTAGGCGAGCAGGCTGGGCATCCCGGTGTCACGGAACTCAGCGGCCAGGGCCACGGCATGGCTGCGGTGGGCTGGCAGATCGCCCAGCAGCCGGTCAAAGGTCAGCCAGAACATCTGGGTGTGGCCCGGCAGTCTGCCGGTATCGGGCACGGCGGGCGCCACAACCAGCGCCTGGGTATCGCCGGCCTGCAGCCGCCACATCGCCTCGAGAAACTCCACCAGCCCGGCTCCGGCTGGCGGCACCACCGCCGCGGCTCGCTCCAGTTCCGCACGGGCCGAGCTGTCGCCGTTGGGCCACAGGAAGACGAACGCCGTGATCACCATGGTCTCGGCCATCTCGGCAGTGCCTGGGTCAGCCTGGCCCAGCAGCGCGGCGCCGTCCAGCAAGAAACGCGCGGCGTCGGCGGTCTGGCCAGCCTCGCGGCACAGCACGGCCCGCACCATGGCCAGTGCAGCGGCTGACGCCGGGTCGGCCGGCAGCCCCTCGGCCTGCCGGGCCAGGTCCGCGGCCCGGGGCAGCTGCCCGGCGTCGAAGGCCGCCTCGGCTGCCAGGCTCAGCCGTCGCCCTCGTTCTGAAGAAATGGCTGACAAGCCGGCCGCCCGCTCGTAGGCGGCGGACATGGCCGCGCGGCTGCCCCGGCGCTCAGCCCGCAATGCGGCAGCGTCCAGCCCGGCCGCGATCTCCTCGTCCGGGCCAGCGGCGAGGGCCGCCAGGTGCCAGGCCCGCCGGTCATCCTCCAGTACGCCAGCCAGCGCCCGGTGGCCTGCGATCCGCTCACTGACATCCGAACCGGACAGCGCCGCTGCCCGCACCAGCGGATGTGAGAAGGTGACCCCGGCCGGTGTCACCCGCAGCAAGCCAGCCCGCTCGGCCGGGGCCAAGTCGGTCAGCGAGCCTCCCGCCGCGGCGATCGCCCGGCTGACCTCCGCCAGGCTGGCCATCCCAGCCAGCGCAGCGACCAGCACTGCCTGCCTGCATGCCCCGGGCAGCGCAGCGATCCGGGCCAGGAACGCTGCCTGCACCCGCCCGGCCGGCGAAGCCGCGGGCAGGGCCAGCGGCGTGACGCGACCGGCGCGCTCCTCGGCCGACAGCCCGCGCGACAGCTCGATCAGCGCCAGCGGGTTACCGACCGCCTCGGCGATCAGCTGATCACGGGCCGCCTGCACCAGACCGGCCCCGGACAGCAACTGCTCCGCCGACCCGCGGTCCAGCCCGTCCACTCGCAGTTCCGGCAGGCCAGCCAGGCCTGCGCCCGCTGGCTCGTCCCTGGCTGCGGCCAGGACCGCGGCCCGCTCAGCGTGCAGCCGTCTGGCCGCGAACGCCAGCGCATCCGCTGACCCGCGATCCAGCCACTGCGTGTCATCAGCCAGCACCAGCACCGGCCGGTCCTCAGCCAACTCCGCGATGAGGCTCAGCACTCCCAGGCCCACGCCGAATCTGTCACCGACAGCCACCTCGGCCAGGCCCAGCGCGCCGCGCAGCGCCCCCGCCTGCCGTTCCGGCAGCGAGCCAATCTCATCCAGCACCGGGCGCAGCAGCGCGTGCAGTGCGGCGAACGGCAACTCCGCCTCGGACTCCACCCCGGCCACGCGGAGCAGGCGGGCACCCGCGGCCATCTCCTCCGCCGCATCCAGCAGAGCGGTCTTGCCTATCCCGGCCCCGCCGCGCAGCACCAGCGTGCCCGCCCGGCCCGACCGCATCCCCTCCAGCAGCCGGCCGATGGCTGCCAGTTCCTCGCTCCGGCCGTACAGCATCGGCTCCCCATTGTGCGCGTCATGACCTAACCGCCCGCGCGAGCCGACGGGCATTCCAGGTCATCGTGACAGAAGCGGCGGCCAGGCGCTCGTGCCTAGCGTCGGAGCCGGAGTGAAGCGGGAGCCGCAAGGGGTGGCTCGCAGACAGGAGACGGCCATGCTGCTACAGGAATTCAGGCGAATGGCGACGGCAGCGGAGGGCGGGAGCATCGCACCGGCCGCGCATGCCGTTGACCTGGCCCGGACATACGGGACAGGCCAGGCCGAGGTGCGTGCCCTGGACGGCATCACTGTGACGTTCGAGCGGGGCCGGTTCACGGCGGTCATGGGCCCGTCGGGCTCGGGGAAGTCGACGCTCATGCACTGCATGGCCGGGCTTGACCGGCCGACCTCCGGGCGCTCGTTCGTGGGCGGCCGGGACATCGGGAGCCTGGGCGACGCCGGGCTGACTCGCCTGCGCCGGGACAAGATCGGCTTCGTGTTCCAGTCGTTCAACCTCATCCCCACGCTGACCGCGGCGGAGAACATCACGCTGCCCGCCGATCTGGCAGGCAGGAAGGTCGACAGAGACTGGCTGAACTACCTGCTCGACCGGCTCGGCATCGCCGGCCGCCAGGCGCACAGGCCCGGCGAGATGTCCGGTGGCCAGCAGCAGCGCGTCGCGTGCGCGCGGGCGCTGATCAGCAAGCCGGAGATCGTCTTCGCCGACGAGCCAACCGGCAGCCTGGACTCCAACTCCTCGGCCGCCCTGCTGGCGTTCCTGCGGCTGTCGGTGACGGAGCTCGGACAGTCAGTCGTCATGGTGACCCACGACCCGCGCAGCGCCGCCTACGCCGACCGGGTCATCTTCCTGTCGGACGGGAAGCTGGCCGGGGAGCTCGGCCAGCCGACCGCCGACTCGGTCCTCGAGCGGATGCGGACACTGGGAGCCTGAGATGCACAGAGTAACCCTCCGGGGCATAGCAGCCCACAAGCTACGGCTGGCGGCCACCGCGCTGGCAATCGTGCTCGGTGTCACGTTCATCAGCGGGACGTTCGTGCTCACCGACACGCTCAACAGCATGTTTTCGGCGCTGATCGGCAACGTCTACAGCAAGCTGGACTTCGAGGTCCGAGGGGTCGCGCAGTTCTCCGGCGGCAGTGCCGTGCGCAACCCGGTGCCGGAGTCGCTGCTCGCCCCCGTCCGGCGCGTCCCCGGCGTTGCCGACGCCGAGGGCGTCGTCCAGGGCTACGCGCAGTTCGTCGCCCCCGACGGGAAGCCGATCTCTACTGGCGCCGAGCCCACCCTCGGCCTGAGCTACCAGCCGGACTCGCGGATCTCCAGCCTGCGCATCGTGCAGGGCGGCCCGCCGCTGACCGCCGACGACGTGGTCATGGACGCGGGCACTGCCCAGCAGTATGGCTTCTCGGTCGGGCAGCGCGTCCGCATACTCTCCTACGGCCAGCCGCGCACGTTCACCATCACCGGCATCGCCGAGTACGGCGCGGCGAACGGCCTGGCCGGGATCACCCTGGCCGCGTTCACGCTGCCGACCGCCCAGCAGCTGTTCTCCGAACAAGGCCAGCTCAACGCCATCGGCGTCGTGACCACAGCAGGCGCCAATAAGGCAGCCGTCCAGAAGGACATCGCCGCGATGCTGCCGCGCGGGGTGCAGGTCGTCACCGGGCAGACGGTGTCGAACGAGGCGACCAGCTCGGTCAATCAGTCGCTGACCGTGTTCTCGACGGCGCTGCTGGTGTTCGCGCTCATCTCGCTGTTCGTCGGTGCGTTCACGATCTTCAACACGTTCTCGATCCTCGTGGGCCAGCGCACCCACGAACTGGCGCTGCTGCGCGCGGTCGGCGCCAGCCGCCGGCAGGTCTTCGGGTCCGTGCTGACCGAGGCGGCCGCCGTCGGCGGTGTCGCTTCCGCCGTGGGGGTCGGGCTCGGCGTGCTGGCCGCGGCCGGCCTCGAGGCGCTGCTGCGCGGATTCGGCATCACGCTGCCCGCCGGGTCGCTGGTGTTCGAACCGCGCACCGCGCTGGTCGGGCTGGCTGTCGGCATCGGGGTCACCGTGATCTCCGCGATCGGGCCTGCGCGCCGCGCCGTGCGGATCGCGCCGGTGGTGGCGATCAGCGACCGCCAGGCCGATGGCGGCGCGTCACTGCGGCGCCGGCTGTGCTGGGGCGCTGGCGCGGCACTGGCGGGCGGCCTCGTCCTTGGCGCCGGGCTGAGCACGTCGTCCATCCAGCTGGTTGGCCTGGGCGCGGCTGCGGTCTTCGTCGGCGTAGCCATGCTCGCCCCGGCGGTCGCACGGCCGCTGTCGGGCACCCTAGGGCGCCCGCTTGCCTGGCTGACTGGGGCAGCCGGGAAGCTGGGCCGGCGCAACTCGATGCGCAGCCCGCGCCGTACCGCGCAGACCGCCGCGGCACTGATGGTTGGCCTGGCCCTGGTGTCCGCGATGGCCGTGTTCGGCTCGTCGCTGTCACGCTCGGCCACCGGCGGTGTCGACCAGTCGCTCAGCGCCGACCTCATCGTGACCAGCACGAGCTCGATGAGCGGCCTTGCTCTGCCAGTGCCGGGCGCCGTGGCTGCCATTCCCGGCGTCACCGCCACGAACACCCTCTACCATGGCCAGTTCGCGGTCCGCGGCACGGTTGAAACGCTGACCGGGACGGCGACGCGACAGCTAGCGGACACGATGACGCTCCGCATGACCGCTGGCAGCGCCGCCGCTCTGGCCCGGGGTGAGCTGCTGATCGACTCGGCGGCCGCGACCGCCGGCCACCTGTCGGTCGGCGACAGCGTCAGCGTCAAGTTCGCCCAGACCGGCTCCGGCGCCGTCCGGGTCGGCGGGATCTACCAGGCGAACTCCCTGGCCGGCAGCTACCTGGTCAGCGACCAGTATTTCCTGGCCCACTTCGGCAGCGGCTGGAATCCAGCTGTGCTGCTGGTCCGCACCAACGGCAGCGGCGTCGGCAGCCACGTCGCGGCGGCACTGGCCGGCTACCCGACGGTGCAGGTGCAGACGCGAAGCCAGTACGAGCAGGCCAGCGCGGCCAGCGTGAACCAGCTGCTCGGCCTGATCTACGCGCTGCTCGCGCTGGCTGTCCTGATCGCGCTGATCGGCATCGTGAACACGCTCATGCTGTCGGTGCTCGAACGCACCCGCGAGATCGGCCTGCTCCGTGCGGTCGGCATGCAGAGGCGCCAGGTCAAGACGATGGTGAGGTCCGAGGCGGTCATCCTCGCGGTGTTCGGTGCGGTCATCGGGATCGTCGTCGGCACCGGGATGGGCCTGGCCCTCGTCGCCTCGCTGAAGCACAAGGGCATCACAACCGTGGCGGTCCCCGGGCCCAGCCTCGCCGTGTTCCTCGTGCTCGCGGCGGTGCTCGGCCTGATCGCCGCGACCTGGCCAGCCCGGCGGGCCGCCCGGCTGGACGTGCTGGCCGCCATCGCATCGCTATGACACAAGACCAGGCCAGGCCGGGCCGGCAGGGCCTCCTGCCGGCCCGGCGGCCAGCGCTGATCATGGTGGTCCAGCCGGTTTGCCCGGGACACCCCATCTGAGGTTGTTCATGGGTGGTATACCGTTCGTTGGCTTATTAGCCATTTATCCGAACGGTGTTTTCGCGGCCCCGACTCTGCAGCTGGCCGCGGCGAGGAGACAGAATTGACGCAGCACAGGCAGGCCAGCATGGCCGGGCCACACTCCCATTGGCGGCCCAGGCTCGCCGTCGCCGTCGCGGCACTGGCCGCAGCATCGCTTGCCGTCGCTCCGGCTGCGGGCGCGTCGGTGAGGACCGCGAGCGCGACCTCCCTGCAGCCGGGCAACCTGCTTGTGAGCGGCGCTGACTACGACGTGAACCCCGACATCGTGCCTGGGGTCACTGTGCTGCCGCCCGGCTGCACCAGCCACTGCGTCACAGCGACGGCCAGCGGGGCGTACCCGCAGGTCTTCAACAACGTCCTCGCTGATCCCGCCTTCGGCGTGACCGAGCCGATCGTGCTGGACCAGATGACGCCGTCGGGCACGCTGGTCAGCTCGCTGCAGGTTCCCGACGGGTCAGCGGCCGACCACGCCGTCACCAGCTTCTCTTCCAAGTCCGAGCTGGCGCTGAACCTGTCCACGGACGGCAGCGCGGTGACGTTCATGGGCTATGTCGCGGCGCCCGGGAGCGTCGACATCTCCAACACCAACACACCCGGAGTCATCGACCCGACGGACCCCGTGCCGGGCACGGCCTACCGTGCGGTCGTCCAGCTCAATCCCAGCGGCGACTTCGCCTTTACCGAGACGAACGCTTACAGCGGTGAGAATGGCCGCGCTGCCATTCTGAACGCGGACGACGGCACGCCCGTGTACTACACGGCCGGGGACGCGGGCGACGGCAAAACCCCGCAGCCGGACGGTGTCATCCTCGGCACGGGAGCGCAGATCATGACGCCATCCAGCCTGCCGGAGAGCACCCAGGATCCTGGTGCGCCCACACCGGTCGGCAGCTTCAGCGTCACCCAGCTCGGCGACAGCGCCGACCCGGCAGGCAAGGACACGCAATTCAACGGCCTGGCCGTTTACGACAACGTGCTCTATTTTACCAAGGCCAGCGGGGCCAGCAATGGCGTCAACACCGTGTATTTCCTCGACACCACGGGCAAGGCCTGCCCGAAGGGCGTCGGCCTCCCGCAGCCAGGAGCGGCGCTGCCGGTCTCGCCGATCGCGTACGACGCCTCCAAGCTGCAGAGCGACGGCGTGACCCCTTACAACATGTGCATCCTGCAGGGCTTCCCGACCAAGAAGAAGTCGAGCACGTCGTTCCCGGTCGGCATGTTCTTCGCCAGCAAGGACACGCTGTACGTGGCCGAGGAGGGCAACGGCGACAACACCTACTCCAAGTCCAAGGGCAGCTACACCACGGCGGCCAAGCAGACAACGGCTGGCTTGCAGAAATGGATCTTCAACGGCACGGAGTGGAAGCTCGCCTACACCCTCACCCAGGGACTGAACCTCGGCGTCCCGTACACGGTGCCCGGCTACCCCACCGGCGACAACGCAGCCACGGGCCTGCCCTGGGCCCCGGCGACCGACGGCCTGCGCAACATCGCCGGGCAAGTCAGCGAGGACGGCACGGTCACGATCTACGCGGTCACCTCCACGGTCAGCGGCGGCGGCGACCAGGGCGCAGACCCCAACAAGCTTGTCGCCATCACCGACAGCCTTGCCGCGACCAGCCTGCCGACGGCGGACCATTTCCAGACCATCTACTCCGCCGCTTACGGCCAGGTGCTCCGCGGCGTGACCTTCACCCCCGGGACGGGGATCTACCCGTCAGCTCGCCCGATGTCGAGACGCTGAACGAGACCCACGGCTGCCGTCGGCCAGACCTCAGACCCGGGCGTAGTCCCGGATGTCCTGCTCGAACTCGGCCACGATTTCCTGGGTCAGGGTACGGCGGGTCTGGCCGATGGCATGCACGATGTCACCGGTAGCGACCTCTTCGTCGCCGCGCTCGAAGAGGACACGCTCGAACGCAAGCTGCGCCGTCCTGCGGGCGGCGAACTCGATGTCAGCTGGCGTGAACAGCCGCGATTCCTCCACGATCGCGGCCATGTCCAGCTGGCTGTGCGGGATCGTGGTCAGGTAGCGGTCCCAGATCGCCTCCCGCGCGGCCGGGTCGGGCGGGCCGACCGGGATGACGTAGTCGAACCGGCCATGCCGCAGGAACGCGCCGTCAAGAGCGCGGACGGAGTTCGTAGCGCAGATGAGCAGCCGTCCGTCCTGCTCACGGAACGGCGGGATCAGCTTGAGCATCTCGTTGGTGACGCCCTGCGCCGCTGACACGGTGCGCGGCTGGCGCGCCCCGGCGATCTCCTCCACCTCGTCGATGAACAGCACGACATGGTCCAGCTCGGCGACCAGCGAGAACGCTTCCCGCAACGCGGCGGCCAGGCCGGCCGGCGACTCACCGGCCAGCCGCGACGGGAACAGCTCCACGAACGGCCAGCCCAGCCGCGACGCAGCGCCCTTGGCGAAGCTGGTCTTTCCGGTACCCGGCGGCCCGAACAGCACGATGGCCCGAGGCGGCACCAGCCCCAGCCGCTCAGCCAGCGCTGGCTGCGCCAGCGGCAAGATGACCCGCCGCTCGATCAGTTCCTTCTCCCTGACCATGCCGCCGAGCTGATCCCAGGCACCCGCCCGCACTATCTGGCCGCCGAGCTGGCCCAGTATCCCGGCACTGCCGGGATCGACCGGCTCCAGCCGCTCGTAGAAGACCATCCCCCGGGTCGGGGCATACCCGGCGTGCTCCAGCGCCAGCGCGCCGACGTCGCCATCGCTCGCCAGCAGGCACTGAATCCGGTGCACCCCGGCCGCTACCAGCCGTCGTTCCAGCTCACGCAGCATTGCGCTGCCGATTCCCCGGCGCCGCCATTCGGGAGCCAGGCTGATCCGCATGACCCACGCCCGGTCGCCGCCGACAGTCGAGACCGCGACTCCAACCAGCCTCTCGCCAGCGACGGCGACGACCGCCGGCTCATGCGACCGGACGGCCGCGACAAGGTCCGACAGGCTGAACGCCGACGCGTCGCTGCTGGCCGCCTCGTTGTCCCACAGCCGGATGGCAGCATCAAGATCATCAACGTGGAACTCGCGCACCCGCCACGGCGTCATCGCATCAGTGTCGCATCACCGCACCCACACTTCCCCCGAGGTGACCAGCGCGGCCGACCCGGCCAAGCCACACCGCCCCTTCGGGGCTTGACTGAGTGCTGGGCAATATCGATTCGGCTCAGCCGGGTCACATGGATATGACGGCCCGCGCCACGGATTCACTCTGAGCCTGTGTCCCAAAAATAGTGACCTCGATGCCCTCGGACCCATTGAGGGCGAATAGCCCGGAGCCCGGCGCGGCGAATCCGTGAAGCCCGCTGGATTGCGCGGCGGCCCCGGTAGTGCCGGGTGCGATGGTCTTGCTGCCGGGCCGGCGACCGTGTCCAGCGGGATCCCCATGTACTTCGTTCATGATCGAATTAAGAAAATCAATTTTTGAATGTTGACTTCTTAAGAAAATGAAGATACAACTAACCTTACCGACGAGGTAAGGGAGCCGAGGGTGGACTGGCAGGAACTGACGGACCTGACGCGCGGACAGCCGTTCGTGGTCGAGCGGGTCCGCCTCGCCGGCAGCGGCGTCGTAGTCGAGGGTCAGTTCGAGCCGCCGCAGCTGGCTCAGCTCAGCATCGACGACCAGGTGTTCGTTGCCGCGTTCGTCCGGTCGCACGGTTCGATCAAGGAGATGGAGCGGATCTTCGGGGTGAGTTACCCGACGATCAAGTCCCGGCTGAACCGGATCGGCGAGCACCTCGACTTCGTCGAGACCGACCCGGTGCCCACCGGCGCCGACGTCGTCGACCGATTGCGCCGGGGAGAGATCAGCGCCCAGGAGGCGCTGGCCGAGCTGGAGAGGCCCCGGTGATCCCGCAGCTGGTGACGGTGCGCTATCGCCGTCCCGACGGCCGCTGGCTACGGCTGTACGTTCCCGTCCTGCCGGTAGTGGCGGTGCTGTCGCCGCTGTTGCTGCTCGCCGTGCTGGCCGGACTGGTCGCGTGCCTCGCCACCGGGATGAGCCCGGTGGGCGCGCTGCGCGGCACCTGGCAGCTGTTGTGGGCTCTGCCCGGCACCCGGATCGAGGTCGACGATGGCCAGACGGCCCTGCTGGTAAGCGTCCGATAAGTCAGAAGAGGAGAGCAACAATGAACGAGCAGCGCCGCCAGATCCTCGAGATGCTGGCCGAGGGCAAGGTCACCGCGGACGAGGCCGAGCGGCTGATCGCCGCGCTCGAGCGAGAACAGCCCGAGACGCCGCAACCAGGCGCGCCCCGCCAGAAGCCCCGGCCCAAGTACCTGCGCGTGCTGGTGGAGGATAACTCCAGCGACCCGCCAGGCCGGGTCAACGTCCGGGTCCCGCTGCAGCTGCTGCGCGCCGGGGTCCGGCTCACGAGCCTTATCCCACCGCAGGCGCTCACCCGGATCAACACGAAGCTAAGCGAGTCAGGGGTACCGATCGACCTCACCCTGCTTAAGCCTCAGGACATCGAGGAACTCGTCGACCAGCTCGGCGACGTCACCATCGACGTGGACGACCCCGACAGCAAGGTCCAAGTGTTCTGCGAGTGAGAGCTATCCAGATGACAACCCAGCCGGTCCAGGCGATCCGCGTGTCGGGTCTTGAGAAGTCGTACAAGGAGCTGCGCGTGCTGCGCGGCGTGGACTTCGACGTGGCGCGGGGCAGCATCTTCGCCCTGCTCGGCTCCAACGGCGCCGGCAAGACCACGGTCGTGAAAATCCTGTCCACGCTGCTCAGGGCCGACGCGGGGGCGGCCGCCGTCGATGGCTTCGACGTCGCCACGCAGCCGGCGAACGTGCGGGAGTCCATCAGCCTCACCGGGCAGTTCGCCGCGGTCGACGAAATCCTCAGCGGGCGGGAGAATCTTGTGCTCGTCGCCCGGTTGCGGCACCTCAAGGACCCA
>Ga0335074_10012134_pt1 | contig 12073 bp, 9 predicted proteins | sample Lox_Sample_23_FD_206715 | JGI IMG/M metagenome (GOLD analysis project Ga0335074, IMG submission 206715) | Soil microbial communities from Loxahatchee National Wildlife Refuge, Florida, United States - Lox_Sample_2.3 | ecosystem: Environmental > Terrestrial > Soil > Wetlands | place: USA: Florida...
TATAAGGTGGGAGTACGTTTAAGGCAGCTTTTAAGAAGATGTCTGCTAGATTGTAAGTATAAGGGGGAAGCTTTTAGGTGATTAGTTCTTTATTAGTTAATTCGTTTTAAGTAGCCTTCTCCTAAATGGTCTCAGCTTCCTTTTCCTTAATGATCCAGTTGATTTCGTACAAACTAGTAATAAAAGGTTGAACTTCAAGCTAAGTGATAGTTTAGTGGAATCTTATAGCACTAATAAAGTAGATATCGACTAATAAAAGGTTTACAGGTCGTTTAACTCGTTTTATAGGTTGTCTGTTAATTGCAGTTGTAAGCTTGCCTTATAGTTCCCTCTCCATCCTCTATAAGCTGTCCTTTCAATTAATGCGTTTTAAGTGCTTAGTAATATCTTTTAGGGCCTACATCTTGCATACAATTAATTTTGGGTTTATAGCAATCTTTATGGCAATCCCTTAGTTAGTAGGTTCCCAGGTGGTTTCTTAAGCCCTAATAGGAGCTGTAGTCCCAGCCTGATAACTGTAGTTATTAAGGGCTGTAGTTACTAGCTCTAGCCGCTTTAAGATTAAAACCTTCTTACAGTATATTACATCCTTAAATGCTTAGTCCTTACAGGTAGCATCAGCTTAGTAGGCTGGATTGATAGTAGTAGGTTCTAAGAGGTCTCACATAGTAACTGTAATTTCTTTATTAAAAGAGGGTGTTAGTAGCAGCTCTACAAGCTAAATTAACTGCCTGTTTTATACGTCAAGCTAAAAATCAAGGTAGGCCAACTATTTACAGCTAAAAATAACATCGTAGTACCCTAAGTCTGTAACTAGGAAGGGCATATTGTATAGTCGTTGTCTGTTAACTTGTAAATGGGTCTGTAAGATTAATGTAATAGGTTTTCCAGCTTGCCTGTTATATCCCCTAACAGGAACAGGCCGTTTTAGTGTTTCTAATAGGGTGTTTAAAAATTTAAAGATCTTCCTAGCACACTTAGTATTAAAAAGAGCAAAAGCATTTGCTCTAGTATTAGTTAAAGCGGCAGTGTTAACTCTATATCTATTGCAATATAAAGTATATGAAGTAGTAAAGCCCTTTCCGCCTAATAGCCGACTTAGATCGACTTCTAACATATTAATCTTATACAACCTTAAAGAGGAGTCTTCCTTTAAGGTTCCTCTTTTTCCAACTCATCTAATTCGTTGCCTAACTTTGCATTTACTTCTTAGACTGTAAGAGCTTGATCTTTAACCTTTAATACGTAGTCCTTAAAGAAGTAGCCCTACTATCCGCACGAAAAACATGCTCCCTAGTTGCTTAATGCTTAGGTTTTTAGATCTAGGTACAACGGGCAGGGACGGTTTAGGGTGCCCTTGCGCGAGGAGGTGCGGGCTAGTATTTGTTCCTTAGTGAATGACCTTGTAGGTGCGTTATAGGTTGTAAGAGTTGCATTAGAGTCCTTTACAAGTAGGTTTCAGCTTGTAGAGGTAGTTTTAGCTTTCAACTGGTCCAACTAGGCTTTAAGTCTGCAAAGGCCTTAATCTAAGGATAAGCACTTGTCTGCGAGGCTCTTAACAGTCTGTAAAGTGGAATATACAGGTAGGGCAGTCCTTTAGAGTTTTAGGGTTAGCTTGTCGAAAAGGTCTAGCTGTAAGTCTTCTTCTAAGATCCAAGCTTGTCCTGCTAGGTGGAGGAAGCAGGTATAGAAGTCCGTGAAGGTTTTAGAGGTCTTTATCATTAACCCTCTATATTCCAAGCGGGCGTTTTAGACCTTGTGCGGGTCTTTATAGATGCTTAAAAGGTATATGATTATATCTTTAGCTGTTAAGAAGGGATCCTTTAATTCCTCGTTGTATTAAGGTTGTAGGTGCCTCTAAGCATTACTGCCTGTACGGCTAAAAACGTATGTCATCTTGTCTTCTTCTACTAGAAAGTGGTCTGTATTAGTTTGAAGTTTGCCCTTAATTTAAAGCTTCTAGCTGTTAAAAGTTGGGTCTTTACTGTCTGTAAGTAATAGTGGGTTAGGGATCTTCGTCGATTTTGAGGAGCGATTTAAAGAGTCTTCTCTAGTAAGACGCTAGGCAATTGCCTCTAAGACGTTTGCGAGCCTATTAGAGTTCATTGTCTTAGTCTCTAAGGGGGTTTCCTAGCTGACAAGCAAAGCTCTTAGCCTGTCAATTTCTGCATTGGCTGCAGCTAAGTCCTAAATTGCTTCGTTGGGGCTTTTATTGGAGGGTCCTGCTAGTCGTCGTACTAGTGCCATAGAGCCGGTGTTCTAGCAGCATAGCAGTAGCGTTCTTAATTGGTTGGTATTAATTCTGGGTTTGGTTCTAGGTCTAGGGGTTCTTGTAGTTTGTGCGTGGTCCTTTTTAGGGTCAACTTGATGCCTTGAAGTTCTAGTCTGGTTCTAGTGCTTGCAATAAGTATCGCGGTCCTAGGTCTAAGTTCTAGTCTGGTTCTAGTTGATATATTTGAGTTCTTTTGCAGGAAGAAGAGTGTGGACGAGCTTTAGATAATGTGGTAGCTCGGTCAATGTAGAGTAGGATTGCTAGCGGGGAGCAAGCGGACTCAATGAATTAGTAGCCTATATAACAAGAATCTAAAGCTAAAGAGAGAAGGAGAGAAGAAGAGAGTGAGCGTTGCACTCGAAGTCTAATATATACGTCCATACAGATCAATGTCGGCCTGAAAGTGCCAAGTGCCAAACTGCCCATGCTAACAGTCCGTCAAACTGCCTATCAACTTATAGCTTAGGGTCGTAACAGTCCGTAGGGTTTATCCGTTAGCTAACCACCCGTCCGTAGACCCGTAACGGTCCGTGAGCAGCTGTGTTGGGGCCGTAACATGTAGCATTATTTATAAAGATAATAAAATATCTTAATTTAAACACTAAATTTGTAGGAAACAGACTGTAAAGGTTAAAGTGAATGAGTTTAAGCTTCTTAGAAGCTTTAGTTGATAACTGCCTTTTATATTAACAGTCCATCTTGCCTTCTAAGTAAGAAATATAGAACTTACAGTCTTATTTGTTAATTTCCAAACAGATATAGACGCTTATAGCTATATTAGTAAGTTTACAAATGTCTGTAAAGTTCAAGTAGCCTAGCTGATAATGCTAAAGCTCTATAGAGATTGATCTCAGCTTCCGTTTTTAGATTTGCAGATTGGATTTCCTAGTTAGAAAGCAAGTGGCAGCGTTAACCTTATACATGCTATTATTCTTATACGTAATAGCTATTAATTAGCCCTTTTAATTAAGAATAATAGCCTAGCCATTTTTAGAGAACTAGACATTACAGCCTTTATTTGTAAGCCTGCTTACAAATAGTAAGTTAGTTTTAATTGCAAGGACATAAAGTACGTTTGTAAGCTGAATACGTTGTCTTTTATAGTTTGTAAGTAAGATAGTTCTTCTTCTAATAGCAGGAACAATACTATTATCCCTAATTCAAACTTGAACAGGCTTAAGTAATTGTTATATTTTAAGGAAGGTACTTTTATTATTACAAATATAATTTGTAGCTTTTAAATTAAGATGCTACGCCTTTTAGAAAGAGATATCCTAGTCTGTAAATGTAAGAGTGTTTGTATAACAAGCTCAAATTAAAGCATTAGAGATTGTAGCTTTATTTGCAGGTTTAGTGCTTATAATAGCTATATTTACAGCTACCTTGTTTATAAAGGCCTTTTTCAATCTCCCCTTTTAAGCACGGATTTTCTTAGCCTGTTCTTAAAGCTTGCAATTAGTAGCTTTGTAACTATACTTGCAATAGTAATAATATTATATGTTGTTGTCTTTAAACTTAAAGCTAAGTTTATAGGCATTATTTAAGTTAGAATCGTTTGAATTCTCTTAGTTTTAAGGCCTATAAGTCTATTTCTTTAAGTGTTTTAGCTTTTAGCCTTAGCCCTTAATTTAATATTAGGGTTTTCAAATAAGGTATTCATTTAAATCTCCTTATTAATAAGGATTTGTATAAGAGCAAACTAGTTAGTACTTAGTTGAAGGCGTAGAACTTCAACTATTAAGTTAAACCTTAATAGTAAGGTTTTATATGACAAGATATAAGAAATAAGATTAATGTCTTAAATCTTAAAGTCCGTAAATGATAAACAGGTCTGATATTGCATGAGTTTTACAAAGAATGTAGATATTAGACTTATAGAGTGCTTTTCCTAAAAGAACTAGGCCTATAAAATATATAGACTAGCATTTGCGTTTATAAAGTCGAATTAAGTCTTAAGAGTAGTCCATATTTGCTTTAAGTTGGTTATTGCGTATATAAATTGCTAAAAGGAAGGCGATACAGATAATAGAATTATAGAACAGGCCTTTACGGACTAGCTTTCATAGTCTTCCTGCTTCTCTTCGTATGATTTGCAGACAGCTATAATTTCGACTTCGTCTGGTCTTAGACGTCTATGAGATCTTAACGGGCTAGGTTGTAGTATGGGAGTAGGCGGAGTAGGTGGTAATTTAATGCCTTAAACGATTTTCCAGGTACGATCGGCTTTAAGAAAGTTGGTCAAGCTGGTAGACTAATCAGGGTAGTTGTCGACAGCTAGCAGGCGTACACGGCCGTACTTGCACTAGTAGAATTGTGGAGACGATATAGAGTCCATAGTAGGATCCATAGTGGAGGAGGGTGGCAATGAATGCCGATTGGATAGTGGAGCGATTGGCTGATATATAAGAAGAGTATACCCAGGTTGCAAGTGCTAATCCGGGCTTATAACCTGTTGAAATCACATGTAGAATAGTGATATATGCGCAGCATAGAATAGATTAAATTGCTTAAGTTGTCTATATTTTACGGGCCTGCTACGGTCCGTATTTATCTATCCTTCCATTGCCACCGCCCGTAAGCTTGTTTGCCATCCGTAAGACGACTTTGCCCCCCCGTACAATGTCTGCTGAACACTCAGCTTTAATGGTCCGTAATTGCCACGCTTCCCAGCTGGACATGGTTTACGGTCCGCGAAGCTGTAATTTCAACATAGCTATATGCTCCCTAACTGCTAGCCAACTTCGTCCAACCCTTAGGTCCCGGACGGGCTAAATTATGTCAATGCTCTCGATGCAGGAATAACCATTGCCCAGAATCATGTGATTTTGTAGGGAACTACAAAACCCCACCAGAGTAGTAAAAGAATGAATTCTGTGCCTATAAAGCTCTTCTTATAGTCTAGCAATCCTTATAGTAATCCTTATAGCAATTGCTCGTCTGTATCCATAAAACTCTGTCTCCTCCATATGCACCTGTTAAAGCATCTGTAAAACATATCCCTAAGAAAGAGTTCTCCGAACCAGCTAAATACATCAATACTCTTAGTACAAGAATAACTATCGCCTAGATTAAGTGATTGATTTATTGAGGGCAGCTATGAAACCCCACCGCAATATTAAAATGCAGTGACAGTTCTACTTTGGGACACACCCGTGTCAGTAGCGCGAGCAACAAAACGCCCAAGTCTTAGTGTTCCATAACTTTTTGGTCTAGTGTTTCGTGCACTAACGTTTCGGAAGCAACTTCGCTCTCGCCTAGCCAAAAGTTTGCATACAGTTTCACGTAATTCGGCAAGCAAACTTTTGCCAGGCACCCATACCCTTGTTCCCTACCACCCTCAACCCAATCACAATCACATCAACGTGATACACGCTATCTCAGCCTTCGAACCCCGCACATTAAAACAAACCAACTACAGAGCATTACAAGAGCATTACAAGCAGCCATCAATTCTCCTTCCTCCGCGACAAGCGGATAAGAGTGATAGCGTCCCGACCCACAGCCCCATGTTCCTTTTCCACTTCCGCTGTCGCTTGACACTCCCTTTATAATTTAAGCTTTCTTGCTTCTCTTCTACCAAATAGATCGCATCGTGCTACCTCGCGCTATCTATCATGGCCGGACCTCAAGCGACTGAAACTCCGGCGACTGCTTCTACTGCTACTTCTGCTCCGGATGGACTCGAGGCTGAGGCTGATGACTGGGCGTGCGATTCCGCGATCGGGGATGCGGATATCGCTACTTCGACGGTATCCATCGGTTCTAGCATTATGAGGTATCGCGAGGAGAACGGGCGGACCTATCACGCATACAAGGTAATTCTTTTGGTCAGTTCTAATCTGGCAAGACACTAGATTGACACACAAAGGACGGGAAATACAGCTTCCCAAATGATGAGCAGGAGAATGACCGGCTGGACCTCCAACACCACCTCATCAGTCTAACACTTGATAACAAATTGTTTACCGCTCCTATTCCCAAGGAGAAGCAACTTCACCGTGTGCTCGACGTCGGCACCGGCACCGGAATCTGGGCCATGGATTTTGCGGACGAACATCCCGAGACGCAGGTTGTCGGCATCGATCTTAGCCCTATCCAACCGCAATTCGTCCCTCCAAACGTAACGTTTGAGATCGATGACCTAGAAGAGACGTGGACGTTCAATCAGCCCTTCGACTTCATTTTCGCACGCATGACGGTAGGCTCCTTCGCAGACCGCCCTCGTTTCTTTCAACAGTCTTTCGAGCATCTCGTCCCCGGAGGCTGGGTTGAATGTATAGATATCTGTAATCCTGTGAAAGCCGACGACGATTCGATGCCTTCGGACACTGCTTTGTTGAAATGGTCCGTTTCCCGTTTGTTTAATGAAGTATTCCTAGCTGACCAGACAGGTCTAATCTTATGGTGGACGGGTGCGCCAAACTCGGACGTTCTGCGCAGAGCGCAATTTATTACAAAGCGCAAATGGAAGCAGCGGGATTTCTTAATGTCACAGAAACGAAATATAAGTGGCCGTCAAATCGCTGGCCTAAGGACGAGAAGTTTAAAAACTTGGGTACGTTGAATCTGGAATGCTCAGAGCCCTATTTTTCTGGCAGTCGAAATGATCAAGCAACTAATAATGTAACTAAGGCATGTGGGTATTTCAAAATATAGAACCCGGATTAGAAGGACTTAGCATGGCGGTTTTCACGCGCGGTTTAGGGTGGTCGAAAGAACAAACGGAGGTGTTTTTGGCAGGTGTTAGGAAGGATATGAAGAATACGAAGATTCATTGTTATTGGGAGATGTACACACCAACTCCCTCTATTTTGGTTGATGCTGACGTGAGCGCAGATACAACATTACTGGACAAAAGCCATTATAAAGTCAGTGAACACTGCAGGTATATTACTGAGGCCATCCGCGTAGGCCTTGGAACACTCGGTCTTCGATAAAGATAGTTTCAGTGAAAATAAGTCTTTCTATTAGCTTTTACCCCTTTTACTGGTGAATTTTCGAAATTGGGGCGCCACCTGTCAAACAAAACTAAACTACATTCGGTGAAGTTTAAGCTTGGACCAATGCAGATATGCTGGAAGTTCAGCGGCCTTTAGCGATGATTCATCACTGACTGCGCTGAACCGATCCACTACAGAACATTCAAATCCCAGCACACCAAAGTCGCTGAAAACGCCACATGACGGGGGGCGCCCAAATTTCGAAAATTCACCAGTAAAAGGGATAACCACTAGAATACTGAAATAAAATTTAAGGAGTGCTCCCTTACAGTTGCCTTGATCAACTTCTGAAATTTTCGGTCAGCTTCATTGCCAAGACGCTTGTGCCAACACTAGGATTATTATGGCTAGCTGTTTCTATCCCGGCATCTACCGTACCTAATTAGATTGCTACGCTCTGGTCTACATTTTAATATATCTACACGCGTAAAAAATCACAGAACTCCTTATAGGCATAGCCATATCACTCAACTTCGAACTATAATTTCCAACACTTCCTCAGGCAAGTTAATTCAATCACTTAATTTAAAGGCAGAATTCGACAACATGCAAGTGACAGACTGAATGAAGAGTTCAAGATGTTAAGCCCTCGACTTAAATGATCCGGCTCTCGCTTATTTCGCCAATGAAATACATGTACTTACTAAGCAGTTTGTCCGAATGTCGAACGTGGTGCTGCCGACAACCGCATGTGGAGGCTTAGCGGGTGACGCTGGGGCCTGCCGGGCGTAAGCTAATTGCGCAAAGCAAAGCTGAATGTACTTCTGTTCTGTAAGTTACGAACGCCAGAATCGGACTCAACCAGCAAGATGTCTGGAAATGCAAAGCTAATTAACAACCTGCTGGTATTTCCACTTTAAATGAACGGTCTTCTCAGATGCCTCCTGCCGATGAGCGACAGCCTTGTGCCACTCCGCAATGGCTTATCCTACTCGAACACACGAAGACTACCAAATTGGGATCATATGCGCCTTAGCAATTGAGAAGGCTGCTATGGTGGCGATGCTGGATGAAACACATGCCAGACTGACGAAGAAAAGTGGCGACGAGAACGAATACACACTAGGCAGAGTTGGGGCTCACAATGTCGTTATTGCCTGCCTCTCAGCTGGCTTAATGGGGAATGGTCCTGCTGCTATTGTCGCAAACAATATGCAACGCAGCTTCCCAATCAAATTCGGTCTTATGGTCGGTGTTGGAGGGGGGGTTTGGAGCAAAAAGAATGATGTTCGTCTTGGAGATGTCGTTGTCAGTCAACCTACAGGTACTCATGGTGGTGTCGTACAATGGGACTTTGGAAAGATAGGAAAGGATAGAAAATTTCAGCGGACTGGCTCCTTGGATAAGCCACCACCGGCATTACTGCATGCCTTGCAGGAACTGAAGACATTTGATATCACAGATGGTGTCAATTTGGAAGAATCGCTTTCCCTGATGGTTCGGAACAAGCCGCGAATGGGTGAGCGTTATCAATATCAGGGCATAGAGAACGACCAGCTTTTCGAGGCCACTTATGATCACGAAGGCGATGAGACGTGCGACAGCTGTGATGCCAAGTTGATCGTGCGGAGAACGGCCCGCAAAGACTCTACTCCTAGGATACACTACGGGAGTATTGCATCAGGGAACGAGGTGATGAAGCATGGCATCACTCGGGATAGTATAGCTAGAGAAGAAGGGGTGATCTGTTTCGAAATGGAGGCTGCCGGATTAATAGATAATTTCCGGTGTCTTGTGATCAGGGGCATTTGTGACTATGCAGATTCACACAAGAACAAGATATGGCAACCATATGCTGCAGCCACCGCTGCGGCATTTGCTAGAGTGCTTCTCGGTTTTATCGATAAACAAGAAGTGATCAAGGCGCCTGGTGAGTAGATGACTTCTGCTAAATATTAATCTGCATATAGCATGTCTTGTGTTTTCAAGATTGTATTCCCTAAGGAAGTAGTGTTATTAGTATGTCCTTTAATCCTTTGTGAAGATGTAAGATATTTAGGACAAGTTGTACATTTTGTGACGTAACTTTTGTGTATTATAGCTAATTCTAAATTAGTCCCTCCAAAACCACTTAGGGTGCTACCTTTCGGTCGCAACAAAGATTTCGTTGGCCGCCAGTCTCAATTAAATCGGCTGATCAAGATTCTATATACTGAGGATACTGAAGAAGACTGTCAACGTGTAGCTCTAATAGGCCTTGGTGGCGTTGGAAAGACCCAAATTGCCTTGGAGTGCGCCTTCCAGCTCCAGAAGATTCTTCCAGCGCTTTCAGTGTTTTGGGTCCGGGCTAGTGATCCAACGAGTTTCGACAATGCGTTTCGCGAAATCGGGCAGCAGCTCGAGATTCCCGGACTTGAGAACGATAAGGCGGACGTTAAGGGATTAGTTAAGACTAGGTTGTCCCAAGAAAGCACAGGGAAATGGCTTATGATTGTGGACAACGCAGATAACTTCGAAATATTCTATTACAATGACAACAAGGATCGCGGATCTGGTGCATTGTCAGAGTATCTTCCTTTTAGTACTCTTGGCGCGATCTTATTTACAACTCGGGATCGAGAAGCTGCCACAAGATTTGCTGGCTCAAATGTGATTGATATAGATGAGATGGACGACACAGAATCCAGGGAGCTCCTTCAACAAAGTCTTCAAAACAAACAACTCATCGAAGATAAAGACAGTACAACTAAACTACTAAAATCACTTGTCAATCTTCCACTTGCAATAATGCAAGTAGCTGCATACCTAAATGCTAAGGGTTGCACTATCGCTGAGTATCTTAGAATCTATGAAGAGAGCAGTGATAATGTTATCAAGCTGTTAAGCAAGGACTTCGAGGACGTAAGGAGATACCCAGATATGAAGAACCCAGTTGCTACCACGTGGTTTATCTCCTTTAAGCAAATCCAAGTCCGAGATCCCTTAGCAGCTGACTACATGGCCTTTATTTCCTGTGTCAAAGAGCAAGATATTCCTCTAGAGCTCTTGCCTCCAGCTTCTGACTTCGATAAGGTAGAGGCACTTGGTACGTTGAAAGCTTTTGGGCTTATTAAAGAACGCCTTAGCGGTGTATCATATGATATGCATCGGTTAGTTCACATGGCGATGCAAAATTGGTTAAAGCTTAAGGATGAATGGGAGAGTTGGAACCAAAAGACCCTGAAACAGATCTCGAATATTTTCCCATGGCCCGAGCATGAGAATAAAGCTGTGTGGATGATGTACCTTCCTCACGCGCAGTGCATTATTGCTACTTTAAATATGGGGCTCGGTAGAACAATTGAGACGGAAGAGCTGCTAGGGAGATTATTACACAACTTCGGAGAGTGTTCCCGAATTAAAGGCAAATACGCAGAGGCCGAGGCGATGTACCAGCAGGCGCTGCAGCTCAAGGAGACGGTGCTTGGGAAGGATCACCCAGACACGCTTGTGAGCATGATGAACGTTGCAACATTGCTTCACCAGCAAGGGAAGTACACAGAGGCTGAGGCGATGTACAAGCATACGCTGCAGCTCAAGGAGGCGGTGCTTGGGAAGGATCACCCAGAGACACTTAGGAGCATGAACAATCTCGCAGAATCGCTTCGCCAGCAAGGGAAGTACGCAGAGGCCGAGGCGATGCACAAGCATACGCTACAGCTCAATGAGAAGGTGCTTGGGAAGGATCACCCAGACACGCTTGTGAGCATGATGAACGTTGCAACATTGCTTCACCAGCAAGGGAAGTACACAGAGGCTGAGGCGATGCACAAGCAGACGCTGCAGCTCAAAGAGAAGGTGCTTGGGAAGGATCACCCAGACACGCTCGCAAGCATGATGGGCGTTGCAGCATCGCTTCACCAGCAGGGGAAGTACACAGAGGCTGAGGCGATATACCAGCAGACACTGCAGCTCCAGGAGGCGGTGCTTGGGAAGGATCACCCAGAAACGCTTGCGAGCATGATGAACGTTGCAACATCGCTTCACCAGCAGGGGAAGTACACAGAGGCTGAGGTGATGCACAAGCATACGCTGCAGCTCAAAGAGAAAGTGCTTGGGAAGGATCACCCAGACACACTTAAGAGCATGATGAACGTTGCAACATCGCTTCACCAGCAGGGGAAGTACACAGAGGCTGAGGCGATGCACAAGCATACGCTGCAGCTCAAAGAGAAGGTGCTTGGGAAGGATCACCCAGACACACTTAAGAGCATGATGAACGTTGCAACATCGCTTCACCAGCAGGGGAAGTACACAGAGGCTGAGGCGATGCACAAGCATACGCTGCAGCTCAAAGAGAAGGTGCTTGGGAAGGATCACCCAGACACACTTGGGAGCATGATGAACGTTGCAACATCGCTTCACCAGCAGGGGAAGTACACAGAGGCTGAGGCAATATACCAGCAGACACTGCAGCTCCAGGAGGCGGTGCTTGGGAAGGATCACCCAGACACGCTTGCGAGCATGATGAACGTTGCAACATCGCTTCACCAGCAGGGGAAGTACACAGAGGCCGAGGCCATACATCAACGGGCGGATTTAAATTCAGAACACCCGCAAGACCGACTTGATACAACGGCTCGCAAAAAAACGAAAAGCAGAACATGAAGATAATTTGGGCCCGCGTAGAAGTACCCGAATAAAAGAAAGCCAAGCAGGCTATTAGAGTTTTGCTAGCACTCATTCACAATCAAATATCAAAACGAACAACAAAGAGATGTTAACAAAGTAATCAAGGGCGATGACCTGAAGTGACAAGTGAACAAATTCTGCCTTATAACTAAGTGATTTAATTAACTTGCCGGCAGCTTAGCTTTGCGAA
>Ga0335074_10012135_pt1 | contig 12073 bp, 10 predicted proteins | sample Lox_Sample_23_FD_206715 | JGI IMG/M metagenome (GOLD analysis project Ga0335074, IMG submission 206715) | Soil microbial communities from Loxahatchee National Wildlife Refuge, Florida, United States - Lox_Sample_2.3 | ecosystem: Environmental > Terrestrial > Soil > Wetlands | place: USA...
CTTTCGCCCGGTGGCGCGTCGCGGGATTGCTGCAGGTCTCGCCGTGCGGGCCGCGGTGGCAGATCCAGATGCTGTCGCGCCCGGTCTTGGGGCCGCTCGCCGCGCTCCAATCGACGATCACGTAATGCTCGAACCGCGCCTGCATCGCAGGTCAGCCGTCGGTGCGGTCATGATCGTGCGGATGCGCGTGATCATGGCTGCGATGATCGCCGCCATGGGTGGCGCGCGCATGGTGGTGGTGGCCTTGCTGCGGCATGCCGACCGCATGTTCGTAGCCGACGATCTGCGTGCGGTATTTGCAGAACTGGCAGTTCATCGCGGCATCGCCGGCATCGATCTCACCGATCCGGTCGAAAAGCGCATCGATGACGGGCGCCTCGTCGCGCAGATAACCGGCCTTGACGAACTCGATATCGGGAAAGCGCGCCGCGGCGGCATCCGTTTCGGCGTAGATGCGCTTGACGAGAACGCCGGTGAACAGGAAATAGGGAAACACGACGATGCGGCGGAAGCCGAGGCATGCCGCGCGGTCGAGCGCCGCATCGACGCGCGGATGCGCGACGCCGCTGTACGCCGCCTCGGCCCAGCCGAACCCCATCCCTTCCCACAACAGCCGCGCCAGCTTCGAGACATTGGAATTGGCGTCGGGATCGTTGGTGCCGCGCCCGACAACGACGAGCAGCGTTTCGTCGCGCCGGCCGGGCGCCGCCGCCGCGATGCGGCCGGCGGCGGCTTCGAGCAGTTTCGGTTCGATCGCCAGATCGCGGCCAAACCGCACGTCGATGTTGGGGTAGGCTGCGGCGAACGTGTTGATCTCCCACGGCAGGTCGTTTTTGACGTGGCTGGCGGCGAACAGCATTGCCGGAATGGCGAAAATGCGCGCGGCGCCGCGCGCTGCCAGCGCGGCCAGCGCATCGCCGATCGTCGGCCGGGCAAATTCGAGGTAGCCGATGGCGAATTCGCGGCCGGCCAGTCGGGGGCGCAGCGCCACCGCCGCCGCCTCGAATTCGGCAATGGCCTCGGCATCGCGGCTGCCGTGGCCGCACAACAGCACTGCCGTGTCGGTCATCGCGCCCTCTTGGCTTTGTTTGCGGCGGCGCCGGCGACAACGCAATCGCGATGACCGCGGCGGCGCTCCATGATCGCCTTCTGCTGCTCTTGGCCGGGCTGGCATTCGATGCGTTGTTCGGCGACATGCCGGCCGTCTTCGCCGTCCTGCCCCATCCGGTCGTGCTGGCCGGGCGGGCCGTCGCCTTTTTCGACAGAAAGCTCAATCGACCGCAGCGCGGTGCAACGCAGCGCCGCCTGCGTGGTGCGATCACGGTGGTCGTGCTGGTCGGCGCCGCGGCCGCAATCGGCTGGGTCGCACAGGCGATCCTGCAGAGCGGTATCCTTGGCGCCGCGGTCGAAGCCGTCGCCGTCGGCACGCTGCTGGCGCAGCAGAGCCTCTACCGCCATGTCGCGGCGGTAGAGACCGCGTTGCGGCGGGGCGGCGTGTCGGCCGGGCGCGCCGCCGTCAGCCATATCGTCGGTCGCGACCCCAGCCGGCTCGACGCGGCCGGCGTCGCGCGCGCCGCGATCGAGAGCCTCGCCGAGAATTTCAGCGACGCGGTCGTGGCGCCGGCCTTCTGGTTTCTGCTGCTCGGCCTGCCTGGCCTCTGCGCCTACAAGACAGCGAATACGCTCGACAGCATGATCGGGCATCGCTCGCCGCGCCATCTCGCCTTCGGCTGGGCAGCGGCGCGGTTCGACGATGTGGCGAACCTCGCGCCGGCGCGGCTCAGCGGCCTGCTGCTCGCCGGCGCGGCGGCGTTCGCGGCGCGCGCCCGGTCGGGGCGGGCCGCCGTCGTCATGCTGCGCGATGCGCGAAAGCACGCCTCGCCGAACGCCGGCTGGCCGGAAGCGGCTATGGCCGGGGCGCTCGGCCTGGCGCTCGCCGGACCGCGGCATTATGCCGATGGCCTCGTCAACGATCCGTGGCTCGGCGACGGCACGCCGCAGGCAACCGCGGCCGATGTTGCGCGGGCATTGCAGCTCTGTCGCCTCGCGGGTCTGCTGCTGGCCGGCCTCGTTGCCGGCGCGTGGCTGGCGGCGCATGTCAGCCGCCTCGGCTGAGGCTGGGCGAGCGCGCGGCGGCAAGCAGCGCGGCGATATCGAGGTGCCGTTCCAGGTGATCGGCGAGGCCGTTGAGCACGCGCTCGATCGTCGCTTCATAGGTTGCGTCGCCGGCGGCGCCGAGCCGCGCGAGAAACGCACGGCGAAATTCGTCGGCGGCGAACAGCCCGTGCAGGTAACAGCCGGCGATCCGCCCGTCGGCGCTGACCGCGCCGTCCGGCCGGCCGTCGAGGTTCAGCATTGCCGCGGCGAGGCCGCGGCCGGTCGTGCGCCCGAGATGCATTTCATAGCCGTGCACCGCCAGGCCGCTGGCAATCTCGATCCCGCCGGTCGCGATCAGCCGCTTGTCGCCGCCGAGCACCGTGGCGATGTCGAGCAGCCCCAACCCCGGCGCTTCCTCGCGCGGTCCTTCGCGGCCGTCGGGATCGGCGACCGTTCGGCCGAGCATCTGGAACCCGCCGCACAGGCCGAGCACATGGCCGCCGCAGCGATGATGCGCCAGGAGGTCGATGTCCCAGCCTTCGCGCCGCAGCGCCGCGAGATCGGCCAATGTCGCCTTCGATCCCGGCAGGATGACGAGAGCGGCGTCGCGCGGCAGCGGCCGCCCCCGACGCACGATGACCAGTTCGACGCCGGGTTCGGCGCGGAGCGGGTCGAGATCGTCGAAATTGGCGATGTGCGGCAGCAGCGGCACCGCGATCTTCAGCCGCTCACCTTTAGCCACGCTCGATCTGCGCGGCATGGCTTCAGGGTCGCGAAGTGCCAGCGAGTCTTCCGCCGGCAGCAGCGCGGCGTCGGCAAAGAACGGCACAACGCCGAAGCACCGCCAGCCGGTATGCGCCCCGATCGCGGCGACGCCGCCGTCGAACAGGCCGATGTCGCCGCGGAACTTGTTGACGACATAGCCGGCGATGCGGGCGCGCTCGTGGCGGGCGAGCAGCGCGTAGGTGCCGACGAGTTGCGCGATGACGCCGCCGCGTTCGATGTCGCCGATGAGCGCCACCGGCACATCGGCCGCTTCGGCAAAGCCCATATTGGCGATGTCGCCGGCGCGCAGGTTGACCTCGGCCGGGCTGCCGGCGCCCTCGACGAGCACGAGATCGGCCGCGGCGGCGACGCGCTCGAATGCCGCGAGCACGAGCGGCAGCAGGGTTGGCGCCAGCGCGCGGTAGCCGCGCGCCCCGGTCGCGCCGTACACGCGTCCGTTCACGACGAGCTGGGCAGAGCCCTCTGCCTGCGGCTTCAGCAGCACGGGGTTCATGTCGCTCGTCGGCGCGACGCCGCAGGCGCGGGCCTGCAGCGCCTGGGCGCGCCCGATCTCGCCGCCGTCCTGCGTCACGGCGGCGTTGTTCGACATGTTCTGCGGCTTGAACGGCCGTACCCGGATGCCGCGGCGGGAAAAGGCGCGCGCCAGCCCGGCGACGAGCAGCGACTTGCCGACATCGGACCCGGTGCCCTGCAGCATCAACGCGCGCCCCGGCATCGATCAGAACTCGATGCCGGCCTGCGCCTTGACGCCGGCGCGGAATGGATGCTTGACGAGCGTCATCTCGGTAACGAGATCCGCGGCTTCGATCAATTCGGGGCGCGCATTGCGGCCGGTCACGACGATGTGCAGGTCGCGCCGCCTGGCTCGCAGCGCTGCGACGACCTCGTCCACGGGCAGGTATTCGTAACGCAGCACGATGTTGAGTTCGTCGAGCAGCACCAGCCGGTAGGAGGGGTCGGCAATCATCGCCTGCGCCAGTTCCCAGGCGGCGCGCGCCGCGGCGATGTCGCGGGCGCGGTCCTGCGTGTCCCAGGTGAAGCCGTCGCCCATCGCGCGACAGGTGACAAGGTCCGGGAAATGCGTCAGCACGGTTCGTTCGCCGGTCGCCCACGCGCCCTTGACGAATTGCACGATGCCGACGCGCATGCCGTGCCCAAGACAGCGCAGCACCATGCCGAACGCGGCGGTCGATTTGCCCTTGCCGGGTCCGGTATGGACGATCAACAGGCCGCGCTCCTCGGTCTTCGTCGCCAGCACCTTGCGCCGCGCCGCCTGCCGGCGCTGCATCTTTTCGCGATGCAGCCGGTTGATTTCGTCGTCGTCGCTGATCGAGGGCGGCCGGGTCATGACGCGGGAAAAAACGCGACCATCGGGAGCTGAGCGACCAGCCGGCGCCGGTCGCCGTCCGAGCCGCAATAGGTCCAGCCGAGAAAGCGGCTCAACACCGCCCGTATGACAGGTGCCATGAACCAATTGCGCCGTTCGTACCCGGCGATGACGCCGATCGCTTCGTCGGCGGCGAGAACGCGATGCGTCGCGACGAAGCGGGCGGCACCGACGACGATTTCCGCCTGCCCCGTCGCTGCGATGTTGCGCAGCCAGTCGGCATCGTACCCGTATGCGCACAAGACGACGGCCTCGGGTCCGCTCTCGCGGTATTCGACGACTTCGAGCACCGTCTCGCGGCGGCGGCCGGTGCGCCGGCCGATATGGATCAGCAGCAGAAAACGGCACCCGAGGAGCCAACCGCAGCGCCAGCGGTACAAATAGACCGGTGCGCGATAAAGGACGCGCAATGCGGGGTGCGGCCGCGCCATCAGCAAGAACCCTGTGCCAGCGCGGCGCGAACGCTGTTGCGCTTGGGGCGCCACAGGCCGCGTGCGATCGCTTCGGCAAAACGGGCCTCGGTCTCGGCCAGCGCCGCCTGGTTGTGCTGTGCAATGAACGCGCGAACCGCCTCATCGCCGAGATAGGCATCGTAGAGCAGGTCGAAATGCGCATCGTCGACGGCGTGCGTCGTCGCGGCGAACGCGAACAGGTAATCGACCGTCGCGGCGATCTCGGCAGCGCCCTTGTAGCCGTGCCGCATGATGCCGGCGATCCAGCGCGGGTTCGCGGCGCGGCCGCGCACGACCCGCCCCAGCTCCTCGCGCAGGCTGCGGATTTTCGGCCGCTCGGGGCGCGAGTGATCGTTGTGGTAGACCGCGGGCGCGCGCCCCGACAGGTGCCGCACGGCAAGCGCCAAGCCGCCTTCGAACTGGTAATAGTCGTCGCTGTCGAGAAGGTCGTGCTCGCGGTTGTCCTGGTTGTGGAGGACGCCGTCCGCGGCCGCCAGCCGCGCCTCGAGGAGACCGCGCTCGGCTTGCCCCGCGCCGCCGGCGCCGTACGCCCACTGGCTCCAGCCAAGATAGGCGTCGGCAAGATCGCCGTCGTGGCGCCAGATCCCTTCGTCGATCGGCGTCTGCAAGCCCGCCCCGTAGGCTCCCGGCATCGACCCGAAAATCCGGTACGCGGCGCGTCGTGCCGCCTCGTTCGGCGCGACGCCGGCGGCTTCGAGGGCGCCGCGGTCGGCGGCGACGCGCGCGGCGAGCGGGTTCACGTCCGGCGGCTCGGCGAGCGCGGCGACGGCGCACACCGCGCTGTCGAACAGGTCGATCAGGCCGGGGAACGCATCGCGGAAAAAACCGGAAATACGCAGCGTCACATCGACCCTCGGCCGGTCGAGAATGCCCGGCGGCAGGATCTCGAACCCGGTCACGCGGCCGCTCGCCGTCTCCCACAGCGGGCGGACGCCGATCAGCGCCAGCGCCTGCGCAATGTCGTCGCCGCCGGTGCGCATGTTGGCGGTGCCCCAGGCCGACAGCGCCAAGCGCTCCGGGTAGTTGCCATGCTCCTGGGCATGGCGCTCGACGATCAGCGCGGCGGAGTGCCAACCCAGTTGCCAGGCCGAGGGCGTCGGTACGGCGCGAGTATCGACCGAATAGAAATTGCGGCCGGTCGGCAGGACATCCGGCCGGCCGCGGCTCGGCGCGCCGCTCGGGCCGGGCGCGACGCGGCGGCCGTCAAGCCCGGCCAATAACGCGGCGATCTCCGCCGCGCCGCAGGCCGTGACCGCCGGCCGCAACTCGCCGCCGATCCAGTCGAGCACCGCGGTCGTGCGGCGCCATTCAAGCGCCGGTTTCTGCGCCCCCGAGAGCAGCCGCAACGCCAGCGCCTCCAGCCGCTCGACGGTATCGCCGGCGCTGCGCCAGGCGCCGCCGCCACACAGCGCGGGCGGACGCGGGCCCGGCCACGGCTCGGCCGCATCGAGCAGCTGCGGATCGGCGCCGAGGCCGATATCGGCGGCGAGCGCAGACGGCAGCGATGCGTCCGCATCGCCGGAGCCGCGCCGCGGCCGCGCGATCGCCAGCAGCAGCGCGTCGAGCCTGTCGCCGGTGGGGCTCGTGCCGAACACATGCAGCCCGTCACGGATCTGCAGTTCCTTCAATTCGCACAGGAAACCGTCGAGCTTTTGCAACGCGGCGCCGGTCGGTTCGTCGGCGGCAATGCCGCAATCGCGATCGAGACCGAGGCCGCGCGCCTCTTCCAATATCGCCGCGGCGAGCGGCGCGAGGCGCCGCGGGTCGCCGTGCACCGCCTCGTAATACTCGTCGATCAGCCGTTCCAACTCGGCCTGCGGTCCCCAGCTGCCGGCGCGCGTCAATGGCGGCGTCAGGTGGTCGATGATGACCGCCTGGGCGCGCCGCTTTGCCTGGCTGCCCTCGCCGGGGTCGTTGACGATGAACGGATAGAGGTGGGGCAGGGGGCCGAGCACGGCTTCGGGAAAGCACTCGGCCGATAGCGCCACGGCCTTGCCGGGCAGCCACTCGAGCGTGCCGTGCTTGCCCAGGTCGATGACCGCGTCGGCGCGGAAATCGTCGGCGAGCCAGGCATAGGCCGCGAAATACGCATGCGGCGGCACCAGCGCCGGGTCGTGGTAGGTGGCTTTCGGGTCAAGGTTGTAGCCGCGCGCCGGCTGAACCAGCACCGCGATGTTGCCGCAGCGAAAGCCCGGGACCGCGAGGCAGCCGCAATCTAGCCGCCCGGGGCGGAAGAACGGGTCGCGCTCGACCGGACCCCAGCGCGCCGTCACCTGCTGCTGCACCGCGGTCGGCAGGGTCGCGAAAAACGCCGAATAATCGGCGCATGACAGCGTCTGTTCGGCCGCTGCCGCGGGCCGCGCGTTGCTCGGGCCGGCCAACAGCCGCGCCATCAGCGCCGCGGCATCGTCCGGCGCGTCGCCGGTGCGATAGCCCGCCGCCCGCAATGCCCGCAAGACGGCGACCGCCGATTGCGGCGTGTCGAGGCCGACGCCGTTGCCGATGCGGCCGTCGCGGTTGGGGTAGTTGGCGAATACGATCGCGATGCGCCGTTCGGCCGGCGCCTTCGCCCGCAACCGCGCCCAGTTGCGCGCCAGATCGGCGACGAATGCGACGCGATCGGCGACCGGTCGGTAGCCGACGAGGTCGGCCTCGGTTTCCGGGTCGCGGCGTAACGCTTGCTTGAACGAAACCGCGCGCGCCAGGATGCGGCCGTCGATCTCGGGCAGCGCGACGTTCATCGCCAGATCGCGCGGGCCGAGGCCGCGCGTGCCGGCGCGCCACGACGCTTCATCGCTCCCGGCAAACAAGGTCTGCAGGACCGGGCAATCGGCCGCCAAGGGGTCTGGGCCGCCGGCAGCGGCGACCGAGAAGCCGGTCGCATTGAGGATCACATCGGGCCCGTATGCGGCGAAGAGGTCGGCCAGCAGCGCCACGGCTTCGGGGTCCTTCGGGCTCTGCACAAAGACCGGCAGCGGCCGCAACCGGCGGGCGGCGAGGGCGGCGGCGAGCGCATCGACCGGGGCCGTGTTGCCCGACTGCACGAGCGCGCGATAGAACACGATCGGCACGAACCCGCCATCGCCGCGCCATTGCGCGGCGATTTCGCCGATCGTCGGCAGCGCGCGGCCCGGCCAATAAAGCCCGGCGCGCAGCAGCGGCGCGGGTTCCGCCCACGCGTCCGGGCACCCGATCAGCGTTGCGGCGTACCGCAGCAGATTGTCGGCATTGCCGGGACCGCCTTCGGTAAGGTAGCGCCACAGGCGCCGGCCCGCTTCGACCGGCACGGTCGACAGGCGCACGAGATCGGCGTCGGGCTTGTCGTCGCCCGGCAGCAGCGCCAACGGCACGCCGCCCTCCCGGCAGGTCGCGACGAGCCGCTCGACGCCGTACGGCCAGTAGCCGCTGCCGCCGAGCAGGCGGGCGATGACGAGCCGCGCCTGCGCGACGGTCTCCATGTACCGATCGATCGAGAAATTGTGGCCGAGGCGCATGACCGGCGCGAGCCGCACGCTCGGCGCCGCCGGGTTTTCGAGGCGCCGCCGGGCCTGCGCTGCGGCGACCAGCGCGATGTCGCTGTCGGTGCTCGCCAGCACGATGATGTCGCCCGGTGTCTGGGCCAGATCAATCGCCGTCGACCCGTCGGCGATAACGCCCGGCTCTGTCGCCAACAAGTGCATCAATCGGCCAGCAGCGCGGCGCCGATCGCGGCGCGGTCGATGCCGTTCCGGCCGATCACGACGAGCCGCCCGAGGCGCGGTTCGTCGGGCAGCCAGGCGCGGTCGAAGTGCCGCTCGATGCGTCCGCCGACTGCCTGGATGACGTGTCGCCGCTCGCGCCCGGGAACCGCCAGGAAGCCCTTGACCCGCAGGACATCGTGCGCCGCGATAACGGCGGCAAGGCGGCCAGCGAACGCCGCCGGGTCGGCGACCGGGCCGCGCGCGACGACAAAGCTGGCGAAATCGTCGTGGTCGTGCGCGCCGGCGCCGTCATGCAGCGACGGCCGGGCGGCGAGATCGCCTTCTGCCGCCGCCGCCAGCCCCAGCGCGACGGCCGGCGCGACGCGCCCTGCTTCCGCCGTCACGATTTTGACGGCCGGGCGCAGCCGCGCGGCAATGTCCGCCTTCAGGGCCGCGAGCGGGTCGGCCGGAACGAGGTCGGTCTTGTTCAGGATCACGAGATCGGCGCAGGCGAGCTGGTCGGCAAAGACCTCTTCGAGCGGGTTGTCGTGATCGACCGCGGGATCGGCGGCGCGCAGCCGTGCGACGGCTTCGGGATCGCCGGCAAACCGGCCGGCGGCGGCCGCCGCCGCAGCAAACATCGCGACGACGCCGTCGACGGTCGCGCGGGTGCGGATCTCGGGCCACGCGAGCGCCTGCAGCAGGGGCTTCGGCAGCGCCAGGCCCGAGGTCTCGACAACGATGTGGTCGGGCGGCTCGGCGCGGTCGATCAGCCGCGACAGCGCCGGCAGGAAATCGTCGGCGACGGTGCAGCACAGGCAGCCGTTCGCCAATTCGACAATATCGCCGTCGCGGCAGGACGCGTCGCCGCAGCCGAGCAGCAGGTCGCGATCGATGCCGAGTTCGCCAAATTCATTGACGATGACCGCCAGGCGACGGCCGGAGGTCGCCAGCAGGTGGCGTACCAAGGTCGTTTTGCCGGCGCCGAGAAAGCCGGTGATGATCGTCGCCGGGACGCGGTGCATGTCTCAACCCCCCTTCAGCACGAGCGGCAGGCCGGCGGCGACGAACACGACGCGATCGGCGAGCGCGGCAACTTCCTGGTTGAGCCGGCCGGCGGCGTCGCGAAACCGGCGGCCGAGCGGCGTCCCGGGCACGAGACCGAGGCCCACTTCATTGGCGACGAGCACGATCGGCCCGAGGGCATCGCGTAGTGCGGCGCGCAAGGTGGCGAATTCGGCGTCGAGCGGTCGCCCGGCCAGCAGCAGGTTAGACAGCCAGAGCGTCAGGCAGTCGATCAGCAGCGGCCGCTCTGCCGTCGCCGCGCCGATCGGCGCGGTGAGATCGAAAGGCGCCTCGATCGTCTGCCAAAACGTGCCGCGGCGGGCGCGGTGTACGGCGATCCGCTCGCGCATCTCGTCGTCGCCCGCCCCGGCCGTGGCGCAGTACGTGCCGGCCGGCGCGGCAGCCTCGACGAGGTGCTCGGCAAGTCGGCTCTTGCCCGAGCGCGCGCCGCCGAGCACCAGGATGAGCCGCGGCAGCGGCTGTGCCGCGCGGTCGCGCGTCGCGTTCGGCGATGACAAAGGCGCCTCCTCCCACCGAGGAACGGTCCCGTCCGCACCCAGATCGGCTGGGCGGCGATGCGGAGGTCTCCTGGCTTGGGGTCGTCGTCCGCGGCGCCTTCCCGGTCGGCTCCCTGCGGGGTCCGGCCAGTGGCGTCGTGCCGCGGGCTCGCCGCTGACAGTTGCGGGGGCAGCGCCGGTCTTGCACCGGACTTCCCTGTCGCATCGCAAAATCGACGCTATCATGCCCGCCGGGCTGCGTCATCTTTTCTCCACAAAGCGTGGCTTAGGATGGCGTGTTCACGGAGGCGAGGAGACGAACATGAGGGTCGAAGGCGGCTGCCTTTGCGGCAAGGTGCGGTATTCGGGCGAAGCAGACCCCATTTTTTCCGGCGTCTGCCATTGCACGAACTGTCAGAAAGCCAGCGGGAGTGCGTTCAGTGCGGTCATCGCGGTGCCAAAACCGGCGATCGCCGTAACCGGGACGGTAAAGACATTCGAGGGCAAGGGGGACAGCGGCAACGCGACTTACAAGCGGTTCTGTCCCGAGTGCGGCTCGCCGATCCAGATCGAAGCGGCGATGATGGCGGGCGTCGTCATGATTCCGGTCGGCACGCTCGACGGCAAGAGCGCGGTCAACCCGGCGATGCAGATCTATTGCGACAGCGCACACCCCTGGGCGCTGCTCGGCGATTTGCAGCGTTTCGCGAAGATGCCGGGCCCCGGCTGATCCGCCGCTGATCGGGGCTCAGCAGGGCGGGCGGTTTACCGTGACCACGCGCCAGCCGTGCCCCATGCCCGGCCCGTCGACATGGTCGATGCGGGTAATCGAACAGTTCTCCATCGTGAACGCGAGGCAGGCTTCGGGTTCGAGGCCGAGCGCGAGGCCGAGGGCGGCGCGGATCGTGCCGCCATGCGCGACGGCGATGATGTCGCGGCCGCGGTTGGCGTCGAGCACAAGATGGATCGCGCGCGCGACCCGCTGCATGACATCAAGGAAGCTCTCGCCGCCGGGCGCCCGTTCGTGCGCCGGTGCGTGCCAGAAACGATGGAATGCGCCGCCGCGCGAATGGCGCAGTTCTTCGTAGGTCAGGCCCTGCCAGTCGCCGAAGCTCTGCTCCGCCAGATCGGCGATGGCGGGCGCCGCCGGGCCGGGGATCGGGTCGGGGCCGGCGAGGCCGGCGCGCACGATCGCCTGCGACGTCTCGTGCGTGCGGCGCAGGTTGCTTGTGACCCAAGCCGCATCCGGCGGCAGCTGCCGCGCCAGGCCGGCGAACACCGCCGTGTCGGTACAGTCGCACGGCATGTCTTTCTGGCCGTAGATGCGGCCCTCATGCGCCACCGGGGCGTGCCGCACCCACCAGAAGCGGGTTGTCGTCGCGCCGTCCTCGCGAAAGCGCGAGTCGCCGGCCGGCAGGGACATGCCGCCGCTCATTTCGCCGCCGCGACGAGCAGCATGACGATCTCTCCCAGTTGTTGGCAGCAGCCGAGCACGTCGCCGGTGTAGCCGCCGATCTGCCGCCGCGCAAGCAGCGCGGCCAGCGCGACCGCGCCATACGCCAGCCCGAGCGCGACGGCGCCGGCCAGCGGCCCGAGCATCGCCAGCGCGACGACGGCGCCGATTGCCGCGGCGGCGATTGCGACAGCGAGGCTCGGCCGGCCGGCAGCGGCGCCGAGCCCGTCCGGCCGCGCCGGTGGCAACAGGCGCATGACCGGCGGCAATGCGCCGCGTGAGGCGGCATGCGCCGCGATCAGCGCGAGAGCGGCATGGATCGGGTCGTCGAGCGTCGCCAGCGCGGCAGCACGCAGCCCGATGCTCAGCACCAACGCCAGAATGCCGAATGTGCCATGCCGGCTGTCGCGCATGATCGCCAGTTTTGCGGCGCGGTCGATGCCGCCGCCAAACCCGTCCGCCGTATCCGCAAGGCCGTCCTCGTGAAAGGCGCCGGTCAGCGCGATGCCGGCGGCGAGCGCAAGCAGTGCGGCGGGAAGCTCGGCGAGGCCGGCGGTCTCGGCGATGAAGAAGGTGATCGCCGCCAGCGCGCCGATGCCGACGCCGACCAGCGGAAACGCCCAACTGACGCCGGC
>Ga0335074_10012136_pt1 | contig 12072 bp, 9 predicted proteins | sample Lox_Sample_23_FD_206715 | JGI IMG/M metagenome (GOLD analysis project Ga0335074, IMG submission 206715) | Soil microbial communities from Loxahatchee National Wildlife Refuge, Florida, United States - Lox_Sample_2.3 | ecosystem: Environmental > Terrestrial > Soil > Wetlands | place: USA: Florida...
CAGGTCGAAGCCGTCCGGGGCCGGGAACACGGCCGGGTCCCGGTTCGCCGACCCGATCAGCAGCAGCAGCCGGCCGCCGGCCGGGACCGTCTGGCCGTGCGCGGTGAAGCCCTCGGCCACCGTGCGCGCGATGACCTGGCTCGACGCGTCGTAGCGCAGCGTCTCGGAGACCCAGTCGCCGATCCTGCCCGGGTCGGCCATCGGCTTGGCCAGCTCCGCGGGGTTGCGCCAGGCCCAGTAGACGGCGTTGGAGAGCAGCTTGGTGGTCGTCTCGTTCCCCGCCACGACCATCAGGAACAGGAAGCCGATGATCTCGTCGTCGGTCAGCCGGTCTCCGTCGATCTCGGCCTCGAGCAGCGCGGACGTCAGGTCGCCCGAGCCGGTCCGCGCCGCGCGGCGCCGCGCGAGCAGGTCCGCGTAGTAGGCCACTAAGGTCAGCGCGGCATCCATGCCGGCCTGGGGCACGTCGAACAGCCCGTCCTCGCGGTGCACCACGGTGTCGGCGAGCTTGCGCACGTCGTCGCGGTCGGCCTCGGGCACGCCGATCATCTCCGAGATCACGTCCATCGGGAGCAGCCCGGCGAAGTCGGCGACGAAGTCGAAGCCGTCCCGCGCCACGGCGGCGTCCAGGTGCCTTCGGGCCAGCGCGCGGACCTGGTCCTCGAGCTCGCGCACCCGCCTGGCCGTGAAGCCCTTGGACACCAGCGCGCGCATGCGGGTGTGCCGCGGCGGGTCCAGCGCCAGGAACGACATGGTCTTGTGCGCGTAGGGGCCCCAGGCCGCCGGATCCAGCGACACGCCGTTGGCGCTGGAGAAGCGCGACGGATCGCGGAACGCGCCGGCGACGTCCGCATGCCGCGAGAGCGCCCAGAAGTCGAGCTCGTCGTTGCGGTACAGCGGTGCCTCGTCCCGCAACCGTGCGTAGACCGGGTACGGATCCTCGTGGATCCGGTAGTCGTACGGGCTGAACGCCACCGGCTGGGCCACTGCTCAATCCATGATCAGCTCGGCGGCCTCGGCCAGGCGGTCCGCCACGTGTTCGTACGTCGTGTAGCCGAGGCCAGCCTCGACCATCGCGCCGAAGAACGCCAGCTCCAGCAGGCGCCCCTGCGGGCTGCCGCGGCCCGCGGCCGTCTCGATGCGCTCGTGGATCTGCTTGCCGATGTATAGCCGCAGCTGGCGGACGTCCGGCTCGCTGCCGAACATCGCGGCCGTGCACCCCGCCGCCAGCTCGGGCTCCTCGGACACCAGCAGCGCCAGCTCGCGCAGCACCGCGATGACCCGCGCCCTGCGGTTGGTTGCGTCGTCTCCGTCGCCGACCGGAGGCAGCGCGCTCAGCCGGCGCCAGAAGATCTCTGCCAGCAGGTGATCCTTCGAGCCGAAGTAGGTGTACGCCGTGGCCGGCGCCACGCCCGCGCGGCGGGCGACATCCCGGATGCTCAGGTTCTCGTAGCCTGACTCGCGAACCTCCTCGACGCCCGCCTCGGTGAGCCGGCGCACGGTGTCGGCCTGCCGGGCGGTGAGGCGTCGCCGGGTGGCCTCGGTGGCGAGAGTGCCGGACATGTGTCCAGACATTAGTCTGGTATAGCCTTGCGCGCAACAGGCGGATACCGGGATGGTGGCGCATGACCGCGGGCAGCGAGCAAGGTGGCGGGGCGCCGGGCGGGATGGGCGCGCCGGGTGGCGCGCCGCGGCCGGAGGGCGGCGGCGCGCGCGAGGTGGACGTTGTCGTGGTGGGGTTCGGCATCGCCGGCGGGTGCGCGGCGGTCGAGGCTGCGGCGTCGGGGGCCTCGGTGCTGGTCCTGGAGCGGGCCGCGGTGGCCGGTGGCACCAGCGCGATGGCCGGCGGCCACTTCTACCTGGGCGGCGGCACCGTGGTGCAGCGGGCCACCGGTCACCACGACACGCCCGACGAGATGTACGCCTACCTGATGGCGGTGACCCCGGAGCCCGAGGCGGACAAGATCCGGGCCTACGCCGACGGCAGCGCCGGGCACTGCGACTGGCTGGAGAGCCTGGGCTTCGAGTTCGAGCGCAGCTATTACCCAAACAAGGCGGTCATCCAGCCGCAGACCCAGGGCCTGATGTACACCGGCAACGAGAAGGTCTGGCCGTTCCGCGACCTCGCCGTGCCGGCACCCCGCGGCCACAAGGTCCGCGTGCCCGGCGACACCGGCGGCGCCAAGCTCGTCACCGACCTGCTCGTGCGGCGCGCGGGGGAACTCGGCGTCGAGGTCTGGTACGAGACCGGCGCCACCGGCCTGGTCACCGATCCGGCCGGCCGGGTCGGCGGGGTGCGGTGGCGCTCCTTTGACGAGGAGGGCGTGGTCCTGGCGCGCAGCACGATCCTGGCCACCGGCGGCTTTGTGATGAACCCGCAGATGGTCGCGAAGCACGTTCCCCAGCTCGCCGCCAAGCCGTTCGTGCTCGGCTCCACCTACGACGACGGGGCGGGCATCCGGCTGGGCGAGTCCGTGGGCGGCGAGTTGCTGCACATGAACCAGGCGTTCATCACCGCGCCGTTCTACCCGCCCGGCAGGCTGCTGACCGGCGTCGTCGTCAACCGCGACGGCAGGCGGTTCGTCGCCGAGGACAGCTACCACTCCCGGACCTCGGGGTTCGTGCTGGACCAGCCGGGGAGCGTCGCGTTCCTGGTCCTCGACAGCGCTCACATGACGAACCCGCAGATGCCGCTGGTGCCGTTCATCGACGGCTGGGAGACGGTCGCGGAGATGGAACGGGGGCTGGGCATCCCGCCCGGCAACCTCGCCGCGACCCTCGGCGCGTACAACGCGGCGGCGGCGCGAGGTGAGGATCCGGAGTTCCGCAAGCACCCGGACTGGCTGGAGCCGCAGGACACCGGGCCCTGGGGCGCGTTCGACCTGTCCCTCGGCAAGGCGATGTACGCCGGCTTCACGCTCGGCGGGCTGCGGTGCACGGCCGACGCCCAGGTGCAGCGTGCCGACGGGTCGGTCGTGCCGGGCCTGTACGCGGCGGGCGCGTGCGCGTCCAACATCGCGCAGGACGCCAAGGGCTACAGCAGCGGCACCCAGCTCGGCGAGGGCTCGTTCTTCGGCCGCCGCGCCGGCCGGCACGCGGCTGGTCAGCGGATCGGCCGAGCCGCGCGTTAGTCGCAGGGGCCGCCGGCCAGCCAGGCGGCGCCGCGGCGGTACAGCGCCTCGACCTCGGGGCCGGTCAGGCCGGGCATGTCCGGCTTGACCTGGTAGCCGATGTTCGCCTGCAGGTAGGCCAGGTGCCGGTAGCCCTCCGGGAACCGGTCGAGCTGTGCCCGGTCGAGTTCGAGCCGCGCGGCCGGGTCGACCGGGTCCAGGCGGTCCTTCTCGTAGATCGGCTGGCGCAGCACGAGGACCCAGCGGCTGGCGTCCCGTTCAAGGAAGTCATAGAAGCGGCCGGTGCAGACCACATCACACAGCTCATCGTGCACGAGCGCGCGCTGGGAGATCGTCATCTTCGTCTGGGCGATGGCCCGGTCGCCGGCCAGGTCGATCGACGTGCCGCCGAGGAAGTGCAGGATGCGCACGCCCCGGGCGAAGCCTTCCTGGCTGACCCTGATGAACTCGCCGGCCGTGCCCTGGAACCAGGTCGCCATCATCCGGCCGCCGGGCTGCCAGAGCGTGCGGAAGCGCTCCCAGTCACCGGCGTCGCGCCACACCACCCAGTTCTCGACCAGGTCGCGGATGGCCTGCCGGTCTTCTCCCTCGCTGCTCATCGGGCCGGCCAGAGCCGCTCGGACGCGAGCGTCGCGCCCTCGCGCATCGCGTCGAACTTCGCCCACATCACCCTCGGATCGACCTCGGGCCGGTACGTGGCCTGGGACGAGAAGCCGCAGTCCGTGCTCGCGATCACGTTCTCCCGGCCGACGATCCTGGCGTAGCGGGTGAGGCGCTCGGCGATCAGCTCGGGATGCTCGACGATGTTGCTCGCGTGCGTGATCATGCCCGGCAGCAGCACCCGGTCGCCGGGCAGCGTCACGTTCTCCCAGGCGTGGTACTCGTGCTCGTGACGGGCGTTCGCCGCCTCGAACGACAGGCCCATGGCCTGCACCTTCAGCATCAGCGGGATCACCTCGGCCAGCGGCACGTCGTGGACGCGCGGGCCCTCGTTGATGCCGTAGCAGGTGTGGTACCTGACCCGGTCCGCCGGGATGCCGCGCAGCGCGCGGTTGGTCGCCTCGACGAAGAGCTCCACGCGCTCGGCGGCCGTCCGCTCATCAAGGGCCGAGTCGCTGAGGGTGTCGGTGAGCGCCGGGTCGTCGACCTGGAGCAGGAAGCCCGCGTCCACGATCGCGCGGTACTCCTCGGCCAGCGCGTCGGCGACCGCGAACAGGTAGTCCGCGTACGACGGGTAGTACTCGTTGGCGACGTCCGCGCCGCCGGTCATGATGCCGACCCCGCTCGGCGCGGTGGCCGGGATGAACGCCTCGACCTCGGCGTCCGGCCGGCCGGCCAGCGCCGCCCTCAGGTCGGCGATCTGCTGGGCGATCGCCGCCTGGCCCCGGTAGGCGACCGGGCCGACGCAGACCTGAGGCTGGGGCGTCACCACCGAACCGCCGGTCATGGCCCGCTCGAAGTAGGCCGCGTAGTACTCGGGGAACGAGCTGACCTCCCCGGTCCACTGGTTGGCCTTGAGCTCCGGCCGGGGCTCGAACCCGGTCAGCCGCTCGCCGATGTACGCGAAGAAGCTGGTCTTGCCCTGTTCCCCGTCGGTGACCACGTCGACGCCGTGCGCCAGCTGGTGGTCCACGGCCGCGCCGACGGCCTCGGTGACGGCGCCGTCCATGTCCGGCCCGCTGTCGCCGTCGCGCATCTTGTCGAGCAGCGGTTTTGGCCGGGGAAGGCTGCCGACGTGGGTGGTGAGGATGCGTTCGGTGCTTCGCTTCACCGCCCGCACGCTACCCGGAACGCGCGAGGCCCGGTACCCCCGGGTTTGCGGGCGGTACCGGGCCCGTGCGGGCTGTGCGGCCGGTCAGGCCTTGGCTTGCATGTCGCTGCGGGCTGGGTTGCCCTGCTGCGCGGCCTTGGGGTCCTTCTCGCCCTGCTTGGCGCGGACGCCGGACTCGACCTTGTCGCCGAGGTCCTTGTCCACGTTGCGCCAGTACTCGAACGCCCGGGCCAGTACCGGCTCGGTCACCCCGTTGAGCAGGTGGCCGACGATGTTGCTGACCAGGCGCTCTCGCGCCGCGTCGTCGAGCACCTCGCGGACCATCGTGCCGGGCTGGACGAAGTCGTCGTCGTCGCTTCGCGGGACGTAGGCGGAGCGCATGATGTCCCCGTCCGCGTACCAGGAGGCCGGCTTGTAGTGCTCGCTGTCGGCCTTGGGGCCGCCCTTGGAGTTGGGCGCGTACACCGGATCATGCACGTTCTGGATGCGCATCGCGCCGTCCTTGCTGTAGGAGTGCACGGGCGCCTGCGGCGCGTTCACCGGGATCTGCTTGTAGTTCACGCCGAGCCGGGCGCGGTGCGCGTCGGCGTAGGAGAACCCGCGGGCCAGCAGCATCTTGTCCGGGGACAGCGCGATCCCGGGCACGAGGTTGTTCGGCTCGAACGCGGCCTGCTCCATCTCGGTGTGGTAGTCGGTCAGGTTGCGGTCCAGGGTCAGCCTGCCGACCTCGATCAGCGGGTAGTCGGCGTGCGGCCATACCTTGGTGAGGTCGAAGGGGTTGAACCGGTAGGTCTTCGCGTCCTCGAACGGCATGATCTGCATCCGCAGCGTCCAGGACGGGAACTGCCCGGTCTCGATGTGCTCGTACAGGTCGCGCTGGTGGTAGTCGGTGTCCACCGCGGCCATCTGGTCGCCCTCGTCCTGGGTGAAGAACTCGATGCCCTGGTCGGTCTTGAAGTGGTACTTCACCCAGAACCGCTCGCCCGCCGCGTTGATCCACAGGTACGTGTGCGAGCTGTAGCCGTTCATGTGCCGCCAGGACCGCGGGATCCCGCGGTCGCCCATCAGCCAGGTCACCTGGTGCGCCGACTCCGGCGACAGCGTCCAGAAGTCCCACTGCATGTCGTGGTCGCGCAGGTTGTTGTCCGCGCGGCGCTTCTGCGACCGGATGAAGTGCTGGAACTTCATCGGGTCCCGGACGAAGAACACCGGGGTGTTGTTCCCGACCATGTCGTAGTTGCCCTCGGACGTGTAGAACTTCAGCGCGAACCCGCGCGGGTCTCGCCAGGTGTCCGGGCTGCCCCGCTCCCCGGCCACGGTGGAAAACCGGATCAGCGTGTCCGTTTTGGTACCGGGCTGGAACACCGCGGCCTTGGTATACGCGGAGACGTCGCCGGTCACCTCGAAGTGGCCGAACGCGCCGCCGCCCTTGGCGTGCGGCTGGCGCTCGGGGATGCGCTCCCGGTTGAAGTTCGCCATCTGCTCGATCAGGTAGTGGTCCTGGAGCAGCACCGGGCCCTCGGGGCCCACGGTCAGCGAAAACTCGTCGCTCTCGACCGGGATGCCCGCATCGGTGGTCGTGGGGCGCGGCTGGTTGTCGGTCATTGCCATCCCTCCTCTGTGACCCGGCTGGCCCTACCCGGTCGGCGCCGGGGATAACGCCCGGGATTACGCCCACGGATAACCCCGGCTCGCGGTGGTAGAGAGGTCCTCATGTTCGAGGGCTTCGCGCTGGAGCGCATTTCAGTGGGTGACGTGGAACTACGGGTGCGCCACGGCGGCTCGGGCCCTCCCGTCCTGCTGCTGCACGGCCACCCGCGCACGCACGCGACCTGGCACAAGGTCGCGCCGCTGCTGGCAGGGCGGTTCACGGTCGTCTGTCCCGACCTGCGCGGCTACGGCGAGTCGTCCAAACCGCCGGCGGGCGCCGACCACTCCGGCTACTCCAAGCGCGCGATGGCCGGTGACTGCCTGGCCCTGATGCAAGCCCTCGGGCACCCGCAGTTCTGCGTGGCCGGGCACGACCGCGGGATGTACGTGGCACAACGGCTGGCCATGGACCACCCCGACGCCGTGCGCCGCGTATGCGTGATGGATGGCATTCCGGTAGGCGAGGCGCTGGCCCGGTGTAATGCCACGTTCGCCGCGAGCTGGTACCACTGGTTTTTCTTCGCCCAGACGCAGCGCCCGGCCGAGCGGTACATCAACGCAGACCCCGAGGCGTGGTACACCGCGACGGCCGAGCACATGGGCCAGGAGGCTTACGAGGACTACCGCCGGGCGATCCACAACCCTGAGACCGTGCACGCGATGATGGAGGATTACCGCGCGGGCCTCGGCGTTGACCGGGAGAACGACGACGCCGACCGCAAGGCCGGGCGGCGGATCGCCTGTCCGCTGCTGTTCCTGTGGGCCGCCCGGGACGACATGGAGGACCTCTACGGCGACCCGCTGGAGATCTGGCGTGACTGGGCCGACGACGTCCGCGGCCTCTCCATCGACTGCGGTCACCACATCGCCGAGGAGGCCCCGGACGAGCTGGCGGGTCTCCTGGCTGCTTTCTTCGCCGGTGCCTAGCCTTCCGCGAGCATCGAGCCGAACAGCTCCGCGTAGCGGAGCAGATGCACGTCGCCCACATAGTGCTCACGGATGTAAGCCTGCGCCGCTTGCCCCATCTGGTCGGCCGCGGCCGGGTCGTCGAGCAGTTCGCGCACTGCCACGCCGAACGCCTTCAGGTCGCGCGGGTCGGGCAGCAGGATGCCGGTGCCGTCGGCGATCTGATCCATGATCCCGCCAACCGCCGAGCCCACGACCGGGCGCCCCTTCCACATGCCCTCGGCCACGGTCAGCCCGAACCCCTCGGCGAGGCTCTTCTGCACGATCACCGTGGCGTGCCGCTGCAGCGCGTTGACCATGGCGGCGTTCTCGTCGGCGTCGTCCAGCGGCAGGGTCACCAGCAGGATCCGCGCCCTGGCCTCGGCCGGCAGCTCGCGCCACTGCAGCAGGCACTCGCCGAACACCGCGGCGCCCTCCGGGTCGTCGGCCACCCCGGCGACCGCGGGGCCGACCAGCAGCAGATAGCCGTCGCCGCCCGGCACGACATACTCCGCGAACCCGTGCATGACGCCCGGCATGTCCTTGAGCTGATCCCAGCGGGACACCTGGACCACCAGCTTGTCGGACGGGCCGGGCCGGCCCTCGCCGGTGACCTCCGCGTACCGGGTTACGAAGCCGACGGTGCCGTCGCTGCGCTCGAACGAGGTCCGGTCGTCGGGCGTGGCGCCGTCCAGCACCCCGATCCGGCCCAGGATCCCGCGCACGGTGTCCGCGTCGAGCAGCTCGTTCTTGGGGGAGAGCGGGTCGATCGACGGCGGGATGATCGCCACCTTGCCGCCCGGGATCCAGTCCGGCACGTAGTCGCGCCGGGTGAACACGAACCCGTGCGCGACCTCCAGGTACGGCCGCAGGAACGCCCACGCCCCCCGCGTGGCGTCGTTCTGCCAGTCCACGCCGATGTGGCAGCGCCACGCCACCCGGGCGCCGGCTTCCACGAGCGCCCTGGCCAGCCCCGCGGTCTGCGGGTCGTGCAGCAGCACCAGGTCCCCGGGCCTGATCTCATCGAGCAGTTCGGTCGCGTTCGCGGCGAGCATCCGCTCGTAGTGCCCGGCCTCGGCCTCGGTGAGCGGCCCCCCGGCGGCCTCGCCGTGGATCTGGTTGTGGATCCGCTTGGTGAGCACGAAGAACTCGGCGTCGCCGGTGATCACCTTCCACTGGACCGGGATGCCCAGATCCTTGGCGTAGCCGATCAGCACGTGCAGCATCTCGGCGACCCCGCCGCCGGTCGCGGTCGAACTGACATTCCATATCGTGCGCCCGCCCAGGCGCTGCCGGAACTGATCGGCGGCGTGGTACAGCCGCTCCTCCCGCTGCGTGCCGATGATCGGCTGCAGCTGGGCAACGCAGCGACGTTCCACCTCTACCGACTCCGCCAGGCTCACCATCGGCCCCCCCACCGTAGGAAATTGCCTCCGTTACCCTTCCCCCGACGGCGGCGGCCTATGTCAGGGCTCGAGGTGCGGGTAGCGATAGTCGCGCACCAGCAGGTGGTTGCGCTTGACCGACCGCGGGCTGGCGAAGCGGATCACGTTCCAGACCGTGCCGGCCTTGTCGTTGGTGCCGGATGCCCTGGCGCCGCCGAACGGCTGCTGCCCGACGACCGACGCCGTCGGTTTGTCGTTAATATACAGGTTTCCCGCCGTGTACCGGAGCGCGTCGTCCGCCTGCTCGATGACCGCCGGGTCGGCGGCGAATACCGCGCCGGTGAGCCCGTACGCGGTGGACTCGTCGACCAGCCGGAGGGTGTCGTCCCACGCGCTGTCGTCGTAGACGTACGAGGTCAGCACCGGCGCGAACAGCTCCTGGGTCAGGAACGGCGAGGCCGGATCGGGTACCTCGAGCACGGTCGGGTCCACGAACCAGCCGATGGAGTCGTCGGTGTTGCCGCCAACCACGACCAGGTTCTCGCCCCTGGCCCGGGCCAGCGCGTCGGCGTGCTTGGCGAACTGCCGGGCGTTGATCACCGCGCCGACGTAGGTCTGCGGCTCGGTCGGGTCACCGACCACGACCGACTCGGTGAGCGCGACCAGGCGATCCTTGAGCTCGGGCCACAGGCTGCGCGGCGCGTACAGGCGCGACGCGGCGGAGCATTTCTGGCCCTGGTACTCGTACGCGCCGCGGACGCAGGCGACCGCGAGCGCCTCGACGTCGGCGGTCGGGTGGGCCAGGATGAAGTCCTTGCCGCCCGTCTCGCCGACCACCCGCGGGTAGTTCTTGTACGACGTGATGTTGGCGCCGACCGTCTGCCAGATGTGCTGGAACGTCGCGGTTGACCCGGTGAAGTGCACCGCGGCGAGGTCGCGGTGCGCCAGCGCCACCGAGCCGATCTCCGGGCCGTCGCCGTAGACGACGTTGATCACCCCGTCGGGCAGGCCGGCCTCCCGCAGCAACTGCAGCGACAGGTGCATGACCAGCGACGCGCTCTCGGCGGGCTTCCAGACCACGGTGTTGCCGAGCACGGCCGGGCCGAACGCCAGGTTATTCATGCAGGTGAAGTTGAACGGCGATACCGCGAACACGAACCCCTCGAGCGGCCGGTACTCGGCCTGGTTCCACATGCCGGGCAGCGACCCCGGCTGGATCTCATACATGTCGAGCATGTTCTTGACGTTCGCGCGCAGGAAGTCGATGGTCTCGCAGGCGGCGTCGATGTCGGCCTGATAGGTGGTCTTCGACAGCTCCAGCATGGTGGCGGCGTTCAGCCGGTCCCGCCACGGCCCGTGCTGCAGCATGTCCGCGGCCCGCAGGAACGGCTCGGCGCGCTGCTCCCACGGCAGCCGGCCCCACCACGTCGACGCGGCCAGCGCCGCCTCGATCGCCCGGGCAGTCTCGGCCTCCCCGGCGTAGTGGACGTGCCCGAGCTCCCGGGAGTGGTTGTGCGGCGTGACGATCGGGGCCCGCCTGCCGGTGCGCACCTCCTCGCCGCCGATGACGTTGGGCACGTCGTAGTCGGCCTGGCGGGCCTCTTTCAGCGCGGCCGCGACCCGCACCCGCTCGGGCGATCCCGCGGCGAACGCCAGCGGCGCGGTGGGGCCGATCGGAAAGAGCGCGGTCCGGCCTGCGGTTGCGGTCATGACGACCTCCCGGAACGTCGAGCGCCGTGCCTGGTCAGGCCGACACCCGCACTGTAGACAGCCGCGCACCCCGGGGCTTCGGCTCCGCTGCGGAACTTCCCGGACAGGTTTCCTACGATTGTCGGAAACGGCAGAGGGCTTGCTCTCCCCGGACCAGCGCCGGCGGAGGGTTCCCTCCTCCCCGGACCAGGACCGGCGGAGGGTTCTCTCCTCCCCGGACCAGGACCGGCGGAGGGTTCCCTCCTCCCCGGACCAGGACCGGCGGAGGGTTCCCTCCTCCCCGGACCAGGACCGGCGGAGGGTTCCCTCCTCCCCGGACCAGCGCCGGCGGAGGGCCCCCTCCCCGAACCAACACCGAGGATGGTGACGGCGTGCGGGACGTGCAGTCGGCCGTCGACGAGCTCGGCGCCTCGCTGGCTCACCCTGTGCTGATCGAGGACGCCAGGCACCGGCCGATCTGGTGGAGTGCCCAGGGCCAGGTCGACGGGACCCGGATGCGCACGATCCTGCAGCATGAGGTCGACCCGGCCGCCCGGGCCGTGGTGGCACGGCTCGGCCTGGCCCGGGCGAACGGCCCGGTCCGCACCCCGGCCGCGCCAGAGGCCGAGATGCTGCCGCGGTGGTGCGTGCCGCTGCGTTCGGGCCGGGAACTCCTCGGCTACCTGTGGGTGCTGAACGGCGACGAGACCGTGACCGAGGAGCACCTGCCGCAGATCGTGGCGTGCGCCGAGCTCGCCGCGATCTACCTGGCGCAGACCCCGATGACCAGCGCCGGGCGCGGCCGCCGCCGGGCCGCGCTGCTCGCCCGGCTGGCGGCGGGCCCGGACGTGGCCGCCGCGCGGGAGCTGATCGCGCTGGAGGAGCTCGACCCGGCCGTGACCGTGGCCGTTATGGCCCCTCGGGCGAGTATCGGATGGCCGCTGCGGGGGGACATGAGCGTGCATCCCGCGTATCCCGATCTCGTGCCGCGTGAGGTGGCGACCAGCGGACCCCCGGTGCCGCTGGCTCAGCTGCACGTCGCGGTGGCGCGCGCGGCGCAGACCAGGCAGGCGCTGCGCGCCGGGGCGCTGCTGGACCGGCCGGCCTGGGACGCGCTCGGCTCGTGGCACCTGATCGCGGCCGCGCCGCCGGACCTGGCGGTCGCCGACATCCACCCGGGCGCCGACGTGCTGGCGCGGCGGTCCCGGCCGGATCTCGAGATCACCGCGCGGGCCGTGCTCGACCAGGGCGGCGACATCGCCCGGGCCGCCGCTGAGCTGCACATCCACCGCACCACGCTCTACTACCGGCTGGACCGTATCGAGGCGCTCACCGGCGTCAACCTCAAGACCAGCCCGCAGCGCGACGCTCTGCACATGGCCCTCCGCCTGGCCGCCTACCGCCGCGCAGCCTCCTAGCAATCCGCCTCTTCGCCCCCCCCCCGGGCCCCCCCCCCCCCCCCCCCCCGGGCCCCCCCCCCCCCCCCCCCCCCCCCCCCCCC
>Ga0335074_10012137_pt1 | contig 12072 bp, 7 predicted proteins | sample Lox_Sample_23_FD_206715 | JGI IMG/M metagenome (GOLD analysis project Ga0335074, IMG submission 206715) | Soil microbial communities from Loxahatchee National Wildlife Refuge, Florida, United States - Lox_Sample_2.3 | ecosystem: Environmental > Terrestrial > Soil > Wetlands | place: USA: Florida...
GGTAACAATGTCGGGCTGTTGCTGATGCTCGAGTACGGCAGCCCGGAGCAGCAGGCCGAGTGGGTGGACAGGCTAGCCGCCGCTCAGGCCGGCTTCGCGTTCGGCATTACCGAGCCGGCCCACGGCTCTGACGCCACCTTCATGGAAACGACCGCAGTGCGGGACGGTGACGACTGGCTCATCACCGGGGAGAAGACCTGGAACACCGGCGTGCACGCTGCCTCGCACGACCTCATCTTCGCCCGCACTAGCGGCAAGGCCGGCGACGCCGAGGGCATCACGGCGTTCCTGACGCCGGTCGGAGCGCCTGGCTTCAGCGTCGACGAGTACCTGTGGACGTTCAACATGCCGACCGATCACGCCCACATCACCCTCGCCGATGTCCGGGTGCCGGCCAGCGCGATCTTCGGCGGCGAAGGCCGCGGACTCCAGGTCGTGCAGCATTTCTTCAACGAGAACCGGATCAGGCAGGCTGCGTCCAGCCTGGGCGCGGCGCAGTACTGCATCAACGAGTCGGTGGCCTATGCGCTTGAGCGCAAGCCGTTCGGCAAGTCGCTGGCGAGCAACCAGGCCATCCAGTTCCCGCTGGTCGAGTTGCAGACGCAGTGCGAGATGCTGCGCGCGCTCATCCACAAGACCGCCTGGCTGATGGACCGCGACGGCCCGTTCTCCGCCTCCGACAAGGTTTCGATGTGCAACTACTGGGCGAACCGGCTCTGCTGCGAAGCAGCCGATCGCGCCATGCAGGTGCACGGCGGGCTCGGGTACTCGCGGCACAAGCCGTTTGAGCACATCTACCGGCATCACCGCAGGTACCGGATCACCGAAGGCGCCGAGGAGATCCAGATGCGCCGGGTGGCCGGGTACATGTTCGGCTTCATGCGCCAGCGCGCGCCCAAGGGAGTGGCCGAGGGCTGATGCCAGAGGATCCAGAAGGAAACGGGGCAGGTTCCGGCGGCGGACTTCCGGACGCGAACGAGCTTGCCCGGCCCCTCAGGCACTGGCTCGGGCCGGTCACTGTCGAGGGGCTGACCAGGCTGTCCGGCGGCGCGTCGAAGCAGACCTGGTCCTTCGACGCGATCGGGCCGGACGGCACCCGGACGCCGCTGATCTTGCGGCGGGACCCGCCCGGTCGGCCCGGCGAGCCGGGAGCGCTCCGCCGGGAAGCGGCGGCCCTCAGCCTCGCGCACGACGCCGGGCTGCCGGTGCCGGAGATGCTCTTCTGCTCCGACGGCCCTGGTCTCGGCACCGCCGGCATGGTGATGCGCCGCGTCGAGGGCGAAACGATCGCGCGGCGCATCCTGCGAGACGGCGAGTACGCGCAGGCCCGGAACGTCCTGGTCGGGCAGCTTGGCTCGTTCGCGGCGCGGCTGCATGCACTTGCGGCGCCGGCTTCATTCCCGCAGCCTGATCCGCTCGCCGGGCTGCGTCAGCAACTGGACGCGTTCGGCCATCCGAGCGAGGTGTTCGAGCTGGCCATGACCGAGTTGTCGGCCAGCCAGCCGCCCCGCCGCGACCCGGTGCTGGTCCATGGCGATTTCCGGCTCGGCAACCTGATCGTCGGACCGGAGGGGCTACGCGCGGTACTGGACTGGGAGCTCACCCACGCCGGCAACCCGGCTGAGGATCTGGGCTGGTTGTGTGTCAAGGCCTGGCGATTCGGCGCCGGGCCGCCGGTCGCCGGCGTAGGCAGCCGGGAACAGTTGCTGGCCGCCTATGCCGGCGCTGGCGGTGCCGACGTTAGCCTCGACGAGCTGCGCTGGTGGGAGGTACTCGGCACGCTCCGGTGGGGGGTCATCTGCCTGACGCAGGCGGCGGCACACCTGACTGGCGCGTACCGGTCGGTCGAGCTGGCCGCGATCGGGCGCCGGGTCTGTGAACAGGAGTGGGACTTGCTGCAGTTGCTGCAGCCGGAGGCGGCAGCGCAAGCGGCCGAGCGGCGGCCACGGCTGACCGGCGCAGCGGTGGCAGCGCCTGCTCCGCATGGCCGCCCCACGGCGAGCGAGCTGCTGGAGGCGGTTCGCGAGTACCTGATGGGCAGCGTGCTGCCTGGCACCGCCGGCCAGCTTGCGTTTCATGCCAGGGTTGCTGCGAACGCGCTGGCCATGGTGGCACGGGAACTCGAACTCGGTCCGCTGCCGGCCGGAGCCGGACTCGCCGACGAGGTAGCCGCCCGGCTCGCCGTGGCAAACCCCGGCTACTTCGGGGAGCCCTAGCCGGCCCGGCTACTCGTGCATGGGCTGCTCATGGTCGGCATGGCCGGCGGGCTCGAGCTGGAACGTCGAGTGGTCAACGTCGAAGTGCCCGCGCAGGCATTCCTGGAGCCGGTCGAGCATGATCGCGCTCTGCCCTTGCTCGATGATGTCGGGATCGACCACTACGTGCGCGGAGAACACCGGAAGCCCGGAAGTGATCGTCCAGACGTGCAGCTCGTGCACCTCGCGGATACCGGGAACGGCGGCCAGGTGCTGGCGGATCTCAACCAAGTCGATGCCCTCCGGGCTGGCTTCAAGGAGGATGTCCACAGCCTCCCGGAGCAGCCGCCAGGTGCGCGGCAGGATGAGCGCGCCGACAGCCAGCGAGGCGATCGGGTCTGCCAGCAGGTATCCGGTCGCACTGATGATGATCCCGGTCACGATCACAGCGGCGGCGCCGAGGGTGTCGGCTGCTACCTCGAGGAAGGCGCTGCGGACGTTGAGGCTCTCGGCCTGGCCGTGCCGCAGTACCAGCAGGGAGCATGCGTTGGCCGCTAGCGCGCCGACGCCGAACGCGATGAGGAGCCCCGAACTCACCGCGGGCGGCGACGCTAGGCGGCGGATCGCCTCGGTGACGATCAGCGCGGTCATGGCCAGGAGCAGCAGCGAGTTCGCCATCGCGGCGAGGATCTCGGCCCGCGCGTAGCCGAAAGTGCGCCGGTCGGTGGCGGGCCTCGCGGCGAACCAGGCAGCGAGCAGGGACAGCCCGATGCCGCCTGCGTCGGCGGCCATGTGCGCCGCGTCGGCGAACAGCACCAGCGCGCCGGTGATGGCCCCGCCGATCACTTCGGCTATGGCGATACCGAGGCTGATCAGCAGCACGACGGTGAGAGCCCGGCGGTAGCGGCCGGTCACTGTCTGTCGCACATGCGAATGCGCATGGTAACCGCCGGCGCCCGGCGCCGGACGCGCCCTGCCGTGATCTGGAGCCGGGTCGCGGCCGGGTGGCTGCGGCCTGGTCATCGGCCCGGTTCGTCCCGCCGGTCCCGGCCAGTGCCCGGTGGACTGCCGTCTGCCGGGCCGGCGCCCGTGCCGGGGTCGGGCGCGCTTGACTCGCCGGGAGCAAGCAGCTCGTAGGCGGGATTGATCATGACGGGCTTCCCGTCGCGGATGCCGACCTGGCCGCGTAGCCGCACCTTGGAGCCCGGCCGCAGTCCCGGGATATTCGAGCGGCCGTAAAACAAGGCGGTGAGCTGCCCAGTGGAGTCTTCAACGTCGCAGGCCAGCACGGTGTTGTGCTCGACCGGGCGGATCTCAACGGTGTGTACCCGCCCTTCGGTGACCGCCCGGCCGGGCCGCTTCAGCGAACCGATCGGTGTCACCCCGAGCCGCGGAACCGGGCGGTCGTACTCGCCGCCCTTAGCCGGCGTGGTCAGGCCCGCCTCGATCGGCTGGTCCGCCTTGGCCCGGACTCGCTTGCCGTCCGGCTCGCTGGCTGTGCGTGCCGCGGCTGTGCCGGCCTCCTGCGACGGGCCTGCGAGGGTGGCGGGCCGCGGCATGGTCCCGGCGCCGTCGGCACCGGGCTTTCCGGCCTGGCCCCGCCGGGTCAGGCTTTCCACCCTGCTGCGTACGTCGAACGGCACGATCGTGGCGGCGGCGTGCGGAATCCGGCTGATCACCGCGGCCATCTTGTCCGCCGTGCGGTCGTGCAGCAGGCGGCCGACGATGGGAGCGTAGCTGCGGCGCGGCAGGATCGCGGTCACTCCCACGCCCGGCAGCACAGCCTCAGCGCTGACCAGGCTGGCTGCCGCGTTGGCGAGCCGGCGGTCCGGGCAGTCGACGAAGTCCAGCGGGATGCCGGGGTTCGCGCGCACCCAGTCCTGCCTCAGCTTGTCAGCCAGGACGTTGTCGATGACGAAGTGCACGGCCCGCAGCGAGGTTGGCCGCAAGCTCCGCGCGTACCGCAGGCCGGCGATCGTAGCCAGGTCGAAGTCGTCGATGAAGACGAAAACGCTGCGCCGGGAGTAGGTCGGCGGCTCCGGCGGCTTGCCCCGGCTGCCAATGCCTTCCAGCACGGTCGCTTCCATCCGGTACTGGCGGTTCAGGAAGATCAGCGCTGGCACGCCGCCGATGAACAGCAGCACGACCAGCCAGGCGCCCTCGCCGAACTTAACGATCACGAAGATCACTACCACGATCAGCGAGGTGACGCCGGCCGAGAAGTTGATGATGATCTTGTAGCGCCAGCCGCGCTCCCGCGTGCGGTGGTGGTATTTGGCCATCCCGAAGCCCGCCATGGTGAACGCGGTGAACACGCCGAGTGCGTAGAACGGCACCAGCGAGTTGACGTTGGAACCGACCACTGCGAGCAGCGTGATGGACACGATGGCCAGGACGATGATGCCGTTGGAGAACACCAGCCGGTGGCCGCGCTTGGTCAGCCAGCGCGGCAGGAACGCGTCCTCAGCCACGAAGTTGGCCAGGAACGGGAAGCCGTTGAAGCTGGTATTGCCGCCGGTGTAGAGGATCAGCGCAGTGGCTGCCTGGACTAGCACCCACATCCCCGTTCCCGCCCAGGATGGCCCGAACACCACCCTGGCCTCCTGGGACAGGACGGTCGGGACGCCGATCTGGTAGGGCGTCGCGTGGGTGACGTGCGCTAGCCAGGAGATGCCGGCCACCAGCGTGCCCAGGATCGCGCCCTCGATAACCAGCACCCGGCGGGCATTCCTGCCCTCCGGCGGCTTGAACGCGCTGACCGCGTTCGACACCGCCTCGATGCCGGTGAGGGACGAACCGCCGTTGGCGAATGCTCGCGCTAGCACGAAGATCATCGCGAACGTGATCAGCGCGCTGTGGTTCTCCGGGACGCCGGCTCCCCAGACAGCCGCGTGCGGCGGGATATGCACGCGCGGCAGCGAGCCGAAGATCTCCCGGCCGAGGCCGACGGCGATCATGATGATGACGACGCTGGAGAACAGGTACGTCGGGACCGCGAACGCCTTGCCGGCCTCGCGGATGCCGCGCAGGTTGCCGTACAGCATCAGCAGCACCACGAAGATGGAGATCAGCGTGATAATCGTGGTGTTGTTGATCGGGCTGTTCGGGAACGCCGACGCGACTGCCGCAGTGCCGGCCGCGACCTGAACCGCCACCGTCACCACGTAGTCGACCAGCAGCGCGACCGCCGCGATCTGAGCTACCCGCGGCCCGAAATTGTCCCGCGCCACGACGTACGAGCCGCCGGCCCGGGTGTAGATCGAGACGACCTCGCGGTAGGACAGCACGACCAGGACCATCACGAACAGCACGACACCAGTCAGCGGCAGGATCAGCGTGAAGGCCGCGGCCGCCAGCCCGCCCCTCAGCAGCTCGATCAGGATTTCCTCGGTGCCGTAAGCCGAGGAGGAGATGCCGTCCGGCGACAGCACGCCGAGCGCCAGGCGCTTCGATAGCCGCTGCTCGCTGAGCTGCTCGTTGATCAGCGGCTTGCCGAGGAGCTGGCGCTTGAGGGTGTAGCCAAGGCCCTCGGCCAGGTCGCCCTGCTGCCGGAGCGAGCCGACGGCTCGTCGCATGGCCACGCTGCAGCGCCCCTCCCGGTCCGATAGCACCTGACGTGGCCTTCATACCATCAAGGCGGCGCGTAGCGGGAGACCGGGCGGTGCCGCGACCAAGAGTAGCTGCCTGTCCGAGTTGTCCGTCAGCTTGACATCTGCGCGTTCCGACGGGCATGCTCAAAGCGCTCTGTAATACGGACACCTTGTTCGGTGAGGCGTCTTCACGGACACAGGCCACTGATCCCACCCGTCGAGAGACGCTCCGGATCAGGACACCTCTCCCCGGAATAAGGGGTGAGGCCAGGTGGCTGCGCGAGCGTTGTGTCGCGCTACGCCGTGAAGTGCCAAAGCTCTAACGAGGGGGTGCCTGGCCGTGGCGGGCGGATCCTGCCCGGCGGTCGCTGTCCTCGTGAGGTGCCTTCGTTGAGCATGCCCGCCATCCGGCGGGCGGCTTGAGACGGCGCGGCGCGGCCGCGGCAGGAGGGAGGCGAGCAATGGACTCTGATAGTCCGGGCCGAAAATGGCCCCTCGCCGCTAATCCTGCCTGCCCCGGGCACGCTCGCGTAATCCCGGCTGCCAGCCGGAGCCTGCCAGCTTAAGGCTCCCGCACCGGTCGAGCGTGCCCCCTGACCCCGCCGCGGCGACGGCGGTGAAGGGGGTGATTTGCCGTGACCTCAGCAACGTCGGACCTGCGCGGTCCGGTCGACCACTCCGCCCGCGGAGCGGCACTCGACACAGCGCACGTCGGCGACATCCGCGGCGCGCTGGGCACGATTTCCGTTGACGACATCGCGGCCCGCAAGTCGGCTAGCGCGAAGCTGAAGACCCTGCTCGCGATCGTCGGGCCGGGCTTGATCGTCATGGTCGGCGACAACGACGCAGGCGCGTTCTCCACTTATGGTCAGGCTGGCCAGAATTACGGCACCCACCTGCTCTGGACGTTCGTGCTGCTGATCCCGATCCTGTACGTGAACCAGGAGATGGTGCTCAGGCTCGGCGCGGTGTCTGGCGTCGGCCACGCCCGGCTGATCCTGGAGCGGTTCGGCAGGTTCTGGGGCGCGTTCAGCGTCATCGACTTGTTCCTGCTCAACGCGCTGACGATCGTCACCGAGTTCATCGGGATCACGCTTGCCGCCGGCTATCTCGGCGTTCCGAAGATCGTGGCCGTGCTGCTGGCGGGGCTGGTCATCGTGGCCTCCGCCATGACCGGCAGCTTCCGCAGGTTCGAGCGGATCGCGATCGCCTTCTGCGCAGGTTCGCTGTTGCTGATTCCGCTGTATGTGCTGTCGCATCCGGCTGCGGGCCAGGTGGCCACCGGATTCGTGCTGCCGACCATGCCGGGCGGAAGCGGGCAACTGGGCACGGTCATGCTGCTGATCATCGGCATTGTCGGCACCACCGTGGCGCCATGGCAGCTGTTCTTCCAGCAGTCCTACGTCATCGACAAGCGCATCACCCCGCGGTTCATCCCGTACGAGAAGGCTGACCTGGTCATCGGCATCGTCGTCGTCATCGTGGGCGGCGCGGCGCTGATGGGCGCTACCGCGGCGGCCTTCGCGGGGACGGCCGCGGCCGGCCACTACACCGACGCCGCAGGGCTGGCTGCCGGGATCGCGGCATCAGCTGGCAAGGCGGCGGGGGCGCTGTTCGCCGTGGCGTTGCTGGACGCTGCCATGATCGGCGCGTTCGCGGTCTCGCTCTCCACTGCCTACGCGCTCGGCGATGTACTCGGCCTGAAGCACTCGCTGCACCGGGGAGTGCGGCAGGCCAAGGGCTTCTACGTGATGTACGCGGCCCTGATCGCCGGGGCCGCGACGATCGTGCTCATTCCGGGGTCCCCGCTCGGCCTCTTCACTGAGGGAGTCCAGGTGCTCGCGGGCGTCCTGCTGCCGAGCGCCACGGTCTTCCTGCTGCTGCTGTGCAACGACAAGGCAGTACTGGGGCCGTGGGTGAACGGCCGCTTCACTAACGCCTTCACCGGCGCGGTCATCGCACTGCTGGTGATGCTGTCGCTGATCCTGGTCACGTCGGTGACTTTCCCGCACGTCAGCTCGCGCCAGATTCTGATGATCATGATCGGGTTCGCCGGCCTTGCGCTGGTCGTGGTTACCGCCATCGTGATGCGCGGGCGCCGGGGGCATGCGGGCGCGCAGACCGCGCCCGCGGACGGCGCTGAGCCTGACCGGCTGACTCGCCCGGAGGGGATGAGCAAGGAGAACTGGCGGATGCCGGCCCTGACCATGCTCGCCCCGGTGCAGATGTCGGTTGGCCGCCGGCTCGCCCTGGCCGGGATGTGGGTTTACCTGGTGATCGCGATGGGGGCCGTGGTGTTCCGCATCGTCGAGGTGGCGATGGGTCACTGACAGCTGCCGGCTAGCGCACCGCTCCGGTTACCAGCCAGCGCGACGTCCGGCTGCGCAGCGTCAGGGTGGCGAACCTGGCGAGCATCCACGCGGCGTACGCAAGCCACAGTGCGATCAGGCCCGCACCCGTCTCAACCACGACCGCTGCCGCTGCACCGAAGACGGCGAGCGTGACCAGCCCGGCCAGCGCCAGGTAGTCCTGGTCGCCGGCGCCGATGAGCACGCCGTCGAGAACGAAGACCACGCCGGCGGCCGGCTGCTGCACGATGATCACTAGCAGCACTGCCAGCAGCAGGCTGCGTACCGGCGGCGTGACGCCGAACAGGCTGGGTATGGCTGGCCGCAGCGCGAGCAGGAGCAGCGAGAAGATCACGCCGTAGACAGCGCCCCAGCCGATCATCCGCGCGGTGGCGGCCTTAGCGCCACGCACGTCGCCGGCCCCCAGATACCGGCCGGTGATTGCCTGCGCGGCGATGGCGATCGCGTCCAGTGCGTAGACGAACAGGCTCCAGACTCGCATGGCGACCTGGCTCGCGGCGATCGCGGCGTCGGACTGCCGGGCCGCGATGGCGGTCATCAGCACCAGCACCGCCTGCAACGCGAGCGTGCGCAGCACGAGCGCGGCCCCGGCGACGGCGGCCGTCGTGACGCCCCGGCGGTCAGGCCTGAGGCTGATGCCCGCTCGGCGGGCACCGCGGCCGACGACGGCGAGGTAGGCAGCGCCGGCGCCGGTCTGGGCGATGAACGTGCCCCAGGCCGAGCCCGCGATCCCCCAGTGCAGGCCGAGTACGAAGGTGGCGTTGAGCGCGATGTTGACGGCATTGGCGACGACGGCGACCAGCAACGGTGTCCTGGTGTCCTGGAGCCCGCGCAGCACGCCGGTGCCCGCTAGTACCGCGAGCATCGCCGGTGCGCCGAGCAGGCTGATCCGCAGGTAGGTGACCGCCTCGTGGCTGACTGCCGGGGTGCCGCCGAACGCTGCGACGATCCGCGTGGCCAGGGGCCAGCCGGCCGCGAGAACCACGAGGCCGATGGCTGCCGCCAGCCACAGGCCGTCGATGCCGTGCCGGATCGCGGCGTCGCGGCGGCCGGCGCCGAGCTGGCGGGAGACGGCGGCTGTCGTGCCATAGGCCAGGAAGATCGCCACGCCGACGAGCGTGGCGAGCACCTGACTGGCGACGCCCAGGCCGCCAAGCGGGATCGTGCCGAGCCGGCCGACGATGGCAGAGTCAGCCAGCAGGAACAGTGGCTCGGCAACGAGCGCGCCGAACGCCGGGACAGCAAGCCGCAGAATCTCCGCGTCTTGCGGGCTGCGGAGCCGTGCGAGCAGCCGGCTAGCCAACCACACCCCTGGCACGCATATCCGCGACGTCGGCTGCGGTGAGGCCGAGACCGGCCAGCACCGCATCGGTGTCCTGGCCCGGCTTGGGCGGCGGCACCGGCTCGGCAGCGGCCGTCCGCCCGAATCTCGGCGCCGGGGCTGGCTGAGTGACGCCGCCGATCTCGACGAAGGCGCTTCTCGCCGTTGCATGCGGATGCGCGGGTGCCTCGGTCATGGACAGGACTGGCGCCACGCATGCGTCGGTCCCGGCGAACACCTGCTCCCATTCCGCCCTGCTGCGCGACGCGAAGGCGGCGGCGAATCGCTGTCGCAATACTGGCCAGCCATCCCGGTCGTGCTGGTGGGGCAAGTCCGCATCGGCAAGTCCGAGGCCGCGCAGCAGCGCAGCGTAGAACTGCGGCTCCAGCGCACCGACGGCGACGTACTGCCCGTCGGCGGTGGCATAGGTGTCGTAAAACGGCGCCCCGCCGTCCAGCAGGTTGGTGCCGCGCTTGTCCTGCCAGGTCCCGGAGGCGAGCATGCCGTAGACGAACGAAGTGAGCAGCGCTGACCCGTCCACCATGGCAGCGTCCACGACCTGGCCGCGGCCGCTGCTAGCGCGCTCGACCAGCGCGGCCAGAATGCCGAGTGCGAGCAGCATGCCGCCGCCGCCGAAGTCGCCGAGCAAGTTCACCGGCGGCACGGGGGACTCTCCGGCGCGGCCGACCATGCTGAGCGCACCGGAGATGGCGATGTAGTCGATGTCGTGGCCGGCCGTCGGCGCCAGCGGACCATCCTGGCCCCATCCCGTCATCCGGGCGAAGATAAGGCCCGGATTGCGTGCCGCGCAGATCAGCGGGCCGAAGCCAAGTCGCTCGGCTACGCCGGGCCGGAAGCCCTCGACCAGCACGTCGGCGGTGTCGGTTAGCCGCAGCAGTACGTCAACGGCGGCCGGGTCCTTGAGATTCAGCCCGATCGAGCGGCGCCCGCGGCTCAGCGGATCGCTGGGCCTTCGGGCCTGCGGGCCGCATCGCTCAGCCCGGTCAACACGGAGCACGTCGGCTCCGAGATCAGCCAGGATCATGCAGCCGAAGGGGGCCGGAGCCAGGCTGGCGATCTCGATTACCCGCACGCCCTGCAATGGGCCCATCGGTCACGTCCTCTGATGTCGCAGCGCTGTCTGCAGACTTTTGTCCGCGTCGCCGGTCTAGCGATAGTAGTCAGCTAGCGTGGCGGGCTGGTCAGCATCAGCGCAAGCGTCGGGCAGGCCGCGACGGCGCGACGCGCGAGCGGCTGCAGTCGCAGCGGCACCGGGCCGGGCGTGATGATCGGATAACCCCAGGGATCGGCCGTGATCAGCTCGGGCAGCAGTTCGATGCACAACCCGTGTGCGTCGCAGGCGATCGGGTTCACCCGGAGCTGCGGCCGGCGCAATGGTGGCTGGCGACTGCTTCCGCCGTCAGGATGCTGGCTCACTGCGCCCACCGGGCCGGGACCGGCAGGACCGGCGGCCCGCTAGCCCGCGCGCACGGCCCTGCCGACAGGTGTGCCTGCACGTCGGCTGCGAACACGGTGAGTGCGCTGCGGACCAGGCCTGCCGCGCCGTCGGGCAGGTGGCAAGCTCCCCGGCCGGCCACGAGGCCGGCCAGCTGCTCTACCCAGCCGATGATGTCCGGACCGGCCTGACCGAACGCAATCCAGTTCAGCGCCTCGGCCAGGGCTGGCAGGCCGTTGCGGCACGGGCCGCATTGTCCCGCGTTCTGAGCAGCCAGGAAGCTGGCCACTCTGGCCGTCTCAGCCAGCCCGCAAGCTGCCGCAGGCAGCACTGCCAGCACGCCCGGGCCGAGCGACGCTCCGGCCGCTCGCATGCCCTCGTGACTGACCGGAACCGTCAGCGCCGCAGGCAGCGGCAGCCAGGTGCCGAAGTATCCGCCGGTAAGGACGGCCTGCGCGGGCTTGATCAGGCCGCAGCGGTGCAACAGCTCGCCTAGCGGCGTGCCGAGGGGAATCTCCCGCACGCCCGGCCGCTGTACCGCTCCAGTCACGGTCACCAGCGCCGAGCCGGGCGTGCCGGGCGTGCCGGCCGCAGCGAACCACTCGCTGCCGAACCGGGCGATAAGCGCGATGTGAGCGAGCGTCTCGACGTTCAGCACGAGCGTCGGCCGACGGTGGGCGCCGCGCTCCGCCGGCCGCGGCGGAACGAACGTCGGCACCGGCGCATTGCCGTTCAGGGCGCTGATCAGCGCGCTCTCCTGACCAGCGAGGTATCCGCCGGCAGTCGGGTGTATCTCGACAGGCACTGAGTCGAGGCCGGCCCCGGCTCGCTCGGCGACTGCCCGGGCCAGTGCCCGGTCACTCGTGCCGGCGGCATGGCCGACGCACAGATACGCGCGGTCGGCACCGACCGCGCTGGCGCACAATGCGATTCCGTCGAGCACGAGGTGCGGTGCGCGGCTCAGGAGCACGCCGTCCTTGCTGCTGGCAGGCTCGGATTCGGAGCCGTTCGCGATCACGACACGGCCGGTCCGCGCAGGCCCGCGGGCCCCGGCGACGGCACGCATTTTCCGGCCGGCCGGGAAGGCGCCGCCGCCGCGTCCGGTCAGCCCGGAGCGCTCCACCTCCGCGATCAGCAAGTC
>Ga0335074_10012138_pt1 | contig 12069 bp, 10 predicted proteins | sample Lox_Sample_23_FD_206715 | JGI IMG/M metagenome (GOLD analysis project Ga0335074, IMG submission 206715) | Soil microbial communities from Loxahatchee National Wildlife Refuge, Florida, United States - Lox_Sample_2.3 | ecosystem: Environmental > Terrestrial > Soil > Wetlands | place: USA...
CGCGAACGTGGCCCCGGTTTACCGGAGAGCATCCGGAGGAGAGACGTGCCCCGGGCGAGGGACGCGCGGACATCCACACTGCGCCGAGCCCTCCTCAGCGGTCGCGGAATTCCGGCCGCCGCTTCTCGGCGAACGCGCGCGGGCCCTCCCGGGCGTCCTCGCTGGCGAACACGCCGAGACCCACCTGAGCCTCCAGCGCGAACGCCTCGTTCTCGGCCATCCCCTCGGTCTCCCGGATCACCCGCAGGATGGCGCGCACCGCGACCGGCCCGTTGGCCGCGATCATCTCCGCGATCTCCAGCGCCTTGGCCAGCGCCTGCCCGTCCGGCACCACGTGGCCGATCAGCCCGATGGCCAGCGCCTCGGCCGCGCTGATGTGCCGCCCGGTGAGCAGCAGGTCGGCCGCCACCGTGTACGGGATCTGCCGCGGCAGCCGCACGGCCGAACCCCCCAGCGGGAACAGCCCCCACCGCGCCTCGGAGATGCCGAACCGGGCGCTTTCCCCGGCCACCCGGATGTCGCACGCCTGCAGGATCTCAGTGCCGCCCGCGATGGCCGGGCCCTCCACCGCGGCGATCAGCGGCTTGGTCAGGCGGCGCCCCTTGAGCAGCGGCTCGATCACCGACAGGTCCAGGTCCCGCATCGAGGCGCCGGGGTGCGACACGGTCATGGCCTTGAGGTCCGCGCCGGCGCAGAACGCCCCGCCCGCCCCGGTCAGCACGCAGGCCCGGATATCCGGATCGCCGTCGGCCTGGTCCCAGGCCTGGCGCATCAGGGCCATCATCGGCGCGCTCAGCGCGTTGCGCGCCTCCGGCCGGTTCATGGTCACGATCAGCACGTGCCCGCGGTGCTCGATCAGGGCGTCCGGCGGCCCCTCAGCGGTCACGGCCATTCCCCCCAACCTCCGGGCCTCCGTAAGGCTTGCCCAGAACAGTAACACGTTCTAATTTCATTCCCATGGCCTTGAACTTCGCCGACCTCTTCGAGCACGCGGCGGATGCCTTCGGCGACCGTCTCGCGGTAGCCTGCGGCGACCGGCAGGTGACCTACGCCGAGCTCGACGAGCGGACCAGCCGCCTGGCCCATCATCTGGCTGGACTCGGCGTCGGGCCGGGCGACCACGTGGGGTTGTACGCCCGCAACTCGATCGAGGCCCTGGAGACGCTGATCGCGGCGTGCAAGCTGCGCGCCTCGGCGGTCAACATCAACTACCGCTACGTCGAGAACGAGTTGCACTACATGCTCGCGGACTCGGACCTGGCCGCGCTGGTGTACGACCGCAGGCTCGGCCCGCTGGTGGCGGCCCAGGTCCAGGCCGCGCCCGGGCTGCGGGGCCTGGTCGAGATCGACGACGGCACCGGCCCCGACCCGCGAACCCCGCACGCCGCGCCGTACGACGCCGCGCTGGCCGCCGCCTCGCCGGCCCGCGACTTCCCGGAACGCGGCAACGACGACGTGTACATCATCTACACCGGCGGCACGACCGGTTACCCGAAGGGCGTGATGTGGCGGCACGAGGACATCTGGCGCACGCTGGGCGGCGGCATCGACTTCATCACCGGCGAACCGCTGCCCGATGAGTGGGCGCAGTCCCGCAAGGGCCTGGATGCGGGCGAGTTCGTGAAGCTCTGCGCGGCGCCGCTCATCCACGGCAACGCGCAGGTGGCCGCGCTGGCCGGCCTGTTCGCCGGTGAGACCATCGTGCTGCTGCCCGCCTTCGACGCCCGCGAGATCTGGCACGCGGTCGAGCGGCACCAGGTCAACGTGCTGGTCATCATCGGCGACGCGATGGCCAGGCCGCTCGTCGAGGCCTACCTGGCCGAGGGGTACGACGCCTCCTCACTGGTCGCCATGTCCTCCAGCGCGGCGCTGTTCTCCCCGGCGGTCAAGGACGCCTGCGCCAAGGCCCTGCCCGACGTGGTGATCACCGAGGCGATCGGCTCCACCGAGACCGGCTTCGCCGGGCTCTCCTTCGTCACCGCGGGCGAACCGCACCGGGGCGGCCCGACCGTCATGGCCGGGCCGGACGTCATCGTGCTCGGCGAGGACGGCCAGCCCGCCGCGCCCGGCACGGTCGGCCGGCTGGCGCGGGGCGGGCACGTCCCGCTCGGCTACTACAAGGACCCGGCCCGGACCGCCGCGATGTTCGCCGAGGTGGACGGGAAGCGCTACGCCGTGCCGGGGGACATGGCCCGGGTCGAGGACGACGGCACGGTGACCCTGCTCGGCCGGGGCAACACGTGCGTGAACACCGGCGGTGAGAAGGTCTTCCCCGAGGAGGTGGAGGGCGCGCTCAAGTCCCACCCCGACGTGTTCGACGCGCTGGTCATCGGCGTGCCCGATGAGCGGCTCGGCCAGCGCGTGGCCGCGCTCGTGCAGCTGCGCCCCGGCGCGGCGGCCGACCTGGGCGCGCTGCAGGAGCACGTGCGCCGCCAGCTCGCCGGCTACAAGGTGCCGCGCAGCATCTGGCTGGCCGATGCCATCCGGCGCACGGTGTCCGGCAAGGCCGACTACGGCTGGGCCCGCGCCTACGCCGCGGGCCACGCGCCAGGCCTGGACCGCGTCTCGGGCGCCCACTCCCAGACCTCGCCCCGGTCAGCGACACGGTCAGCGACACGGTGAGCGACACGGTGAGCGGCCCGGTGCGCACCTCCCTGTGCGACCTGCTCGGCATCGAGCATCCCATCGTCGGGTTCAGCCCGTCCGAGCACGTCGCCGCCGCGGTCAGCCGGGCCGGCGGCCTGGGCGTGCTCGGCGCGGTCCGGTTCAACGACCCGGCCGAGCTGGACGAGACCCTGCAGTGGATGGACGCCAGCACCGCCGGGCGCCCGTACGGCATCGACGTGGTCATGCCGGCCCGGGTCCCGGCCGAGGGCACGGCCACGGACCTGGACCAGCTCATCCCGGCCCAGCACAAGGAGTTCGTCGACCAGACGCTGCTCAAGCTCGGGGTGCCGCCGCTGCCCGACGACGCGCGGGCCGCCGACGGGGTGCTCGGCTGGCTGCACTCGGTCGCCCGCCAGCAGGTCGAGGTCGCGCTGGCCCATCCCGCGCGGCTGATCGCCAACGCGCTCGGCCCGCCGCCCCCCGACGTCATCGCCCGCGCGCACGAGCGCGGCATGCTGGTCGCGGCGCTGGCCGGCACCGCGCAGCACGCCCGCCGCCAGGTGGCCAGCGGCGTGGACATCGTGGTGGCCCAGGGCTACGAGGCGGGCGGGCACACCGGTGAGATCGCCAGCATGGTCCTCGTCCCCGAGGTCGTCGACGCGGTCGGCGCGCACGCCACGGTGCTCGCCGCGGGCGGCATCGGCTGCGGCCGCCAGATCGCGGCCGCCCTCGCGCTCGGGGCCGACGGCGTCTGGATGGGCTCGGCCTGGCTGGCCACCGAGGAATACGCCAAGACCACGAGCGCCCCGGTGGTCACCCAGGCGGTGCTCGCGGCCACCTCCTCGGACACCGTCCGGTCCCGCATCTACAGCGGCAAGCCCGCCCGGCTGCTCAAGAACCGGTGGACCGACGCCTGGGAACAGCCGGGCGCGCCCCAGCCGCTGCCCATGCCGCTGCAGAACCTGCTGGTCAGCGAGGCCCATCAGCGTCTCATCCGGTCCGGGCAGCCGGACGTGGTGCCGATGCCGGCCGGGCAGATCGTGGGCCGCATCACCGAGGTCCGCCCGGTCGCCGACGTGATGGCCGACCTGGTCGCCGAGACCGCCGAGGCCCTGAACCGGCTGAACGGCCTGCGATGATGGTCCGATGAGGATCTCTGTCAGCGCCGGCTACTGGTCGGCCGGCCCGCCGCCCGGCGCCCAGGAGCTGTTCGAAGCGGCCGACCGCGCCGGGGCCGACCAGATCTGGACCGCCGAGGCCTACGGCAGCGACGCCTGGACCCCGCTGGCCTGGTGGGGCTCGCGTACCACCCGGATCCAGCTCGGCACCGCGGTCTCCCAGCTGTCGGCCCGCCCGCCGGTCACCCTGGCCATGACCGCGATGACCATGGACCACCTGACCCAGGGCCGGATCCTGCTCGGCATCGGCACCAGCAACCCCCAGGTGGTCGAGGGCTGGTACGGCCAGCCCTATCCCCGCCCGCTGGAGCGGACCCGGGAGTACATCGACATCGTCCGCCAGGTCATCGCCCGCCGTGAGCCGGTCAGCTACGACGGGAAGCACTACCAGCTCCCGCTGACCAGCGACCAGAGCACCGGCCTGGGCAAGCCGCTGCGCTCCATCCTGCACCCGTACCGGACCGAGATCCCCATCTACCTCGGCGCCGAGGGCCCGAAGAACGTGGCCCTGGCGGCCGAGATCGCCGACGGCTGGAACGTCATCTTCTTCTCGCCCGCGATGAACGACTTCTACGCCGGCGCCCTGGCCGAGGGCTTCGCCCGCCCCGGCGCCCGGCACACGGCGCAGACCTTCGACGTGGTCGGCGGCCCGATGGCCATCGTCGAGGACGACGACCTCGAACGCGCGGCGGACCACGTCAGGCCCACCCTGGCCCTGTACATCGGCGGCATGGGCGCCCGCGGGGTCAACTTCCACCACGAGGTCTTCGTCCGGATGGGCTACGAGGCCGAGGCCAAAAAGATCCAGGACCTCTACCTGGCCGGCGACAAGAAGAGCGCGATCGCCGCCGTGCCCACCAAGCTGGTCGAAGACGTGGCCCTGGTCGGCCCCTGGCCCAAGATCCGCGACGAGATCCAGCGCTGGAAGCAGACCGTCCTGACCACCTTCGCCGTTCACGCCGACCCCCGCCAGCTGCCCAGGATCGCCGACCTGGTCCGCTAGGCCGAAGTTACGGGCTAAGGCCGCGCCCCCGGGGCCCTGGCCACGGCGGTGCCGAGCTCGGCCATCCGCAGGTCGCCGAGCGGCGAGCCGGTGCCGCGATTGCACACCATGGCCAGCGCCAGGTCACGCCGCGGGTCGGCCCATCCGCCCGACCCGCCGAACCCGAAGTGGCCGAACGCCCCGGGCACCGTGCCCATGGTCGTGAAGGCGCTGTGGTAGCCCAGCCGCCAGCCCATCGGCAGGACCAGCACCAGGTCCGGGCCGCGGGAGCGCACCACCGCCATCTGCTCCACGGTCCGCGGCGACAGGAGCGGCACGCTCCCCAGCTCGCCGCCGTGGGCCACCATCGCGTACAGCCTGGCCAGCGACCGGGCGGTGAAGAACCCGTTCGCCGCGGGGATCTCGGCGTCCATCACCTCCGGGCCCCACAGCACGTCCTCGATCCCGCGCGGCAGCAGCGCGTTGGCGAACCGGCGCGGGCTGACCGGCAGCCGCAGCAGCGACGGGATCCGGCCGACCGGGCCGCCCACCAGCGCACCCGGGTCCAGGCCCAGCCTGCGGCCCAGCCCGCCCGCCATGGGCGCCAGCGGCGCCACCCGGCCGCGCTGCTCGGGCGGGCACCCGACGTACAGCCCGTCCAGGCCGAGCGGGCCGGCCAGCTCGTCGGCCACGAACCGGGCGACCGGCCGCCCCGACACCCGGCGGATCAGCTCCCCGGCCAGCCACCCGTAGGTCAGCGCGTGGTAGCCGAACCGGCTGCCCGGCTCGTACGCCGGCTCGGCCCGCTCGAGCGCCGCCACCATGTACTCCCAGTCCAGCATCCGCTCGGCGTGGTCCACCAGGGTACGGATCCGGTGCAGGCCGGCGGAGTGCGTGAGCACGTGGCGCACCGTGATGTGCTCCTTGCCGTGCTGCGCGAACTGCGGCCAGTACGCCGCCACCGGCGCGTCGTAGGAGATCTCCCCCCGGTCGGCCAGCACGTGCAGGGCCGTCGAGACGACGCCCTTGGTCGTGCTGAAGCACATGGCCAGCGTGTCGCGCTGCCACGGCTGCCGTTCGGCCCGCGAGCCGCCCCACAGGTCCACGACCAGCTCACCGCGGCAGTACACGGCCACCGCCGCGCCGCCCGTCGTGCGCCACAGCTGCCGCCGGAACACCCGCGCCACGCCCTCGAAGCCGGGGTGCGCCCAGCCATCCATGAGCCCCAGCCTGCCATCACGTCAGGCTCTGCCGCCGGGGTCTGCGGTCCCGTCAGCTGCGGACCAATGGTCCTTCCCGGCCGGACCGGATGCGTACAGCATGACGACCGGAGGAGCCATGCCCAGCCACGATCCCCGGGACGACCGCGACCCGGACTTCATCCGCAGGCGATTGCCGGCCATCGCCCGCTACACGGGCTATTTCACGCCCGAGGTGAGAGGGCTGGACCGGCTGCCTGCGGAAGGTCCCGCGCTCCTGGTCGGCAACCATTCGTGCCTGTTCTACGTGCCCGAGGCGTGGACCTGCGGGCAGGCGGTCCTGTCCCGCCGCGGCGTCGACGCGCCGGCCTACGTGCTGGGCTACGATCTCCTGTTCGCCGTCCCGGGGGTCGGGCCGTTCCTGCGCCGGCTCGGTGTCATCCCCGCCAGCGCCGGCCACGCTGAGTCCGCGCTGGCGCGCGGGGCATGTGTCCTGGTGTATCCGGGAGGCGACCTGGAGGCCTGCCGCCCGTGGGCCCAGCGGAACAAGATCGACTTCGCCGGCCGCACGGGCTTCGTGCGGCTCGCCCTGCGCTGCGGGGTCCCGGTGGTACCCGTGGTCGCCCACGGCGGCCATCACGCGGTCGTGGTGCTGGCGCGCGGCGACCGGCTGGCCCGCGCCGCCGGCCTGCACGCACTCCGGGTCAAGGTGTTCCCGTTCCTGGTCGGCCCGCCGTTCGGCATCACGTCCGTCCTGGCGCCGCCGTTGCCCATGCCGGCCCACCTCACCCTGGAGTTCCTGCCCGCACTGGACTGGACCGGGTACGGCCCCGCCGCGGCCGGCGACGAACGCGTCGTCTCGGCCTGCTACGCCGAGATCACCGGGCGGCTGCAGGCGGCCCTCGACCGTCTGTCCGCCGAGCACCCGCACCCGCTGCTCCTGGGCTCCTCGCAGCTCGCGGCGCGGGCCGCGTCCGCGGCCAGGCAGCGCGCCAGGAACGCGTTCCGCTGAGCGCGGCCTAACCGGCCGCCAGGGCCGCGCCGATCCGCCGCAGCTGCGCGGTCGCGCCGCCCAGCGCGAACTCGTTGCCCTTGGCCGCCACGAAGTACCGGTGCACCGGGTAGGACACGTCGATGCCCATCCCGCCGTGCACGTGGACCGCGGCGTGCGCCACCCGGTGCCCGCCGTCCGCGGCCCAGAACTTGGCCGTGGCCACCGCCACATCAGCCACAGCATCCCCGGAAGCGAGCAGCCACGCCGCCTGCCACATGGTCAGCCGCACCGCCTCCACGTCGACGTACGCGTCGGCCAGCCGCTGCGCCACCGCCTGGAACGAGCCGATCGGCCGCCCGAACTGCACCCGGGTCCGCGCGTGCTCAGCGGTCAGCTCCAGCGCCCGCTCCAGCACCCCGGCCTGCAACGCGCACAATCCCACCGTCGCCCGTGCCGCCAGCCAGTCCGCGACCTCGGCATCGCCCAGCACCCGGTCCTCGTCCAGCGTGACGCGGTCGAGCACGACCTGGCCGGCCTCGGCGAAATCCGTCAGATGCTGCGGCTCCACCCGCACCCCGTCATCGGACGGCGAGACCAGGAACACGGCGACCCCGTCCGAGACCGCCGCGGGCACCAGGAACAGGCCTGCCGACGGCGCGGCGGGCACCGCGGTCTTTACCCCGGACAGCACCCAGCGTCCCTCCGCCCGGACCGCGCGAGCCGACGGGGAACGCGGGTCGTCGCTGTCCTCCTCGGCCAGCGCGGCGGTCAGCACGACCTCGCCGCGCCCGGCCGGGATGGCCCACCGATCACGCAGCGCCGGCGGCCCGAACTCCGCCAGGGCCCCGGCGCCGAGCACGACCGAGGCCAGGTAGGGCACATCCGAGGCCGCCCGGCCGATCTCGATCAGCACCGAGCACTGCTCGAGCAGGCCCAGCCCCACCCCGCCTAGCGCCTCGGGCAGACCGGCCGCGAGCACGCCCGCCGTGGCCAGGTCCGCCCACGGCGTGTCCCGTTCGGCCAGGATCTTCCTGGCCAGCCCGGCCAGTTCGTCCTGCGCTTCGCTGAGCGTGAAGTCCATCAGCTTCTCCTCAGGGCGGGCAGCCCGAGCGCCGCCGCCGCGATGATGTCCCGCTGCACCTCGTTGGTCCCGCCGCCGAAGGTCAGGATCAGCGCGGCCCGGTGCGCCCGCTCGATCCGCCCGGCCAGCACCTCCCCGGCCGACCCCGACCGGACCACGGCCGAAGCCCCGAGTACCTCCATCAGCAGCCGGTACGCCTCCACCGCGAACTCGGTGCCGAACACCTTGGTCGCCGACGCGTCGGCCGGACCCAGCGCACCGGCGCCGCCGGACGAGGCCACCCGCCAGTTCAGCAGCTTGAGGAACTCCACCTTGGCGTGCACCCGGGCCAGGTTGAGCTGCACCCACTCGGCGTCGATCACCCGCCGCCCGTCGGCCAGCCGGACCGACGCGGCCCAGTCCCGCACGTCGGCCAGCGCCGCCTGCACCGGCGCCGCGGAGGTCAGCGCCACCCGCTCGTGGTTGAGCTGGTTGGTGATCAGCGCCCAGCCCCGGTTCTCCTCGCCGACCAGAGCCGACACCGGCACCCGGACCGAGGAGTAGTACGTGGCCGACGTCGTCACCCCGGCCACCGTCGGCACCGGCGTCCACGAGAACCCGTCCGCGGATACCGGCACGATGATGATCGACAGCCCCCGGTGCCGGTCCGCGGCGGGATCGGTCCGGCAGGCCAGCCACACGTAGTCGGCGTACTGGATCAGGCTGGTCCACATCTTCTGCCCGTCGATCACGTACTCCCCGCCGTCCCGCACCGCGGTCGTGCGCAGCGAGGCCAGGTCGGTCCCGGCCTCCGGCTCGGAGTACCCGATCGAGAAGTGCACCTCGCCGGCCGCGATCCGCGGCAGGAAGAACGATTTCTGCTCCGCGGAACCGAACCGCATGATCGTCGGCCCGACCGTGTTGATGGTCAGGAACGGCACCGGCACCCGCGCCCGGGCCGCCTCGTCGGTGAAGATGAGCTGGTCGAACATGGTCCCGCCGCGCCCGCCGTACTCGGCCGGCCAGCTCAGCGCCAGCCACCCGTCCCGCCCCAGCTGCCGGACCACGTCCCGGTAGGCCTGCCCGTCCCCCAGATCGTCATCCCCACCGGAAAGCGCCGCCCGCACCTCCGGCGTCATCAGCGCGCCGAAGTACCCGCGCAGCTCCCGCCGCAGCCGTTCCTGCTCCGGGGTGTAGGCGATCTCCATGAGGTCCCCTAAAATAGAACGTGTTCTAGCAGCTTAGCAGGGGCAGGGACAGATGCCCGAGGCCTTCATTGTCGACGCCGTGCGCACGCCCGTCACCCGCCGCGGCGGCGGCCTGGCCGGCGCGCACCCGGCCGATCTCGGCGCGCACGTCATCAAAGAACTGCTGGCCCGCACGCACGTCGACCCGGACGCCGTGACCGACGTGGTGTTCGGCTGCGTGGACACGGTCGGCCCGCAGGCCGGCGACATCGCCCGGACGGCCTGGCTGGCCGCGGGCCTGCCCGAGGCCGTGCCCGGCGTCACCGTGGACCGGCAGTGCGGCTCGTCCCAGCAGGCCGTGCACTTCGCCGCCCAGGCCGTGCTCAGCGGCACGGCCGGCCTGGTGGTGGCGGGCGGCGTGCAGAACATGAGCCAGGTCCCGATCGGCGCCGCCATGGGCCGGGAAGACCCCTTCAGCGGCTCCCAGGGCTGGCGGGAAAGGTACGGCGCCACGGAGATCTCCCAGTTCCGCGCGGCCGACCTGATCGCCGCCAGGTGGGGCATCACCCGCCCCGAGATGGAACGCTACGCCCTGGCCAGCCACCAGCGCGCCATCCGCGCCATCGACGAAGGAGCGTTCGAGGACGAGATCGCGCCCTACGGCACCGTGTCCCGGGATGAGGGCCCCCGCCGCGACACCACCCTGGAGAAAATGGCCGCGCTCAGGCCCCTGCGCGACGGCGGCCGCATCACCGCCGCCGTGTCCAGCCAGATCTCCGACGGCGCGGCGGCCCTGCTCATCGCGTCGGCCCGCGCGGTCCGCGAGCACGGCCTGACCCCCAAGGCCCGGATCGCCCACCTGTCGGCCCGCGGCGACGACCCGGTGCTCATGCTCACCGCGCCCATCCCGGCCACCGCGCACGCCCTGCGCCAGTCCGGCATGTCCCTGGCCGGGATCGACCTGATCGAGATCAACGAGGCGTTCGCCTCGGTGGTGCTGGCCTGGCAGCGCGAGACCGGCGCCGACCTGGCCCGGGTCAACGCCTGCGGCGGCGCCATCGCCCTCGGCCACCCCCTCGGCGCCACCGGCGCCCGCCTGCTCACCACCCTGGTCCACGCCCTGGCCCGCACCGGCGGACGTTACGGCCTGCTGACCATGTGCGAAGGCGGTGGCCAGGCTAACGTGACGATCATCGAGCGCGTCTGACCACGGCCCGTTAGGTCAAAGAGGTCTCTTTTTATGCCGAACGGAACGTGGCGATCCGCTCCGCCCCCGCCTCCGCGTCCCGCATGATCGCCCCCATCAGTTCCGCGCACGACGGCAGGTCACCAATCAAGCCGGCCACCTGCCCCGAGGACATCAGCCCCAGCTCGGTCCGCCCGTCCACCATGGCCGCCCGCAGCAGCACCGGCGTGTTCGCCGCCATCAGCACCTGCCCCCAGCTCAGCCCGCCCTCCCGCCGCATCCCCCGCCCCTGCCGTACCATCTCCCGCCAGCTCACCCCGGCCATCTCCCGGTACGCCGCCGCACTTCGCACCGCCTGGACCAGGCCGCCCACGCCTCCCCGGTTGAGATGGTCGACCATTCCCGTCCGTAGCACCCGGTGCGGCACGCCGTCGACCTGCCTGGTCACCACCGTGCCGTCCAGCCCCGCCGCCAGGTACACCCGCTTGACCGCGTCGGGCACCGGGCTGTCGCTGGTCAGCAGGAACCGGGTGCCCATGGCGATGCCCTCGGCGCCCCAGGCCAGCGCCGCGACCAGGCCCCGCCCGTCGTAGAACCCGCCGGCCGCGATCACCGGGACGTCCACCGCCGCGGCGACCTGGGGGATGAGCAGGCTGGTCGGCACCGCGCCCACGTGCCCGCCGCCCTCGTGGCCGGTCGCGATCACCGCGTCGATGCCCCACCCGGCGGCCTTCTCCGCGTGCCGGCGCGCGCCCACCGAGGCGACGGTGACCACCCCGGCCTCCTTGAGCGCGGCGATCAGCTCCGGCCGCGGAGCCTGGGCGAACGAGGCCACCGGCACGCGGCCCGCGATGATCAGCTTGACCCGCTCGGCCGCGTCCGGCGCGTCGGCCCGCAGGTTCACCCCGAACGGCGCGCTGGTCCGCCCGGCCGTCTCGGCGATCGCGCCCTCCAGCTCGGCCAGGCTCATGGTGGCCGACGCGATCTGGCCCAGCCCGCCCGCGCCGGACGTCGCCGCGGCCAGCCGCGGCCCGGACACGTATCCCATCGCGGCCTGCACGACGGGATACCGGATCCCCAGCAGTTCGGTCAGCCGGGTGCGGATCATGCCAGCTCTCGCTCCCGGGCCCCGTCCGGGTCGAGCCGGCCGCGGATCAGGCCGAGCTCCTCGCCGGTCGGCCACCGGGTCACCGGCACCTGGCCCGGGACGGCGAGCGGGAAGCCGGTGGCCGCCGCCACCTCGCTCACCTGCACCCCCGGATGCACCGAACGCAGCCGCATCACCCGCTCCGGCGTGCCGAAGTCGAGCACGGCCAGGTTGGTCACCACCAGCCGCAGCTCGTGTGCGCCCCGGTCGTAGCCGACCCCGCACACCATGTCCACGTGCTCGGTGAACACCCGCGGTGAGTGCCGCGGGATCCAGTAGCTGACCGGGTGGTTCACCGTGTTGCCCGGCGCTCCGCGCACTCCCAGCAGCTGGGCCTTCGGCCGCTTCCAGTCCCCGATGGCCGAGATGTTCTGGTTCCCGGACCGGTCGATCTGGGCCGCCCCCATCATCACGTGCCGCCGCCCCGCGGCCAGCATGGTGAACACCTGGCGGTACGGCAGCCAGCCCTCGATACCGCCCTCGGCGTCGACCAGGTACGCCTCGCCGTCGGTCAGCAGCAGGTCCGGCG
>Ga0335074_10012140_pt1 | contig 12067 bp, 6 predicted proteins | sample Lox_Sample_23_FD_206715 | JGI IMG/M metagenome (GOLD analysis project Ga0335074, IMG submission 206715) | Soil microbial communities from Loxahatchee National Wildlife Refuge, Florida, United States - Lox_Sample_2.3 | ecosystem: Environmental > Terrestrial > Soil > Wetlands | place: USA: Florida...
TTTCAGGCTTTCCCGAAGCGGCGAGCCGCCCGGGACGTGCGCAACGGCAGGACGACGCGAGCACCCTGGGATCCAGTGTTGGTTCAATAGGCTTTCGCAACGTCACTTGCGTCGCAGGCCACCCCGCGCGACCTATTGTAGCAGGGAATCGCCGGGCCCACGTTTGGCGCGGGATACCGGGCCGCAATCAACGCAAAGCGATTGCCCCGTCGCTAGGGATTCGGTTGCTCGCCGGTTCTAGTGAACCCGATCGGTTCCCACCTAGTGACGGCGGTCAGGTTCATCTGCTGCTTGGGGCGGCCCTCCCTCGGAATGCACGGCTGACCACACGTCACGAACCGCGCCGACGACGGCGTCGGGGCGCTCGAGAGGAATCATGTGGTCGCTATCCGCGATCATGATTCGCTTGCTTCGAGTGGATAACTCCATGAGTTGGACCTGTAGCTGATTGATCCAGATATTTTGCAACTCAGCCCAATCTTTGTCCTGCACGGGAACGCCCAGGACACCCTTTCCGGCGGTCAGAACGATCAGAGGCTTGTCACCGAAGGTTGCAGACGCTGCGGCTTCCTGGCTCGTCTCTTCCAGGTTTGCGCCCTCGTTTGCAATGGCGTACACAAATTTCGGCTCAATCATGAGGTAAGTAGCGAGCCTCTCACCATACGGCACGCTGGACGGGCCGATGAAGTCCCTGTTTTCAAAACGCGTTATCCCCAGCCAATAACGGATTCCGGCAAATCTCGTCGCTTGCTCGCGTTCGATCTGCGCCTCGTCGGACTCCTTCTTGATGGCTGGCGGCAGAACCTTCAAAAGGTCGGGATGCGAGGATTCGACCAGTACGACTGCGGCGACCTCATTTGCATACTCGCCGCTAAAGATTCGCACGAGCAGCCCACCGAACGAATGACCCACGAGCACGTAGGGAGGCTTCGCGCCCGCCCTTTGCAGAAGCGCGTGCAGCTCCTTGGCAATTTGCGCGCCAGTGCGCGGAAACGGACTGCTATCGCTCCAGCCGTACCCGGCACGGTCATACGAGCAGACGTGAGCGAATTTCGCGACGCCCGCTTGCACCGGACCCCAGCTGGGAGAGAGTATTCCGAACCCGGATTCAAGTACGACGGTGGGGTTACCCCCGCCCGAGCAATTGAGATTCAACTTGTAGCCGCCGATGTCGACTCGCTTGCCCTGCTCGGGGAACCGCCGGGCATCGATTTTCGCCTCAACCGCCTGGTAAGAGCGTCCTGACAGCACGATGAGCAGAAAAATGCTGGTAAGGCCGAATGCGATGTTGCGCAGCCAGATCTTCATGGAAATCGCTTGAGCTGCATCGTTGAGAAAACCGAAGCATACAGGGCCGGCACATCAGAGGCTAGACACTTCGCGAGGAAGTTTTCGGAGAAATTCCAGCCGCGGAAATTGCTCGGAGAGTCTCATGAGCGTCCGGAAGTTTTCCTAGAATGTGAACTTGGCGGCCATCTGCACGAGCCGCGGAGGCGCTGCATTGATCACTTCGCCGAATGTGGAGCTGTCGATATTTCCATCTACAGCCTGGGACCCGAAAAACTGAGCGTGGTTGAAAATGTTGAAACCCTCGATCCGGAATTGGAGGCCTTTCGTTTCGGTGAGGCGCACATTCTTAAGCAGCGCCATGTCATAGTTGTCCATGCCCGGACCATAGAAGAAGCGTCGCTTGGCCGTGCCTGGTGTGCCCAACGTGTTTTCGCTGAATTCGGAAGTATTAAAATACCGCTGTCCGTTGCGAGGATTGTGATTCAGATCGAGAGCGCCTCCCGCATAGTCGGGTTCATCGACGCCATAGTTATTTATGCCATTCGGTTCGGACCCCAGCAGCGAATTATCGCCGTAGTTGACGAGCGTGACGGGAAGGCCAGTGCTGAAGTGTGTGATTCCCGAAAGCTCCCATCCCTCCGTCCACCGATTCGTCCTTCCAAGCAGGCGTTCAAACGGGATCTGGTAGCTGTAACTCACCACGAAGTTATGCGTCACGTCAAACGACGAGAGCGCCTTGCTCAGTGCGGGATCGAGCGGATTCACTTCTTCGCCGACGTTGGAGGACTGATCCTCGGACTTGCTGTACGTGTAGCCCGCGAGCACATTCAGCCGCTTGCTGCTGTGGCGAAGGGTGACCTGCAAGGCGTTGTAATTGGAGTTCCCGATCGTCGTTTGATTGGCGTTGCTGCCGAAGTTCGATCCGAGCGGCTCTCGCGTGCCGTTGTATACCTTCCCCGTCGAAGTAACGTAGGTGCTGTCTTCGCCGAAAGGACCGCAAGGCGTCTGCCCCGGCTCGAGATTGGCGGGATTGCTCAAAAAAAGGCAGAGCGAGGGATCGCCGGGATTCGCTTCCTCGAGCACCAGGAGCCGATGCCCCTGCGTTCCCGCATAATTCAAGCTCAGCACGGTATGCGCTCCCAGTCCGCGCTCGAGCGAGAGCATGTATTCCTCGGTGTACGGAATGCGATTGGTCGTCGAGTAGTTGGGAAGCCCGGTGATCGGTTCGAACTGCGCCCAGTCGATGTTCGGGTCGGGATGGCCTACGCTCGAATTCAGCGGCGCGAGCGTCACCGGAAAATATTGGCCGAGATCCTGGCCTGTGGCGGCCGTCACAAATGGAGTCGCGAAAAGCGGTGGCGCCGGGCTCGTATAAGTGGTTCCGTAAGGAGCATTGGCGCTCATCACGCCGATCGTGAGCGCCTCAATCGCCGTGTAAAACATTCCATAACTGGCGCGGATGCTCGTCTTGTCCGGGCCGCCCAATAACTTGGCGCGGATGCCGCTCCCCGAAGCGCTCGGCGAATAGGCCAGGCCAATCCGCGGCGCGAAATCGCGATTTCCCGGAGGCGCGAGTGTCCGAGGCACCCCGGGATCGGTGGGATACAGAATGCCGGCAGGAGCGCCCGGAAAAACCACCGACTGCTTGCCGGGCACGAATGTCGCGATCTGGTTGTACTTCTCGTACCACGGTTCGATCCGGTCCCATCGCAAACCGTAGTTGAGCGTCAGGCTGCGAGTCGCGCGCCAGCTGTCCTGCGCGTACAACCCCGCGTATTTGTTGCGGCCGTAAAACGGTTGCAGCTGGCTCTGATTGTATTGGCTCGGAATTCCCAGCAGGAAATCCGCAAAATCCGAGCCCGTCTCGGTGCCGAAGAAAAGAAAGCTGCCGTTGAACTGGGCGATCGCATTGACGTTCACCTGATCGTAGTGAAACTCGCCGCCGAATTTGAGCGTGTGCGTTCCGATCACCTTGGAAAAATTGTCGAGCCATTGGAACGTGTTGCCGGTCTGGTGCAGCTCGTTCGTATTGGTTCCGATCGTGTAGCTGTTGAAGCCGACGCTCTCCACTCCTTCGGTCGTCGGCGAAAGCGGCACGATTCCCGGAGTGCCTGCGCCCACCTCGAAGCCCTGCGACGCAAGGCTGACGCCGACTCCTCCCACCGGCTTGCCGAGATCGTTCGCGTCGCGCACGTAGCTGAAGTGAAATTCATTCACGGCGGTCGAACTCAGCGTCTTGATGTCGCCGAGGTCAAGCAGTTGCGACCGCCCGGTATACAGCGCGTTGAATCCCGGGACGTTGGCTCCGCCTTGCGCGATCGGATAGGGATTGTTCTGAGACCAATCGTCCAGGAAGTAGTAGGCCGAGATCAGCCCCCAGCTCGTATTGGCATCGAGCCGGTATGCCCCTTTGTCGTCCCGCAGCGTTTTGTTGTACGCCGAAGTGGAAAAGGTGCCGTTCGCGTTGTTGGGCGCGGGAATGTACTTCAGTAGATTGACGGCGGGAGCGGACCACGCCTTCTGCGGGATCACGGCGCCTGGGAAGACGCAGGTCGCGCTCGTGCATCCCGGCGTGTAGTAGGGCTCGTTCGCCGAGACGGCGTAACCAAGCTTCCCGGAAAGCAGGCTTGCCCAATAGGGCCCGCTCACGGTCGTGGGAACCGTGTTTCCGCTCGCATCCGTCGTCACAAACGAACTCGCCAGATCGGAAAGATTACCCATCTCGTCCTGAAGCGAAGGGACCGGAATCTGTCCCGTGTCGACTCCTTGCGTCAGCCGCGTCCCTTGGTAGTCGCCGAAGAAGAAAACCTTGTTCTTGCGGATCGGTCCGCCCAATGTGCCGCCGAACTGGTTTTGGTCGAAGGCACCGCGGGTGGGCGAAAAGTAGTTGCGCGCGTCGAGGCCCGTGTTGCGGACGAACTCAAACCCATCTCCGTGGAGCGCGTTCGATCCGGACTTCGTAACGACGTTGATCTGCCCTCCGCTGAACTCGCCGTATTCGGCGTCGAAGTTGCTCGTCAGGATCCGAAATTCGGCGATCGAATCGAGGTTGGGAATAATGGCCGCGCCCATGTTGACGTCTTCTTCCACGTCGCTTCCGTTCACCAGAAAGCTGTTGGCGAATTCCCGCTGCCCGTTGATCGAGATCGTGCCTGGGTTCAGATCGCCCGAGGGAGAGAGCGCGCTCGCGCCGACGTCCTGGACGGTGTCCGCGGTAATCGTGCTCGTGGGAACTATTCCCGGCTGCAGGGCAAGCAGGTCCGTATAGCTGCGCCCGTTCAGCGGCACGGCCGTCATCTGCGTGCCCGTGATCACCTCGCCCATCTGTGTGCTGGCGGTTTCGACGTGAACCTGGTTTTCGCTGACCGTAACGACGTCTGAACGCTCTCCCACTTCGAGCGCCGCATCGACCGTCAGCGCGCTGTTCGCGTCAATCACGATTCCGGTCCGCCGGTAAGGACGAAAGCTGGGGCTTTCGACTCCGAGTTCGTAGTGGCCGATCGGAAGATCGAGGAGCGAATAAAACCCCTTGTCGTCGGTCACGACGGTTTGCCGGATTCCCGTATCCGTGTCGGTGGCCGTCACGGTTGCCTTCGGAACCACCGCGCCCGTCGCGTCCGTCACCGTGCCCGAAATGCTGCCTCCCTCGCCCGCCCTCGCCACAGAGACGAGGCAAAGAACGAGTGCGATAGCAGCGAGCGGAATGAGAATTCTTCGGGAGAATCGTTCAAACAGATTCGGGGAGTTGCTTGGAACCGTTCGCATCCGCTCCTCGTGTGCAACGACAGAAATCTGGCGGCAGACATGCGCTTCAAATGCGAGGCGAGTCGCACGCGATCACAGTTGCAAACTGATATCAACTGGAACGCGAGGATACCCTCAGTTGACAGTCAGTGTCAACAAGAAGTTCGGCAGGCGTCCGCCTGAGGAAAACGGCGGGCCCGAAGGCCCGCCGCCCAGCTCGAAGTATGTTTTAGAAGTGGAAGCCGATCTCGGCGGTCACCGTTCGCGGCGTCACGTAGTGCGTCCCGCTGAACGTCGAGAGGAAGTTGTAGAGAGCGTACTCATTCGCGAGGTTGATCACAGTGATGCGCGCGCTCCACTTGTACCTGTCGCCGCGGAATAGATTGTCATCCCCGACCGCCAGATCGAAAAGATTGCGAGGGAGAATTCGGGGCGGATAGTGATCGTCATTTTCCGTACCCGGTGCCGGCACCTTGATCAGCGTCGAGCCAAACTCCGACGCCGGGCAGTTATAAGGCAGAGGCGTCGTCGGTGTCGCATGCACTCCGTCGCAGGTGAAGCCGGCCTCGAACTCCTGGTCGGCAGAAAGAGGCACTCCGCCTACATTGCTGGCGATCATGCTCACTTCGTTCACGCCGCCGGGAGTGGTGATAGAACCCGGGCAGTCGTTGTTAGCGTAACCAAAGCACGGCGTCGCGCCCGCCACGAGGCCGCTGTCGTAGCGCCAGTTGAAGCCAAGCCACGGCCAGCGCAACGACGGCTGATATTGCAAGTGGGTAGTCTCGTTGAACCTCTCGTCGTGGTCGATACGGAACGGCGTAAACTCTCCCGGCGCGGAGACGACTGGAACGGCGCCGGCTCCGCCGATTTGCGGAGTGAAAAATCGGGCGGCCACGCTAGACATCACCAAATCAGCTGTGAACCCATGAAGGTTCGTCAGGTTGACACGCGCCGCGAATCCGGGAATCTTCGAGTTGTTCCACTCGATCGGAAACGTGATCGGTGTGTTGCCGAGCACGCTGAAGTCGTAGCCGTTGTGCGTGTACTTCCAGATGTACTCGCCATCGAACACGATGTGCTTTCCGAAAGCCTGCTCGAGGCCCGCATGGAATTCATTGCGAAAGCCCGGTTGCAACGGCGTGAACGATGACGAACTGCAGAGGAGAAGCGGACTTAGGACATCGTTCCCGCAACCGATACTTGAGAGTACCAGGTTTTCATTGAAGGGAGTTTCGAGAGTCCGAGCATAGGAAACGCGGAGAACGGTGTTGGTCTGTTTCACATTGTAGGCGATACCTATGCGAGGCTCGGCTTGACTGCCGGTCGACAACCCGTTGTACACATCGCCGCGCATGCCCAGATTAAACGTCCAATTGTTCTTCGTGACTGTGTCCTGGACATACAGAGCGAGTTCCTTCACATCGGTATGCAGTGGGAAAAGTTCGTGGGTAGCGAACAACCCTCCGCCTCGCGTCAGGTCGTAGGGCAGCAAGACCGGGTTGAACACTGGGAATTGAGCGTTATTGGGTGCATCGGGATTCGATGCGACGTTCTCTTCGTATCCATAAGCGCCGCACTGGGAGGGATCAGTGAAACCCTGCACCGGAACGAAAGCGTCGGCTATGGTGTACTGGTTAGGAGTGGTGTTAGCCGTTATGCAAGGCGCATTGAGTGTCGGATCAACGATCCCGAGTTTGTCATTCTCGGTGAGGACTGTCTGCTCGTACGAGACGCCTGCCTTGATATTATTGATGCCCTTTACGTAGGAAAGCGTCGCGCGGGCCCCGGCGTTCGTCAGAAACCGGAGCTGCGAGACGGTTTCTCTCTGTAGGCTTGGCGGACCAAGATCGGCAAACGGATTGTCGCTCGGATAATAGTTGTATTGGTCGTGCCGGTCCCAGGCTCCGACGTTCAGCACGGTGTTGTTGTTGATCACTCGTGTCCAAGTCGGCGCAATGTTGTACGTGAGGATCTGCGAGCGTTGATCCGTGGGACCTACCGGCAGGCCGTTGGGCCCAATGTCCGCGTTATTGACCACAAGGCCGTTCCACGGCAGCGCATCCTCGGCGTCGTAGGAATTCGGCGTTTGGAACCACGAGCGCGAGAATCCTAGATCGAGGTGGATCGAATCGATCGACGTAAGCTGGTAATCCAGGCGATCGAAAACGTTCTCTTCGTTTCCCTTGTCGTGCATCACGACAAATTCCGGCGGATCGAGGAACCGACTGGTGTTCAGCCCATCCACCGAGATGAAGTTTCCCCAGTTCTGACCGCCGTAACCCAAGTTGAACCCGCCGTTGGCGGTGCCAAAAGTGCCGTAGTCGGCGGTGATGGCGCCGTGCGGCGTCGTCATCCCCTGGCCCGAGCGCGTCGTCACGTCGATCACCACGCTCGTCTTATCGCCGTATTCCGCCGGCGGCGCGCCTTCGATCACTTCGAGCGATTGAACGGCATCGACCGGCACCTGGTTGGAGAAAACCTTGCTCTGTTGATCCGTGATCGGCTGCCCATCGACCGAAAACGAATTTTCCGCATGATCGCCGAGCCCGTGGAAGAGGCCGTTGGAATCGGCCGCAATCCCCGGCGAAGCCAGCGTCACCAGCGAACTCAGCGACGAGGACTGGCTTTCGAGCGGAAGATCGTTGAACAGCTTGCGATCGATATCCGTGTGGGCGGTCGAGTCGTTTTCGATCAGGTCGTTTCCGCCTTCCACCGTCACCGTCTGCGTCGTCCCGGCGAGTTGCAGGCTGATCTTCAGCGCCAGCGGAACCGCCGAGCGCACGTCCACGTCCTGCACGTATTCGGCAAAACCCTTCGCCGTCACCGTCATATGGTACGGATTGAACGGCACGTTCGGGATCGTGAAGTCTCCGGACGCGTCCGTCGTCGCGCTCGCCTCAAAGCCGCTCACCGGATCGTGGACCGTCACCGTCGCGCCGGGTACCACGGCCCCCGTTGGGTCGGTGACCGTGCCCCCCACGTTGACCGAGTTTCCTCCGGCCTGGCCCTGCGATTCAGGCGCCATCATCCATGCGGCAGACAACACCAGCAGAATCCCAAGAACCGCTCTCGCGAATCTCATCAAGTTTTCTCCCATTAGGAATGCGGCCGGCCGTTTTCCGGAGCGGCGGCAGATGTGAATGTGGATATCAGTACGCGCCGCGCGAGGCGCCGCGTGCCGGGAGAATTCGCTCTTCTAGGATTTCGGGATTAAGCGGGCGGGCCGCGGGGATTGCTCGGCGTGTAAACGGGTTCGAGGATTGAAACGAAATGCTCGGCGACGACGAATCGCGCCACCGGAACAGGCGCCTGCAGCGCCGCGGGTGCGGCGGCTTGCGGCGTGGCGACGTGCCCCACCTGGCAAATCTGGCAGTGCTGCTCGTTGGAGGCTTGCGCGTGCCAGTGTGCCAACGCGTGCGTAGTCAGCGCACTCAGTGTCAGGATGAGCGCTACTGCCAGGACACGTGGGATGCTGCGCTTCAGCATGTCGGACCGGATAAGCCCCCAAGCATCGTACTGAGATGCCCTGACAGGGGCAAGCGTTTCATGGCTCTTGTGCGCCACAAGGGACGGGTGGCTTCAGGGCAGCGTCCTCGTTCCCACGGCTTCGCGCAACTGTTCCAGCGAGAGCAGATACGACGCGAGCGCCTGCCGGTAGTCCAGCTGCGTGGCGCGGTAGCTTCGCTCGGCATCGAGAAAATCCAGCAAGCTGGCGGCGCCGCGCCTGTAGGCATACTCGCTGATGTCGCGGTCCTGCTGCGCCTCGTTGAGATATCCCGACTGATAGAGTTGGATCACTTGATTGTTCGTCTGCAGCCCTTCGTACGCGTCTTTCACGTCCGTCAGCACCTGGTCGCTCGCCGCCTTCTCTTGTTCCTGGGCCTGCGTGATCGCGTAGCGCGCGCGGCCGATTTCACCCTGATTGCGGTTGAAAATCGGAAGCGGGATGCTGCCGTAGAAAGATACCCCGTTGATGCTGTTCACGTGCGTGTAATTCGCCTGCACCGTCACGTCCTGCTTGCCATTCGCCTTCTGGAGCTGAAGCTGGCTGTTCGCCGCGGTCACGCCCTGCTGCGCCGCTCGCAGGTCGGGCCGCGTCGCCAGTGCTTTCATCTGCAAGTCCTCGAGATTTCCGCTCACGGGCTGATACTCGAAAGGCCCGGCGACATCGTAATCGGCCGGCACCGACTCGTATCCGAGCAGTTGCCGCAAATCCGAAAGCGCCTGCACCCTGGCCAGCTGGGCTTGCGAAAAGTCGGTCTGGAACTGCAGCATCTGCAGCTTGATCTTCAGATAGTCGTCCTGGCTGATGTCGCCCGCTTTGTACCGGTCCTGGCTGATGTCGACCGTGTTCTGAAAGCTTTTCAGGTCCTGTTGCGCAAGGTCGAGCGCCGATTCGGCGAGTTCGACGCCCGTGTACGCAGAGGCCACCTGAAACGTCAGGCTGCGCTCGTTGTCCGCCACCAGCGAGCGCGTGACGGCCGTTTGGTCCTTCGCCGCTTCCAGCCGGTAGTGCCGCTTTCCGCCGCGTTCGAAGAGATAGCTGACTCCTGCGTCGGCCTCGGTCGAATCCTGCAGGTAAGTCGAGTTCTGCGCGCTGGGCGCAAACACCGGCAAATAATCCCAGTCCGCAAAGAAAACAGGATTCGGCCGCAAGTTCGCGGTGATTTCTTCAGACGCGCTCTGCTGGATCGTGGTGCGCGCCGCCAGCAACGCATGATTGTGCGCGAGTGCCATCTGAATCGCCTCGTCGAGCGTGATCTTGATGGGCCCCTGGATCGAGGAAGGGGTCTGCGCGAGGGCTGCCGGACCGCCGGCCAAAAGGCAGAGCGCGAACGCGCCAAATGCAAACAATGCAGATTGCGTGCTTCGTGTACGCATGGACTTCATCCTCAGTCGACGGAATGTAATGGGATCGATGCGCCGCGAGCAGCGCAGGAAAGGCAAAGATGATCTATGCCGAGGGAGGGGCGCGAGCAGGTAGCCGCCGGATGACGGGCGCCGATGCAATTCCCGTGTCGGCAGGCTCGGGGGCCGGAGCTACGAGAGCCATCGTCGGTGCTTGACCGATCGCAAGCGGCCGGTCGATTGGCTGGTGGCTTAGATGGCAAATCGAGCAGGTTATTTCGGCCGAATCGCTGTGGTGATGGCACACGCTCACCAGCGTCATGCCCACTAGCAGCAGCGACAGCAGCGCTACCAGAACGATCAGCTGCGGAAATGGCCGTCGCTTATTCATATCACGCCGAAGCAGATAACCCCTAAAATTCGATCATATAGCAGATGGTGTGTGCCGCGAAATGGGTTGCGCGTCCGAAGTTTCACGGAGGGTAAGACGCGAGGCCGCTTAGGGGGTTACAACCGCCTTCAGTTCGTCGCTTCGAGCGCCTTTTCGACCAGCGCCACGCACTTCTCCACGCGCTTGCGCAGCGGCCCTTCGATCTCCTGCTGCCGCGCGCGGTGTGCGAACATTTCGTCCGCGATGTTGAGCGCCGCCAGCACCGCCACCTTCACCGAGTCGACGATATGCGTCGCGTCGGCCACTTCGCGCATCTTGCCGTCGACGTACGCTGCGAGCTCGCGGAGATGCTCCTCGTTCTGCCCCTCCGAGTTGACGTTGTACATCTGGTCGTAGATTTCGATTTTCATGATGTCGCCTCGCGCGCGTTCCGGCTGGAAGGGGTAATGTAGCTCACCCCGCGGTCCCGGGGTGAGGCTTTTTTGCGGCCCACGCAAACGAGGGACGCTCAGCTCGCGCGCAACGCCGCCCCGAGCTTCGTCTCCAGCGCCGCGACGATTCGCGCCGAAAACTCCGCGATCTGCGCGTCGGTCAACGTCGCCTCCGCGCTCTGGAACGTCACGCGAATCATCAGCGAAAATTTCCCCTTCGGCACCTGCCCGCCGCGAAATAGATCGAGCGCCTCGATCCCGGTCATTTCGCCGATCTCGAGTCCGCGAATCGCCTCGACGACCTGCGCGAACTTCACGCCATCCGCCAGCACCAGCGAAAAATCCCGCTCGACCGCCGGAAACCGCGGTATCGCCACGAATTTTCGAGCGGCGCCCGCCCCCTCAACCCCAACAAGCAGCGGCTCAAGCTGTAATTCCGCGACGAATATGTCCTGCCGCAGCTTCAGTTGCTCCGCCATTCGCCGCGCTATCTGCCCTGCACTCCCGATCCAGGGTCCTCCCTTGAGTTTGATGGGCTCCGGGTAGGGCGGAAGATAAAAGACACTTGGCTTAGCTGATTCGGGCAGCAAGCTGATATTTGCGCTTCGCGAGTTCGCGAACCAATTCAGTGTGGACCCGCCTTGGTCCCACCAGCGAAATCCATCGGCCAATTCTCCAACCCGATCAATGTCGCCTTTCAAATCCGCGAAGGTAAATTCCCGCGCACCCTCATGAATGGTCTTCTCGCGCGCCAATCCGGTCGCGCCCAGCGTCAGCACCATCCGCTCGACCGGCTCGCCATCCTGCAGCGAATACGCCTTGCCGATTTCAAACAGCCGCAGATTTCGCTGCCCGTGATTCAAATTCCACTCGAGCGCGTCGATGATGCTGACCACGCCGTTCGACCGCATCACCGACGCATCTTCCGCCAGCGGATTGCCGATCACCGCCGGCGCCACGCCCTCCGCGCGAAACAATTCATCGCGCCGCGCATCGACCAGCGGTATTGCCACAATTTCCTGGTAGCCCAGCGCGATCACGCGTTCGCGCAAACGATCGAGCGCCGCCGCGTGCGGCAATCGTTGCGCGGGGCGCTTCGCGGGAGGCAGGCGCGGCGGAAATTTGTCGTAGCCGTAGTGCCGCGCCACCTCTTCGATCAAATCGATTCCGCGCGTCACATCCTGCCGCCACGAAGGCTGCGTGCACTCCCAGGCCGCCAGCAGCGAACCCGCGCTCCCGCGATTCGCATCGCGCCGCACCGGACGAAACCCGAGCGCGCCTAGAATCTCCTCGACGTCGCGATCCGGCACGTCCGCGCCCATCACGCGCAGCAGCTCCTTGCGCGAAAGCTCGATCGTCGCGC
>Ga0335074_10012141_pt1 | contig 12067 bp, 11 predicted proteins | sample Lox_Sample_23_FD_206715 | JGI IMG/M metagenome (GOLD analysis project Ga0335074, IMG submission 206715) | Soil microbial communities from Loxahatchee National Wildlife Refuge, Florida, United States - Lox_Sample_2.3 | ecosystem: Environmental > Terrestrial > Soil > Wetlands | place: USA...
CGGTCGCTGGGATCGAAACGGGCCGGGTGCGGCGTGCGGGTCGCGGCGCTGCACGACGGGCACTTCGCCCGGAACGTGTAGCGGCCGCAGCCCGAGCAGACGCGGAGGATCGACTCGCTCATGGGCGTGAGAACGTCCCCTCGCCGCCGGCGGTCTTGATCGTCTTGAGGGCCGACTCGGTCGCCCGCTTCATCGTCTCCTCCGCCTGCTTGTACTGGCTCGCGGAGACCCGGATCCGGTAGCGCGGGGCGCCGACGTACTGGACCTCGACCGATTCGGGGTCCGCCTGCTCGGCGGCGAGGAGCGCCTCGCGGACGTGGTCGACCCCCTGCGGCGAGGGGTCGGTCAGCTCGAGGGTGCCCAGGATCGTGACGTGCGGGGGGACGATGTTCTCGCGCGCGACCTTGAGAAAGGCGTTGGCCCACGGGGCCTTCTCCGTCTCCTTCTGGAACCGCTTCGGGTCCGCGGAGGCGACCTCGAACGCCGCGAAGAGGGATCCGAACTTCTCGACGAGCGCGGGACCGAACTGCTCGGTCGCCTCGTCGCTGGTGAGCTTCAACGCCTGGGCGACCTGCTCGACGAGCCGCATCGCGCGGAGCTCGTTCTTCCACGCCTGGGTCTTCTCGCGGCGCTGGTGATCGTTGATCCGCTTGAGCGACAGGTCGATCTGGCTCTTCGCGGGGTCGACGCGCAGGACCCGCGCGACGATCTTCTGGCCCTCGCGGATGTGGTCCCGGATGTACTTGACCCACCCGGTCGCGACCTCGGAGAGGTGGATGAACGCCTCGCGCTTGTTGTACTCGTCGAGGGTGACGAACGCCCCGAAGTTGCGGATCGAGGTGACGGTCCCGATGACGAGCTCCCCTTCCTCCGGGAACTCGGCGCGCAGGGGCATCCGGGGTTCGCGCCTCCGCCCTACGCCGACACCGGGCGGACGAGCTCGCCGCGGAGCTTCGCCTGACCGCCGGTCGGCGTCGCGAGCGTCGCGCCGCAGACGGTGCAGTTCACGACCATCGCGGGGCGGCTGAACATCGTCTGCTCGGTCGAGCAGTCCGGGCACTTCACGATCCAGAACGGGGCGGGTCCGTGCATCGGGGCGACCTCCCTAGTGGTGCTCCACGAGCTCGAGCTGGCTCGCGCGCCAGCTCTTCGGGTGGACGGTGTACTGGCACTTCTTGCAGCGGAACTTGAGGTTCACCCGGCGCACGGCCTTCGCGCGGCCCTCGGGCTTCGGACGCGGGAATCCCCCGTAGCCCCGGGTGGCCCGCCGGAACCGGCGCTGCCCCCACTTGAGCTCGGAGGCGGTCCGCTTGCGGTCCTTCTCCACGTCGTGCTGCGTGTGCGTCTTGCACTTGGGGCAGTACGTGGACACGACCTTTGGATAGTGCATCGGGGGCCGCCGAGCCGCCCCTCCTATATAGGCTTGGGGGCGGCGCCGGACGCGGCCCGGGGCCGTCCCGGGCCCCTGCGCCACCGGCGGCCGGTCCCGGCGGTCCGAACGGCCGGGCCGCGAAGCCAACGCTTATGTAGGGAAGCCTTTTCGGCGCGGCCGCTCTCGGGAGGGAGCGCATCGATGCCGGACCGTCCGTCGCTCGACGTGGTCACCGAAGCCCTCGGGAAGTCTCCCGAGCGGAAGTTCTCGGAGACCGTCGAGGTGTCCGTGAATCTCAAGGATCTCGACCTCTCGGTGCCCAAGAACCGGCTCGAGGACGAGGTCCCGCTGCCGTTCGGTCGGGGGAAGCCGGTCCGGGTCGCCGTGTTCGGCTCGCCCGAACTGGGCCAGAAGATGAAGGGCGTCGCCGACCGGGTCGTCACGGCGGCGGAGCTCGACGAGTTCGCCACGAACAAGAAGGCGGCGAAGCGGCTCGTCTCCGAGGTCGACTTCTTCCTCGCCGAGGCCCCGATGATGCCGACGATCGGTAAGCGCCTCGGCGTGGTCCTGGGCCCGCGGGGCAAGATGCCCCGGCCGGTGCCGCCGGGCAGCGATCCCACGAACCTCGTCAACTCGTTGAAGCGCTCGGTCCGGATCCGTTCGAAGGGGAATCGGACGTTCCACGCCCCCGTGGGCACGCGGGCGATGAAGCCGGACGAGATCGCGAAGAACGTCGATGCGGTCCTCGCCCGCATCCTGGGGAAGCTCGAGCGCGGGCGGACGAACATCGAGTCGGTCTACGTCAAGACCACGATGGGCCCCGCCGTCCGGCTCTGGTAGGAGGGTCGATGCCGGGACGCGGATCGGTGCCCCCCGAACGCCTCGCGCACGTCGACCGCCTCGCCGCGCTCGTGCTCTCGAAGCCGCTGACCGCCGTCGTCGGCTTCCGCGGCGTGCCGGCCTCGGCGCTCCAATCGATGCGGCGGGAGTTCCGCGAGAAGGAGCACCCGATCCTCGTCGCGACGAACAGCTCGATCCGCCACGCGCTCGAGAAGGCCGCGAAGGAGCGGCCCGCGCTGGCTCCGCTGCTCGAGCAGGTCACCGACCAGACCGCGCTCCTCGCCGCCGAGGGGAACCCGTTCTCGCTCTACCAGGAGTTCTCGCGGACCCGGTCGCCGACGCCCGCGCGCGGCGGAGAGATCGCCCCGCAGGACATCTTCGTCGCCGCGACGACCACGAGCTTCAAGCCGGGCCCGATCGTCGGCGAGCTCCAGCACGCGGGGTTCCCCGCGGCGATCGAGAAGGGGAAGGTCGTCCTCAAGAAAGACACCACGATCGTGAAGGCCGGCCAGCCGATCTCGCGCGAGGTCGCGGGCCTGCTGACGCGCCTCGACATCCTGCCGCTCGAGGTCGGGCTCACCCTGCGCGCCGTGGTGGACGGCGAGACGTTCTACCCGCCGTCGGTGCTGTCGGTCGACCTCGACGCCCGGCGGGCGGAGATCGCCCGCGCGGCCCATCGGGCGCTGGGGCTCGCGCTCGAGCTCGGCTACGCGACGCCCGAGACGGTCCCGCTCCTCGTGGGGCGGGCCCACCGGCGGGCCCTCGGACTCGCCCTCGCGGCGGGCTTCGTCACGAAGGAGACGATCGAGCCGCTCTTTGCGAAGGCGATGCGCGAGGCCGCGCTCGTCGGAAAGCTTACAGGTACCTGAGGGTCCCCCCAAGAATCCCGGAAGTGAGAACGATGGAGTACGTGTATGGTGCGCTGCTGCTCAATGCCGCCGGAAAGCCGATCGATGAGAAGGCCCTGAGCGGGGTGCTCACGTCCGCGGGCGTCGCCCCGGACACCGCCCGCGTGAAGGCGCTCATCGCGTCGCTCGAGGGCGTCAACCTCGCCGAGGTCCTCGCGAAGGCCGAGACGTTCGCGGCGCCCGCCGCGCCGGCGCCGGCCGCCGAGAAGAAGGACGGCAAGGGCGAGAAGAAGGAAGAGGAAAAGAAGGAAGAGAAGGGCGTCTCCGAGGAAGAGGCGGCCGAGGGACTTTCCGCCCTCTTCGGGTAGCGCCCGCCGACCCGTTCCCGCGTCGGGCCGGGCTTCGCCCCGGCCCGACGCGCCCATCCCCCGCCCCCCCGGGGCCGTCCCGTCCCCGCCTCAGTGGTGGTGGTGGACCGCCGGTTCGAGAGGAAGGTAGTCCCCGCCGACCGTGATCAGCCCGCCGTTGTTGTACGGCAGGACGCCCGTCGGGTCCGACGGCGTCCCGTAGTTCCACCAGTAGTTCCCGCCCTCGTAGTTGAGGCCGAGGATGTTGCCCGAGAGGCCCCAGCCGTTCACGGAGAGGACGTCCCGCGCCGACCGGTAGGAGACGTTCCACGTGTCGACCGAGAGCTCGGGGGCGCCGTTGTAGATGTTGACCGTCGGCGTGTACGCCGTGATCGGGGTCAGGAACGCGTTGTTGTAGATGAGGTCCCCGGACTCCCACAGCTCGAAGGCGAACGTGCTCCCGTTGTAGGCGATGGCGTTCGAGTACGGGCTCGGGAGGGTGACCGGCGTGAACGTGTTGCCCCAGACGACGTTGTTCGTCCCGCCGAAGAGGATGAGCCCCTGGCTCATCACGCGGAACTCGTTGCCGGCGATCAGGTTGTCCGACGAGTTCCAGAAGACCACGCTCGCGAGCGTGAAGCCCGCGTCATCCGCGTAGAGCCACCCGGTCAGGTCCGAGGCGCCCACGATCGACACGTGGCTGACCCCGTAGAAGTTCTCCTCGAGGAAGTTCGTGCTCGGGACGCCCACGGCCGCGGCCTCGGACGCCTCGGGGGCGATCGCGTAGTGGATGAGGAACGACGGCGCGTCGACGACGGAGACGTACGCGGACGTGTCGACGAGGAAGATCCCGGCGAAGACCGGGAACTCGTAGTCGTTGAACTCCCCGAACAGCGGATCGATCGCGCCGTATTCGTTGTTGAACAGCACGTAGGGGCTGCGCTCGGAGCCTCGCCCGGAGAACGAGATCGCGGCGAGCTGCGCGTTGTCGAACGCCCACAACGGCGTGTAGACCCCCGCCCACGGGTCGAATCGGAGGTCGACCGGCACCGGGCTAGCGTGGTGGCCGGTGCCCGAGGCGCCGTAGGTCGCGCCCTGCGGCGAGTAGTCCGACAGGAGGAACTGGAACGAGTACGTGCCGGGCGGCAGGTCGTACGTCGCCGTCCCGCTCGTCGGGACCGGAGCCCACGCCGCGAGGCTGTCGTTGAAGGAGCCCCCGGGAGCGGCGAAGACGAACGCGTTCGACGGCTTAACCGAGAACGAGTACGTCGCCGCTCCGGGTGCGACCGAGCCGGCGACCCCCCAGAGCGGGTAGAGCAGGGACGGGCCGGACGTCAGGACCGCGGTCGGGTTCGCGCCGCCCGTCGAGTACTCGGCGATCCCCGCCGAGGTCTCGCCCGTGTCGGTGCCGAAGTCGTAGGCGGAGGGGACCGACACGTACTGATCGGTCCCGTTGGGCTGGGTCCAGAGACCGACCGACCCCGAGATCCCGAGGAAGTTCGTGGTCGACCCGCCGCCCGGCCCGCCGATCATGATCTCGGCGTCGTTGAGCAGGAAGCCGGTCGGGTTCGCGGCCTGCCCGTTGATCTGATACGTCGGCGAGGCGGCCGGTCCGGTCGGGACGGCGCCGCCGGTCGAGTTGAACTCGGCGAAGTCGTACGATCCCGAGATCGAGACGCCGCCCTTCGAAACGGTGTAGTTGAAGAAGACGGCGGGGCGGTCGTTGAGGATCGTCGCGTTGTTGTAGGTCGTGACGGTGAACGGTGGCGCCAGCGTGTAGGCGACCGACCCCACGCCGATGTAGACCTCGTCGCCGATGAAGAACCCGCCCGGGCCGTGCGCGTAGATGCCGTTCGGCGGGAAGTAGAACGACGGGTTCGAGAAGTTCCAGATGTTGTCCTCGAAGACCAGCGTCTGGGAGTCCGCGTAGTAGACGGGAACGTTCTGGATCCAATACTGGTTCCCGGTCGTGTTGAGCACCGTGACGTCCGTGAGCACCGTGTTCGCCTGGATCGTGAACTGGTCCGGTCCGGCCGCTCCGACGTAGAGCGGCTCGAGCGAGCCGAACGTCACCGACGCCTTCACGCTGCTCGTGTAGGAGATGGTGCCGACGTTCTGGCCGTCCTGGTCCTGGATGCCGAAGTCGCCGAGGCCCATGGGGGCCGGCGCGGTCGTGTAGAGCGGAGCGACGACGCCGTTCGCGACGCGCTCGCGGGCGTTGAAGTTTGGAAGGAACACCTCGTTCATCGGGGCGTGGTCGGCGTGCAGGGTCGACAGCACGGCGCTGCCGGCCGCCGAACCGGACGCCGGGGAGCTGGCGCCGCCGGAGAGCGTCGCCGCCAACGCCGGGGTCGCCGAAGCCGGGGCCCCGGCCATCGAACCGGATGGGCCGAGGGCACTGGAGGCGGGCAGGACGAGGGCAAAGACGACCACTCCGATCAGAACCGCAGCCAGGCGCTTGCCGTGCGCTATCATGGCGCGCGGGCGAAGCTCCGGAACTTGATAAATCCGGCGCGCGCGTCGGCCGGCCGCATGGGCTCCGGTCCCGGATCGGCCGCCGGCGGCCGCGCCCGCCGAACCGCTTAAGTCCGCGGTCCGAGTGGCGAGGTAAGGAGGAGGTCGCCCACCCCCCCATCTCCGTTCATGCCGGCTCGGGACGGGTGTGGCGTCGTCGGGGTCTCGCTCCAGGGCAAGGGCGCCGCCCCGTACATCTTCCGAGGGCTCCGCGCCCTCCAGCACCGGGGGCAGGAGTCGGCCGGGATCGCGACGACGAGCCACGGGACGTTCCATCAGAAGAAGGGGATGGGGCTCGTCCACGAGATCTTCGGGCAGGAGCTGCTCGACGCCCTGCGCGGCTCGACGGGGATCGGCCACGTCCGCTATCCGACGACCGGCAGCACGGACCTCGAGAACGCCCAGCCGATCGTCTTCAAGCTCCGGGACCAGGACGCGGCGCTCGCCGCGAACGGGGACCTCGTCAACTTCGAGCGGATGCGTCGGCACCTCCAGAGCCAGGGCATCGAACTGCTCGGGAACGCCGACACCGAGACGATGGCCCAGGCGATCGCGCTCGAGTACTCCCAGACCCGGGACCTCGAGAGCGCGATCCGCCGCGCCTGCGCCGAGCTCGTCGGCGGCTACGCGGTCGTGCTGCTCACGCGCAACGCGGTGTTCGCGTTCCGGGACCCGCTCGGCATCCGGCCGCTCGTCTTCGGCACGGTCGAGGGCGGGGTCGCCGTCGCGAGCGAGTCGGTCGCCCTCGAGCTGATGGGCGGCAAGATCGTCCGGGACGTGCTGCCGGGCGAGGTGCTGGTCCTCGAGCGCGGGCAGCTCGCCCACACGTCGCGGGTCCCCAACTCGGGCGAGCGGGCCCACTGCATGTTCGAGTGGGTGTACTTCTCGCGACCGGACTCGATCCTCGAGAACCTCCCGATCTACGACGTCCGCCACCGCATCGGCGTCCGCCTCGCGAAGGAGAGCCCGACCGAGTCGGACCTCGTCGTCCCTGTACCGGATTCGGCGCGCCCGCAGGCGCTGGGCTTCGCCGAAGGCTCGGGGATCCCGTACGCGGAGGCGCTCATCAAGAACCGGTTCGTCGAGCGGACGTTCATCCTCCCGGACCAGCGCCGGCGCGAGCTCGAGGTCCGGGTGAAGCTCCACCCGGTCCCGGGCCTCCTCAAAGGGAAGCGGATCGTCCTGCTCGACGACTCCATCGTGCGGGGGACGACGCTGCGCGAGATCGTCCAGATGGTCCGGACCGCCGGGGCCACGCGCGTCGACGTGCGGATCGGCTGCCCGCCGATCCGCGCTCCCTGCTACTTCGGCGTCGACATGAAGGAGCGACGCGATCTCGTCGCCTACGAGCGGAGCGAGGAAGAGGTCGCGAAGGCGATCGGCGCCGAGAGCGTGAAGTACCTCTCGATGTCCGGGCTCGTCGAGTCGATCGGCTTGAAGGCGGACCAGCTCTGCCTCGGCTGCCTCACCGGGAAGTACCCGGTCGAGGTCCCTGAGGAGCGGCACCGGTTCCAGAAGTCGCTCGAGGAGTTCTAGCGGGTGGAGCCGGCCGTCGTGGTCGCTCGCGGCCCGCGGCTCTTCCTGCTGCGACCGGGCGCGGAGCGGCCGGTGGCGTTCGCCGCGCGCCCGTCCGAGGAGGACGGCGCGAGCTCCGATCTTGCGGTGCCGGAGGGGCTCGTCACGGCGCTGGCCGCGGTGCCCCCCGACACGCCCCTGCGGATCGTCGACCCGGCCGTGGCCCCGTCGCTCGTGGAGGCGCTCGAGCGGCCGGTCGCGCTCGCGACGGACTCCGAGGCCCATCGGGCCCGGGCCCGCGTCCCGGCGGAGGACCCGGCCGAGGAACGGACGTTCGTGCTCGCCGTGGGACGGGCGCGACTTCGTGCGGCGCTCCGCGCCCCGGAGGAAGTGCTGGTCACCCTCGCCCGCGAGGAGGAACGGGTCGAGCGGGCGCTCGGGCGCGAGGAACGGGCGGCGGAATCGTTCCTCGCCGGGCCCGTGCCGACCCTCGCACGCTACGCGACGCTCTGGGAGGAGCTGCGGGCCCACCTCACGGAGCACCACGACCGGCTCGTGGCGACGCTCGAGGAGGCGGCGCGCGCCGTCGCGCCCAATCTGTCGGCCGTCGTCGGGGAGCGGGTCGCCGCCCGGCTGATCGCCGCCGCGGGAAGCCTGGACACGCTCGCGCGCCTGCGGGCCCCGCGGCTCCAGCTGCTCGGCTCGCGTCGCCGCCCGTCGCCCGAGCGCGGTCCGCGCTTCGGCGTGATCTACCGGGCCGCGCGCATGGGCGACGTCCCGATCGACCGTCGGGCCGCCTACGCGCGCAGCCTCGCCGCGCTGGCGGCGATCGCGGTGCGGGCGGACGCCACGACCCACGCGGACCTCGCCCGCCTGCTCACGGCCCGGCGCGATCGGCGGATCGAGCAGCTCCGGAGGCGGGGTCGATGAGGGAGGCGCGCCCCTTCCGGCCGTGGAAGGAGTCCCCCCGTCTCGTGGAGCACCCCCGCCGGGACCGGACCGAACTGTGGACGCGTACGGCCGCCGCGCCGCCCGCCGTCTACGGGGAGCGCTGGTCGGACGCGCCCGGGGGGCCGTACCGTACGTTCGACCCGATGCGGGCCAAGCTCGCCGCGGCGATCGTGCGGGGCTGGGAGGGCGACCTGCCGGCCGAACGCGAACGCTGGCTCTACCTGGGGGCGGCGAGCGGCACGACCGCATCGCACGTCGCGGACCTCGTGGGGCCGGACGGGGCCGTCTATGCGGTGGAGCGGAGCCTGCGGCCGTTCGCGCGCCTGCTCGCGCTCGGGGAGCGATGGCCGGGGCTGCTCCCGGTCCTCGGGGACGCGCGGGAGCCGCGGAGCTACAGTGCCCTGGTCCCGCCGGCGGACGGCCTCTACGCGGACATCGCGCAGCCCGACCAGATCGCGATCGTGCTCTCCAACGCCCGGCTCCTCCTCCGGGGCGCGGGGGCCCCCGTCCTGATCGCGCTCAAGACGGCCAGCATGGGCCGGGACGCCTCGGCGCCCGAGCATCTCCGCCGGGCCGAGGGGGAGCTCGAGCCCGTGCTCGCCCTCGAACGATCGGTGAAACTCGACCCGTTCCACCGCGGCCACTACCTCGTGGGCGGACGGGCCCGGGCCGCGCTCTTCGATGACGGCCCTAGACCGCGCGCTCGGCGACCGCCCGAGCGCTCCCGCGGGCCACGACGATCGTGACGACGTCCTCGTCGCGCAGGACGTGGTCGCGCCCGACCGTTTGACCCGGGAATCGGGCGCTCGGCCCCCAGACCTGGGCGGACCGGAACGTGTGGTCGAGCTCCCCCGGCAGCCGGCGTAGGAGCTCTCCGATCGTGTCGTCCTGGCGGAGGATCAACGGCTCGTCCATGTCCGCGGGGCGGCCCGGAGGCTTGAGGAAGATGCGGATGAACCGCAACGCTTCGCCCACCCGATCGACCAGCTGCTCGACGCCCTCCCCCGTCCGGGCCGAGACGTAGAGCGGTTCGTAGGGCTTGAGGTCGGCGCGCATCCGCTCGCGCTCGGCCGGCGAGAGGAGTTCGGCCTTGTTGACCGCGATGAGCGCGCGAACGTACACCCGATTGCCGGCGAGCACGTCGATCAGCTGGTCCGCGGTCGCGTCCTCGCGGAAGACGATCGCCCCGTTGTGGAGGCCGAACTCCCGGGCGATCTGGGTCGCGAGCCCCCCGGCGAGGTGGGTGAGCTTCACCGTGCTCGAGATCGTGAGCCCGCCGCGCTCGCCGCGCTGCACGACGACCCGGGGTGGCCGCTGGTTGATGCGGACGCCCGCGCCCTCGAGCTCGTTGACGAGCGCCCGCAGGTCGGTGTGCTCCGGGTCGATGAGGAACAGGATGAGGTCGACCGACCGGACGACGGAGAGGACCTCCCGACCGCGGCCCCGACCCCGGGCCGCTCCGGGCACGAGCCCCGGCATGTCGAGCACCTGGATCGACGCCCCGCCCCAGCGGAGCATGCCCGGGATGATCGTCAGCGTCGTGAAGTCGTAGGCCCCGGTCTCGCTCTCGGCCGCGGTGAGCCGGTTGAGCAAGGTCGACTTGCCGACCGACGGATAGCCGACCAACCCGACCGTGGCGTGGCCGCTCTTCCGGACCGCGTAGCCGGTCCCTCCGCCCTTCCCCTTCGCCCGGGTCTCGCGTTCGATCCGCAGGACGGCGAGCTTCGCCTTGAGCCGGCCGATGTGCCCCTGGGTCGCCTTGTTGTAGGCGGTGCGACGGATCTCGTCCTCGACCTCGGTGATCTGCTCTTCGAGCGACGACATCGACGCGGGGTCCTGCGGGAACCTCCCGGGGGCGTGGCGGCTACTTGAGCGTGGCGAACGGCAGCGTTCAGCCTCCGGTGCGGTCGATTCGGCTTGGGGAGGGTGGGGACACCGGGCGATGTGTCCGGGACGACCGCCGCCTCCACGTCGTGGTCGTTCCGTCCGCGCCCCGATCCCCCGGGCCCGCGCGCTCGCGCCGAGTCCGCCGAGGCCGAGGAGGCGGCGGCGCTGCGGGTCGCCCACGGCCTCGGGGTGTCGTGGGGCTTCGAGGTACGGTCCGGCGCGTCCGGGGGCGTCCGCCTCCGGGCCGAGGCGCCGGCGGCGGTCCGGTGGGTCGAGCGCGCGTTGATCCCCGCGTACCCTCCCGGGAGTTGGGCGCGACGCACCCCCGAATCATCGCGGACCGTTGCGGTCGCGCCTCGCGCGCTCGCGCTCGGTGTGCCGCGCCGAGGCTGGCCGGATCCGCTCGTGGAGGGGCCGAGTCGGGCGTCGCTCTTCGATCGCTGGGCGCTCGCGTTCGCGGCGCTGCCTCGAGGCGCGATGGGCAGCGTGTGGTTCGAGCCCCGGCGAAGCCCGGGTCGCTCCCGATGGGAGGTCGCCCCCGTTCCCCGGCCCATGAGCCCGCTCGGAAGCGGGCCCCTCCGCCGAGCGAACGGCGCGCTCCCCGCGCCGGGTCCTCCGCCGCCGGGGAACTACCGGCCCGCCCTCTGGTGGACGCGACTCACCGTCGCGCTCGCGCCGGACTCCCCGGCGGCCCTCGACGAGCGCGCGGTGCTCTCGGCCGCCGAGGCGGCGTTCCGGTCCGAAGGCGGGAACGGCGTGCGGTTTCGTCGCCCCGGACCGTGGCGGGCGAATTCGGCCCACCGGTTCGTGGTCTCCGAGTCCGAGCTGTTGAACCTGTGGCCCGGCCGGACCGGCACCCGCGGGGCCGACTGGGAGCTCGTGCCGCTCCCGGCGATCCCGCTCGGGCGAACCCTGCACGGGTCCCCGGTGGGCCTACCGCTGGACCCGACGCAGGGGCGGCATCTGGCCGTGCTCGGCGAGACCGGGATGGGCAAGAGCTCGCTGCTGGTGGCTCTCGCGGTGCGTGCCGCACGCGTCGGCGGCGTGATCGTCCTGGATCCGATCGGCGACACGGCGGAGGCGATCCGGGCCGCGCTGCCGACCTCCGCGCGGGAGCGCGTTGAATGGATCGCCGCCTCGGAGGAGGGGCCGGGGTTCAACGCGCTCGAAGGGATCGGGGCGTCCCCGGACCGGATCCGGTCGGAGCGTCGGCTCAACGACCTCGTCCACGCGCTCCGCCGGGTGCGCGCGAGCCGGTACGCGGACTCCGCCTTCTGGGGACCGCGACTCGAGGAGGTCATCGTCCGCGCGCTCCGCGCCGCCGCCGAGCTCCCGGACGGCACGCTCCGCGAGGCGCATCAGTTGCTGGCCACCGGAGCTCGGGCGCCGCGGCCCGAGACCCCCGTCGCGCAGCAGGCGGTCCGAGAGCTCGCCGACCAGATCCGGGTCCGGCCCGACGACGCGGAGGGAGCGCGGCGACTGCTCCACGAGGTCGTGCGGAGCGCCGTGCTCGAGCGGTGGGTGTGCGCCACCCGCGGGGCCCGGCGTACCTCCGAACTGCTCGCGCCCGGCCGGATCGTGCTCGTCTCGGGTGAGGCGGACGGGGTCGGGGAATCGGTCGCGCGGTACCTGCTCGCGATCCTGCTCGGTCTCGTCTGGTCCGAGCTGCTCGCCCGGACGGAGCCGTCCAAGACGTTCGTCGTGCTGGACGAGGCGCAGTGGTTCGCCCACGAGAGCCTCGCCGAGATGTTGCGCCTCGCCCGGCGCCGGAACGCCCACGTGGTGGTCGCCAC
>Ga0335074_10012143_pt1 | contig 12067 bp, 9 predicted proteins | sample Lox_Sample_23_FD_206715 | JGI IMG/M metagenome (GOLD analysis project Ga0335074, IMG submission 206715) | Soil microbial communities from Loxahatchee National Wildlife Refuge, Florida, United States - Lox_Sample_2.3 | ecosystem: Environmental > Terrestrial > Soil > Wetlands | place: USA: Florida...
ACATCTTGCGGGCCTCGTCCTCAACGGTCTGCGCGTGCACATCGAAACGGCCCGCCATCGACCGCATCTCGTGCGGGTCAGTCATAAAACGCGTAGGCATATCTCTTCTCCTCGTTGTGAAAATGGTGATGGTGATTGAGTTGATTGGACGGTTTCAGGCAGACGGCATCGTCTCCCTCTTGGCGATCAGACGAACACCTGCTTCGGCATGACCTTCGGCTTCGTGCCGTATCTCGGTCCCATGCCGTAGCCGTTACCGCGGCCACCGGCGGAGGCCATGCCCGGCATGATGCCGCCCGGCGAACCCGCCGTGGCGCCCGTATCGGCGGCTGCAGTCCAGCCGGAGCCGGCCAGCGTGGCATTGGCGACGCCGGCCTCGGCCGGGGCGGCCGCCGACCAAGCGGCGGGTGTCGACAAACCGCCGACCGCTGACGCCGAGCCCATGCTGGCAAGCGTCGCCCCGCCGCCCAGGCCGCCTGACGTCGCTCCCGCCAGCGTCGTGCCGAAGCCCAGACCGGCACCCAACGGGGCGGCGTCGCCGATGGTGACCCCAAATGGGGCGGCGGCCAGGAAGTGACCCAGCAGCGGGAGCGTCGCCGTCATCATGGCGATGTTCCATGCCAGGGTGACACCGATGTTGTAGACGACGTTCTCCACGATCGGTGTGCCGATCAACCCGTTCAGAGCCGACAAGACGCTGGGGATCGTGTCCTGCGCCGGGGTGGCGGCCGCGCTCACCGCGTTCTGCAGGTTGCCGAGCGAATTGTTGAGCGTCGCCGAGGCGCCATTGCTGCCGACGGCGTTGCTGACGGCGGCCGCCTGCTGGCCCTGCCCGCCGGGGTTGGTGTTCTCGGCCGGCGGGGTCAGCGGCGTCAGCGTCGCGGCTGACGCCGAGGCGCCGGAGTAGCCGTACATCGCGGCGGCGTCCTGCGCCCAGAACTCGCCGTACATGGCCTCGTTGGCCGCAATCGCCGGGGTGTTTTGGCCCAGGATGTTGGTCGCGACGAGCGCTGCCAGTTGCACCCGGTTGGCCGTGATCACCGGTGGCGGGATCACGGCTGCGTGGGCCGCCTCGTACGCCGCCGCCGACGCGGTGGCTTGGGTCGCTGCTTCCTGCATCTGCCCGGACGTGGTGGTCAGCCATTCGATGTAGGGCTGAGCCGACGCGGCCATCGCCGATGCCGACGGCCCCGTCCACTCCGAGCCGAGTTGAGAGATCACCGACTCGTAGGACGCCGCGTTCGAGCTCAATTCCGAGCTCAGGGAGCTGAATGCGGAGGAGGCCGCCATTAGCGGACCCGATCCGGCGCCGGCGTACATGAGTCCAGAGGTGACTTCCGGGGGTCGGATTGCGAAATCAAAAGCCATGTGTCTGAATCCCGTCCTTGAATTGATCGGATTGTGGTTGAGGTTTATTCGGCCGGCATTGGCCGGGTGACGTGCTAGGCGAGCATCGGCTTCGGAATCGACGGCATGACCTTGGGCTTGACGCCGTAGCGCGGGGCGCCGAAGCCACCCACGCCGCCCCGACCGCCCGAGGCCACCGCAGGCATGCCTGCGATCGGGCCCATGCCGCCGGTGGACGCAGCGGCCGGGGCCGTGCTCCAACTCTGCGCAGCCAGCGTGACTGGCGTGCTGGCCCCGGCAATTCCCGCACCGCCGGCCCAGCTGGGCGGCACCGACAGGGCGCCGATCGACGACCCGCCACCAGCCGCTGCAAGCACGGGCGCGGCGCCCATGCCGCCGACTCCGGCCATAGCCGGTACCGGAGTGACGTTGCCGGCCAAGGCGCTGCCCAAGCCCCCGATGTCGGCACCGGCGGTCGAGGGGCCGGCGAGAGTGGTGAGCATTCCGCCACCGCCCATGCCGATCATGTCCGAGTAGGCGGACGCGAAGTTACCGACCTCATCCAGTGGCACCTGGACCATGCTGCTGTTCAAGCCGCCGAAGCCAGTTCCGAATCCGTTACTCAGGAACGCGGTGATGCTGGAGAGGAAGCCCGTGATGGTCGTTGGCTGCGCGCTCGACGCGGCGCTCGACGCGCCGGACAGCGAGTTCGCGGCGGCCCCGGCCTGGTTGGCCGCTTCGGTCTCCTGGTAGGAGCCCGAGGAGCTCTGCAGAAGATTCACGAACTGCTGGTGAATAGTCTGGGCCTGGGCGCTGACCGTCTGGTACAGCTGGCCGTAGGTTGAGAACACACCGCTTTGCAGGATCGACACCTCGTCGGAAGCCGCGGGAGCGATAGCGGTCGTCGGGGTGGCTGCCGCCGCGCTCTCGGTGGCAAACGAATTACCGATGCCCTCGAGCTGCGTGGCGGCTGCGCTTATCGCAGCGGGCTGTGTAGTCACATAAGCCATGTATGTCTCCTGGGGTGTAAAAAGACCGACCCGGTGGGGTCGGCCACGGTGGTCAGAACGTGAGTGTAGGTCGTGCTCCGCTGGCGTCCACGGAACAACTTTCGCCGAGTTTCGAGTGCGTCGCCTAGCTGGTTAATGCCTTCTTAACAAGCGCGGCACACTTTTAACACGGTGTCTCCGCCGTCCTGCGAGTACAGGCGGCTGAGAAAATCTGCCGTTAACGCGCTACATTCGTCGCTGGCCCCCATAGCCCAATCGGCAGAGGCAGCGGACTTAAAATCCGCCAAGTGTCGGTTCGAGTCCGACTGGGGGCACTGTCGATGGGAGAGGCAGTCTCAGCGTCATCTCATTGCTTCCTCAGGTCGGGCAAGTCGAACAAGTCCGTCGGGACGCCGATGTCCACATTTCGAGTGTGGTAGCCAACGACGCCGATGGTGAAAATCTTTACGCATTCCAAACAGCCCAGGTCTGGGGTGTGCCGGCCGCCGCCCGGAGCGGGTGACCCTTGACGAAATCAGACCTACGCGTCCGGACGCCCTGAGCGGACGGCGTCTTCGAGCAGGTCGGCGGCGCTGGCGGCGCTGACAGCCGGTGTGGTCATCTGCGCGGCGACCTCGCGGGCTCGCGTGACGTATTGCGGATCAAGTATGGAGCGCAGGTCAGCGACCAGCGAGCCCAGGTTGCTTGCTGAAAACGCCCGCGCCAAGCCGACTTTCAGCTGCTCGACAGCGGCTCCCCAGATCTGCTGATCGTTGGTCGGGTGCCATAGCACCAGCGCGGGCATTCCGGCCCGCATGCCCGCTGCGGTGGTACCGGCGCCACCTTGATGAACCACCGCGCGGCAAGCCGGGAATATAGCCGCGTGATTCATCGCGTTTACCACCTTCATCTGGTCCGACTGCGGGATAACGCCGAAACTACTTGCCCCGGTGCAGATTAACGCTCGCGCACCTAATTGTGTGCAGGCCAAACCGACCTGGCCGAACGTTGCAGCCGGGTTCGTGAGCCAGACGCCGCTGCCGAAGCCGAAGTAGATCGGTGGCGTTCCCGTAGCGATCCAGGACAAGACTTCGTCGTCGGCTTCGGTCGGCAGCTCAAGCGTCAGTGCTCCGACGAATGGCCGCCGGTAATCTCCGCCCGCCCACTCGGCTGCCAGCCCGGGAAACCAGAGCGAGTCGTACGCCTGGATCTCGATGCATTGTGTCGAGGATCCAGCTGGGCCATCGAGGCCCAGTGCGCGGCGGTGCGCGGCTTCAGCCTCTTCCATAACGTCGCCGACCCAGCCGCTCTGCCGCAAGTGCGCTTGTGGGAAGAAGTGCAGCGCCGCGTGCCGAATGCCGTAGTAATCCGCGACGTTGGCGGCCAGCCCCTGCTCGACTCTGCCGGTAAGCAGCACATCGGCCCCGTCGGCCAGTTCCGTGAGGCTGGAACCCCACTCCGCCATGGCCCGAGCCACATGCGCCATCTGGTCTTGCGCGGTTATGGCCGGTTGCTGGACCGTCCGGTCGCGGCCGGGGGCGATCGATTTCGGGCCGAAGACAACCGCTTCAAATCCCGCCGACTTGGCGAAGTCAATCATTTCAGGCGCGACAGCCAGCTGTACGTCATGACCGCGGCGCAGCAACTCCCGAGCGACGGCGGCGAACGGCTCGACGTCGCCCCGAGTTCCGTAGCCGGCCAGCACCACTTTCACCGGCGGAGCCTAACTCACGGTGTGCATGGCGGACTTTGCAACGATGTAGCGGCCCGTGGTCGCCGCAGCCGACTAGGAGTCAGGGTGGTTATCGCCGGACGGCGGGAAGCGCGTCAGGCAATACGTGGTGAAGTCGAGGATCAGCGCATCGCGCTGAGCTTGACGCGCAACCCCGCCGGCACTGGCGCCCCCGATTGTCATGAACAGCTGCACGAGCGTCATGGGGTTGAGCTGGTTTGCGGCTTCGTCGAAGCCCGCCAAGATTTTCGGGACATCCTGGCCGTCCTGGGCCACCAACGTCATGATCCGCCGCACCCGTTCGGTGATCTCGGATTCATCGGTCAGCTCGCAAATGGCACGGCCGTGCGAGTCGATTGCGGTGTACATGTCCAGCAAGCCTCGACCGAAAACCATCTTCAGGTCATTGATGTAGCGCCGGAGGTCCTCCATATCCTGCGGGCGCGGTTGCCGCAGCCCCGCCAGGTGCTTCGGAATCAGGTCCTCTGGACGTTGACCGAGCGCCGTAAGGAACCCGTTGATGTGGGCCTCCAGCGCAGCGTCGTCTGTGCCGCCGGCCATGCTCACCAGCGCAGCTTCAGGCGACGCAGGTGCGTCACACTGGTCGGCTTGTGCACCACGGTGGGCGTGAAACCCGGCTTGACTTCGAAATCGGGGATGCGGTTCAACCACTCGGTCAGGAACGCGTCCATCTCAAGACGCGCCAGGTGCATGCCCAGGCATCTGTGGATGCCGCCGCCGAATGCCCAATGGCGCTGACGCAGAACCTCTCCGTCGCTGCCCCTGGCTATCTGTTCGCCACCGTTTGTTCTGCCGGCGGCTTCCAGGGCGAGCCACACCGAACTGAATTTTGGAATTGTGACGCCGCCGATCTCGACATCCCGTGTGGTCACCCGCGGAATGGCCGGCCCCGGCGGCTCCAACCGGAAGATCTCCTCGGCGAAAGCGGGGACCTGTGTCGGGTTCTCGCGGAGCTGGGCCCTTAGTTGCGGGTCCCGTGCGAGATGCAGAAGCGCGAAAGTGATTGCCGAAGCGACCATTTCGATGCCCGCGACGGAGAACAGCAGAAGGATGACCGACGCCACCTCGGCTTGGCTGAGCGGAAAGTCTTTGTCGCCGACGAGTTTTTCCAGAAGCGGCCAGAGGATGCCCGGCGGCCGCTCGGGATCTGCCAGGCCGGCGTCGAGGCTGATGTTCAGCCACTTGAAGAGCTCAATTTGAGCCTGCCCGGTCGTGTCGCCGATCACCGCGGCGCGGGTCATCTCGTGGGCCCGAGTGTCGTCCGGTTGCAACCCGCACACCAGGAACAGGGCCTGGCAGGCGTAGTTGTCGGCGACTTCCGCTGCGTCACATTGCCTTCTAGGTGCGACCTTGTCGACCAACTTCGCGGCGCGGGCCCGCAGTTCTGGAGCAAAGGGAGCCAACGCTTTCGGGCTGAAAAGCGGGTGCAGGATGGCGCCGAACCGGGCGTGCTCTGCGCGCGTCGCACAGGATAGCGGCACCTGAGGAAGAGGTCTGCCCATCAAATGGATCGCGAAGGTTTTCGGCGGCGACATAAACGTTTCGGGATCGAGGAGCGCTGCGCGCACGTCGTCGCGGCGGGTGAGGTAGTAGCCCTGCAACAGCGGGTCGCCGTTGTCGATTTTGACCACGGGGCCCAGCTCACACAGGTGGCGCCAGAAAGCGGCGCGATCTGCCGCGAAGAACGGACTCTCCTTGTGGTGGAGCGGAGGAGACGTCACGCTGCCGTCCCCGGGCTTGTCGCTGTCGTTCATGGCCTTTTCAAGCTACAGCCAGATCCTCGGGATAGCTCGACGGGCATTTCCCGCCGATCAGTCGATCCGCGTTGCATGCATCTCCCACACCGGCGCGTGTGCCCGACCGTTGATCAGCGTCGGCTCGATCAACTTGAACCGCAGGGCCGCGAGCTTGATCTCCTCGACCTTGTCGGGATTACGCGCGAGCATGGCCTCGAAAGCCGCGATGCTCATGTTGACCTGATAGGTGCTCGGCTCCAGATACGTGATGTCCCAACCGGCTTGGGGGAACACCTGCCGAAAGTTGTCCTCGGACAGCGACCGCGGGGCGCCGATGCCGTTGACACCGCCGGGTGCGAACTCGAACATGTACAGCCGCGCACCCGGCCTGGTCGCCCGGTGCAAAGCCTGGGCATACGACCTGCTCACCTCGGGCAGGTCGGAAAAGACGTGGTAGAAGGCGCAGTCGACGACGGTGTCGAAACGGCTGTCCAGGCCCTCGAGCCTGGACGCATCGCCGACCTGGAAGTCGACCGACACACCGGCCCGGCGCGCGTTCTCCTTCGCGCGCTCGATTGCGGCCGGTGAGGAGTCGATTCCCGTCGCCGAGTAGCCCTTTGACGCGAAGTAGATGGCGTGGTGGCCGGGGCCGGTTCCCGGGTCGAGAACCTCACCCTTGATCGCCCCCACCGCGACGAGCTGCTTCACGACCTGCTGTGGACCGCCGATGTCCCACGGAGTAGCTGCCGGCAAGCCCTGCGCCGTCTGCTGATCGCGGTACATCTTTTCGTAGCGGTCGGGGTCAACCGTTGCTGACTCGCTCATCCAAGCAACGATAGAGCGGCCGTCCACGGAACGCGCTATCGAACGGATGCCAAGCCCGACGGGGTCAGCGCCATTGCCACAAAGTCGACACGCCACAGCGACTGAAATAGCCTGCGGCCGAACTCTTCCACGTCGGTCACGCCCATGCTGTGCCATTGGCTCTGCCGGGCAACGCACTCGGCGATCTGCCGGATCGTGCGGTGGCCATCGATGTTGTGCACGTACGGCAACTGGGCAGGAACCAGCCGCAGGCGCGATCCCGGCCAGAAGATCTCCGCGCCGGAGACCCCGCAGTGGGCGCGCAGCACCGGGATGTAGTCGAGGCAGCCGGCCGTAGAGAAGTCGATGGCGTAGCTCTCTTTGGGCCGGTCAGGGTGGCACGCCATGAACATGTGGCAACTGTTCAACGTCTGCACGCGCTCCATCACCGACCAGATCTTGTTCTCGGGCAACGCATTTGCGGCCGGAAGGAAGCTGCTTGGCTGTCCGAGCAAGTCGTGGGGGTAGTACGGCGTCTTGAGGAACCATCCTTGGAACACCAACCCGGCACTGGTGACCAGTTCGATGGTCTCGTCGACGGTGTAGCTGCGCGCCCGGCCGTGCAGGAACGTGTCCACCAAGGCGGCGTCCGAGTGCAGATCCGGCGCGACGCTGAGATACCCCCGGATCGGGTGGGTCGGGGGCAGCAGCGCAATCGTGTCCTTGACCGTCTGGACCGACGCGTCGTCCTGAACCAGGCCCATGTCACGAAAGGTCGATTCCAGCATTTCGACGCCGATTCGGCCGTACTTGGCGTAGACCATCGCGGCCAAGGCGCCATCGGGCCGCAGGCAGCCGGCGAGTGCCGCCATGCCGGCCGGCGGGTCCGCCATGTGATGGACAACGCCGGCCGCCACCACCAGGTCGAAGTCGCGACCCAGGGTGGCGAGCTCCTCGATCGGCACCAGGTGTAACTCCAGGTTGTCCAGGCCGTGTTTGGCCTTCAGATACCGCTGATGGTCCAGCGACGGCTGGCTGATATCGACGCCCACGACCTGCGCGTTCGGGTTGGTGTACGCGAAAACCGCCGCCTGGTTGGTGCCGCAACCCGCGATCAGAATGTCCAGATCGGGCCGGTACTCCCGGTCGGGCCACAGCACCCGGTGCGCATACAGCGGGTCGAACCAATCCCAGTTCTCGGCGGTCCAGGCCTCGAGGTCGGGGATGGGATCGGGAAACCGCCACCGCTTGTACTGGCGGTTGACAACGTCTGCGCGCGCATCGTCGTTCACGTCAGCGGTCGCTCCTTCACGGCGGACTACTGATCGGCGATTATCGGCGACCCGCGAGCCGGCAGGCAATCGGACCACCACGCTGCCGCGGCGCTGACCGCCATTTACCCCACTGTGATGTGGGCCTCTTTTGTGCCGTCGACATTAAGAAAACCTTATTTGTAAGCAATATGGCCCGAGATTTCTCCGGGTTAGCGCGAACAACGAACTAGCTGGCGAAACCGGTTGCCGTGTTTGCTGTTTAGGGGCACGAATTTGACTCGGCCAATTTTGCGTAAGGAGTCTCTGAGTTTGTGACGTGACGTGCGCAACAATCGGTCGTGTCGCCCTATTTTCGCGCAAATTCGGCCGCTAGACTCGTCCGAACGCGGCGCTCAACGCGCCCCACCGAGGTATCCGGGTCAGCGGTCTGCGGAAGCATTGGACCGCGCGAAGCGTTAAACCGCCCAGATACGAACGTCCGCCCACCACGGACCACAAGTAGAGGCTGGTACGACTGTGAGCGATGTGAAGCGTATGGACGCATCTCGCGAGATCGAAGCGGCCCCGGGCTTCAACCAGGTCGCCGAAATTGCCACCGAGGGTGGTGCCGTTAGCGGCATCGCCATCAGCCCCGACGGCGCCCGGTTGACGATCGCCCACTACGGCGATGACTGCTTCTCGCTGATCGACACCGCGAATTATGCTGTCGCGCAAACGGTTATCGATGTCGACGAACCGTTTGCGATCGGCATGTCCGACAAGTCGGCGGGCCGCGCCTACGTCAGTTGCGCTTCGGCCTCGCACGACTCGATTCTGGCCTTCGACACCGATGCCAACCGGGTCGTCGCGACCTACCCGCTCGCATACAGCATCACCGACCTGGCGGTCAGCCCGGACGGGCGGCATGTGTACGCGAGCCGGACCGGGGTCGACGGCGCCGACCTCGCGGTCGTCGACACCTGGACGGGTGACGATGACGCGATCGGCACTGCGACCGCTACCGGCACCACAGCCGAGTGCGTGCGGGTGAGCGCGGACGGCCGCCGGCTGTATGTGGGGGTCAATGCGGCTTCCACCGCGGAGCTGGTGATGATCGACGCGCAACGGCGCACCGTGCTGAACACCGTCGAAATCGGTTCGCCCATCCGGGATATCGCGCTCAGCCCGGACGGCGCCACCGCGTACGTCGGTAGCTGCGCCCCCGACTTCGGCACGGTCGTCGACGTCGTCGACACCCGGGCCGCCGCCGTCACCAACACCTACAAGTTCGGTGACGTCGTGGGACTGCTCACCCGATTGACGATCAGCCGCGACGGCGAGCGCACCTACCTGGTCGGCGACCAGGGCGTCGCCGTGCTGTCGACCGCGAACCAGGAAGTCGTCGGCGGGATCGCGGTCAACGGTCAGCCGGCGTGCGCGATCGAAAGCCCGGACGGCAACCGGTTGTACATCGCCGACTACGCCGGCCGTGTCACTGTGCTGGCGACTGCCTCGGCCAACGCGCCGGCCACGTCGGACGACGAGCCCACCGTTGCTAACCAGTGGTCGATCCCCGACGTGATGGTTCTCGAGCCGACGCTGGCCTGACAGGACCCCGGCCACATCCCGCCATCCCGATCGATCGGGCGTGGCATGATCGCCACGAGGGCGGGCGTCTGGCGGGCCCGCCCCAGGTAGTGCGAACCAGAGGCGGTCCATGTACAGCACCATGCAGAGCTTTCCGTTGACGATCACCGCCATCCTGCGGCATGCGTGTCGCGTCCACGGAGCACGCAAGGTCACCACGAAAACCGACGACGGTTACCGCAGCTGCACCTACGCCGAACTCGGTCAGCAGGTGGCGCAGTTGGCGAACGCACTGCGGCGCATCGGCGTCGACGGTGACCAGCGGGTTGCCACCTTCATGTGGAACAACACCGAGCATCTGGTCGCGTATCTGGCGGTGCCGGCAATGGGCGCTGTGCTGCATACGCTCAACATCCGGCTGTTCGCCGAGCAGATCGTGTACGTCGCCAACGAGGCCGAAGACCAGGTGGTCTTGGTCGATATGTCGCTGGCCAAGCTGCTGGCCCCGATACTGGCCGAGCTCGAGACCGTGCACACCGTGATCGCTGTCGGAGCAGGCGACACGGCGGCCCTCGAGGAATCGGGTAAGACCGTGCTGCGCTACGCCGACCTGATCGCCGGCGAGTCGACAGAGTTCGACTGGCCGGAGATCGACGAAAATTCCGCGGCCGCAATGTGTTACACAAGTGGCACTACTGGAAACCCCAAAGGCGTTGTCTACAGCCATCGTTCGAGCTATCTGCACACGATGGCGACCTGCACCGGCAACGGCGTCGGAGTCTGTTCCAGCGATTGCGTGTTGCCGATCGTGCCGATGTTCCATGCCAACGCGTGGGGCTTCCCGTATGCGGCGCTGATGGCCGGCGCCGACTTAGCACTGCCCGACTGCCATCTGGACGCCAAGTCGTTGGTCGACATGATCGAAAAGCTGCGGCCGACGGTCGCCGGCGCGGTCCCGACCATCTGGAACGACGTCATGCACTATCTCGAGAAGAACCCGGGCCACGACGTGTCGTCGCTGCGCATCGTCCCGTGCGGCGGCTCGGCCGTGCCGGTGTCGCTGATGCGCACCTTCGAGGACCGGCACGGTGTGCAGATCCGCCAACTCTGGGGCATGACCGAGACGTCACCGATGGCGACCATGGCCTGGCCGCCGCCGGGCACCCCGGACGACCAGCACTGGGCATTCCGCGCCACCCAGGGTCAACCGTTGTGCGGCGTGGAAGCCCGCATCGTCGACGACCACGGGCAGGAGCTGCCCAACGACAACGAGGCGGTCGGGGAGGTGGAGGTTCGCGGTCCGTGGATCACCAGTTCCTACTACCGGGGCCACGACGAGTCGAAATTCGACTCCGGCTGGTTGCGCACCGGCGACGTGGGCCGAATCAACGAGCAGGGGTTCATCACGCTGACCGATCGCGCCAAAGACGTGATCAAGTCGGGCGGGGAATGGATTTCGTCGGTCGAGTTGGAGAACTGCCTGGTCGCGCACCCGGACGTGGTCGAGGCCGCGGTCGTCGGGGTTCCCGACGAGCGCTGGCAGGAACGCCCGCTGGCCGTCGTCGTCGCCGAATCGGGCTCCACTGTGAGCCCCAGCGACCTGCGAAAATTCTTGGCCGACAAAGTCGTTCGGTGGTGGCTGCCGGAACGATGGACCTTTGTCGACGAAATTCCGCGCACCAGCGTCGGCAAGTACGACAAGAAGACCATCCGGTCCCGATACGCCGACGACGTCTACGAGGTCACGGAAGCGCGAGACTAGTGGCGCGAGCAGACGCAAAAGCCCGCACACGTTCGGCGTGTCGGGGGCTTTTGCGTCTGCTCGCGGGTAAAGGAGCGGTATGAGCCTGCGAGTCGTGCAATGGGCGACCGGGTCGGTCGGTGTGGCCGCGATCAAGGGCGTGCTCGAGCACCCCGAGCTGGAGCTGGCCGGGTGCTGGGTGCACTCGGAAGCCAAGAGCGGCAAGGACGTCGGCGACATCATCGGCTGGTCCCCGCTGGGCGTGACCGCGACCAACAGCCTCGACGACATTCTCGCGCTGAACGCCGATGCGGTGATCTATGCGCCGCTGCTGCCCAACGCCGACGAGGTCGCGGCGCTGCTGCGCTCGGGCAAGAACGTCGTCACCCCGGTCGGCTGGTTCTATCCGGGGGAGAAGGAGGCCGCGCCACTGGAGGTCGCCGCGCAGGCCGGCAACGCCACGCTGCACGGCGCGGGCATCGGCCCGGGTGCGGCGACCGAGTTGTTTCCGCTGCTGCTCTCGGTGATGTCCACCGGCGTGACTTTTGTTCGCTCCGAAGAGTTTTCCGATCTGCGGACGTACGGTGCACCCGATGTGCTGCGCTATGTGATGGGCTTCGGCGGCACACCGGACAAGGCGCTGACCGGTCCGATGCAGAAGATTCTCGACGGCGGATTCTTTCAGTCGGTGCGGCTGTGCGTCGACCGGCTGGGTTTCGCCGCCGACCCGGAGATCCGCAGCTCCCAAGAGGTGGCGGTGGCTACGGGTCCCATCGACTCGCCGATCGGGGTGATCGAGCCGGGCCAGGTCGCCGGACGACGGTTCCACTGGGAGGCCTTCGTCGGCGACACCGCGG
>Ga0335074_10012144_pt1 | contig 12067 bp, 10 predicted proteins | sample Lox_Sample_23_FD_206715 | JGI IMG/M metagenome (GOLD analysis project Ga0335074, IMG submission 206715) | Soil microbial communities from Loxahatchee National Wildlife Refuge, Florida, United States - Lox_Sample_2.3 | ecosystem: Environmental > Terrestrial > Soil > Wetlands | place: USA...
ACCGCGCGCTGACCGCTGAGTTCCTCGCCGCGCGAGAGCCGGCGCTCGAGAGGCTGCCCGGCTATGGCGAGGCCGCGCGCCTGCTGGAGGGCTTCGACGGGCTCGATCGCTATCTGGCGACCGTCAGCGTGCAGCCGCCGCGGGCGGGCGGGCGCGCACGCGCGGCCGCCGCCGTCCATGCGGTGCTGAGGGACGTGTTCGACGAACAGACCGACTTCGAGCTGCGCCCCGAGCGTCTGCGCGCGGCGCTCGCCCGAGTCGAGCAATCGGCGTACGCCAGCCCGCGCGAGCTGGTGCTCGTCGCCAGCCTGCACGGCCTCGTCATCGGGTCGGCCGAGCTCGCCCTGACCAAGGGTCTCACCGTCGCCCAGCCGGACGCGCTCGATGGCCTGCCCGACGGCGTCCTCGCGGCGGCCGATGCGCGCGCGCCCGGGCACCTGGTCGTCGTGCTCAGCGCCGAAGAGGAGCGCCCCGAGGAGGCGCTCGCGGACGGTTGCGGGGTGCTGCGCGACCTGCTGCGCGCGCTGCGGTTGTTCGGCGACGGCCGCGTGAGGCTCGGGTCGCTGGCCTGGGCGCGTGTGGGCGCGGGTCCTTGGAATCCGCTCGCGCTCGGCCCGGGTGGACCGCCACAGGGGATGCTCGTGGTGAGCGTCGAGCAGGAGGACGAGCTGCGCGCGTTCTGCAACCTCGTCTCCCGGCGAGCGCCCCACGGCAACGAGCTGGCCTGGGCGCTCGGGCGCTTCGAGCTGGGCTGCGAGCGCGAGAGCCCGTACGAGGGCCTCAGCGATCACCTGCTCGCGCTGCGCGCTCTGCTGGAGCCCGAGGGCCCCGACAGCGGGCTGCTCGCACGACGGCTGGCCGCGCTGTGCGCCATGCCCGCGCAGCGCGACGAGCTGGCCGAGCGCGTCGTTCAGGCGCTCGCGCTCGAGCAGGCGATCGTGGCCGGGGCGGCCGTCGAGCACGCCGGTGGGCACGCGCTCGCGAGGGACGTCGCAGACCACCTGCGCGCGCTGCTGCGCGACGTGATCTGCGGGCATCTCGCCACCGACCTGGTCGCGCTCGCGAACCAACTGCTGGCGGAGGAGCAGGCCGTCTCAGTCGAGCGGGAGGGCACGGTCGAGCAGGCGGTCTCAGTCGAGCAGGTACTCGGCGACGCGGGCCAGGCCGAGGAGATCGTGGACGTCTTCATCTAGGTGCGGCACGAGGATCGGCCGTGGCGCTCGCAGCGCCGCCGACAGGCTCTCCACGCTCGCCCGGTCGCGCCTGACGAGCACATCGAAGTCGGCGAGGTTGGCCGCCACGCGCACGGCCAGGCGCTCGCCCAGCTCGGCCGCCAGAAGCTCCCGCGCCTGGGACTCGGAGTAGCCGTCGAGGCCGTCCACAGTCACGCGGTTGACCACCAGCGCGCTGCGCTGCATCCCCAGCGCGTCCAGGCGCTCGGCCAGGAAGATCGCCTCCTCGGCCGGCTCGGCCTCCGGCGAGGTGACGATCAGGAACGCGCTGGCCGGGTCGCGTATCAGCCTCGCGACCCCGCGCGTGCGCTCGCCGAAGCCGTCGATCACGCCGGCGAGCGAGCGGAAGAAGACCGACAGGTCGCCCAGCATGTCGATCCCGGTGACGCGCGCGAAGATCGCGAAGACGAGGCCGGTGCTGCGTCCGAACAGGCGCGCGGTGAGACCGCCGGGGGCGAGGAAGACCTGCAGGGCGCGTCCTTCCAGGAAGCCGAGCAGGCGCGTCGGCGCGCTCAGGAAGTCCAGCGCGTTGCGCGACGGCGGCGTGTCCAGCACGATCACGTCGAAGTCGTGCTCCTCGTGCAGCTCGTAGAGCTTGGCGATCGCGCTGAGCTCGTGCGAGCCGGCAACCGCCGTCGAGAGCTCCCGGTAGACGCGGTTGGCGAGGATCTCCTCGAGCGCGTTTGCGTCGGGCGCGAGGCGCGTGACGATCTCGTCGAGCGTGCGCTTGGCGTCGAGCATCATCGCCCACAGCTCGCCCCGCATCTCGACGCCCTGGGCGGCGAACGCGCGCGGCTCGATGCGGCTGGGCTCGCTCGAGAGTCGCTCGAGTCCCAGCGCCGCGGCCAGCCGCCTGGCCGGGTCGATCGTGACGACCGCCACCTTCTGCCCGCGCGCGGCCAGACCCAGCGCGAGCGCCGCCGAGGTGGTCGTCTTGCCGACGCCGCCCGCGCCCACGCAGATCACCACGCGCTTGCCCCGCAGACGCGCCCGCAGCAGGGCAGGGGCGTCCTTCCGCTCGCGCGCGCTCATCGCCCGATCGTAGTTGCCATGCAGGAATCGCCGCTGACCATGCGAATACCCACCGGACGGCTTTCCAGCAATCGAGCATCGGAGCCCCCGTGCAGGCAAAGGCCAAGGTCATCGCGTTCGCCAATCAGAAGGGCGGGGTGGCCAAGACGACGACCACGCTCAACCTGGCCGCTGCGTTCGCGGAGGAGGGCCATCGCGTGCTGTGCGTGGACATGGACCCGCAGGGCAACCTGACGATGTCCCAGGGCATCGACCCGGACACGCTGGAGCAGTCGATGTACGACGTGCTCGTGCACAAGACCGCGATCCGCGAGGTGATCCGCAAGCGCGAGATCGACGTGGCCTGCGCTTCCATCGACCTCGCCGGAGCGGAGATCGCGATGTCGACGATGATCGGCCGCGAGCGCGCGCTGCAGAAGGCCTTCGAACCGGTCCTCGCCGACTACGACTTCATCTGCATCGACACCCCGCCGAGCCTCGGCCTGCTGACGATCAACGCGCTCACCGCGGCCGACAAGGTGATCGTCCCGGTTCAGTGCGAGTATCTGTCGATGCGCGGGCTCATCCAGTTGCAGAACACGCTCGCGATGATCCGCGAGAACCTCAACCCGAGCGTTGACATCGAGGGTATCCTCCCGACCTTGGTGGATTCGCGCACGATCCACGCCAAGGAGGCGATCGAGATCCTCGAGGAAAACTTCGGCGATCGCGTGTTCGCCTCTCGCATCCGCAAGACCGTCCGCTTCGCCGAGGCGCCCGTGAAGGGCATGTCGGTGCTGAAGTACGAGCCCGACGGGGTGGCGGCGCAGTCCTACCGGCAACTCGCGCAGGAGGTGCTCACCAATGGCTAACGCTAAACGCGCGAGCATGCGCGAAGGACCGCTGGCTGCGCTGTTTCGCAAGACCGAGGACCTCGAAGCGGAGTCGCTCGCTTCACAGCCGGTGCTGCCCGCCTCCTCGCCCTCGTCCTCGCCGTCGCCCTCGCCGTCGCCGTCGCCGCCCCCGCCCGCTCCCCCCGCGCCGGCCCACTCGCGCGGGGGCGAGCCGCCTCACCCCGCCCTGACATCCCCGCCGGAGGCCGGCGCGCCGGACGCGCGCGTGCCGAGCCCGCAGGAGCGCCTGCGCCACGCCTTCTCCTCGGAGATCCCGGAGAGCCTGATGGAACGACCGCAGACGTGGCCCGCTCGCGCGGACGGGCCCTCGATGCACGACTACGCGCGCGAGCAGCCCGCGCCCGCGCAGAGCACGGGCCAGCCGGTCATCCGCGTGGTCGGCGTCGGTGGCGCGGGCGTCAACGCGGTCAACCGCATGGTCGAGGCGGAGGTCGAGGGGATCGAGTTCGTCGCGGTCAACACGGACGTGCAGTCGCTGCAGCAGTCGACCGCCGACATCACGCTGCACATCGGCTCGGAGCTGACCAGGGGCCTGGGGTCCGGCTCGGACGCCAACGTGGGACGTCAGGCGGCGATGGAGGACTACGACCGTGTGAAGGCGCTGCTGAAGGGGTCGGACATGATCTTCATCACCGCCGGCGCCGGCGGTGGGACGGGCACGGGCGCCGCGCCGATCGTCGCGCGGATCTCGCGCGAAGTGGGCGCGCTGACGGTCGCGATCGTGACCAAGCCGTTCGGCTTCGAGGGCTCACGGCGCAGCGAGCAGGCCGAGCACGGGGTGCAGGCGCTGGCCGACGAAGTCGACACGCTGATCGTGGTGCCCAACAACCGGCTGCTGTCCGTGCTGGACAAGCAGACCTCGATGGTCGAGGCCTTCCGGGTGGCCGACGACGTGCTGCGCCAGGGCGTGCAGGGCATCTCCGACCTGGTGACGCTGCCGGGCCTGATCAACCTCGACTTCGCGGACGTGCGCACGATCATGAGCGAGGCCGGCAACGCGCTGCTGGGAATCGGCATGGGCGTGGGCGAGAGCCGGGCCACCGACGCGGCCATGCAGGCCGTCTCCTCGCCGCTGCTGGAAACCTCGATGGACGGCGCCAAGTCGATCCTCCTGTCGATCACGGGCGGCGCCAACCTGTCGCTGTGGGAGGTCAACGAGGCGGCCAAGTCGGTCTCAGAGGCGGCCCATCCCGACGCCAACATCATCTTCGGGGCGATGGTCGACGAGAAGCTCGACGACCAGGTGTGGGTGACGGTCGTCGCCACCGGCTACGAGGGCGAGCGGCGTAGGCGCCCGAGCCAGCTGAAAGAGCCGGTCGCCGGCGAGGTGCGCGTGCAGCGCGCCGCCGCCCGCCCCGCCTACCGCGATCGTCCGCAGGGCGCCCCGCGCCGGCGCGGGCTGGCCGTCGACGAGCTCGACGTGCCCGAGTTCATCCCCAACCTGTGAGACGTAGCGCCCGCTCCCCGCAGCCGGCGAGGCCCGCTGCTGGCGCCGGTCTCACACGCTGCGGTAGAGCCCGATCAGCTGATCGGAGATGCTGCGGCTGAACCTGAGGGGCACCAGGTCCATCAACGCCTCCGCCGCGAAGTACAGCGCGAGCATTGCCTCGGAGTCCAGCCAGCGCCGCCCGCCGTACATCAGCGAGCCGCGCCGCGCCTGCACGAGCTCGAACCCGCTCTGCACGAGCGTCCGGTCCCACTCCTTGATTTTCAGCAGCGAGATGTGCCCCGCGATGTGCACCTCGCCGTTCTCGGCGGGCTGTCCCGAGGCGCTCGGCGGACCGGGCGCGTCGCTCCACGGCTTGCGCCGCAGCCAGAAGGACTTCTGCAGCACGTTCGGCTCGTTCTTGGTCGTCATCAGGAAGTAGCCGCCGCGCCTGAGCACGCGGTGGGCCTCCCCGAACAGAGCCCCCGGATCGGGGATGTGCTCCATCACCTCCGAGCAGTACACGAGATCGACGCTGCCGTCCTGCAGGGGCAGGCGCTTGGTGATGTCCGCCCATTCGCTGCGCACGTTCGGGACCTCCGCGAAGCGCCGGTCGAAGGCCTCGAGGTCCTCTCGGGCGGCATCCAGCGCGAGGATGTCCGCATCGGGATAGAGGCTGGCCAGCAGCGGGATGTCTTCGCCGCTGCCAGCGCCCAGATCGAGCACTTTCGCGTTCGCCCCGAGCGTGGCGTTGCGCTCGAGCAGCCTGGCGACCTCGCGACGCTTGCGGTACCAGTAGTGGTTGGCCGTCGGCGAGACCCAGCTGCGCGTCGGATCGATGATGGCGGTCACTAGCTCTCCATTGTCTGATCGCTGTAGACACTACCCATCCGGCCCGCAGCGTGGCCGCGAGCCCCGCGCGAGCGTGGCCGCGAGGCCGGCGGCTCGCCGCTGCGGTGGACGGCCGCGCGGGCCCGTCGCCATGCGCCCGCCACCGCGCCGCAGCGCTCGGCTGTGGTATCGCTCAGCAATGCGCCAACCCGCAAAGGGCGTCGTCGCCGCCGGCCATCCGCTCACCGAACCCGTAAAGGGCGTCGTCGCCGCCGGCCATCCGCTCACCGCGCAGGCCGGCGCGCGCGTGCTGCGCGAAGGAGGCAACGCGGTCGACGCCGCGCTGGGCGCGATGCTCGTCTCGTTCGCCGCCGAGCCGCTGCTGACCGGGCTGGGCGCCGGCGGCTACATGCTCGTGGCCGGCCGCGACTCGCGGCCGGCGCTGCTGGACTTCTTCGTGGCGGCGCCAACCCATCCGCGAGCGGACGCCGGCGACGGTGCCGCCGCGCAGCTGCGCGCGGTGGACGTGTCCTTCGGCGACGCCGCTCAGGTCTTCCACATCGGGCCGGCCTCCTGCGGCGTGTACGGCGCGCCGGCGGGCATCTGCGCGGCGGCCGCGCGCTGGGGGAGCATGCCGCTCGCGGACCTCGCCGCGCCCGCCGCACGGCTGGCGCGGGAGGGAGTGGTGCTCAACGCGGGCCAGGCGTACGTGGCGAAGATCCTCGCGGACCTGCTGACCTCGACACCCGAGTGCGCGGCGCTGTGGGCGCCCGACGGGCGCATCCTGCAGGAGGGCGAGCGGCTGCGCAACCCCGAGCTGGGCGACGCGCTCGAACGCCTCGCGCAGGACGGCGCAGAGCCCTTCTACCGGGGCGAGGTCGCGGCGGCCGGGTGCCGCTGGCTGGCGGCGCACGGCGGATCGCTGTGCGCGCGCGATCTCGCGGGCTATCAAGCGATCGAGCGCGAGCCCGCGCGGGTCGCCTATCGCGATCGCGAGATCCTCACCAACCCGCCGCCCTCGGCCGGCGGCACGCTGCTCGCGTACGCGCTCGCCCTGCTCGACCGCGCGCCCGCGCCGCCGCGCCTGCGCGAGGTGATCGGCGCGATGGTCGCCGCCCAGTCCGAGCGCACCGGCGAGTTCGTCGAGGGCCTCGACCAGGAGGGCTTCCTCGAGCGTTTCCTGGCCGCCCGGCTCGGCTCCACCACGCACATCTCGGTGATGGACGCGCGGGGCAGGGCATGCAGCGCGACGTGCACCAACGGCGAGGGCTCGGGCGTGGTCGTGCCGGGGACGGGCATGCACCTGAACAACGTGATGGGCGAGGAGGACCTGAACCCGCTGGGCTTTCACCGCCACCCCGCCGGGCGGCGCATGCCGAGCATGATGGCCCCCTCGGTGGTCCTGCGCGACGGCGAGGTCGAGCTGGCGCTGGGCAGCGCCGGCTCCAACCGCATCCGCTCGGCGCTGCTGCAGACGATCGTCGGCGTGGTCGACCACGGGCTGGGGGTGCGCGAGGCGGTGCGGGCGCCGCGCGTGCACTTCGAGGACGGCGTCGTGTTCGCCGAGCCCGGCGTTCCCCTGCAGGAGCTGGGCGAGTGGGGCTCCGCGCTGCGCGTCGTTCGCTTCGCCCAGCTCAACCTGTTCTTCGGCGGCGTGCAGGCCGTCCAGCGGCTCGACGGCGCGCTCAGCGGCGCGGGCGACCCGCGCCGCGGCGGCGTGGCGGTGAGCGCGTGATCGCCGCGGCGCCCGGGCGCCGAGCCGCCTGCGCGCCGCGAGCCCGAGCGGGCGCGCGATCGCTCAGGCGCCAGGACGCTTGCGCGCGGTGAGCATGAGGTTGTAGAAGGCGGCCGCCGGCAGGCGCGACTCGAGCAGCCTGCGGTCGAGCTCCTGCAGCAGCAGGTAGCCGCGATAGGCGTACAGGCGCCAGGCCCATGGCACCTGGTCGGGCTCGGCGGTGGCCTCGAGCGTGCGATTGGTCCAGCCGAACCAGTTCGCCAGCAGCTCCTCGCCGCTCACGCGCACCTCGCCAAAGCCCGCCGCGCGCGCCGCGCGCGAGAGCTCGGCGGGCGCGAATGCGTGGACGTCCACCAGCGCCTCCAGCGCCGCGTCCGGCGCGCCGCCATCGCCGCGGCGCAGCGGCTGTGCGCCGATCGCGCGCCGCCACAGCGGCGCCACGGAGGTGGCTAGGCGCTTGGGCACCGCCGCCAGGCGGTCGCCGTAGCGCGAGGGCTCGCCCGCGAACAGGATCGTGCCGCCGGGCGCGAGCACGCGCTCGAACTCGGCGAAGGCGCGCGCGAGGTCGGGGATGTGGTGCAGCACGGCGTGGCCCAGCACGACGTCGAAGCTGCGATCGGCGAACGGCAGGCTCTCGGCGTTGGCGGGCGCGGTGCGCACCGCCAGCCCCAGGCGCCGCGCGTTGGCCTGCAGCGCAGCGAGCATGCCCGGCGAGATGTCGCTGCACGTCGCCTCGCCCACGAGGCCGGCGCGCAGCAGGTTGAGCGTGAAGTAGCCGGTGCCCGCGCCGATCTCCAGCGAGCGCGGCCAGTGTCCCGGCGCGTGCCCGAGCGCCTTGCGCACCTTGGCCGTGACCTGGTCGAGCCCGAGCTCGCCGAAGTCGATGCCCCACTTCGCGTCGTAGTGGCTGGCCGCCACGTCGTGGTAGCGCGTGTTCGCCTGGCGGATCTCTTCGGCGCTCAGAGCGGGCGGCACGGGGCCACCTTATACTCGCGCCCCCGCCCGCGCTCGCATCTCCACGCCTGACCTGACGACCGCTCGCATCCCCTGATATCAACCCGCCCGATGCCTTGACGTCGACCCTCTACGTCCAGCGCGACCAGCCCGATGGCGTGCCGCCGCTCGCGCTGACCGGCGAGCGCACGCTGCCCGACGTGCCCGCCGAGAACTACTGGTTCCGCCGCCATCTCGTCGTGTACGAGTGGATCGCCCGGCAGGTGGGGGGGATGCGCGTGATCGACATGGCCTGCGGCGAGGGCTACGGCTCGGACGTGCTCGCGCGCACGGCCGCGAGCGTGGTCGGCGTCGACGCCAACCCCGAGGCCTACGAGCACGCGCGCCTGCGTTATCGGCGCGCGAACCTGCGCTTCGCGCGCGAGCCCGTGGATACGTTCGCCGAGCGCGCCGACGCGGTCGTCTTCCTGCAGACGATCGAGCACCTGCGCGAGCCGGGCGCCGCGCTCGCGCACTTCCGCTCGCTGCTCGCGTCGGCGCAGGGGAGCGTGTTCGTGTCCACGCCCAACGTGCTCACGCTCGCGCCCGCGGGCGCCGCGCGCTCGGACAACCCGTGGCACGTGCACGAGTACCGCGCCGCGGAGTTCGAGCGCCTCTGTCGCGAGCATTTTCCGCGCGTGCAGGTGCACGGGCTCTTCCACGCGCGCAAGCTGCGCGCGCACGAGCTCGCGCTGCGCCTCGGTTGGGACCGCGTGCACGCTCGCTTGGGGATCACGCGCCGCTTCTACGACCGGTTCACGCCCGCGATCGCCTGCTCGGACTTCGTCCTGCGCGACGCGCGCGCCGCCGACATGGACCTCGCGCTGGACTTCGTCGCGGTGTGCCGGCGGTGAGCGCGCGCGGCGATCGCGGCGCGCTGTCGATCGTCCTGCATACGCACATGCCCTACGTCGAGGGCTTCGGCACGTGGCCCTTCGGCGAGGAGTGGCTGTGGGAGGCGATCGCCGGCTGCTACCTGCCGCTCGCGGACCTGCTCGACGAGGGCGCCCCGCTGACGCTCTCGCTGACCCCCGTGCTGTGCGACCAGCTCGAAGCGCCCGGCCTCGCTGCGCGCCTGCTCGCCTTCGTGGAGGAGGTGCGACGCTGGACGCACGAGCAGGACGCTGCGGGGTTGCGCGCGGGCGGGCACGAGGCGCTGGCACGCGAGCTCGAACGCTCCTGGCAGGACTACGCGGGGGCGCTGGCGAGCCTCGCCCGCCGCGGCGGCGACCTGCTGGCGGCGCTCGCGCCGCACGCCCAGTGGACCTCCTGCGCCACGCACGCCGTGCTGCCGCTGCTCGCCAGCGACGCGGGCGCGCGCCTGCAGGTGCGCACCGCCGTGCGCTCCCATCGCCGGCGCTTCGGCGAGGGCTGGCGCGGCGGCTTCTGGCTGCCCGAGTGCGCCTACGCGCCGTGGCTGGAAGGCACGCTGCACGAGGCCGGCGTGCGCGCGACGTGCGTGGAGCTGACCGACCGCTTCGGCCTCGGCGCGCGCGAGCACCTGCGACCGCTGCTGGGCGAGGCGGGCGTCGCGCTCGTGCCGATCGACCGCAGCACGATCTCGCTCGTTTGGAGCGATCGCGGCTATCCCGCGGCGGGCGCCTACCGCGACTACCACCACCACACCGTCCACCACCACAACCCCTGGAGCAACGACGGCGAGCCCTACGACCATGCCGCGGCGCGCGCGCTCGCCGAGGCGCACGCCGCCGACTTCGTCGCGAGGACGCTCGCGCGCCTGCGCGCGGCCAACGAGCACGCGCCGCCGGGCGGCGCGCTGCCCGGCGGCGGCCTCGTCGTGTGCGCGCTCGACACCGAGCTGCTCGGCCACTGGTGGTACGAGGGCGCGCACTGGCTACGCGCCGTGGTCGAGCAGTGCGCGCTGCAGGGCCTGCAGCTGGTGCGCCTCGACGACGCGCTGCAGCGCACGCCGCCGCTGGCGCCGAAGGCCGGCGAGCGCGCCGAGCGGGCGCTCGGGGGGCGGGCCAGCAGCTGGGGCGCGAACGGAGACCTGTCGACGTGGTCGGGGCCAGCGGTGGCCGAGATGGCCTTCGCCGCGCGCGCCGCGGAGCTCGCGGTGCTCGCCGCCGGCGCGCGGGCGGGAGCGGTGGCCGTGCGCGAGCTGCTCGCGCTGCAGGCCAGCGACTGGGCGTTCATGGTCTCCCGCGAGATCGCGGTCCCGTACGCGCGCGAGCGCTTCGAGGGGCACCGTCGCGCGCTGAGGGAGGCTCTCGCCGCCGGCGCGCACGCGGACGCGGCTGCGCTGCGCAATCTCGCCTGCGACGCCGAGCACGGCTCGCTGCTCGCGCCGGTGTAGCGCGCCGAGCTGTCAGGGCTCGGTGGTAGTCATTGCGATCACCAGTTCCGACGAGAGGAAGCGAAATGGCAGCGGCCGTGACGACCCAGCAGCAGAGCCCGGTGAGCAGGGACCCCCTGCGCCACCACAAGCACTACCAGCAGCAGAGCGGGCAGGGATCCTCGCCCTACGCCGGCGGCAGCAGCTTCATGGAGCGCGTCTCGGAGGCCGTGGCCAGCGGCATGGGCACCGTCGGCTTCCTGATCGTCAGCTCGACGATCATCCTCGCGTGGGTGCTGGCCAACCACGTCATCCACTTCCTCAGCGACTCCTGGACCGGGCTGCTGAACGGCAAGGGCTTCGATCCCGCCCCCTTCATCCTGCTCAACCTGGTCTTCTCCGCGGTCGCCTTCTACACGGGAGCCCTCGTGATCATCGCCCAGAAGGCGCAGACGCGGACCGACAAGGCCAACGAGGAAGCGGCGGCCAGGCACAGGGACGAGCTCGTCCAGTATCAGGAAGTCGCCGCCAAGCACCGGGACGAGCTCGCCCAGCAACAGGCCGACATGCTGAAACGCAACACCGACCTGACCGAGCAGATCCACGCGCTCAGCGAAAAGCTGAGCACGCTCACGCAGGAGGTGCACGCGGCCACCTGCCGGGTCGGCGGGCGCCCCGCCGACCGGCCGCCCGAGAGCCCGTCTGTCGCCTGACTACTCCCAGCGCATCGAGCGCGGCGCCTGGCGCATGCGGATCGCGCGCGCGGGCACGCCGGCGAGCACGGAGTCGGCGGGGAAGTCGCGCGTGACCACCGCGCCGGTGCCCACGATGCTGTTCTCGCCGATGCTCACGCCGCGCAGCACGCACGCGCCGTAGCCCATCCACACGTTGTGCCCGACGCGCACGTCGCGCTTGTAGATGCCCTGCGCGCGGATCGGCCGCTCGACCTCGGTGACGCCGTGGTCGAAGTCGATCAGCATGACGCGGTCGGCGATGATGCACTCGCGCCCGATCGAGATGTGCTGGTAGGCGGAGATCGTGCAGTCCTGGCCGATCACGGTCTTCGCGCCGATGCTCACTTCGCCCTCGTGCACGCGCACCTTGCTGCCGTGCCCGATCCACGCCCAGCGCCCGATCCGCAAGGTGGCTCCACGGCCGATCTCCAGGTGCACGCGGGGGCAGACGAAGCAGATGCCGTCCGTCTGCAGGCGCCCGCGGTAGCGGAGCTTCAACAGCGCGTAGCGCGCGAGCAGGCGCACGTAGCGCAGGTTGAGCATGCGGTGGGCGCGCATGAAGCGCAGCAGCGTCAGCGCGCCGCCGCGGCGCGGCTCCGGCGCGCGGCGCAGCGCGCCGGCGAGCTCCTCGTTCGAGGCAGCGGCGCTGGCGGCGCCGGGATCGGCGAGCAGTCCCATCGCGGGCCAATCGTAGGGGACGCCACGCGGGGCCAAAGGGGCGCCCATCCGGCCGGGCCGGGCCGGGCCGGCGGCGCGGCGCGGGCTCGGCATGCGGCCCTGCGATGATTGCGCGCGCCATGGCCGAGACGTCCCTCGCCCAGCGCCTGCTCGCAGGCGACCGTCGCGCGCGCGCGCGCGCGCGCACCCAGGTGGGGGTAGACCGCCCCGGGGGCGG
>Ga0335074_10012145_pt1 | contig 12067 bp, 7 predicted proteins | sample Lox_Sample_23_FD_206715 | JGI IMG/M metagenome (GOLD analysis project Ga0335074, IMG submission 206715) | Soil microbial communities from Loxahatchee National Wildlife Refuge, Florida, United States - Lox_Sample_2.3 | ecosystem: Environmental > Terrestrial > Soil > Wetlands | place: USA: Florida...
GCTCATCGCCGGGTCCGGCGCCCCTCTCCGCACTAGCATCCCGGTTCGGCGAGCCGGCAGGCAAGGGATCGCGGCGCAGGGGGCGCCGCCTTGCCGTTGCGGGCCGGATCGTCCACCTCAGCTGGGTCAGCCGGCGCAGCGCCTCGAGCCGACATGCGGATCGAGACCAGACGTCGAACGAACCCAGTCGTCCGAGAACCTAGTCGTCCAACGAGCAGAGGGGGCAGTGAATGCGTAACGAGCCTTCGTCGGCACGCGGTGCGAGCGGCGCCACGAGAAGGTTGTGGGCGAGCGCAGCGTCGGCGGCCGGCATCGCCGCGGTCGTGTGCGCGGTGACCGGCGCCGGTGCGAGCAGCGCATCTCCGACGCACGTCGGCGGTCGCGCCCTCGTCACCCACAGCAGGCAGGCAGCCGGCGGTTTCAAGGCCTGCGAGGTCACCGACACCGGTGGCATCCACGACGAGTCCTTCAACGAATCGGCCTACAACGGCATGAAGGACGCGGTGGCGGCGGACCCGAAGGTGACGAGCACCGCCTTCCTGAGCTCGAGCTCGGAGAGCAACTACGTCCCGTACATCAACCAATTCCTCTCGTCCAACTGCGGGATCATCGTCACCGTCGGCTTCGACATGGCACAGGCGACGCAGACCGCGGCCGTGAAGAACCCGAGCCAGAAGTTCACGATCGTCGACGAGACCTACCCCAAGGTCTACAAGAACCTCCTCGCCCTGCACTACGACACGAACCAGGACGCCTTCCTCGGCGGGTACCTGGCGGCGGCCTACGCGGCGAAGTACGACAGCTCGTCGCCGGCCGTCGGCACCTTCGGCGGCCAGAACATCCCCACCGTCACCATCTACATGGACGGCTGGGTGGCCGGTGTCGACTACTACGACCACCTCAACAAGGCAAGCGTCACCGCCTACGGATGGACCCCGACGAAGGGCAGCAAGCCGAACAGCCTGGCGGGCACCGGCCTGTTCACCAACAACTTCACCGATGAGGGCACCGGCGACACCGACGCGAAGACGCTCATGTCCGAGGGCGCCTACGTGATCTTCCCCGTCGCCGGCGCGGTCGGCCTCGGGGCGGCGGCGGCGGTCAAGGCCGCAGGCGGCGGCCACGTCATGGAGTGGGTCGACACCGACGGTTGCGTCTCGGCCAAGCAGTACTGCTCGCTGTTCATCTCGAGCGTGACCAAGGGCATCGTCACCTCCGTGGAGGACGCCGTCGAGGCGGCCGCCAACGGCACCTTCAAGGGTGGCCAGTACAACGGCACCCTCGCCAACGGCGGCGTGGCCATCTCTCCCTACCACGACTACGCGAGCAAGATCCCCGGGTCGGTGACGGCTGAGATCAAGAAGCTGAAGGGCCTGATCGAGGCCAACAAGATCTGCACGAGCGCGATCTGCTGGGCGAAGTACGCACCGGCCAGCTGAGCGCCCCCCCCGGGCGGGCCGCTGACGCCGACGTCGCCCCGCGCGCCGGGGAAGGACCGAGAGCCGTGAGCGGGCGAGCCGGGCCACTGCGCCCGGCCTGCCCGCGACCTGGCGGTGGGCGGCGACGCCCGGCCTGCTTGCTCGCGTCGGCGCGACCAGCGCCGGCGCGACGCGCCCGGCGCCGCCCCGCCAGCAGTCGGCAGTAGGGCGATGAGGCTCGAGCTCGACTCGATCACGAAGCGCTTCGGCGCCCTCGTCGCCAACGACGAGGTCAGCCTCACCGTCGAGCCCGGGGAGATCCATGCCTTGCTCGGCGAGAACGGCGCCGGCAAGTCGACGCTGATGAACGTCCTCTTCGGCCTGCTCCACGCCGACTCGGGAGAGGTGTGCCTCGACGGCACGCCGGTTCGCTTCGCCGACCCGGGGGCGGCGGTGCGGCGCGGCATCGGCATGGTGCACCAGCACTTCATGCTCGTCCCGGTGTTCACCGTCGCCGAGAACGTCGTGCTCGGCTTCGAGCCGACCCGTCCCGCTGGACTGCTCGACCGGCGCCGCGCCCGGGCCGACGTGCGCCGGCTGTCGAGCGAGTTCGGGCTCGAGGTCGATCCCGACGCTGTCGTCGAGAGCCTCTCGGTCGGCGTCCAGCAGCGGGTGGAGATCCTGAAGGCGCTCCAGCGCGACGCCCAGCTGCTCATCCTCGACGAGCCGACGGCCGTGCTCACCCCGCAAGAGACCGAGGCGCTGTTCAAGATCATGCGCTCGCTGCGAGCCTCGGGGCGCTCGATCCTGTTCATCACACACAAGTTGAAGGAAGTGCTCGAGGTCGCGGACCGGATCACCGTGATGCGCCTCGGCCGCGTCGTCGGCTCGACGACGCCGGCAGAGACCGACGAAGCGAGCCTGGCGGCGATGATGGTCGGTCGCGACGTCGAGCTCGTCGTGCACAAGGAGCCGGCATCGCCCGGCGACGCCGCGCTCGAGCTGGCCGGTCTCACCGTCGTCGACGAGCGCGGCGTGATCGTGGTCGACGGCGTCGACCTCACGGTGCGCGGCGGCGAGATCGTCGCGCTGGCGGGCGTGCAGGGAAACGGGCAGACCGAGCTGGCCGAGGCCATCTCCGGCCTGCGCGCGGTCAGCGCCGGCAGCATCCGCTTCGGCGGCTCGGAGGTGACGAGGAGCTCGCCTCGCTCGAGGATCCGTGCCGGGTTGGCGCACGTGCCCGAGGACCGCCAGGAGGACGGGCTCGTGCTCGGGATGACCATCGCCGAGAACCTCATCCTCGACCAGTACGACAGAGCTCCCTTCGCCCGCCACGGCGTGCTCGACCTCGCCCGTGTGCACGACAACGGCGAGGCCAAGATCGAGGAATTCGACATCCGGCCCGCCGCCGCCGGGCTGGCCGTCGGCACGCTGTCGGGGGGGAACCAGCAGAAGGTCATCGTTGCCCGCGAGCTCTCGCGACCGGTCAAGGTGCTGCTCGCCTCGCAGCCGACGCGCGGCCTCGACGTCGGCTCGATCGAGTACGTGCACAAGCGCATCGTGGCGGCGCGCGACGAGGGCGCCGCCGTGCTCATCGTCTCTTCCGAGCTCGACGAGGTGCTCGCCCTCGGCGACCGCATCGCGGTCATGTACCGCGGCCGGATCACGGGCATCGTCACGCCTGACGTCGGGCGCGAGGCGATCGGGCTGATGATGGCCGGCGTCGAGGAGCACGAGCTCCCCGAGACGGTGCTTGCCGGCGCCGAGCGGGACGAGACGACGGGGTGGTCGGTGTGAGCAGCGATCCGGCCGCACTGCCACATCAGCCCGGCCCGGCTCGCACCGGCGTGCCGCCTGCCCCGAGCGCCGCTGCCCCGAGCGCCGCTGGCGGGGCCGCCGCTGGCGGGGGCGCCGGTGCGGCGCCCACCACGGCGGGGCCGCCGCCTCGGTGGATGCAGGCGATCGCCACCGCCAACCCGGTGACGGTGACGGTGCTCGCCATCTTCACCGCGCTCGTCTTCGGGGCGGTGCTCATCGACGTGACGAGCCTCAGCGTCCTCCACGCCTGGGGTCGCATCGGCGCCCACCCGGGCGAGGCGCTCAGCCTCACCTTCACGGTGCCCGCCGACGCCTACGGCTCGATCCTCGCCGGCTCGATCCTCAGCCCGCACTCGCTCGGTCATGCCATCTCGACGGGGAAGGGCTGGCACAACGTCTTCAACCCCCTCTCGGAGACGACCGTCGACGCCACCCCGCTCATCCTCGCCGGGATCGGCGTGGCGCTCGGCTTCCGCAGCGGTGTGTTCAACATCGGCGCCCAAGGCCAGTTCATCGCCGGTGCGCTCGCCGCGCTCTACGTCGGCTTCGAGGTGCGTCTGCCGATCGGCATCCACCTTCCGCTCGTCGTCCTCGCCGGGGCGGCGGGTGGGGCGATCGCCGGCTTCATCCCCGGGATCTTGAAGGCGCGCACGGGGGCGCACGAGGTGATCGTCACGATCATGCTCAACTACGTCTTCCTCAACCTGCTCGACTACCTGCTCTCCGAGCAGCCCTTCCAGCTCCAGGGGCAGACCAACGAGGTCTCGAGGAGCGTCCTCGCGACGGCGAGGATGCCCCACCTGCCCAGCCTTCGCGCCAACATCTCCTTCCTCATCGCCCTTGCGATTGCGGCAGCGGCATCGTGGTTCTTGAAGCGCAGCACGCTCGGGTTCTCCTTCAGGGTCATCGGGGCCAACGCCAACGCCGGGCGCACCGCGGGGATGAGCACGGCCAAGGTGACCGTGCTCGCCCTCGCCATCTCCGGCATGCTCGCCGGCCTTGCCGGGATGGCCAACGTCTCGGGGGTGGACTTCTTCGTCGAGAGCGGCTATGGCGGCAACTACGGCTTCAACGCGATCACCGTCGCCTTGCTCGGCCGGAACCGGCCCTGGGGGGTGGTGGCGGGCTCGCTGCTCTTTGCCGTGCTCGACGTCGGCGGCGTGGCGATGCAGGTCAACACCGGCATCTCGCTCGACCTCACGGCCGTGATCCAGGCGACGATCATCTTCTTCATCGCCACGCCGATGCTCGTGCGCGAGGTCTACCGCCTGCGGGCCACCGGGGCGGGAGCGATGCAGCTGTTCACGAAGGGCTGGAGCGGATGAGCATCGCAGCGGCCAGCCTCCCCGCATCGGCCCCCGGCACCCCGACCGCATCGTCACGCTGCGCCGTGTCCGCGGCATGGGCGCCTTCCTGCTCGCCCTCGCCGTGATCATGCTCGTCCCGTTCGGGTTGAACGTGCCGTCCGCGCTGCGCTCGACCTTCGTGCTCAACAACGTGCTCGGGGCACCGGCGATCTCCGTCGGGGACCTCGTCCAGCCGACCCGCTGGGTCTCGGTCGGCCTCGCCCTCGGCTGCGCCGCCGCCGGTGTGCTGCTCGTCGCCCGGCGCCGTCCCGGCGGGGCGTATCTCGTCTTCAGCCTCGGAAGCGTGCTGTTCCTCTGGTCCTTTCTCGTCTGGGCCGACCGGGGCAGGTCGATCAACCTCGACTCGCTGCTCGAGGAGTCGCTCCTCTACGCCACACCGATCGTCTACGGGTCGCTGTCGGGGGTGCTGTGCGAGCGCTCCGGGGTGATCAACATCGGCATCGAAGGTCAGTTCCTCGCCGGCGCCTTCCTCGGCGCGCTCGTGGCAAGCGCCTCGGGGGACCTCTGGCTCGGCGCGCTCTCCGGTGCCGCCGCCGGGGCGCTGTTCGGCTGGGTGCTCGCCTTCCTCGCCCTGCGCTACGGCGCCGACCAGATCATCGTCGGGATCCTCATCGACGCCTTCGCTCTCGGGCTCACCAATTACCTGCTCCAGCAGATCTTCACCCCGTACCCGAGCCTGAACAGCCCGAATGTGTTCCGAGCGCTCGCCATCCCCGGGCTGCACTCGATCCCGATCCTCGGCCCGGTCGTGTTCGACCAGAACATCGTCGTCTACGGAGCGATGGTCCTGCTCGTCGCCGTCAATGTTGCGCTGTTCAGGACGCGCTGGGGACTGCGCGTGCGCGCCGTCGGGGAGCACCCCGAGGCGGGCTCGACGGTCGGCATCCACGTCATCTCGGTGCGCTATCGCAACGTCATCCTCGGCGGCGTTGTCGCCGGCCTCGGCGGGGTCGCCTTCACGATCGGCGACTACGGCCAGTTCTCCTCGGACATGTCCTCCGGTCTCGGCTTCGTCGCCCTGGCGGCGATGATCTTCGGGCGCTGGCGCCCATTCGGCGCGCTCGGAGCCACGCTGCTCTTCGGCTTCGCCATCGCCCTCGAGTCCTTCCTCGGGGTGCTCAACGTGAACATCCCCTCCTCGTTCCTCGCCATGGCCCCCTACGTGATCACGATCGCCGTGGTGGCAGGGCTCGTCGGCCGGGTGCGCCCTCCCGGCGCCGACGGCGCGCCCTACCGCCCGGAGTAGGCGCCGGGCGGTCCGGGAGTCGGCGAGAGGTCGGCGCCGGGAGGGCGAATCGGCGCCGCGGCGGCCGGCAGTCGGCGCCGGGTGGGGCGAGAGGTCGACGCCGGGGCCGGCAGGTAGTCGGCGCCGGGGCTGGCGAGAGGTGGGCGCCGGGGCCGGCTGTCAGGAGCCGAGGAGGGAGCCGGCCGACCAGGCGGCGAACAGCGAGGCGTACTCCCCGCCGGCGGCGACCAGCTCGGCATGGCTGCCGAGCTCGGCGAGGCGACCGTCCATCACGACACCGACACGGTCTGCCCGCTCGGCCGTGCTCAGGCGGTGCGCCACAGTGATCGTCGTCCGCCCGGCGGAGATGACGGCGACGGCCTGCTCGACCTCGAGCTCGGTCCCCGGGTCGAGGCTCGAGGTGGCCTCGTCGAGGACCAGCACGGCAGGGTCGGCGAGGGCGGCCCGGGCGAGGGAGACGAGCTGGCGCTCGCCCGCCGACAGGCGCGAGCCGCGCTCGCCGACGTCGGCGTCGAGCCCCCCGGGCAGGTTGAGCAGGTGGCGGTCCATCCCGAGCCGGGCGAGCACCTCCATCACCTCTGCCGTGCTCGCCTCCGGCCGCCCGACGAGCACGTTGTCGAGGACGCTGCCGCGGAACAGGAAGCCCTCCTGGGGGACGACGACGATGTGACGGCGCAGGTCGGCGAGGCTCGCCGCGCGCAGGTCGACCCCGCCGAAGCGGATGACCCCGCTCGTCGGGTCGTAGAGGCGCCCGATCAGCTTGGCAAGCGTGGACTTGCCCGCTCCCGTCGGGCCGACCAGGACGAGGTGCTCCCCGGGACGGATCACGAGGTCGACGTCGGACAGCACGGGATCCCCGGGGGGGAGTGCCTGGCGCGGCACGGGCGCGGCGTGCTCGAGCTCACCGTGCTGGTGGCTCGCGCTGCGCCGGCCGGGGCGGCGCGGCCGGCGACCTGCGCGGGGATCGCTCCGCCGCAGGCCCCGGCGGTCGCCGGGATGGCGGTCCCGCGAGCGCCGTTCGCCGCCTGACGCACCGAGGGCAGGCCCGGCGGGGCCGCCCGGCGCGGCGGGCGTGGCGGCTGCGGCGGGCGGGGCGGCTGCGCCGGGCGTGGCGGCTGCGGCGGCGTGCTCGGCCGGGTTGGGCGCGCCGGGCGCGGCGTCGCCGGCCCCGTCGCGATGGGGCCGTGCCGGGTAGGCGAAACCAACCTGCTCGAGCACCAGCTCGCCGCGCTCGGGCAGGGCGAGCGCGACGGCCGGGTCGACCATCGTCGGCTCGACGGCGAGCAGCGTGAACACCGTGCCGAGCGCCGCCCCGGACGACTGCAGCAGATCGAAGAGCTGGCTAATGCTCTGGATGGCGCCGAAGAGGTTGGCGGTGTAGAGCACGAAGGCGGCGACGTCGCCGACCGAGGTGAGCCCGGCACGGATGAGCACGGCCCCGATCAGCAACAACAGCGCCATCGTGAGCACGCCGGTGCCCTCGACCTTGGGGAAGAAGAAGGCCCCGAGGCGGACCGTCTCGATGTTCGCCTCGAGCTGCTCGCGGTTGCGCTCCTCGAACTGGCCCTCGATGCGACGCTCCTGGCGGAAGGCCTGGACCACGCGCACGCCGGCGAGGCCCTCGTCGAAGGTGGCGAGCGTGTCGCCGATGCGGTGCCGGACCGCCGTATAGGCCCTCGTCGAGGTGGTGCGGTAGTGCCCCGCGGCGACGACGACGGGGACGAGGCAGACGACGGTCACGCCGAAGAGCACCGGCGACATCACGACCAGCACGACGAGGGAGGCGAAGAACAGCCCGACCGCAGTGAGCGTGCTGCCGATGCCGGACTGGACGAGCGACTCGAGCACGTCGATGTCGGCGGTCATCCGCGTCAGGATCTGGGCAGAGCTCTCGGTCTCGTAGAAGCCGAGCGGCTGGGCGAGGAGATGGCCGAAGACCCGCTTGCGCAGGTCGTTGAGGACGCGCTCGCCGATCCCCGAGAGCAGCCTCGTCTGGTTCCGGGTGCAGACGAAGAAGATCAGGCCGACGACGATGTACGCGATCCCGGCCTCGTCGACCACGCGCAGGCTGTGGTGGTGGACGAGGCCGTGGTTGATCGTCCAGCTGACCAGCGCCGGACCGGCGAGCGTCGCGCCGAGCGACCCGACGAGCGTCGCCGCGGCGACGGCCGCCTCGCGCCGATACGGGCGGAGCATGGCGAGCGAGGGGCGCAGGACCGGGACCGCGAGGTAGGCCTCGGCCGGAGCTGGGGCAGGCGGCGACACTGTGATGTCGCCAGGCTGGCGACGCCCGCCGCGGATGCGCCCGCCGCCGGCGTGACCGCCGCGCGCCGCTCCGGTCCGGAGGCGACCCGGGCGCGCCGCGCCGGTGCTCACGAGGCGGACCTTCCGGCAGCGTCCGCGCCGCTCGCCCTGTTCCCGGCGGCGTCCTCGCCGGCGCGGTCCTCGCCGCCTGCGTCCTCGCAGGCGCGGTCTTCGCCGGCGCGGTCCTCGCCGGCGCGGTCCTCGCCGTCTGTGTCCTCGCCGTCTGTGTCCTCGCCGTCTGTGTCCTCGTAGTCGGCAGCACCGAGCACCTCGAGGTAGCGCGGGCAGCCCTCCACGAGGTCCTCGTGCCTGCCCGTCGCCACGACGGTCCCGCCGTCGAGGAGCACGACGCGGTCCGCCGCGGCGATCGTCGCCGGGCGGTGCGAGACGATGATCGTCGTCTTGCCGCGCCGTTCCCGTGACAGCCCGGCGACGATCGCCCGCTCGTTGGCGGCGTCGATCGCCGACGTGGCGTCGTCGAGCATCAGCACCCGCGGTTCGTTGACGAGCGCCCGGGCGAGGGCGAGCCGCTGTCGCTGGCCGCCGGACAACGCCAGGCCTCGCTCGCCGACGACGGTGTCGAGACCGTCCGGCAGGTCGGCGACGAAGCCCTCGGCGCGGGCGAGCGCGAGCGCGCGTGCCAGCTGCTCGTTCGTGACATCGCTCCGCCCGAGGCAGATGTTGGCACGTATCGTGTCGTCGAACAGGAAGTTCTCCTCGAAGACGACGGCTGTCGCCGCGCGCAGCCCCTTCAGCGAGACGCGTCGCAGGTCGGCCCCGTCGAGGCGGACGGCGCCGGCAGCAGGGTCGTAGAGGCGCGAGACGAGGGCGAGGAGGGTGCTCTTGCCGCTCCCGGTCGGACCGACGAGGGCGACGACCTCGCCGCCCTCGACGAGCAGCTCGAGGCCGTGAAAGACAGGCGCAGTGGCGGCGGGGTAGGTGAAGCACACCTGCTCGAAGGTGAGCGCGCCCGAGCCGCCCGGCAGCGGTTCGGGGTTCTTCGGCTCGGCGATCGCCGGTGTGCGACGCATCACGGTGTGCAGCCGCCGCGAGGAGACGATTGCCCGCTGCCCGAGCACGATGTAGCCCCCGATCGACTGCACCGGTGGGGCGATCAGCCCGACGTAGGCGTTGAAGGCGAGCAGCGTGCCGATGCTCAGCTCGTGGTGCAGGACGAACACCGCGCCGAGCCAGTTGAGCGCCGCCAGCTCGAGCAGGGGCACCGTGCTCACGACGGGGATGAACCGTGTGCGCAGGGCGACGACGTCGAGGGCACGGTCGCGGACGCGGTCGGCCTGCACCCCGAGGCGGCGCTCGAGCAATGCCTCGCTCCCGAAGCCCTTGACGGCGCGCACCCCGCTCACCGCTTCCTCGACCACCCCGGCGAGCATGCCCCGCTCGGATTGCAGATCGGTGAGCGGCGGGCGGATGTTGGTCGAGAAGATCTTGGAACCGAGTGCAACAAACGGCAACCCTGCCAGCGTCACCGCACCGAGGCGAGGGTTGATCGCCAGCAGCACGCCGGCGACGGCGAGGACGACGATCACGTTGGCCGTCCATGCCGGGCTCGAGGAGACGAACTGCTGGATCTGGAACAGGTCGCTCGTCAGCCTGGAGAGTAGCTGGCCGCGGTTCACCTGGTCGTGGTAGGCGATCTCGAGGCGCAACAGCTTGGAGAAGAACCGCTGCCGCAGCTCCGTCTCGAGGCGGCGCGAGGCGAGCCCGTTGGTCCAGCGGCGCAGTCCCGAGGCGGACGCCTGGACGAGGGCGAGCAGGGCGATGAGCGCGGTGAGCGCGGCAAACTCGCGAACGTCGTGACCGATGATCCCGGCGTTGACGGCGGCGCCCAGCAGCAGCGGCACGGCGACGACGACACCGGTCCAGACGAACGCGGCGACGAAGGAGGCGCCGAGCACTGCCCAGTTGTCACCGATCGACCGCAGCAGGAACTGCCAGCCTTCTCGGGCCTCGGTGCTGCCTGCTCTCCGAGCCGCTGCAGGCGACATCAGCTCGCGTTGCACTGCAACTATCTCCCTGTGGTCGCCAACACGATAGCCGCTGCGCGCATGGCGTCCGACCATCACCACCTGCAGAGGTCAGATACCAGTTCTCATTCTCGACGACATCGGGTCTCCCGACGAAGCCGCGGGGCGCGCCGGCGTGGCGCCCGGCCCGAGTCTGCTTGAAAATGGCGGCGAACGGGACGCCTCGGTCGCCGGCGCCACGACAGCGGGGGGACCTCGCGCCGGGGTGCAGGTCTCCGATCGGGCGGGGAGAGCAGCGGTGGGGGGGGTAGTCTTCGCCCGTGCGAGAGGCGCCGGGCGCAGCCGGGGGACCTGGCGGCGGGCAGGGCGGGGGACGGGCGATCAACTGGATCGAGCTCCGCCGGCGTGCCGACGCGGCATCGGCGAGCGCCTACGCCCCGTACTCGGGTCTCAAGGTCGGGGCGGCGGGGCTCACCGCGGACGGCACGGTGCTGACGGGCTGCAACGTCGAGAATGCCTCCTATGGGCTGACTCTCTGCGCCGAGTGCAACCTCGTCGGCGCCCTCGTCGGCACGGGCGGCGGGCGGCTCGTGGCGATCGCCGTCACCGCAGGCGACGGGCGGCCGCTCGCTCCCTGCGGGCGTTGCCGCCAGGTGCTCATCGAGCACGGCGGCCCCGGCCTGCTCGTCGACGGCGGCCCCGGGCATCCTCCGGTCCCGCTCGGCGAGCTGCTCCCGGGCGCCTTCGAGGCTTCGGAGATCGAGGGGCGCCGCCCCGGCTCTGCCGAGCGCGCCGAGCGCGCCGAGCGCGCCGAGAGGCCGGCGAAGCAGGCCAGGAGCACGCCGCGGGGGGCGACGGCGGCCCCGGGCGGGAGGATCGCTCGGTGAAGGGGCCGCCCTCGGTCCACGACGCGGTCGAGGTCATCGCCCACAAACGTGACGGCGCGCCGCTCAGCGACGACGAGATCGACTGGATGATCGCCGCCTACCTCGAGGGCCACGTCGCCGAGGAGCAGATGTCGGCGTTGCTCATGGCGATCGTCTGGCGTGGCATGGAGCGGCCCGAGCTGGCACGCCTCACCCGGGCCTACGTCGAATCGGGCGAGCGGATCGACCTCTCGGACCTCGGACGGCCGACTGTCGACAAGCACTCGACCGGAGGCGTCGGCGACAAGATCTCGCTCGTCCTCGTGCCCCTCGTCGCCGCCTGCGGCGCAGCAGTGCCCCAGCTCTCCGGGCGCGGCCTCGGGCACACCGGCGGCACCCTCGACAAGCTCGAGGCGATTCCCGGGTTTTGCAGCGAGCTGAGCGTCGAGCAGGTGCTCGACCAGCTGGCGAGCATCGGCTGTGTCGTCTGTGCGGCCGGCCCGGGTCTTGCTCCTGCAGACCGCCGGCTCTACGCCCTACGTGACGTGACAGCGACCGTCGAGTCGATCCCGCTCATCGCCGCCTCGATCATGTCGAAGAAGATCGCCGAGGGGACCGCCTCGCTCGTGCTCGACGTGAAGGTCGGGGGCGGCGCGTTCATGTCCGACGTGGGGCGGGCGAGCGAGCTGGCGCGGGCGATGGTCGGTCTCGGCGCAGACCATGGCGTGGCGACTCGGGCCGTGCTCAGCGCGATGGACACCCCCCTCGGGCGCTGCGTCGGCAATGCCCTCGAGGTCGCCGAGTCGCTCGAGGTGCTCGACGGTGAGGGGCCGGCCGACGTCGTCGAGGTGACGCTCGCGCTCGCCGGAGAGATGCTCGCCCTCGCCGGGATCGACGCCGACCCGGCGGCTGCGCTCTCCGACGGCCGGGCCCGTGCGGTGTTCGAGGAGATGGTGGCCGCCCAGGGCGGCGACCTCGGGGTCCCCCTGCCACGGGCTCCGGTGGTCGTCCCCGTGGAGGCGCCGCGCTCGGGGGTGCTCACCCGCCTCGACGCCCGGCCCGT
>Ga0335074_10012146_pt1 | contig 12066 bp, 10 predicted proteins | sample Lox_Sample_23_FD_206715 | JGI IMG/M metagenome (GOLD analysis project Ga0335074, IMG submission 206715) | Soil microbial communities from Loxahatchee National Wildlife Refuge, Florida, United States - Lox_Sample_2.3 | ecosystem: Environmental > Terrestrial > Soil > Wetlands | place: USA...
GTCTGCACTGGTGCAGACGGCGCACGGATTGCTGCCAGTGGTCGGCTCGGAGACCCTTTCCGAGGTCACCCAGGTCTGCCACTACGGATACGGCTCAGCTACGGAGTTTGAGCAAGCCGAGCAATGCGGTTCGGCAGGAGACGAAGCGGAGGAGTCGTCCTGTTCCAATGGTGGCCTCGGCTGCCAGCCAGGCACCCAGTTTTTCAATGCGAAAGGCTACGAAGGGGATAGCGGGGGGCCGGTCTACTCCTACGACATGAATAATGGCGTACCCGTCGGTGTCTACGTAATCGGCATAGTTATAAAAGCCAACGATACAGTCAACCTTCCCATCTTTGGCTTTCAACCCCGCACAGTGTTCATACCGATAGCTGAGGTTGAAAGCCGCCTCGGGGTGACCCTCCTGACGCAGGCTCCGCTTCCCCTTCCCTAGGACATGGAGTCTGGATGAGCAGAGCAGGTGCGGGCAGCGGCGGGGGGCGGCCGCCTTGGCCGGCCGGGGCGGCCTGGATCGACGGGCGGTACTGCCCGATCGAGGAGGCGAAGATCTCGGTGCTCGACCTGGGCGTCACCCGGTCGGACAGCGCGTACGACGTGGTGCACGCGTGGCGCGGGCGCTTCTACCGGCTCGATGCCCACCTGGACCGGTTCAGCGCGAGCATAGCCAGGCTGCGGCTCGACCCCGGGCACGACCGCGCCGGGATCGAGGCCATCCTGCACGGGTGCGTCCGCCGCGCGGGGCTCCGGGAGGCGTACGTCTCGATGACGTGCACGCGCGGCAGGCTGGCGGCGGGCAGCCGTGACCTGCGTACCGCGCGGAACACGTTCTACTGCTACGCCGTTCCGTTCGTGTGGGTCAGCAGCCCCGAGCGGCAGGCGACGGGGGCGAGCATGCAGATCAGCGATTTCACGCGCATCCCGCCGCAGAGCGTGGACCCGTCGGTCAAGAACTACCACTGGCTGGACCTGGACCTGGCGCTACTGGACGCCTACGACCACCACGCCGACCTGGTCGTGCTCCGCGACCTGTCCGGCGCGATCACCGAGGGACCCGGGTACAACGTGTTCGCCTACGTGGACGGGCGGTGGCTGACACCCGGCAGCGGCACGCTGGGGGGGATCACGCGGCGTTCGGTGCTCGAGTTGGCCCGCGAGGCCGGACAGGAGGCGGCCGAGGGCCGGCTGAGCGCCGACGACCTGCGCCGGGCGGCCGAGGTGCTGGTCACGTCCACGGCGGGCGGGATAATGCCGGTGACCGTCATCGACGGCACGGCCGTGGGAACGGGCACGCCCGGACCGCTGACGCTACAGCTCAAGGAGCGCTACTGGGCCAGCCACGAGGACCCGCGCTACTCAACTCCGGTCCGTTACGACGACCCGGACTAGGCGCGCACGGTCCCCCGGCTATCGAAGACCATCGCGCGCTGAAGGGCCGCGGCCCGCAGGTCCGGCGAGATCTCGACCGGTCCGCCCAGCCCGGCGGCGTTGATGCCGGCCTGCGCGGCCTCCTCGACGACGCTTCCGGTCAGGATGGCCAGCTCCGGGGTGCGGTGGAAGACCAGCACGCCGTGGTTGGCCAGCAGCACGGCGGGGACGCCGGGAATCACCGCGGCCCGGATGCTGGCCACGGCTTCGGCGGATCCGCGGGGCCCGTAACCGGCCACGGGCACGCCGTCCGCCAGCCCGAACATGGCCAGGGCCTCGATCCAGCACCCGATCCCGCGGCGGGCGACCGCGTACGCCGTGGCGTACGGCGAGTGGGTATGCAGCACGCAGCCGACGTCGGCGTGATCTTGGTACATGGCCGTGTGCATGGCCACCACGGCCCCCTGGATGGGCGGCAGGTCGCCTTCCAGCAGGGTCCCGTCCAGGCCGACCCGCACGACCGCCGAGACTGGATGGTCGCGCAGTGAGGGACCGGCGGTGAAGTACATCTCCTCCGCGCCCGGAACCCTCACGCTGACGTTGCCGTGCCCGTTCGCTGAGATCGCTCCGCTGGCGACTACGCGGCGGGCGATATCGGTGACCTGCCCGGCCAAGTCCATGTCCATGAAACCCCTCCCAGGCCGGCTGCGGGCCGGCTCCGCTGGCGATGGTAACCCGCCAGCCCCCGGCCGGGCCACTCATGGGTATCGGGGCTCGACCGTCGATGGTGTAGCTAGTTCCACCGGTGCGGACACCGGCTAGCCCCATGTCGGCGCCGGCTGGAACTGCCTAGCCTCGACCTTGTGAGCACGGGGCAACGGGGCACACCGCGGGCGGCTCACCGGCCCATTCATCATCCTCACCACGGTGGCAGTCCTCGGCAGCGGCGTCACCCTGGTGATAGCGGGTCCCGGCAACGGGCCGTGGGACCAGATCCACCATCTGTCTTTCTTCATCTGGCTGCTCGTCATCCTTATCCACCTGGCGTCGTACGTCCCGAAGCTGCCGCGGATGCTGTCGAGCCAACCGGCTGACCGCGCGCGCCGCCTGCTCGCGGCGAGCGTGACGCGCTGGCTGCTGCTGGGCGGGGCGCTGGCGGGCGGCATGGTCCTGGCGTTCCTGACCTATCACCTGTCGGCCAAATGGGGCGGTAGCGGCAGCATCCTCCGCTAGGCCCTGGCGGGTGGGCGGGCCCGGGACGATGATGTGGGAATGGCTGAGTGGGTAGGGCGTCCGGCCACGGAGATCGCGGCGGCGGTCAGATCGGGGCAGGTCACGGCGGCGGAGGTGGTCGCCGGGCACCTCGACCGGATCGCGGAGGTCAATCCGGAGCTTGGCGCGTTCGTCCGGGTCAGGTCGGCCGAGGCGGTCCGGGAGGCCGCCGAGGTAGACGCGCGGGCGGACCGGGCGGACCTGCTGCTGGCCGGCGTGCCCGTAGCGATCAAGGACAGCGTGCCGGTCGCCGGGGAACCGATGCGGTTCGGCAGCGCCGCCGCGCCCGGCGGCGCGCAGGAGCAGGATCACCCGGTGGTGGCCCGCCTGCGGGAGGCCGGAGCGGTGGTGGTGGGGCTCACCAACCTGCCTGAGTTGTCGATCTACCCGTTTACCGACAGCGCGTTCGGGATCGCCCGCAACCCGTGGGACAGGCGCCGCACCCCGGGCGGGTCTTCCGGAGGGTCGGCGGCGGCCGTGGCGTCGGCGATGGTCCCGCTCGCGCACGGTACCGACGGGCTCGGCTCGATCCGCATCCCTGCGGCGGCGTGCGGGCTGTTCGGCATCAAGCCGGGCGCGGGCGTGGTGCCCGCGCAGGTCGGGACCGACAGCTGGGGCGGCCTGCTGGAGAACGGGCCGCTGGCCACCACGGTCGGCGATGCCGCCCTGATGCTGGGGGTGATGGCTGGCACCACGTTCGATCTGGCCGAACGGAAGGGCCTGCGCGTGGCCATCTCGGTGAAGCCCCCGGGTCCCGGGATCATCGTGCACCGGGCCTGCGTCGCGCCGGTCCGGCAGGACGCATCGCTGCTGGCCGACCTCGGGCACACGGTCGAGACCGACGATCCGGCCTATCCGCTGTGGGCGACGCCCGTGATGATCGCCGACTGGTTCGCGGCGACGGCCGGCGACGCGGTGCTAGTGGACGGCGCGGGCCTCGAACGACGAACCAGGCGGCACGTCCGCGCGGGCCGGCTCGCACGCCGGGTCCGGCCACCTCGCCCTAGCGACCGGGAGCGGCTGCGGGCCGCGCTCGAGCCGCTCTTCGACCGGCACGACGTGCTCATCATGCCGGCGCTGGCGCTGCCGTGCCCGGCGGCGCGACGCTGGGGCGAACGGTCGTGGCTGCACAGCGTGGTCACCTCGCTCCGGTTCGGCCCGATGACCGGAACGTGGAACATGGCCGGTTTCCCGGCCGCCAGCGTGCCCGCCCCACCCGGTCGGACGGGGCTGCCCGGCTCGGTCCAGCTCGTGGCCGCCCCCGGAGGCGAATCGGTGCTCTTCGCGCTGGCCGCCCAGCTCGAACGCGCCCGCGGCTGGCGCAGGCACGCACCCGCCTACGACCCTAGACAACACCGACCCTTCGATAGCTAGGAGGACCAAGGCGATGGCCGAGATTCACGGCACGTGTGACGAGCGATTCGGGTCGGTGCGGGATGCACTGGCGCGCAACCTGGACTCGGGCGAGGAACTGGGAGCGTCGCTCGTCTTGGACGTCGACGGAGACATCGTCATCGACATGTGGGGCGGCTACCGCGACCAGGACCGGACGGTCCCGTGGACGGAAGACACCATCACCAACGTCTGGTCCACGACCAAGACGGTGACCAGCCTGGCCGCCCTGATGCTGGTCGACCGGGGCGAGCTCGACGTCGATGCCCCGGTGGCGAGGTACTGGCCGGAGTTCGGTGCCAACGGCAAGCAGGACGTGCTGGTCCGCCAGGTCATGTCGCACGCCTCCGGCGTTTCCGGGCTGGACCAGCCCGCCGTCGTGGAGGATCTGTACGACTGGCAGGAGTCCACCTCGCGGATGGCGGCCCAGGCTCCGTGGTGGGAGCCGGGCACGGCGTCGGGCTACCACGCGCTGAACTACGGGCACCTGGTCGGCGAGGTCGTGCGGCGGATCAGCGGCATGACGCTCAAGCAGTTCGTAGCCGAGGAGATCGCCGGGCCGCTCGGCGCCGACTTCCAGATCGGCGCCGCGCAGAGCGACTGGGCCCGGATCGCGGACGTGGTCCCGCCGCCGCCGCTGCCGTTCGACTTTGCCGTACTTGACCCGGCCAGCGTGACCGTCAGGACGCTGACCGGGCCGCTCGCCCCGGCCGACACGGCGAACACTCCCGGCTGGCGGGGCGCGGACATCGGCGCGGCGAACGGGCACGCGAACGCGCGGTCCGTGGCCCGGATCATGTCGGCGGTCTCCCGCGGCGGCGAGGTCGACGGGGTCCGCCTGCTCGGCCAGGACACGGTCGACCTGATCTTCCGCGAGCAGCAGAACGGCGTCGACCTGGTGATTGGCATCCCGCTGCGCTTCGGGATCGGCTACGGGCTGCCGCAGCGTGACGCCGTGCCCTGGCTGCCGGACGAGAAGATCTGCTTCTGGGGCGGGTGGGGCGGCTCGATGATCATCATGGACGTCGGCCGGCGCATGACAATCTCGTACATGATGAACAAGATGGGCGCGGGCCTCGTCGGTTCCGAGCGAAGCACCGAGTACGGGCAGGCGATCTACGACGCCGTCGCCAAGTTCGCCTGACCGAGGTCAGCTCGCGGGCGGCGGGGATCCGCTCTCGCGATGCCTGAGCCGGGAGAGCGCGTGGTGGTTCCCGGCCAGCGGGGCCTCGGCGCGGCTGCTATACGTGTCGTCGCCCTTGAGGGCGCTGAGCTCGACGTCGAAGCGCGCGTCAAGCGCCGTCGACAGCGCGGCGAGCGTCCGCAGCGTGAGGTTCTCCCCGCCGCCGAGGATCTGGCTGACCCGTCCCGCCGAGACGCCCATCCGGGCCGCGAGGTCGGCGCGGGAGAGGCCGCGCTCGCGCATGTACCAGGTGATCTCGTTGGTCAGCTGGGTGACGAGGGCCAGCAGCTCTTCGTCGATCTGGTTCTCAGCGGCCCGCTGGTCTGGCGAAACGCCTAGTCCGAAGCCCATGAGCTCCTCCACGTGGTTACGGCCAGACCCTGTTACGCCCGGTTCGTGGTAGTTTTCAGTTTACTTTAGGTTTAGCTAAACGTATAGCTCTGCCTAAACTTTTAGGTATAACTAAAGTCTCGCCGGGTGCATGGCCAGGCAACCTGCCGAAGCCGATCGTTATGGAAATGTTACCTTCGGCCCCGGGCCGCAGGGCGTCGCCCACCAAGACGATGCCCGGCCGAAGGGTTCCTTATGCGTAGCTCCTCGGCCTGCGGGCCGATCGGCTAACCGCCGGTCAAGAGCTCATGCAGGAAGGCCGGCACGCGGCCGGCACCGAAGTCGTAGAAGCGCGCCCAGCCGGGGGTGACCGCGATCCGGGCCATCTGCTTGCAGGTGCCGCGGACGTTCGCTTCGAAGGCCTGAAGTTCGGCGGGGTCCATCGACTTGGCCGCTGCGGCGAGGTACTCCGGCGGCACGCCCTCGACGATCACGCGCGGGAAGCCGTCGAGGCCGGCGTACGCGAGCCGGGCTAGGCGGCCGTGACGCAGTAGCTCCGGTGAACCGGGGTAGTTCAGTTCGGCGGCAAGCTCGGGTGCCCACATCAGCCTTACCCCTTGGTCTCCGCCAGGGTAATGCGATCGGGAGCGATAATAGAACTGGTGTTTAAAAAGATCTTGGAAGATCGGTGCTCCGCGGAAGTTTAGGCGCCGAATACGGCGCCCTTTCTACCGCCAAGCACCGATCTTCCGCCGAAACTGACGCCCATCTCTCGCCGAGTGATAATAACGATGCGGATGGGGACATCGGGGTTAAAGTGCCGACGGGTTGCATGCGGGCGGCGGACGCGGGTGCCGCCACTCGGGCCGGGTAAGGGCGGCCCGCGGCGATCCGGGTAAGGGCGGCCCGCGGCCCATATTGACGCAGAAGGGAATAAGGCCTAGATAGGTTACTATTCGCCTGCACCATATTCCTCGGGAGGCGGCCGCCGCCTGTACCGGCACAGGCGGACGGCGAGGGGGCTCGGATGCCTAACTGGGTGGTGGGCGGGGTCGGGACCTTCGTCCTATCGCTCATCGTGGCCTACTGGTTCTTGAAGCTGCGCTGCCGCGGGATCGGGCCCCCGTTCGGGCCGCACGCCCGGTACTGGGCCCTGTTCATCGTGGTGACCACGGCTCTCGTGTCCGCCGGAATAGGCCTGCTCATCATCGCCGCCAGCCATAACACGGGCGCCGCTTACGCGGTGATCATCGTGCCCGGCGGGCTCAGGCTCAGCAGGCTGCCCCCGCAGCGCGACCGGGACATGCTCCCCAGGGTGCTGTCCGCCGTGGCGACGCTCCCGTTCAGCCGCTTGTACGAGCGGATGGGCGAGGACATGCAGGACTGGTGCGACACCAGGCTTGCGGCGGCGGCCGCGGAGCCGCAATGGATAGCGGACGCGGTGACGTACTACCACAGGCAGGTGGCACGGCAGGTCAAGGACCCGCGGGCAGGGGCGGCCCTGGACCGCTGGCGGGCGTCGATCACGCACAAGATCGGCATCGTCAACCTGATCGACTCGGACGCCGACCCGGCCCGGGTGTGGGCCGCCCTGCAGCTAGACCCTTCCACGCGCTCACGCAAATACAGCGACAGCGACCTGCCGCGGCTGGCCCGCCGGCTGGAGAGCGAGGCGCTGAACGAGTTGCAGCTATTCCTGGCGCGGGTGTACCAGCTCGGGCACCACAAGCTGCTGATCTACCCGTTCCGGCCGACCGCCGAGCAGGTCCGCGCGCTCCGCGCCGAGCCGATGTCCCCTGACCTGTGACGGGCTTACCGTTCGGGCCGTACCGCGGGCTACACGGCGGAAGGATGGCGCGCGGGCATGCCGAGGAGGACGGGGACCGCGCGCGGCGGTGCCGCCGCCGGGGACACCTCCGCCGGAGGGGCCGCCATGGCTGCGGCCCAGGCGTCGCCGGCGCGGGTGCGGCGCAGGGCGAGTGGCGCGGCGTCGGACAGGAGGTAGTGCGGGGCGGCCTGGGTGACCGTCACGGTGACCAGGTCACCTGGGCGCGGCGCACCGGTGACCTGGGGCTGCGGGCCGGGCGGGCCCGGGCGGGCCGGCACAGCGTGGGGGGCGAAGTGGACCAGGCGGTTGTCGCGGGCGCGGCCGGACATGCGATGCGTGGCGGCGTCCTTGCGGCCCTCGCCCTCGGCGACCAGTACCTCGACCGTTGCCCCGGCGAGCTTGCGGTTCTCCGCGTAGGTCGTCTCCTCCACCAGGGCGGTGAGCCGCTCGAAGCGCTCTTGCACGGTGGGGGCGCTTACCTGGCCGTCCATTGTCGCGGCCGGGGTGCCGGGGCGGATGGAGTACCTGAAGGTGAACGCGCCGGCGAAGCGGGCCTGGCGCACCAGGTCCAGGGTGTCCTCGAAGTCCTGATCGGTCTCGCCGGGGAACCCGACGATGATGTCGGTCGTAATGGCGGCGTCGGGAATGCTGGCCCGGACCCGGTCCAGGATGGCCAGGTAGCGGTCCCGGCGGTAGGCGCGGCGCATCGCTTTCAGCACGGCGTCCGAACCGGACTGCAACGGCATGTGCAGGCTGGGCATCACGTTTGCGGTCTCGGCCATCGCGTCGATCACGTCGCCGGTGAAGTCCCTGGGGTGCGGCGAGGTGAAGCGCACCCGCTCGAGGCCCTCGATCCGGCCGCAGGCGCGGAGCAGCTTGCCGAACGCCATCTTGTCGCCGAACTCGGCTCCGTAGGAGTTCACGTTCTGGCCCAGGAGCGTGACCTCGATGACGCCGTCGGCGACCAGCGCACGGATCTCGTCGAGGATGTCGCCGGGGCGGCGGTCCTTTTCCCGGCCCCGCAGGCTCGGCACGATGCAGAAGGTGCAGGTGTTGTTGCAGCCGACCGAGATCGCGACCCAGGCAGAGTACGCGGACTGGCGCCGGGCGGGCAGGAGCGAGGGGAACGTGTCCAGGGTCTCGGCGAACTCGGCCTGCGCCTCGTTCCTGACCCGGGCCCGCTCGAGCAACTCGGGAAGGGAGCCCATGTTGTGGGTGCCGTACACCACGTCGACCCACGGCGCCCGCTCGGTGATCCTGGTGCGCTCCATCTGGGCCAGGCAGCCGCCCACCGCGATCTGCATGCCCTTCTTCTTCTGCGAGAACAGGTGACCGAGGTTCCCGTACAGCCGGTCGGCCGCGTTCTCGCGGACCGCGCAGGTGTTGAACACCACCACGTCGGGGGTCTCGCCGTCGGAGGCGGGCTGGTAGCCCGCCTCGTCCAGCAGGCCGGCCAGGCGCTCGGAATCGTGCGCGTTCATCTGGCACCCGTAGGTCCGGATCTGGTAGGTCCTGCCGCCTGCTGACACACGACCAGGATAGTGGCGGGTCGGAGGGGAGGTTGCGGGTCAGGGGCGTACTTGCGTCAGGTGACCCAGTGATCTCGGCGGCGGGATCATGCATTATATCTGTATGCAAATGACTACGGAAACGACATGTTATGGCGAATGGCCCTCGCCCATCACCGGTGCCGACATCGCTCGCACGCATGTCAGGCTGGCGTTCCCGGCGATCTCGGGCGCGCGCGTGTGGTGGGTCGAGACCCGGCCCGCCGAGGGCGGGCGGCTGGCGGTGGTCGCGGCCGGGCCGGACGGGATCCCCCGTGACATGATCCCGGCGGGGTACAACGCCAGGACGCGCGTACACGAGTACGGCGGCCAGTCGTACCTGCCGGTGCCCGGCGGCCTGGTCTTCGCGAACTTCGCCGACCAGCGGCTGTACCACTGCGCGGACCCGGGCGGGGAGGCCGGGCCCGCGGAGCCGCGGCCGCTGACCGCCGCCATTGCGCCGGGCGCGGCGGACCGGTTCGCCGACTTCGCGCTCTCTCCAGGCGGGCACGAGGTGTGGTGCGTCAGGGAGCGGCACTCCGGTGGCCGGATCACGCGCGCGATCGTGGCCGTACCGCTGGACGGCTCGGCCGCAGAGGCTCCCGACGCGGTCCGGGTGCTGGTCATCGGGTCGGACTTCTACGCCTACCCGGCGCCGTCGCCGGACGGTACGCGGCTGGCCTGGACCTGCTGGGATCACCCCCGGATGCCCTGGGACGGCACCGAACTGCGGGTCGCGGCGATCGGCGACACGGGCACCGCCCGGGTGGTCATGGGCGGTGCCGGGGAATCGGTGCTGGCGCCGGTCTGGCGGGACAACCACAGCCTGTACGTGATCTCGGACCGGTCCGGTTGGTGGAACCTGTACCTGGCCGACCTGCGGGAGCCCGCAGACGCCCCGCGGGAGCTATGCCCGCGTGAGGAGGAATTCGGTGCGCCGCTGTGGCAGCTCGGCATGTACCCGTACGCAGTCCTGCGGGACGGACGGATCGCCGTCACGCACGGGACGGAAGAACCGCGGCTCGGAGTACTCGACCCGGACGCAGGCCAGCTGACCGATCTCGACCTGCCTTACCAGGTGTTCCAGCCCTGGCTGTCGGCCTCCGGCCTGGCCGTCGCGGCTATCGCAGGCGGGCCGTCCACGCCGCTCAGCGTGATCCGGGTCGACGTCGGAGCAGCCGAGGCCGGGACCGCGCCGGTGACCGTACTCCGGCGGGAGGCCGACTCGGTCCCCGATACCGCCTACCTGCCGGTTCCGCACGCCGTCCACCTGGCTGGGGCGTCCGGATCGGTTATCCACGCGCTGGTCTACCCTCCGGCCAACCCGACGGTCACGGCGCCAGACGGCGAACTGCCGCCCTACATCGTCTGGGTGCACGGCGGCCCTACCGGGCAGGTGCTCCCGCGCCTGGACCTGGAGAAGGCGTTCTTCACCAGCCGGGGCATCGGGATCATCGACGTGAACTACGGCGGCTCGAGCGGCTACGGCCGGGCCTACCGGGAGCGGCTGCGCGGCCAGTGGGGGGTCGTGGACGTGGCCGACGTGATGAGCGCCGCGCTCGCCCTGGCGGAGGCGGGCGAGGCGGACGGGAAGCGGCTCGGCATCCGCGGCGGGTCGGCCGGCGGGTGGACCGCCCTGGCCGCCGCGACCTCCGGGCTCGGCATCGCCGAACAGGTCCGGGCGGGCGGCGAGCGCGGGGTTTTCGCGGCCGCGGCGTCGTACTCCGGGGTGAGCGATCTGCGGGGTTTCGCCGCGCAGACGCACGACTTCGAATCCAGGTACCTGGACGGTCTGATCGGGCCGCTGCCGGAGTGCGAGGCGCTCTACGTGCAGCGGGCGCCGATCGGCCACGTGACCGACGCTACGTGTCCCATCCTGCTGATGCAGGGGCTCGACGATCCGATCGTCCTGCCGGTGCAGGCCGAGTCCATCGCCGCGGACCTGGCCGCGCACGGGATTCCGTACGCCTACCTGCCCTTCGCCGGAGAGTCGCACGGGTTCCGCCGGGCAGAGACGATTATCGCCAGTCTCGAGGCCGAGCTTTCCTTCTACGGCCAGATCATGGGCTTCGTCCCGCCCGGGGTCCCGCCCGTGGCGTTGCAGGTTGGCATGGGGGGCACCACAGATCGTTCGGGATAATGGAGCATCGCAAGCGGATGCGGGGTGGGCGATGTGGATCCTCTGAGGCCTGGTGATCCGGGTATGGTCGGTCGGTACCGGCTGGTCGGCAGGCTGGGTGAGGGCGGGATGGGCCGGGTGTTCCTGGGCGTGTCGCCGGGGGGCCGGCAGGTGGCGGTCAAGCTGATTCATTCGGCGCATGTTAATGACCGGCAGTTCCGGGAGCGGTTCAGCCGGGAGATCGAGGCGGCGCGGCGGGTGGGCGGGTTTCATACCGCCTCGGTGGTGGACGCTGATCCGGGGGCGGATCCGCCGTGGATGGTGACGGCGTATATTCACGGGTCGTCGCTGTCGGAGGCGGTGCGGGCGCGGGGGCCGTTCAGTGTCGATGCGGTGTGCGCGCTGGGGGCGGGGCTGGCGGAGGGGCTGGCCGCGATCCACGCGTGCGGGCTGGTGCACCGGGACCTGAAGCCGTCCAATGTGATCCTGGCCGAGGACGGGCCGCGGATTATCGATTTCGGGATCGCGCGGACGGCGGGGGCGAGCCGGATGACCACGGCCGGGATGGTGGTGGGGACGTATTCGTATATGTCGCCGGAGCAGGTGCGCGGGGAGATGGCCGGGCCGGCCTCTGATGTGTTCTCGCTGGGGTGCACGCTGGCGTTTGCGGCGACGGCTCAGTCTCCGTTCGGCGATGATTCGATCATCACGGTGGTGTACCGGATTACCAGTGAGCCGCCGGACCTGTCGCACGTGCCGACCGAGCGCGGGCTGCGCCAGCTGATCAGCCAGTGCCTGGCCAAAGATCCCGCGGACCGGCCGTCCCTGGCCGACATCTTGGACCGGCTCACCCAGGACGGCCCTCCGGCCGGATCCGCCGCCGGACCCATCCCCGGATACACGCCGAACCCCCAGCCCGGGCCGGCGTACACGCCAGGCCCCCAGCCCGGGCCGGCGTACACGCCAGGCCCCCAGCCGGTCCCGGGCCAGGGGCCCGCCGGCGGGCCGGGCCAGGTGCCGTCAGGCGGGC
>Ga0335074_10012147_pt1 | contig 12066 bp, 5 predicted proteins | sample Lox_Sample_23_FD_206715 | JGI IMG/M metagenome (GOLD analysis project Ga0335074, IMG submission 206715) | Soil microbial communities from Loxahatchee National Wildlife Refuge, Florida, United States - Lox_Sample_2.3 | ecosystem: Environmental > Terrestrial > Soil > Wetlands | place: USA: Florida...
CAAGGCTCGTTACGCCGATATCCGGCCGCATGTCACCGCAGCAGCTATCGTGTTCGCGCTGACACCCACCGATGCCTTGGCCGGTAGGGTCCAGTTATGAGCAGGTACCACGGACCGCCGTCAGCCGCCGAACAGCATCGTGCGTGGCTTGAGCTGGTGGACACCGAGGGACCTTTCCTGGCCGTCCCCGCCCTTAAGCGCGCATGGCCGGCCGGAATGCCGTACCCGGACAAGGGTGAGCTCGCTGTGCTGAAGGACGCCAGGCCCGCGTTCGAGAAGGCATGGGACAACTGGGACACCCACCGCGATGACGTGGCGGCGCTCGACCTGTACCGGGAGGCCCGGGATGCCTGGGTTGACACGGTCCTGCGGGACGTCATCGGCTGGAAGGATTCCTATCTGCCTGGCGCGGCCGGGATCGAGGTTCGTTCTCTCGACTATCAGGTCGCTATCCAGGCGACTGGCACGCTCGCGCGCGGCGATCTGATCGGGGCGCTGGTTCTGGTTACCGACCCGGTGGACTCGCTGCGGTACCCCGGTTCCGATGGCTGGGCTGCGTCTCCCATCGACCGGATGGAGCAGATGCTTCGAGCCTCCGGCGCCCTCGTGGGTATGGTGACCGACGGACGCTGGTGGGCGATCGTCAGTGCGAGGCCGCAGACGATGGTAGCGTCCGGCGTCTTCGATTCGCAGCGATGGATCGAGTTCCCCGAGGTCCGGAACGCGTTCATCGAGCTGCTGCGCCGTCGGCGGCTCATCGGCGGCAAGCCAGAGGACCGGCTGACCGAGCTGTTCAAGGACTCGGTCGCGGCGGCGGCGGAAGTCACCGAAGCGCTGGGGACCCAGGTCCGGCGCGCGGTGGAACTGCTCGTGCAGGCAATGTCCGAAGCGGCCGTGGCCGCACGGGACCGCGGCGCCCCCGATCCGCTGCCCGCCAGGCGTGGCGAAGTGTACGAAGCCGCGGTCACCGTGATGATGCGAGTGGTCTTCCTGCTATTCGCCGAGGAACGCGGCCTGCTCCCGCAAACCAGCCTGTTCGCCATGGGATACGGGATCAGCGACGAATTCGACAGGCTGGACGACCGGGCGCGGGAAGACGGCACCGAGACTCTCGATAGCACCCACCTGACCTGGCACCGCCTGCTTGCCACTTCCCGAGCGCTGTACCAGGGAGCGTCCTTCGAGGATATGCACCTGCAGTCCTACGGCGGTTCGCTGTTTGACCCGGCCAGGTTCCCGTTCCTCGTGGCAGTCGACGAGCATGGCCGCCTGGCGGTCACCGTCTCCGACCGGGTGATGCTGGAGGTACTGCGCGCTGTCCAGTTCGCCCGCCTACCTGGGGAACCAGCCCGCCGGATCAGCTTCCGTGACATCGACGTCGAGCAGATCGGCTACATCTACGAAGGACTGCTCGGCTACACCTGCGAGGACGTAAGCGAGATCACGGTCGGCCTGATTGGCAGGCAGGGCGAGGAACCGGAGATCCCGCTGCGAATTCTCGAAGATCTCCGGACCGCCGCCGCGATCGAGTCATGGGTAAAGGAAAACCAGTCCGCGGCCACGCTCCCATCCAAGTCTGCGCTCGACAAGGCCCTCTGTGCTGAGCCTGAGGACACTGACCGGGCACTGCGCGCCGTGACCAGCGACGTAGCGATCCGGGACCGGCTCCGCCCATTCACCGGGATCATCCGCAGGGACCTGCGAGATCGGCCCACGGTCATGCTTCCCGGCGGCGTGCTTGTGGTGGAGACCCCGTCCAGGGCCAGCGCCGGCGCCCACTACACACCCAAAGACCTGGCCGAAGATGTGGTCAGATATGCCCTCGAGCCTCTGGTGTACGACCCGGGCCCGCATCAGCGCACAGACAACTGGGTACCGGTGAACTCACGCCGAATCCTCGGCCTGAAGGTCGCGGATATCGCATGCGGTTCCGGCGCGTTCCTTGTCGCCGCCGCGAGGTACCTAGCTGCCAAGCTGGATGAAGCGTGGCAGCGTGAGGGTGTCGCCAGCGACATGACCCCGCACGACCGAGAGGTACACGCGATCCGCAGCGTCATCGCCAAGTGTCTGTACGGTGCGGACATCAACGAGATGGCCGTGGAAATGTGCAAGCTCTCGCTGTGGCTGGTGTCCCTCGACCCCAACCTGCCGTTCTCCTTCGTCGACGACAAGATCCTGCACGGCAACTCGCTACTCGGCCTCACCGACATCCGGCAGCTCAAGCACCAGCACATCTACCCGGACGAGAATTGGCAGGGAACAGTCTTCGAGCGGGACGTGGACAGCATCTTGCGCCACGCCAAGGACATTCGCCTCGACCTCGCCAGCGAGGTTGACGACCATGACCCGCTGCGCTCCTGGGCGACCAAACTGCGGCTATGGGACGAATACCAGAAGCTCACCAGGCCGCTGAGAGAAATTGCCGATGGAGTGATCGCCGCAGGCCTGCGCCTCGGTGGCAAGCCCGGCAAGGCCCTGAACGTTGCCTACCAAGATCTAGGTATCGCGCTCACGAACGCCTTCGAAGGCGACCCAGCGATGCTGGACGAGATCACAAAGGCTGGCCTCACTCCTGCGGTCACCACTGATTATGACCGCTGGAAGCCCCTGCACTGGATCCTGGCCGTCCCGGATGTCATGGAGAGGGGCGGCTTCGATGCCATCGTCGGCAATCCACCTTTCGTAACAGGATCTGACATCACGGGAGCGATGGGTACTAACGTTCGTGACTGGCTCGTCCATGTGCTTGCGCGCGGTCAGCGCGGCAAGGCTGACCTGGTCGCTTACTTCTTTCTTCGCGCGATGTCTCTACTTACCCTGCGAGGCAATCTCGGCCTCATTGCGACCAATACCATTGCGCAGCTGAAGACGCGCGAAGTTGGCCTCGACCGAATGGTCGCGGAGGGATTCTCCATTACGCGATCAATTCAGAGCAGGCGCTGGCCCGTCTCAAGCGCCAGCCTCGAATATGCTGCCGTATGGGGTACGCGAGACGTGGTATCAAGTGCCGTATCACGCGTGTCTGATGGTGTTCACGTGGACCGGATTTCCACACTGCTAGAACCCGCTGGGGCGGTTGACGGCCATCCAATACGGCTCTGCGAGAACCTGGGTGTGACGTTTGAGGGTTGCAAACCTATCGGTACTGGTTTCATCATTGATGAAACGCAAGTGCAGTCCTGGAAGGATGCCGATTCGCGCAATGCAGAGGTTCTTTTTCCGTATCTCGGCGGAGGAGATCTCAACTCCCGTCCTGACGGCTCCGCGCCCAGATGGATCATCGACTTTAATGATCGCCCGGAACCCGAGGCGAAGTCATATTCATTGCCTTACGAGCGATTGCTTGAGCGCGTAAAGCCAGAACGATCTACGAACAATCGTAAGGTATATAGAGATTACTGGTGGCAGTTCGGAGAAAAGCGCCCGGGCATGCGAAAAGCTATTAAGGGACTGGACGGGATGCTAGTGATCACTCGGCACAGCAGGACCGTCATGCCAGTCCGTGTCCCTACCGCTCTAGTACCTGGTGACAGCACGGTCGTCTTCGCCACTGATTCGTTCGTGGATCAGGCTGTTTTGTCGTCGAGCATGCACCAGATGTGGGCGATTAAGTACGGGTCGGGGATGCGGATTGACCCGCGCTACACTCCATCAGGCGTGTTCGAGACGTTCCCGCGCCCTGGGCCGACACAACGACTAGCCGAGGTTGGCAGGACGCTGGATGTCGAGCGCCGGGAGGCCATGCTGCGCAGAGACCTCGGACTCACCAAGTTGTACAACCTGGTAAATGATCCGGACATCACGGACGCTGCCGATCATGATGTAGCGCGGATGAGGGAGATTCACGCCGAGCTAGACCATGCTGTGATGGACGCCTATGGCTGGGGCAATGCCGCCTCGGACCATGGATTTCACACCTACCGGCAGATGACTCGATGGACTATTAGTCCGGCGGCCCGCGTGGAGATCCTAGACCTCCTTCTGGAAGAGAACCTCCGGCGGGCAGCGGCACAGGGTGAGGCACCACCTCCGGCAGAGGAGGCCGACGAGGAGGATGACGAATGAGTTCCTATGCTGCGCGCGAAGAGCTTGTCAGCATCCTGGAGCGGGAACTGCTGGGGCCGCTGAACGGACCGGAGGAGGTCCTCGATGGGGTTCCTGACGTCGTCTACCTGGTGGGTCGGATCGCCCCGAGGAAGCTGACCGGCAAAGGTGACCCAATTGACGCCGGCACCGATGAGCCCGGTACCGATGTGGGTGACGCGGATGAGGCCAGTCAGGACCGCGGCGTTCCACTCAGCGGGGAAGATGAGGACGGTGCGGACGGGGACGAGGACAACATCGAGGACGAGCCGCAGCGGCGCGGGCTGATGATCCCGGCATCGATGGGGTTGCGGTTCCAGATTCCCGTCGACCTTGACGAGTTCACCGTGATCGCGTCCTGGGGAGTGTACGAGCCGGTCACCGTGGAATCGGAGACGCAGCGAGTGCGCCGGTATCAGCGCACCCCCATCGAGATCCCTAAGACAATCTCTGTCGCCGAGCTTGATCCGGCGAGGACAAATGACGTTTCCCTGAAGGACGAGGTTGTGCTGCGGATCGACCGGCACGACGACCCCGAGCGCGGTTGCCGGATGATCGAGCTGGCGTTGTGCAATGACCGCGAAACGCCGCGCAAGATCCCGGTCAACGCCTGGCTATACCAGACGAATCTGACAGTTACCGCCAACGGCGAGGAAGCATTCTTGCCGGTCTGCGACCCGCTGCTCGATGCGTATGTCGAGGAAGACGATGAACTGCGGCGGCTCGACCTTCAGTACCGGGATCGGCTGGAGTTCGGGGTCGGCCGGACCTGCTCGGTGGACTGGAAGGTTGCCGAGGGAGCGCGCCGGGCCAGCGCGGTTTGGACCACCTGGCTGCCGGTCAGCGAGACACCGCAGGTTAAGGCCGATGAGATCAAGGCCACGCTGGACATGGCCAAACTGGCGGCTGCCACCAAGGACGAGCTCAGGGAAGGGCTGAGCCCGATCGTGGACCGCTACGGCGAGTGGCTGGACGGTGAGGAAGACAAGGCAGGCAAGCTGCCGGAGCACCTGCGCGGTGAGGGTCTGGACGCGGTTACCGAAGCCCGCAAGGTCCACCAGCAGCTCGCGGCAGGGTTGGAGCACCTGCTGGCGGACGAAGAGGCGCTGCGCTGCTTCCGGTTCATGAACCATGTAATGGCTGAACAGCGCGTGCAGACCCAGGTCGCCAGGCGTCGTGCCGCGAACCCAGCCGAGTCGATCGACAAGGCTCGCGCCAACGTGCTCGATCCGGAGTCGAACCCCCATCCGCACTCCTGGTTCACGTTCCAGCTTGCGTTCATCTTGATGCAGATGCCGTTGCTAACCGACCCGGCGGCGGCTAGGCGCTCGGGTGACCTGGCCACGGCGCAGCTCCTGTTCTTCCCGACCGGTGGTGGCAAGACCGAGGCATATCTGGGACTGGCCGCGTACGCGTTCGCGATCCGGAGACGGCAGGGTCGGCTGGACACCCCGGACGGCCCGCTGGACGGCGGGGCGGGGGTGACGGTGCTGATGCGTTACACGCTGCGGCTGCTGACCGCGCAGCAGTTCCAGCGTGCCACCGCGCTGATTTGTGCGGCGGAGCTTGCCCGTCTCGCTGACAAGGACACCTGGGGCGATGAACCCTTCCGCATTGGGCTGTGGGTTGGGACCGACGTGTCACCGAAACGATGGAATGAAGCGGACGCGCAGCTCAAGCGGGCCAACAACGCGGGCCCCAGCTACAGGCTGACCGTACTGCAAGTACAGCGCTGCCCGTGGTGCGGCTCCCCGGTTACCTCTCGCGACGTCCACCCGGACCCGGTCAAACGCCGAATCTATGTGTACTGTGGCGACGAGCTTGGCGACTGCCCGTTCGCGCAGGGCGGCGAGGTTGACGACGGCTTGCCTGTCCTTACCGTAGACGAGGAGATCTACCGGCTTGCCCCGGCCTTCCTCATCGCGACCGTGGACAAGTTTGCCCGGCTTGCCCGTGAGGGTGAGGCGGCTTCGCTATTCGGCTATGTGGCCAGGAAGTGCGATCGGCACGGGTACGTGCATCCGGACTATCAGTCCTGCGACATCAAGGACGGCTCCAAGCATCCGGCGAAGGATGGGCTGCCCGCCGCGGCGGTGCGCCGAGTGGCGAGGCTCCGGCCGCCGGACCTGATCATCCAGGACGAGCTGCACCTCATCACTGGCGCGCTCGGCACCACCACCGGGCTGTTCGAGGCGGCGATCGACACTCTGACCACTTGGCGGACCGCAGAAGGGGAGACTGCTCGGCCGCTGCTAGTCGCCTCGACCGCGACCGCGCGGAATGCTCCGGACCAGGTCCGCGCGCTGTACGGGAGATACGTGAGCATCTTCCCGCCGCAGGTGCTCGACGCCGGCCGGACGTTCTTCTCCCGGGAGATCCAGGTCTCGGCAGAGAATCCGGGTCGGCGGTACATCGGAATTAGCACGACGGGGGTCCGGCTGACCACGGCGGAAATCCGGGTGTCCGAGGTGCTGATGGCCGCTGGCCAGCAGCTGATGGACACGACTGGGGATGCTGCCGATCCCTATATGACGATGGTCAGTTACTTCAGCTCGATCAGGGAGCTGGCCGGCATGTCCCGGTACATAGGTGACGATGTGCAGAACACGCTGGCGAAACGACGCCCTTGGTCGCCGCTGCCACCCCGGTATGGCACCGACTACGGCAAGCTCAATGTGGCGGAGCTGACGTCGCGGATCTCCAGCGCGGACATTGGCGTGACGCTGGACGAGATGGGTGCGTCGTTTTCTGCTGACCATGACTCCACAGCCGGTAAGAGAGAGCGGCGAGCGCTTCGTGAGGCGGGCACGCCAGCGCCCGAGCGGGACATCAGGCCCTACGACGCGGTCCTGGCCACGTCGATGCTGCAGGTAGGGGTCGACGTGACCCGGCTTGGGCTGATGATGGTCGTCGGTCAGCCGAAGAACACAGCCGAGTACATCCAGGCGTCGTCGCGGGTTGGCCGGGATCCCGGGCGGCCCGGGCTGGTGGTCACCCTGGGGAACTGGGCACGACCGCGGGACCTGGCGCACTTCGAGCAGTTCCGGTACTACCACGAGACGTTCTACGCCAAGGTCGAGGCGCTGTCGGTGACGCCGTTCTCGGTCACGTCACTGGACCGAGGGCTAGACGGGGTGCTGGTCAGCGCCGCGCGGGTGCTGCAGGCGACCGTCCCCGATGGGCTGTCCCGCGAGCGGGGAGCGGGTCATGTGGCAGATCAGCATGACTTCTTGTCGTGGCTGATCGAGCGGCTGGTGGCGAGGGTGACGGTCGCCTCAGATGAAAGTAGCGCGGAGCGGGCACGCCAACGGCTGGTGAACGCGCTTGACCAGTGGTCCCGGCAGCGTAAGCACCTTGCCGACCTGCGCAAGCTCCTGGTGTACGAGAAGAATCCCGACGACACCAAGTACGGCGCGCTGATGATGAGCGCCGAGAACGCGAAGGCCGGCGCTGGCGGGATGGACGACCCGCCGTTCGTGGTCGCTAATTCCATGCGCGAGGTGCAGCCCGAGATCAACCTCCTGGTCAGTCCGATCAAGGACAGGCTCGTCTACATACCGCCGCGCGGCACTCCGCAGTGGGTGATGCCCTCATGAACATGCTGTACGACGAATCCCAGGCTCTCGATCCGCTCGGGGACCTAGAGGAGGAGCAGAAGAAGGCCGCTAAGCATAACCGGGCCAAAGTGGGCTCGAGTCGGCCCTCCACGTTGCTCTATACATACGGGCCTGGGGCGATCATGGACCTCCCGCAGTTCACCATCATGCCGGCCGGCCTGGACGACTGGAACCCTATCTGGCGGCGCCGCGACTCTGTGCCCAGGATCAGGGCGCCCCGGTTGCTGGATATCGTCCGGATGCACCTGCACTCACCCCGGGTCGAACTCCGGCCGCATCCCTGGCAGCCCAAGCGAAACCAGTTCTCCGGCGAGGGCAACGACCTCGGTGTCCCGGCGCGGGTGTTCCCGCAGTGGCTGCGCTGCACCGGATGTGACATGCTCGGCCTGCTGTCCCAGTTCGCCTACAGCAACACCCATCCGTTCCGCACCGACCTGGCCTGCTTCGAGCACACCACCTGCACCGGAAGGCCGCACGCGCCGCACAAGGCATCCAGACGCCCCGCCGTCCCGGCCAGGTACCTGCTCGCGTGTGCCTTCGGCCACCTGGACGAGTTCCCTTACGATCTGTGGGTCCACCACGGCCAGCCCTGCCAGGAGGCCGAGTTCCCCGCTCTGCGCATGGTGGACCAGACGGCCGGCAAGGGCGCGTCGGCGACGATCCGCTGTGAGTCCTGCGGCAACCACCGGCCGATGCGTGAGGCGCAGGGCGAGGCGAGCGCCGCGAAACTGCCCCGCTGCCGGGGACGGCACCCGCACCTGGACATGTTCGATGAACGTTGCGGCGCCCAGACCAAGCTGATGGTCGTCGGCGCGTCCAACCTGTGGTTCCCCGCGACGTTCTCGATCATCGTGATGCCGGAATCCGCCGCGGAGAAAACCGGCGATCTCGCCGACAGGATCCGGGCCGCGCTCGGCGACAAGCTCGCCAAGTACGCCAGCGATCTGGAAACGCTGCGGGACATGCTAGGGCTGGCCGGGGTCGACGTGACCGGACTGACCGACGACGAACTGGGCAGCGCAGTCTCGGCCGCGCTGGCACCGCCACCGTCACCGGAAGAACTCCAGGACCGGCTCACCAGGTGGGATCCGGTCGACCTGCTCGTGCCCGAATGGACCTACCTGCAAGATGATCCCTACGACGACCATCACGAGGATCCAGTCAGCGGGCTGACCCTGTCCAGGCGAGAACGCGGCGCCGGACTTCGGCCGGAGATAACCCGGGTCCTAGCGGTAGAGCGGCTGCGGAAGGTGAACGCGCTCGTCGGGTTCACCAGGATCGACGCGCTGGACCGGGTCGGTGACGTGCCCGCCCGTCTGGTCCCGCTGACCCGAACCCGTGAGCCAGAGTGGACGGTAGCCACGGAGGATCGCGGCGAAGGGATTTTCCTCGAGCTATCCGAGCCTGCGGTCGCCGCGTGGGAATCCAAAGTCCTGAGTTCGTCGCTATGGGCCGCGCACCGGGCCGCGCACCGGCGCAACTTCGCGAACCGGTTCTCCGAGACCGCCGAGAACATCGATCCTGATTCGCGGCTCAAGCCGCCCCGATACTGGCTGGCGCACACGCTCGCCCACGTGCTGATCCGCGAACTGGCCATGACCTGCGGCTACGGTGCGGCCAGCCTGAGCGAACGGCTGTATGCGTGGCCCGCCCTTCCCGGCGGCCGACCTGCCGCGGCTGGCTTGCTGATCGTCACCACCGCATCAGACAGTGACGGCACACTCGGCGGCCTGGTCCAGCTCAGCGAACCGTCCAGGCTGGAACGCGTGGTGACGTCGGCGCTGCGCCGGGCGGCCCGCTGTTCCTCCGACCCGGTCTGCGCCAAGCGGATCCCGGGGGACACGGAGGACTTCCTGCATGGTGCGGCCTGCCATTGCTGCGCCATGGCGTCCGAGACGTCCTGCGAGCGGGCCAACCGGTTTCTCGACCGGCGCTTCCTGCTCGACCTGCCGGGGAGTTCGCTTGGATTCTTCTCCTGAAGCCCTGCTCGGGGAGTTCCTCACCGGCACCGAGGCGAAACAGATCGCGGACCGGCTCGCCGACGGCGAAACGCTGACCGCCGCACTCCGTGTTGTCGCCGCCAGCCGTCGTCTACAGACGCGGTCCCTCATTTCGGCTGTTGGCCGCGATGTCTTGATCGGGGTGCTCCGGGCGATTGAGGGAGCGCGGTCCGCTCGCACGGCGGTGGATCCGCTGTGGACCATGCCCGGCCACCTGGCCCGCAATGGACGACTGACCTCGTCGGTGACATACCTCGTGGAAAGCGCACGGCACTCCGTCGTCTGCTCGACGTTCAACTTCCAGCGTTCGTCGAGCCTGTGGGCGGCGCTGGGAGCTGCCGCACGTCGCCCCGAGATCACCATGCGCGTGTACATGGACACGAAGGCGGCCTCGTCTCCCACACCCGACGAGGTGGCAGCTCAGTTGCGGCCGGCAGTTGTGCTGCGCACGGTTGCGTTCGACAGACGGCCAGTGCGAAACCACTCGAAGTTCATCTCCGTCGATCACCGGTTTCTACTGGTCACCAGCGCTAACTTCTCCTGGAGCGCGGAGAATACCAATCTCGAACTTGGCGTGCTTATCGACAACCGCAACCTTGCCGAAGCTGTCGAGAGTCAGATGCGAGAGGCCGAAAACCAGGTCTTCGAACGGGTCTGGTCAGTTCAGTAGGGGATTGATCCTCACTCATCGCACAGGTAACTGGCGAGGAACTCGACGATGACGGTGTGCGCCTTGATGTCGTTCTCCCGGTTGGTGAACCCGTGCCCCTCGTCCTCGAACACCTCGTACCGCACCTCCGCCCCGTTCTCCCGCGCCGCCTTGACGATCTGATCCGCCTCGGCCCGAGGCACCCGCGGATCATTAGCCCCCTGTACCACCAGCAGCGGCGCAGATATCTGCCCTGCGTAGGTCAACGGTGACCGCCGCTCCAGATCCGCGACAACATCCGGATCACCCAGATCCCCGAACATCACCGCGACAATGTTCGCCCAGTCCGCCGGCATCGACCGCGCCAGCGTCACCAGATCCGACATCCCGCAGACCACAACCCCGGCCGCCCACAACGAAGGCAGCCGCGTCACGCACGACAACGACGCGAACCCCCCGTAGCTCATCCCGTACACCGCGATCCTGGACCCATCCGCCCACGGTTGCGCAACGAGCCACGCGTGCGCGGCCGCAAGGTCTGACAGGTCGATCCCGCCCCAGTCCCGGTAGATCCGTGTCTGCCACGCGTGCCCGTACCCGGAAGATCCGCGGATGTTCGGCGCCAGGACCGCGATCCCGCTGGCCAGTAGGCACTGGCGCAGCGCCGAGTATTCGGGCCGCGCCTGAGCCTCGGGTCCGCCGTGGATTGATAGCAGGACCGGGTGCGGGCCCGCTCCGGAAGGCCGGTACAAGAACGCCGGGACCAGCGTCCCGTCATCAGCCGGGTAATGCACAAGCTCTGGCAGCACGGCCTCGGCTGTCCGCAGCGCGGCCGGCCGGGTGTCGGTCAGGTAGCGAACCGGCTCGTCCGTACCCGGCCGGACGATGGCCACCTCAAACGCCCGCCCGGGGGTGCTCATCAGCAGCACGAGCACGCCACCGTCGGCCGAGATCCTCATCGCCCTGATCCGCCCGCCCGGAACCGCCAGCACACCTGCCTGGCCGCCCATGTGGACAACCGAATAGCCGTCCTCGTTCACCGACCACACGACCATCCGGTCGTCGGCCGGCACCACGACGTCTTCCACGTCCCAATCAGGGCTGTCGACGACCGTCAGCGTCCGGTCCGCCAGCGAGAACCGTGCCAGCCCGACATGATCCCCGTCTCCGTCGGTTGTCAGCACATAGAATCCGTCCCCGGCCCACGGCCCGGGATAGTAGTACTCGCCCGGCAGTTCCGCTGTCACCGCACACAGCGCCGTACCCGGCTCGTTCATGTCGGCCAGGTAGCACTGGCATCGGGTGTTAGAAGCCATCGCCCCGGCCAGAACGTACCGCTGATCCGGCGACATCGCGATCGCGAAGCACGGCCCCCCGGCCGCCCCGGTAAACCGTGTGTATGAACCGGCCGCGATATCGTGCACGATCACGTCCGGGACCCCAGTTTCGCGATCGTTCCCGCTGTACACCAGGTACCGGCCCGACGGGTCGAATGGCGATTTCTCTGCCAGGTAATGCTGCCCGGTCCCGGCCGACACGAGCCGCGGCGAGCCATCGGCCAAGCCGACCAGGTACACCTGGTACTGCTCGTTCCCGCCCGAGTCCGCCGTGAATGCGAGCATTGACCCGTGTCCGGTGCCCACGCCACTTCGCGGACAGTCTGGTCGTCCAGGAATGTCACCTGCCGGGCCGGGCTTAGGCCGTCGGCCGCCTGAAC
>Ga0335074_10012150_pt1 | contig 12066 bp, 9 predicted proteins | sample Lox_Sample_23_FD_206715 | JGI IMG/M metagenome (GOLD analysis project Ga0335074, IMG submission 206715) | Soil microbial communities from Loxahatchee National Wildlife Refuge, Florida, United States - Lox_Sample_2.3 | ecosystem: Environmental > Terrestrial > Soil > Wetlands | place: USA: Florida...
AGGGCTCGGCGTGCAATCTGGGCTGTTCAGGAGCCAAGCCTTAGAAAGGGGTCAATATGCTTAACGAGGAAGGTTGGCTAAAACGAGCAGACGAGGTTGTGGCTCAGGGTTCACAATGGAATTATTCCGAAGGATTGCAATTTGCAACCTCTATGATCAACGCTTTTTACGGCCCGGAAAGCGCGCAAATGGCAACCTTTCGGTCGACAACGGAGGGCATACAAAGAACTAAGGCTCCTAATGTACCGTCACAGCTGAGTATGCACTCGATTGCGACAATCCGGAATGTCCAGTCTGAGATCAAGGCTGGTCTGATTAAAAGCGTTCGAGCGCTGCTCACGGGCGAAATTGTCGCAGAATTCTTGGCATTGGCTAAGGAGCTTTTGGCAGACAATTCAGAAGCGGCCAAAAATGTAGGTTCGGTTTTGGTAGCTGCTGCTTTTGAGGATCTGATTCGTCGAATGGGAGCGGAGTTCGCAGGCGTCGTTGATAGGCCTAAGCTAGAACAAGTGATTAGCATACTCAAACAGCACGATGTGCTTAAGGGTGGAGAACCCGCAATCGCTCAAGGGTACCTAAAATTTCGTAACGACAGCCTGCATGCTGACTGGAAAAACGTCGAGCGCAGCCAAGTTCAGAGTTGTTTAACATTTAGTGAAGCGCTTCTCCTCAAGCATTTCAGCTGATCGGCTTTATTGATACGAAAAGCTGCATGCAGTCCTCCTGCCTTCCTTTGCCACTTATAGCGCCTTTCGGAACTCCGTGCCCCGTGGCGAACATGTTGTTTCCGTGCTCTCCGCGCCCTTCGTGGTGAAAACAAGCGGCGAACAATTAGCGAAACTCTGTTATAATAGCTAGATGCCTTCTGGCGCCATTTCCGACTCGCTTTCCTGGGCCCATCCGCTCGTTGCCGAGTGGTTCGTCTCGCGCTTTGGCACGCCCACCGAGCCCCAGGAGCAGGGCTGGCCGCACATCCTCGCCGCCCGCACCACGCTCATCTCCGCGCCCACCGGATCGGGCAAGACTCTCGCCGCGTTTCTAATCTGCATCGATCGCCTCGTCCGTAAGGCGCTCGACGGCGAGCTGCGCGACGCGACCGAAGTCCTCTACGTCTCACCGCTGAAGGCGCTGGGCAATGACATCCAGAAAAATCTCGAAGGTCCGCTCGGCGAAATCCTCGCGCTGGCCGGCGAGCGCGGCTACCTTATGCCGGAAATTCGCACAGCCGTTCGCACCGGCGACACGCTGACGAAAGAACGCCGCGAGATGCTAAAGCGTCCGCCGCACATCCTGGTTACCACGCCGGAGTCGCTCTACATCCTGCTGACCGCCAACAGCAGCCGCGCGATGCTCAGCCACGTCAAGACCGTGATCGTCGATGAGATTCACGCTGTCGCCGACGACAAGCGCGGCGCGCACCTCACGCTCTCGCTCGAGCGGCTCGACCTGCTGGCGAATTGCCCCACTCGCATCGGTCTCTCGGCTACGCAGAAGCCGCTCGAGGACGTCGCTCACTTCCTTACCGGCGCCGATCGTCCCAGGCCTGCCATCGTCAACATCGGCCATCGCCGCCAGCTCGACATCGCTGTCGAAGTCCCGCGCTCTGAACTCGGTCCCATCGCCACCAATGAAATGTGGGGCGAAATCTACGATCGCCTCGCCGAACTCGCGCTGCAACATCGCTCCACACTCGTCTTCGTCAACACGCGTACATTGGCCGAGCGCGTTGCCATGCATCTCGGCGAGCGTATCGGAGAGGATCAGGTTGCGGCGCATCATGGCAGCCTTGCGCGCAAGCTGCGCCTCAGTGCCGAACGCAAGCTCAAGAACGGCGAGATTCGCCTGCTGGTCGCTACTGCATCACTTGAGCTTGGCATTGACGTCGGCACCGTCGATCTCGTCTGCCAGATCAACTCGCCGCGTTCCATCGCCGTCGCGCTGCAACGCGTAGGCCGTGCCGGTCACTGGCGTGGGGCTATCTCCAAAGGCCGTTTCTTCGCCACGACGCGTGACGATCTGCTGGAATGTGCCGCCACCGTTCGCGCCATCCGTCAAGGCGATCTCGATGTGCTGCACATTCCGGTGTCGCCGCTCGACATCCTGGCACAGCAGATCGTCGCCATGTGCGCCTGCGAAGATTGGGACGAGGATGCGCTCTTTGATTCCGTGCGCCGCGCCTACCCATATCGCGACTTGAAGCGCGAAGACTACGACCGCATTCTGGAGATGCTCTCGCAAGGCATCGCCGCCAAACGCGGTCGCTACGGTGCCTATCTCTTCCGTGACATGGTCAACCGCCGCCTGCGAGCGCGTCGCGGAGCTCGCCTGGCTGCCATTACCAGCGGTGGCGCCATCCCCGACACCGCGCTCTTCACGGTCGTCGCACAGCCGGAAGAGATTGTGGTCGGCACCGTCGACGAGGACTTTGCGGTCGAGAGCAATGCCGGCGACATCATGCTGCTCGGCAACACCTCATGGCGAATTCACCGCGTCTCGTCCAGCACTGGCCGCATGATCGTGGAAGACGCCCACGGCGCGGCGCCGACGATTCCTTTCTGGCGCGGCGAAGCTCCCGCGCGCACCGACGAACTCTCGCTGCACGTCGCCGATCTACGCGAACGGCTCAGCACGCTGCTGCTGAACACGAAGCCTGTCGCGGTTCCCGCAAATCCCGAACTTGAAGCAGCGTGGGGTTCGCCGAAAGATCTTTCCGGCGATGAGATTTCGGTAGAGCGGAGCTTTAGCTCCGCGTCCAGCGCACTTCTAACAATAACGGAGCCGGCTTCACCCGGCGACAGGCTAAAGCCTGTTAAGGAAAAAACTACTACTTCGGGACGCGGGCCTGAAGGCCCGCTCTACCCAACCGGCGCCACGCCGCGTCTCCGCCACCGCGGTATCGACTCCACTCCCGAGGTCCAACGCGCCGTCACCTGGCTCAACGACGAATGCGGCCTCGACGCTTCCGCCGCCGAACAGCTCATCGAATATCTCGTCACCGGCCGCGCCGTCCTCGGCGAAGTCCCCACGCAACAGACCATCATCGCCGAGCGCTTCTTCGATGAGGGCGGCGGCATGCAGCTCATCCTTCACGCGCCGTTCGGCGGCCGCATCAACAAGGCCTGGGGACTGGCGCTGCGCAAACGTTTCTGCCGCTCGTTCAATTACGAGCTCCAGGCCGCCGCCACCGACAACGGCCTCAACATCGCCCTCGCCGAGCAGCACAGCTTTCCGCTCAGCGATGTTTTTCATTATTTGCAAACCGAAACCGTGCAGGAGGTCCTCGAGCAAGCCGCTCTGCCCTCGCCCATCTTCGCTACGCGCTGGCGCTGGGATGCCAATCGTTCGCTGGCGCTGCTTCGTTTCCAGGGCGGCAAGAAAGTTCCGCCGCAGATTCAGCGGATCCGGAGCGACGATCTTCTCGCTTCGGTCTTTCCCGACGTCGCCGCCTGCCCGGAGAACCTCGAAGGCGACATTCGCATCCCGGATCACCCGCTGATCCAGGAAGTCATGAAGGATGTCCTTACGGAGGCGATGGATATTGACGGCTTGCGCCGCGTCATCGATGGCATTCGTGCCGGCACGATCCGCTGTCTCGCCGTCGATACGCCTGTCCCGTCGCAGTTTTCGCACGAGATCCTGAACGCCAATCCCTACGCCTATCTCGACGACGCTCCGCTCGAAGAGCGCCGCGCGCGTGCCGTACAAATGCGACGCATGTTGCCTGAAGCTGTGCTAAACGAGGTTGGACGACTCGATCAGCAGGCAATCGCACGCGTTCGCGAAGAAGCGCGTCCTGACGTTCGCGACGCCGACGAACTGCACGACACTTTGCAGACGCTGGTCGCGTTGCCGTTGGAAATTGGCGATGAAGATTGGCAGCAGGCAATCACGAACTGGCTGCCGCTTGCGACGGAGCTGTTGGAGAACTGGCGCGCCGTCCGCGCCACGGTTAAGCCACCATGCAGCCCTGATGGTTTGCCGGCGGCTGAGCCATCTTCCAGCGCTGATGGGCTGCCAGTGTTCTACCCTATTGAGGCGCCCACCCCTGTTGAATTGTCATCCCGAGCGGAGCGAAGCGCAGCCGAGGGATCTGCGGCTCGCCCGGGGCGGGAAGAAAGCCCCAATGGCTCCCCACGCCACTATCTCGTCGCTTCCGAGCGCGCCAAAGAGTTCCTGCTGATCTTTCCGGACGCGCAATTTGAAACCGCTCCTCCCGACTTGCCATCCAGCACACCGAATCGCGACGACGCCATCCTCGCCATGATCAGCGGCTGGATGATGCACACCGGGCCCGTCACCGCCAGGGCTCTTGCATATTGGCTCGGCCTCAACCTTGCAGAGGTCGATAAAGCTCTGCTACGCCTCGAAGCTGCGGGCACGGTCCTGCGCGGAAATTTTACGGGACTGCAAACGAAAATCCCCGCCCAAGCAACAGAAGCTTGGACGGGCCACCCGTCCGGCCAGATCACTGCTGACAGCACTGAGTGGTGCGAACGCCGTCTGCTGGCCCGCATTCATCACCTCACCGTCGCCACGCTACGCAAGCAGGTCGAGCCGGTCACCGCAGCGCAGTTCATGCGATGGCTGTTGCGCTGGCAGCACATTGCTCCGCAGTCGCAGCTTAGCGGCGAACGCGGCTTGCTCCAGGTTCTGCGTCAGTTGCAAGGCTTCGAAATCCCCGCCAACGCCTGGGAGAAGCAGATCCTTGCCCGCCGCGTCAACGAATACGATCCCGCTGCGCTCGATCAGCTTTGCCTGACGGGCGCAGTAGGCTGGGGCCGTCTCTCGCCGCATCCAGCCACCCTGGAGGAATCCGGCGAAGGGCGCCGCCGCGTCGTTCCCACCAGCGTCGCGCCCATCACCTTTTTCGTGCGCGAAGAATCTGATTGGATGCAGCCACGTTTGAACGAAGACGAGCAAAACTTCGAGCGTGTTCTCACTCCCGGCGCTCATGCGGTACTCGAATTCCTGCGCCGGCGCGGGGCATCGTTCTTCGCCGATATCGTGCGCGGTACCGGCAAGCTTAAAGCCGAAGTCGAAACGGCGCTGTGGGAACTGGTCGCGGCCGGCATGGTCACTGCTGACGGCTTCGACAACCTGCGCTCGCTGATCAATCCCAAGCGCCGCTTGGGGCAGGGCTCCGGCAGATCGTCGCGACCACGAAACACGACCGGTCGCTGGTCGTTGCTCTATGGCGCAGAAAATTCCGATCGAACCAAAGTCGCCGAAGCCACCTGCTGGATGCTCTTGCGCCGCTATGGCGTCGTGTTCCGCGAAGTTCTGGCACGCGAGTCGAATCTGCCCAAGTGGCGCGAACTGCTGGTCGCTTTCCGCCGTCTGGAAGATCGCAGCGAAGTGCGCGGCGGGCGATTTGTCAGCGGATTTCTGGGCGAGCAGTTTGCGCTGCCCGAAGCCGTCGAGTCGCTGCGCGCCATGCGCAACCTGCCGGCGAGCGGAGAAACTGTTACCATCTCGGCCGCCGATCCCCTGAACCTCGTCGGCTTCATCGTGCCGGGCGAGCGTGTCGCCGCTATTTCCGGCAAGTTCGTCAGCTTCCGTGATGGCGTTGCCGTCGAAACCGAGGATCGCGCGTCCGTCCTGCGCGAGGCGGTCGCACAATGACGGACGAGTTGGTGGAAGGTGTCGACTACTACATGGAGAACGGCTTTATGGTATTTACCGCCGTTTACTTGCAGAAACGCGGATTCTGCTGTCGTTCCGGCTGTCGACATTGCCCGTATGGCTTTGTTCGTGAGGTTGAAACCAAGAACCAACTCTAAATGCTCACCACGGAGGCACGCAGTTCACGGAGTCTGGAGATCTGGTTCTGACGGTGCAAGCCTCATGTCCGGGCCTGGTGGGCAGGGCTCGGTTTGCCCCGATTAGGTTCTTTGCTCTCCGTGCCTCCGTGGTGAAGCTTCTCTGTCGGTTTCTCATCCCATCGTGTGCACGTGCTCAGGCTTGATCTTGTAGAGAACGCGCTGCTCGCCCGGCTGCGCAAAGGGATATTTGTCTTTTCCCAGATACTTCTTCGCCATCTTGTCGATGTGCTGCGTGGCACCGTCCTGCGTGACCTCCCGCACCTTACCGCGAATCTCGATAAAGCGGTACGGATTGTCGGGATCGATCACGGCCACCGATACCCGCGGATCGCGCTTCATATTCCTGTCTTTCAGCCGGCCCACGGCGGTGTTCACCCAAAGTTCCCCGTTGTCATAGTCGACCCACACCGGGTTAGTCTGCGGGCTGCCGTCCGGCATGAGCGTGCTCAGACTGCCAAAAGCCTTCTTCTCAAACAGGTCCATAAAATTTTCGGGAATCTTAGCGGACATGATGCTCTCCTTGCTGAACTCTGCGAATTTAGGTGAAGAAACAACCGATTGGATTCGGCAAACATTGTATGAGGTGCAACCGCTCACTCCAAATGTGGGGAGGGCTCCAGTTTCCATGGTTACTGCGGACAGCGCACTGAGATCGCCGGACGCAGTCCAGTCGGCGCGGGCGTAGTGCTGCGCTAGCACAGCCATCGTGCTTGCTGATCGGCGCCGGCTGTTCTAACTTGATCAGCAGAAGCTCATTCCGCACGAGGCCCGATCCATGGCGCACATCGAAGTCGAACGCAACCGCGCAGTCTTGCAGATTGCCATCAATCGTCCCGAAAAGAAAAATGCCCTGACGGCAGAGATGTACGATGCCTTGTCGGATGCCGTCGATCATGCCGAGTCCGATCCTGCCATCCGTGTGATCCTACTGCACGGCAGAGGGGACGCTTTCACCGCGGGTAACGACCTGGAAGACTTCATGAAAAAACCGTGGAAGGGACAAGCGGTTCCACCGGCGGTGCGCTTTATTCGCGCCGTTGCCGCGGCCAGGAAGCCGATCATCGCTGCGGTGCATGGTGTGGCGGTGGGAGTGGGCACCACAATCTTGTTGCACTGCGACCTGGTCTACGCATCCGAGGACGCGCGATTCATGATGCCCTTCATCAATCTCGGCATTGTCCCTGAGGCGGCTGCGACGGTCTTACTGCCGCTGCTTGTCGGACGCCAGCGCGCCGCTGAATTATTCTTGCTCTCCCCGCCGCTTAGCGCGCAGCGCGCATATGAGCTCGGGCTGGTGAACGCCGTCGTCGCTCGCGAGGCTCTACTCAGCACCGCCGTCTCTACTGCCCTGGAGCTGTCCGACAAGCCACCAGCCGCAGTCCTGGCCTGCAAAGATCTGATGAAGCGGACGCTCCAGTTGGAAGTCGAGCGCGCCCTGGGCGAAGAGGTCGTGGTCATCTCAGAGCGGCTGGATTCGCCGGAAACCAAAGAAGCGCTGCAGGCGTTCCTGGAGAAGCGCAAGCCCGATTTTTCGCGCGTATCGCCGTAGGGCGTCGCAGACCAGTCGCTGACGTTGCTACGTTTATGCAGGATTCCGCTTGAGGCCTATATTCCCGGCTTGACGCCAAGCACTCGGAAGGATTACCTATTGGGTATAAATCCTGACGGGGTGAACAATTAAAGCGACGTGGCTGAATCTGTCATAGCTCGCGAGATCTTCGATCGTCTGCGACAGGCAACCGCCGGCGACAGCGCAGTTCTTGCCGAACTCTGTCGTGAGTACGTCGGCGAGGCGCGCTCGACGATCGTCAGTCTCCGCAAAGCCCTTACGGAAGGCAATGCAGCCGAGTTTCGCGAGCGGGCTCACTACCTCAAAGGCAGCAGTCTGATGATCGGTGCCCGGCAAGTGGCGCAATACTGCGCAAGCTTGGAACAGATGGGAAAAGATTCTGACATGATCGCTGCTGAGCCGGTTTTGGAGAAAGCCGCGACTGCGCTTAGAGCAGTGGAAGAGGAATTGACCAAGGATCTCGGTCCCGTGGCGCTCCCAGCGGAAGGATCAGCGGCGTAGGTCATTAATAAGAAGACCATCCCTCAATGTGAGGAAATAAGATGGCAGCCAATCCAATTCGAATCTTAATTGCAGATGATCATCCGGTTGTGCGCATTGGCCTGCGCAACATGCTGATGGCCGATCCGCTGATGAAGATTGTGGCCGAGGCGAAGGACGGGGTTGAAGCGCTCCACATGGTGCGCACCCTGCACCCCGATATCCTTCTTCTCGATCTCGCGATGCCTAAGATGCCGGGCATGGAAGCGCTGCGCGAGCTTACCGGCGATAACGGTGGCACGCGTACCATTGTCCTCACCGGACAAGTCGACAAGCGGCAGATCCTGGAAGCGCTGCAACTTGGCGCTCGGGGCGTGGTGCTTAAAGACGCCGTCGTCGCTCATCTGTCCGCCTGCATCCGCGCCGTAATGCAGGGGCAATATTGGCTGGAAGGACGTCCGGTCCAGAACCTGGTGCAAGTGCTGCGCGATCTTGCCGCACAAACCGCTCCGCCGCCGCGCAAGACCTTCGGTCTCACTGCTCGCGAACTGGAGGTCGTCGCGCTCATCACCGAAGGTTCTACGAACAAACACATCGCTGAGACTTTCGGCATCAGCGAAGAGACGGTCAAGCGTCATCTGACCAATATCTTCAACAAAATTGGCGTCGGCAATCGCCTGGAGCTGGCGTTGTTCGCGCTCAATCATCATTTGCTTCCTCCAACGGCGGATGCGTAAACTGAGAAGCTGGGTAGTGTCCTAAACTTGCGTTTAGGACACTACCAGAAGCTGCGCTTTAGTCAAGCCTGAATGTGGTCCAAACGTGCTCATCTTGATTACCCGGTTACTTTCCTGCTTCCGTGTTTAAGTAATCACTTCTTCGGTCGCCGCCTTGGCCGCTAGCCTAGCTTAGGCTTTGTATGGACGAAACCGGAAAATGGCAGCCGATCCTGAACTCGGTTGCCTTGGTGGACGCAGTACTGTGCGCCGACTGCGAGATCATCAGCAATAGCGGCGGCGAGACCTGCGAAGTTTGCGGCAGCCGATCGCTGCTCAGCTTGGGCCGCGTCCTGGGCGGATGCATCGAAGGGGAGCGCGCCGTGCTGGTCGATCCCGACCCAAACCGCATTCGCAACGGTTTTACGGTGCTGGTGAATCCGGATGCCTTCAGCGTCCTGGAGCGGCACCGGCGCCGCAAACGCAACCCGTAGGTACTGACGAATCCCGAATTGAGTCGGCTGATTGCCGCTGACTTTCATCCCCAACCCTCGCATCTTCACATCCATCTACTCGGCTGTCACATCCAATACGGGTCATTCTTAACTGAGGATCTATGGAGCACGACAAACAATTACGTGAGCAACTTTCCAAGGTGATGGATTGGCACGAAGCGCACGCCGACTTCTCTGCCGCGGTTGCCGATTTCCCGGCGGAATTGCGCGGGCGCGTGCCTGAAGGATTGCCTTACTCCGCTTGGCAGTTGCTGGAACACATTCGCCTGGCCCTCTGGGACATCGTGGAGTTCAGCCGCGATGCACGCCATAAATCGCCGGAATGGCCGGAAGGTTACTGGCCGAAAACGGCAGTCCCGCCTAATACCACAGCGTGGGACAAAAGCGTGAAGTCAATTCATCAGCATCTGGAAGAGATGCGTGAACTCATCGGTGATCGGAAGCGTGATCTCTTCGCCCCTATCGCGCATGGCTCCGGGCAGACGTTGTTGCGCCAGGCACTTTTGATTGCCGACCACAACGCCTATCACATCGGCCAACTTGTATTGGTGAGGAAAGCTCTGGGCGCGTGGAAAGCATGAAAGAAGCAACTAGCAATTAGCGACTAGCTATCTCTGACCAGCAGCTATCCATAAGTCGCGGGCGATACTGCCAGGTCGCAGTAATCGTCATTACGTTCATGAGAGCCGGGGAAGAGCATCTTCGTAGTGTCCGCTTTAGCTAATGGCTAACCGCTAATTAGTAGTTTCTGCTTTATATCAACGACAAGGCATCCACATCCACCACCAGATGATTGCGCGGAATCTTTTTTTCATCGGCATGGTCCAGCATGGCGCGAAGGACACTATTCATGCGCTCGCGGCTCGCCGACTTTAGAAGGAAGTGATAGCGGTAGTCAGTTTTGAGCCGGACGATGGCGGCGGCAGCCGGTCCCATCACGCGCACCCCTTCCAGTCGTGTGCCGGCAAACCATTTGCCAAGAATGCCCGACCACGCAAGCGCCTCTTCTAATTTCTGGCTCCGCACCAGAATGTTGCTGACGGCGTTGAACGGCGGGTAATGCATCCAGCTGCGGAAGCGGATCTCCTTCTCGTAGAATCCGTGATAATCGTGCGCCGCGGCGTATTGAATCGCATAGTGATCCGGGAAAAAGGTTTGCAGCACGACCTTCCCCGGCGTGTCGCCCCGTCCGGCGCGACCAGCTACCTGTGTCAACAACTGAAATGTACGCTCAGCGGCGCGGAAGTCTGGAAAGCTGAGCGCGGCATCGGATCCAACGACGCCCACCAGCGTGACATTGGCAACGTCATGTCCCTTGGCGATCATCTGCGTGCCAACCAGGAGATCGATTTCGCCCGCATGCAGCGCAGACAATATGCGCTCGAAGTCGTCGCGGCCGCGCACAGTATCCCGGTCCAGACGAGCGATCCGCGCCCGCGGGAAGAGACCGTGCAGGATGTGCTCCAGCTTCTCCGACCCCGCGCCGAGGTACTGCACATACTCGCTGCCACACTTGGGACACGTCTTGGGGGCGGGCCGCATATGGCCACAGTAGTGGCAAACCAAGCGATGCTCGCGCTTGTGGTAGGTCATCGCGATGGCACAGTTCTTGCACTGCACCGATTCGCCGCACTCGCGGCAGAGCACAAACGCCGAGTAGCCGCGCCGATTGAGCAGCACCATCACCTGTTCGTGCCGAGCCAAGCGCTCGCCGATTTCCTCGACCAGCTTGCTCGACAGCACTTCGTCTTTCTGCGCGCGATGAAATTCCTCGCGCATGTCGCGGACTTCCACCTCCGGCAACGGTCGCTTCTCAATACGCTCGGGCAACTCTAAGAGCCTGTATTTGCCTTGTACCGCATTGTGGTAGGTCTCGAGTGAAGGCGTTGCGGAGCCGAGAACCACAGCCGCATTGCACATCTTGCCGCGCATAACGGCTACATCCCGTGCGTGATATCGCGGCATCTCTTCCTGCTTGTAGGAGTGGTCGTGCTCTTCGTCGACCACGATCAGCGCCAAATCAGGAACCGGCGCGAAGACCGCAGACCTTGTGCCTACCACAATGTGGGAGTCGCAATTACGAATCCGTTTCCACTGCTCGGCACGCTCGTCGTCGCTTAGCGCCGAATGCAAGATGGCTACTTCATCGCCGAAGATCTGGTGCAGATCGGCCGCGACAGCGGGCGTCAATCCGATCTCGGGAACCAGCAGGATTGCCGAGCGACCTTTGGCCAGCACCGCTTGCATGGCCGAAAGGTAAACTGCCGTCTTGCCGGAGCCGGTGACGCCATGCAATAGCATCGGCAGAAACTGGTGCTGGTCGACGGAACCGACGATTGCGTCAAGAGCGGATTTCTGGGCGGGAGTAAACAGAAATTCCAGCTTGCGCGGCTTGAGGCCTGAAACATGGAATTCTGCAGCCTCTTCCGTGAGCTCAATGATGCTTCGCCTCAGCAGCGTTTGTAAGGTCGTTCGCGGAACAGCTAACTCGCGAATAGCTTCGAGCGAGGCACGTTGACCCTCCTGACCGCGCAGGAACTTCACGATCGTTTGCTGGTTCGCATTGAGCTTGCCATCGACCTTCTTAAGTGTTGCGAAAGTTATGGTGCGGCTGGCATCGCGAACATCGCTCAGGTCCTCGCGCGCGAGCCACTTCTTTCGCAGCATGGACTGCAGCACAGATTTGGTCGTTCCGGCCACAGAACGGAGCGTCGCCTCGCGCACGATTTCCCCGTCTGCGAGCCGATTTAACACCGCGTATTCGAGATCCTGGTGCTCCAGCGGTTCTTGCGAGCGCAGTGACGAGCCGCCGGTTGCTGCAGCATGCAGCGCAGCAATTCCCTTGTCGGTGATCCGGTATCCAACCATGCGCCGGAACTCGGCCGAAAGCGGCAGCATGGTGCGAAAAACCTCGCCGATCGGGGCGATGTAGTACTGCGTGATCCACCGTCCCAATTGCATCA
>Ga0335074_10012151_pt1 | contig 12066 bp, 9 predicted proteins | sample Lox_Sample_23_FD_206715 | JGI IMG/M metagenome (GOLD analysis project Ga0335074, IMG submission 206715) | Soil microbial communities from Loxahatchee National Wildlife Refuge, Florida, United States - Lox_Sample_2.3 | ecosystem: Environmental > Terrestrial > Soil > Wetlands | place: USA: Florida...
CGGCGGGTACCGCGGCGTCGTCGCCCGCCAGGCTGGGATCGCGGGCGAGCGCCTCGCCGTAGGCGGCGTGCAGGCCGCCCCGCTCCCCCGGCAGCATGTCCTCATAGACGGCGTCCCTGGTGAGCGCGTGCCGGAACGCGTAGCCCCGGCCGGTGTGGTCGACGACCAGGAGGTGGCTCTCGACCGCCTCGCGGAGCCCGGCGTAGAAGTCCGCGTCGCCGACGCCGGCGATCTGCGCGAGCAGGCCCTCGGGAACGCTCCGGCCTGCCACCGCGGCGGTCCGCAGCAGCCGCTGCGCGCCCGGGCTGAGCGAGTCCACCCGGCTCAGCAGGACGTCCAGCAGCGACGGCGGGAGGTCGGCCGGGTCGCCGCCGCCGCGTACCACCCCGGCGAGTTCCTCCACCAGGTAGGCATTGCCGCCAGACCGGTCGAAGACCAGGTCCACGAGCCCGGCCGCGGGTTCGGCGGCGAAGATCGCGCCGAGCTGCGCGGCGACCTCGGCATGGTCGAACCGGCGCAGTTCAAGCCGCTCCACCGAGCGGAGCCTCTCCCAGCTTGCGACCAGCGGGCGCAGCGGGTGACGCCGGTTGAGTTCGTCCGACCGGTAGGTGACGAGCAGCAGGACGCTGACGCCGCGCAGCGACCTGACGAGGAACGCGACGAGTTCCCTGGTGGACTGGTCGGCCCAGTGCAGGTCCTCGAAGACGAGCAGCAGCGGCCGCCGGGCGCTGAGCCTGCCCAGCAGGCCGAGGACCAGTTCGAGCAGCTGGGCAAGCTGGATCCCGCCTGCGCCTGGCTCGGGTCCCGGCTCCTGGGCCGGCACCGGCTGCGGGTCAAGCTCGGGCAGCAGCCTGCCGAGGCCGCGCCGGGCCGGGCCGAGCAGCCCGGCGAGCTCGTCGATCAGCGGTGCCAGCGGCAGGCCCTCCGCGCCGAGCTCGACGCAGTGCCCGGTCAGGACGGTGAACCCGGCGTCGGCCGCGTGCCCGGAGAGTTCCCCGGTCAGCCGGGACTTGCCGACGCCGGCCTCCCCCGCGATGATCGCGACCCCGGGCTCGCCGCCCCGCACTCGCTTGAGCAGCGCGACGAGCGCCACCACCTCGTCCCGCCGCCCCACGAAGACCGGGCTCTGTATCCCCTCGCTCATGATCCACACGCTGCCATAAATGGCGGCGGTTATGCCTCCGGGGACCGATCGACGGCGAGTTAGCCAGGTAGTCGTGACACCAGGATCAGCAGGCTCTCTCCACGCTGGCGGCCCCGGGCGCAGGCTCAGGATATGACGACGATAACCGATGCCCGGGTGCGGGATTCGGCGACGGCGGCGCGCGGGCGCTGGCTGATGCTGATCGTGCTGCTTGCCGGGCAGTTCATGGCGCTGCTTGACGTGACGATAGTCAACGTCGCGATGCCGACGATCGGGCGGTCGCTGCACGCGTCGGGGGCCGAACTGCAGCTGGTCGTGTCCGGGTACACGGTGAGCTACGCGATGATGCTGATCACGGGCGCGCGGCTGGGAGACATCTACGGGCGGCGGCGGATGTTCACCGCCGGGGTGGCGGTGTTCAGCCTGGCGTCGCTGACCTGCGGGATCGCGCCGGGGATCGGGGTGCTCATCGGCGCGAGGTTCGTCCAGGGCGCCGGGGCGGCGGCGATGATGCCGCAGATCATGAGCGTCATCCAGGTGCGGTTCGACGGCGCGGCACGGGCGCGGGCGCTGAGCGCGTACACGGCGGTGCTGTCCTCGGGGTTCGTCGCGGGCCAGGTGATCGGCGGCGTGCTCGTGACCGCGAACCTGTTCGGGACGGGGTGGCGGCCGGTGTTCCTCGTCAACGTGCCGATCGGCCTCGCGGTGCTTGCCCTGGTGCCCCGGCTGGTGCCCGCCGACGTGGCCGGTCGCGGGCGGCGACTTGACCTGGCCGGGCTGGCGATCGCGGTGCCGGCGGTGTTCCTCGTGGTGCTGCCGCTGATGCTAGGGCACCAGGAGAACTGGCCGGGATGGGTGCTGGCGTGCATCGGGCTCGGCCTGCTGCTCGCGGTGGCGTTCGTGATCGTCGAGCGGCGGATCTCGGACCGGGGCGGGGATCCGCTGCTCAACCTGGAGGTGCTGCGCGCGCCGGGGCTGGTGCCCGGGCTGGCCGCGGTGGCGGTGCTCATGATCACCTATGGCGGCTTCCTGTTCAGCTTCGCGCTGCACCTGCAGGCGGGCCTCGGCGACAGCGCGCTGCGGGCGGGGCTGACGTTCGCGCCGTGCGCGCTGATGTTCGGCTTCTGCGGGTACTTCTGGCGGCGGCTGCCCGGGTCCGTGCATCACCTGCTGGCCCCGGCCGGCTGCGGCGTGGCGGTGTTCGGCTATCTCGCGGTGGCACTCGACCTGCGCTCAGGCGGGCATGGCGGCCTGCTGCTTCAGGTGGCGCTCGTGATCACCTGCGCCGCGCTGGCGCTGGCCTTCAGCCCGCTCGTGACGCACTCGCTGGTGCGGGTGCCGCTGCGGCACGCCGCGGACGCGAGCGGGCTGCTCACCACCACGATCCAGCTCGGGCAGGCGATAGGGGTGGCGACGTTCGGCAGCTTGTTCCTCACGCTGGATGCCGGGCACGGAGCCGCGGCCGCGGTTTCCGGGCACGCGCTGGCGGTGACGCTTGCCTGGCTGGCTGCGGCGACGGCGTTCGGCGCGGTGGCGGGAGTCCCGCTGGCCCGGACGGTGGCGGCGGCGCGGGCCGCCGGCTAGCGCTCGCGGTCGGGGTGATCCCGGCGCTCCCGGCGCTCCGGGTGCTCCCGGCGCTCCGGGTGCTCCGGGTCGCCGGGCGCCTGCCCGCCGAAGTACTTGTCGTCCCGCTCCACCGCCTCGACGTCCGCGGCCGCGGCACGCTCGATGTCGGCGAGCGCCGGGTCGTCGTACCTGTAGCGGATCAGGCTGGGTGGCGCATCCGGGTCCTCGTCGACCGCAGCGGCCCGGCGGGACCGGAACCTGGAAAAGAAGCCCATGGCCAACTCCCCGGGATCAGTGCGGGCGGGTACGGCAGGCCGACGGCTATCGTTCGTCCTCGGCCGTCGCCGCGACCAGCGCCGCGACTGCCTTCATGCTAATAGCCTGCCGGACACGGGAAAGGCGGGCCCTTATGTCGTGCACGGCGTCGTCGGCGCGTGCCCAGGCCAGGCCGCGTGTGGTGGACGCGGGCAGGGCGAGGTCACCCGCCGCGGTGGAATGCACGACGACCAGTGCGCTGACCCAGTGACCGGGCGGCAGGGTGGCACGCCAGTAGCGGACCGCGTCCATCAGCGGGCGCACGGACTGCCCTATGTACGTGCCGTCGCAGTAGATCCGGCCGGTCGCGTGCGCGTCGTAGCGGCCGGGCGGCCAGGCTACCGACTCGACAAGGACGACCTGGCGCCCGGCGATAATCACGTGGGCGATGCGCGGCGTGTCCGCTGCCGTCGGTCGCACGCCCTGGAAGATATGGACGGTGGGCAGCGCGAACAGGTCACGGAGCAGTTCACCGGTCCGCTCCGCCACCTCCTGCGCGCTGCTGCCGATAGGCCTTAATGCACGACGCTCGCTGTCGGTGATCGTGCCAAGGCGCCCATGGCAACGGGCCGACGGCACCACCTGCGCGGTGCTGCCGCGGTCGACGGGCTTCGCCATAGTCATCACCTCCTGTCGTTTCGGCGTCATATGCTCGTCTGCCGGCCAGTTCAGCATGCGGAACTACCGGAGCCCTTCCGCGGTGCTTCCGGGCGCCCGCCGGCATTCCCTATCCGGCGCAAAGCTCGCATACTGAGCTTGATGCACTCTGGGGGGGTGATTGGGATGGCCTATTCGCTCTTGGGCGACCTGGAGATCGGCCAGGACGGCGATGAGATCAAGCTGCCGGTCGGGCCCACCCTGATCGTGCTGGCCGCCCTGCTGATCAACGCGAACCGGCGGATGTCCAAGGCCGACCTGATCCGCGCGGCATGGGGCGGCGAGATCGACGTGGCGCAGCTCCACAAACGGGCGAAGGACGTCCGCGACCTGCTCAAGTCCATCGGCCGCGGCGCCGACATGGTCACTCATCTCGGGTTCGGGTATGAGATACGCGTCGCCGAGGATGAGGTGGACACCCTGCTGTTCCACCGGCTGGTCAGGGATGCCGACGAGGCCGGGGTCGATCACCGCACCGACGATGAGATCGGCTGCCTGCAGCGGGCGCTGAAGCTGTGGCGCGGCCCGCATCCGCTGGCCAACGTGCCCGGTGAAGCCTTCCGGCCCGAGCGGATGGCGCTGGAGCAGCGGCACCGGCGGGCCGCCGTACGGCTGTTCGAGCTGGAGCTTGCGCGCGGCAACCACGAGCACATCCTGGACCAGCTGATCCGGCTGGCCGCCTACTATCCGTCCGACCAGCGGCTGTGCGAGCAGCTGATGCTGGCCGCCTACCGGTCCGGGCATCCGGCCGATGCGAATCAGGCCTACGAGCGCTATCTCGACGCGCTGAAGGAGACCGCCGGAGAGCCGGATACGCTGCTGCGGGCCCTGCACTTCGCGATCGGCAGCGGCGACGAGGAAGCGATCGAGTCGGCGCATTCCGCGATCGAGCGGCGAGCCGGGACGCCTGCCCCCGCCCCGGTGGCCGTGCCGCGACAGCTGCCTGCGGCCCCGGGCCTGGTGGGCCGCGGCGACCTGGAGGCCGAGGTAGCGTGGCTGCTCAGCCGCGAACGCCGTACGGCGGCGCCGGTGGTGGTGGTCTCCGGACCCGGCGGGATCGGCAAGACGGCGCTCGCGCTGCGCGCCGCGCATGCCTGCGCCGACCGCTATCCCGACGGCCAGCTGTTCATGGAGCTGCACGGCGGCGCGGCCGATACCAGCGAGGTGCTCGCGCAGTTCCTGCGCGCGTTCGGCATGCCCCGCGTTCCGGAGGCGAAGGCGGAACGGCTCGCGGCCTACCGGACCATGCTGGCCGAGCGGCGGGTGCTCGTGGTGCTCGATGACGCCGCGGGCGGCTCCCAGGTCGCCGAGCTGGTGCCCGCCAACTCGCGCTGCGCGGTGCTCGTCACGGCCCGGCAGCGGCTGCCCGAGCTGCCCGGCGCCCACCACGTGGCCCCGCTGGAGCCGCTGGGGCGCTCTGACGCCACCGAGCTCTTCCTCCGCGTGGTCCGCGACGGCGGCCTGGGCACGGAAGACGACCTGGACGCGGTCGGGCGGGTCGTCAGCCTGTGCGGCGGCTTGCCGCTAGCCCTGCGTATCGCCGGGGCGCTGCGGGTGCACGACCATCCGAGGCCCGTCGCCGAACTGGCGGACCGCCTCGCCCGGCAGGGGCCCGAAGGGTTCGAGTACGGCGAGTTCAGCGTGGCGCGCACCATCGGGGCCGGCTTCGAGCGCCTGGACGCCGGGGCTCGCCAGCTCTTCCTCGGGCTGGGCCTGCTCGGGCTGACCGGGCTGACCGGGCTGACGGCATTCGGGCGGTGGACCGCCGACGCCTTGCTGGCGGGCACCGGCGCTGACGCCGACGCGGCCCTGTCGCAGCTCACCGCGAGTTTCATGATCGAGCTGGTGCCGACCCAGGTGCGGTACCGTTTCCACGACCTGACCAGGGAGTACGCCCGCCGCCTGGCGGTGGCGGAATACCCCGGTGACAACGGCGCGACCGCCGAGCGCGTCTACCGTGCGCTGCTCACCCTGCTCCGGCGGGCGCACGCGCGCCTGTACGGCGGCGACTTCGAGATCGTGCACGGTGAAGTCCCCGACTGGCCGTTCACCGTGCCCGGCGTGCTCGCCGAGGTAGATGCGTCAGCGCCGGAATGGTTCGAGCGGGAACGTGCCAACATCCGCGCGGCGGTGGAGCACTGCGCCGCGCTCGGCCTCACCGAGACCTGCTGGGACCTGGCTATATCTGCACACGAGTTCTACACCATCGGCGGATACTTCGACGACTGGCAGACAACGCATACCACCGCGCTAGGCGCCTGTCGGGACGCGGGCGACCGGCGTGGCGAGGGCATCGTGCTCGCCTGCCTCAACCAGCCGGCCCTGGTCTCCAGCCGGCGGTCTGACGGCGGGTCTGACCTGGCCGACCTGGAGCGTGCCGTCGAGCTGCTCACCGAGTCCGGGGACCGCCACGGCCAGGCCATCGCGATGCGCACGCTCGCCAATGCGCTGCGGCGGCAGGGCCACCTGACCCGGCCGCTGGCGCTGTTCCACGACGCGCTGTTCCGCTACATCACCAGCGGCGACACCGTCGGGCAGTGGCAGACCCTGCGCTTCATCGGGCAGAACCACCTCGATCGCGGTGACTTCGCCGATGCGCGGCGGGTGCTCGAGGAGTCGGAGAACCTGGCCGTCGAACTCGGCGGCGGGCGGCTGGTCGCGCAGACCCGGTACTGGATCGGGCAGACCTGCGTCGCCGCCGGCGACATCGACGAGGCCCAGGTGGCGTTCGACGGGGTGCTTGATGTCTTCGGCGAGGGCGGCGGCATCGGGCGGGCGTACGCGCTGCACGGGCTGGGCCAGGTGGCCACCCGGCAGAACATGTACGGCCTGGCCGACAGGTACCTCTCCGAGGCGGTCGAGCTTGCCCAGGAGGGAGCCGACGCGGTGCTCGAGGGCCGGACGCGGCTGTCGCTGGCCGCGCTGCGGCAGGCCGAGAAACGGGCGGATGAGCAGATCGCCACGCTGCAGCGGACCGTGTCGGTGTTCGCCGGGTGCGGCGCGGCCTACCTGGAGATCAGGGCGCTGGCCCGGCTGGCGCAGGCGGTGGAGGAGCGGGGGGACGCCACCGGCGCCGACGCGGCGTGGGCCCGGATAGCGGAGCTGTACCGGGTGAACGGGGTGGTGGCAGAGGACCAGCTTGTCAGCCGCGAGGCACGCTAGGGCGCGGCCGTGCCGCTGCGGGTCAGCGGCGGGTTGAGGGCCTGTGCTTGGCCGCGCTGGTACAGCGCGGCGGGGCGGCCCGTTTCAGGTACCCGCTTGCCGCCGGTGGGCTCGACGAACCCCTCGCTGTTCGCGACCTTCCTGCTGAAGTTCCTCGGATCGAGGGTCATGTTCCAGACGACCTCGTACACGTGGCGCAGGTCGCCGATGGTGAACTCGCGCTCGCAGAAGCGGGCGGCCAGTGTCGTGTACTCCAGCTTGGCCCGGGCGCGTTCGACCGCGTCGTCCAGGATCGTGGCGTGGTCGAACGCGAGCGTGTTCCGTACCTCCTGGACGGGGGCCCAGCGGGCGCCGCTGGCATCGGAGCCCGCGGCCGGGATGGGCAGATTCGGGGCGATCGCCAGGTAGGCGACGCTGACCACCCGGCCCCGCGGATCGCGGTTCGGGGCGCCGTAGGTGAACAACTGCTCCAGGTGCAAGTCCGTCTCGTCTAGGTCCAGGCCAGTCTCCTCCGCGAGCTCGCGTCTGGCCGCGTCGGGCAGGTCCTCCCCGTCCAGCACGAATCCGCCGGGCAGCGCGGACTGGCCCCGGTACGGTTCGATGCCGCGCTCGATCACGAGGACCTGGAGCCGGCTCTCGCGGACGGTCAGGATTGCCAGGTCAACGGCCAGTGTGAGGGTGGGGAGCTCGTAGACGATCATGCTCAGAGCATACCGTTAATGTGCACTTGACAAGATCATTAGCGTTTTTCTGACATAATCCTTGATGTCTACTTGACGCAAAGACGGCAGCCGGGTTATCGTCATTTAGACAGCAAGGCGAGAGTGCCGGGGGCGGCCTAGGGCCGGCCCGGTGTGAAATGCCTCAAGGTCACGACATCTAGCTAGGTGTCGAGAACAGTCGCGCGCACATGACACCCGCGTGGAGGTAGGCCAGCCTCCTCTCCACCGTTCGGCCGGACGGTGGAGGACGCGAGTGCCGCGGTCACCAAAAGTTGCTCCGCCTCTCCTCACTTCTTCCAACCCTCGAAGGGAAATGATCATGCGCGCAATCACGCGTCGTATCCTGGCCCCGATCGCACTGGCGGCCGCCGTCTTCACCATCGGCGCTCCGGTCCAGTTCGCCGCGGCGGCGACGGTCCACCCCACTGGCAAGTACATCTCTCAGGACTGCCCGGCCGGCACGAACTGGGACAACATCACGCAGTCCTGCGTCTGAGCCGCGGTAGAAAGTCGGTAGATCTCCAATGCAGGCTGACATCGGACAGCCGCATTTGCCCTTCTGACATTCAAACTGCGGCGGGGGGGCGTCGGCGGGCCTGTCCGTACCACGGGCCCGCCGACAGTCTTGGCCCAGGCACCGGGAGACCGGTGCCTGGGCATAACTTTTGCGCGCGTGTCGCGTCACGGGTAGCTGGACAGGTCTACCGGCTCTACGACGCCCGGGTTGGCAGAGGTAACCGGGCCGCCGACGCCGTTGATGATCGAGGTGTCGCCACCCGAGCCCGCGATCCATACCGCGGTGAGGTTGTGGAACTGGACGCCCTGCGTACGCGGGGCCTGGAAGGCCTCGGCGTCGTACAGCGTGGCGGCGGTATCGATGAAGACCACGTAGCTGCCCATGCCGTAGCCCTGGAATGTCTTGACGCCCGAACTGAGCAGGAAGGCCGGGTAACCGTCCTGGGTTGGTGACGCCATCCATGCCGACTGGCTGGGCGGGTCGTAGGGCAGTTCGTTCTGGAAGAAGATGTCCGTGCCGCCTTGGCCGCTCCAGATCACCTCGTTCTTCTGGTAATGCTCGACGGCCAGCCCATAGGCGGTCACGTCGTCTCCGGTCACTACCACGCCCGTGCTCGCGGTGTTGTCGGTCCAGCCCACGTCGCCGCCGTGGTCGGCGCGCCAGGCCCACACGTCATCGATGATCGAGCCGCTGGCGTTGTCCAGCAGGCTGACCGTCGCGCTGACGGGCGTGTTCTCGGCACCGCCGATCCGGAAGAAGACGTCCTGGATGAGGTCCGGGTCGTCGGCGTTGGCCGCGTTGGCCGGCCCGGGGACGCCGACCGAGAGCAGCACCGGCGACCTGACCGGGCCCGCATCGATGATCAGACCGGACAGTTTCACCCCGTCATCGGGCACGACGGCAATGGCGGCGTTGCCGTGCTGCGGCACGAGGGTGGCGAAGCCCTGGGCCAGGACCACGGTATTGGGGCGGCTGACCACGATGGGCTGGTCGAGGTCGTAGACGCCGGGGGTGAGGATGAGGTTCTGGCCCGCGGCCAGCGCGAAGTCGATGGCCAGGGTCGAGGTGCCCGGGCTGGCCACGAAGAACTTCGACAGCGGGACGGACGTCCCGGCCTCGGTGCCGCTGGCCCAGGATGTGCCGGACGTATCGTGCCGGACGGCCGGGACGAAGACGTGGTAAGCACCGCTTGAGTCGGTATAGAGGAATGGCTCTTCCTCGGTAACCGGGCTGGTGGCCAGGACCGTGTTCTGCTGGCATTGGCCGGTGAAGACCGGCGACGGCGCGCCCTGGACGCCAGAGTAGACCATGTTCCACAGGCCGTTCGGGCAGCCATTCGCCCCGCCTATGGCGGCGTTGCGGACCATGTACTGCTGGTTGCCGTAGAAGTCGAGGTCACCGCTGACCTGGCTGTCGGCAATGAACCCGCCGCTGGCCGAGTTCTCTGACGCGCAGTAATCCTGGAAGACGACGCTGCCGTTGATGATGGCCCGCCTGATCGGGGCGGCCTGGGACACCGACCACATCTCGGCGGAGTTGGCGCAGCCGGCCCCGGAGGAATCCACGACCGGCGGGGCGTAGGCCGGCGGGGAACTCGGCAGGTCCACGTTGAGGGTCAGGTTGGACAGCGACCGCCAGAAATTGTCGTCGGAGTTGCAGTTCGTCGTCCCGGCGGTGCACAGGTTGTTGTACACCTCGATGGCGCCGTTGATGACCGTGTCCTGGGGCATCAAGCCGAGGCCGGCCACCTCGGTGTAGTACCCGACCTGGAACACCAGCGGATCGGCGGCCGAGCCGTAGGTGCCCGGCTGGAACAGGACGGCGTAACGCTGGCCGTCGAACTGGCTGGCGACTGGGACCTGCTGGGTGGAGATGTTGTCGAGGTCGGCCTGGATCGTCGCCTGGCTCATCGTGTCGTTGAAGACGCAGACGTCCGGGCCGAACGCGGCGACGGTCGCCCCCGGGCACATCGTCGAAGCCACGGCCGCAGGCTGGCTTGCGGCGGCGGGCTGGCTGGTGGCCGTCGGCGTCGCCTCGGCCGCGGTGCCCGACACGACGGCGAGCCCGGCGCCGGCGAGGAGCGTCGCCAGCAGGGCGGCCGGGCGCCGCAGGCGTCTGGACCTGGGTCTGGCGGGGGCGAACCTAAACGGGCCTTGTGCAGGCATGATAAGGCTTCCCTTCCTGGATGGCCGGTCAATTCGTCAGCCATTCCCGGGCAATTGCGGTAGCTGCCGGCCGCGGCGCTGATACAATCCAGGACGGTCACGCAGTGCATTTAAGCAGCTCATGGCCTACGCGGAGGACCGGAAGCTCGTTCGTGGTCACTTTTGCATCGAATTCCGGAAACGGCATCGGGTCTTAACGTAGCGGTGGCCTTGTTAACGGGACATGAACATCATTGGCCCGCCATCAAAAATCCGTGAACGGCGTGGGCCAGAAATGGTCCGTATTCGGCGGAAACTGGCCAGGATCATGGAACACGTCCGAAATGCCTCAAGCTAATGTTGAGGCATTTCGGGATAAATTGTGCATGGCGGGAGTTGCCGACTTGGGATCTGCGCCAGAGGCAACGGCAGTACGCGGGTATTAGGTGGCGGAGCCGCCGGTGGCTAGGCGCATTAGGTCGGTGTCTAGGTCGACGGAGAGCTCGGTTCCGCCCGCGCTGCCGAACTCGTGCTGGTAGCTCTGCCAGGACTCGTCCTTGATCTTGCGGGCGAAGCCGCCTTCCATCAGGAGGACGAGCTCGATCGCGGCCCGGTCGATCCGCTTGTTCAGGGCCGGATCGCCCCAGTCATCCGGGGCTGCGAAGAGCGAGGTCGGCGCGGTCATGGTGCGCAGGTAGGCGAACAGCGGACGCATGTGGTCGTCCGCGACCAGTGCGTGCCTGGCGGTTCCTGCCGTCGCGGCGAGCACGACCGGCTTGGCGATCAGCAGGTCGTTGTCGAGGACGCCGAAGAACGAGGTGAACAGGCCGCTTGGGCCGGCCTTGTGGACCGGCGTGGCGGCGATGATGCCGTCGGCCGCGCCGAGGGCAGTGATCGCCTGCCGGAGTTTCGGCGTGATCAGCTGGGACACCAGCGCGGTGGAGACGTCGGTGGCGAGCTCGCGTAGTTCGATGACGGTGACCGTCACCGTGTGCCCGTGCTTGGCCGCCAGGGCCGCCACGCGCTCGGCGGTGCGGTCGGCCAGCAGCCGGGTCGAGGAGGGGTCGCCGGTGCCGGCGCTGACCACCACGAGCCTGAAGGTCTCGGTTTCGCTCATGCGCGAATGTCCTCGTTTTCCTGGTCGGCGTTCTCCGCTCCGGCCGTGGCGGGCACGCGGGCCAGTTTCAGGCAGATCGCCTCCAGCTGGCGGAGCTCGCCGGGATCCAGGTCGGCGGCTACGGCACGGGCCACGCTGCGCGCGTGCCTGCGCCCTACCTGGAGCTGCCGGTCCCTGCCGGTCTCGGTAAGGGACAGCAGGACGCAGCGCCCGTCGGCCACATCGGCGTGCCGCTCGACGAGGCCGCGCTCGGCCAGCCGGTCCACCAGGCGGGACAGGGCCGGCTGGCTGAGCAGGACGTGACGGTTCAGCTCGGTCAGGCGCAACGGCCCGTCGCACTTGGACAGCGTGTACAGCACGTCGTACTCCCGCATCGAGACGTCGTCCCAGATGTCCTCGGCGGCGAACCGCTTCATCAGCGCGGCGTGGGCGGACAGCAGCGCCTCCCAGGCGTCGTTGGCGAGATTCCTGGTTGCGGGCATCACAGGTCCTGATACTCGGCGGCGGCCTGCGGGTCGGTGTCGGTGTAGGGTGACCCGCCGGTGACGTTGTCGCCCCGGTTGGCGTTCGGGACCGGCTGGCGCGGCACCTGGTCGCCGTACTTCGCCCTGACCAGGCTGGCGTGCGTGGGAGCCTCGGGAGTCTCCGGGTCCTGCCGGGCGGCGATTTCCTTCCGCAGCACCGGGACGACCTCCTCGCCGAGCAGGTCGAGCTGGTCGAGC
>Ga0335074_10012154_pt1 | contig 12064 bp, 6 predicted proteins | sample Lox_Sample_23_FD_206715 | JGI IMG/M metagenome (GOLD analysis project Ga0335074, IMG submission 206715) | Soil microbial communities from Loxahatchee National Wildlife Refuge, Florida, United States - Lox_Sample_2.3 | ecosystem: Environmental > Terrestrial > Soil > Wetlands | place: USA: Florida...
CCAGCGAGTAGACCTCGGGATAGACTTCGGCGCCGGTCTGGTCGAGATCGATGGGGCCGCCGCTGGGGACCTCGGTAGCGGGCCGATTGCGCGTGAGGTCGGGGGAGATGCGCGTCCAGGTGAGGCCGTTATCGTCGCTGCGGAAAACGAACTGCGCAGAGGTGAACAGCACTTTCGGATTAGCGGGCGAGAAGAGGATGGGATGCGTCCAGCCGAAGCGCTCCTTCAGCTCGGCGGAGGAAGAGCCGCTTTGGTAGAGCGGCCAGGGGCTGACGCTCTGCATCTGCTCGGTGCGGAGATTCTGCTTCACGAAGATGGTGTAGTAGCCGCTGCCATAGGTGATCTCGGGATTTCCGGGCTGGGGGACGGTGAAGGTGCTTTCGCCGAAGGCCACGGTCTTCCAGTCGCCCAGGGGAATGAGGCCGTCGGCGGCCGCGCTGGGACCTTCGAAGGCGCCTTCATCCTGCTGAGCACCGTAAATGTGGAACGGGAACTGGTCGTCAATGTTGACGTGGTAGAACTGGCCGGTCGGCTGATTGTGCTCGGTGCTCCACGTTTTGCCGCCGTCGGTGGAGACGGTGGCTCCGCCGTCGTTGCCTTCGAGCAGCAGGCTGGTGTTGTCGGGGTTGATCCAGAGCGCGTGGTTGTCGCCGTGGGGGGTACGGAGTTTGGTGAAGGTCTTGCCGCCATCGTGGGAGACCCAGAGTGCATCGACCTGGGGCGCGTAGACTGTGTTGGGGTCTTTGGGATCGGCAAAGACGGCCATGTAATAGAAGGCGCGTTGGCGGAGCCTGGCTTCGTCATTCACCCGCTTCCACGTCTTGCCCGCGTCGTCGGAACGGAAAACGCCGCCATCGTCGGCCTGGAAGATGGCGTAGAGGGTGTCGGGATGGCTGGCGACCAGGGTGACGCCGATGCGGCCCGAAACGCCCTGGGGCAGGCCGGAATTGTGGGTGAGATTGGACCAGTGCTTGCCGCCGTCGGTGGTTTTCCAGAGGCCGCTGCCCGGGCCGCCGCTCGTCAGTCCCCAGGCGGTGCGCTGGGCCTGCCACATCGCAGCGTAGAGCAGATTGGGATGATTCGGGTCCATCACGAGGTCAATCGCCCCTGTTTTGTCGTCGACAAATAGGATCTTCGTCCAGGTCTTGCCGCCGTCGGTGGATTTGAAGACGCCGCGGTTCGGATCGGGCACGAAGACATGGCCCATCGACGAGGCATAGACGACACTGGGGTCGCGCGGGCTGACGACGATTTCGCTGATGGAGTGGGTTTCGCGCAGGCCCACGTACTGCCAGGTCTTGCCGGCATCGGTCGATTTGAAGACACCGTTGCCGGGGATCATGTCGTTGCGAATGTCGTCTTCGCCGGTGCCCGCGTAGAGGATGTTGGGATCGGACGGGGCGACGGCGATGGCGCCGATGCTGGCGCTGGGGCCGGGCAACTGGCCGTCGGAGATGTTCTTCCATTCGAGGCCTTCGTCGGTGCTCTTCCAGATGCCGCCTCCGACGGTTCCGGCATAAAAGAGGTTGGGATCGCCGGCGACGCCGGTGACGGTGATGACGCGGCCGCCGATATACGGGCCGACGGAGCGCCACTCCAGTTTGCTCATCAGATCTTTTGCGGCGAGATTGCCGGAGCTTTGGGCGGCCGCGGGGGCGGCGGCCATGGTGGAAAAGGCGAGAACTCCGGAAAAAGCGACCGGGAAAATCCAACCGGCTTCGACAAATCTCATGAGACGCCTTTCGAATGCATGTTTCTGGGTACAGCCTGGCGAGTCGAATATAGCATTTGTGCGGCGTTGCAATGAGGCTGGAGAGCAGCGGCTTGCTTTTTTGTGGATCGGATCTGTGCCGATGATGGTTGCGAGGTTTTCGCACGAACGAGGTCATGCGCGGAGCCGCAACGTTTAGCCTCGGACTGGAACGGCGTTCGATTGGCGGTCAATCGCCGAGTCGTTGGTTGAGGGCCGGCAGATGCCGGATCAGGTGGAGGTGACGGTGGAGGGGATTGGGGTACTGAAGAATCCGGTGGATGGGCTGGGATAGGAAGCGGTGGGTCGGCGGGCGGCGAGTTAACGGGGCAAAAGCCGGCGGTGAGGACGCCGCAGAAAGACGCCGGTCCACGGGTTCGGGTGCGGGTCGGATTGCTGTGCTGAGGAATCCGGTGGACGGCGCTAGAGTGTAGTATCGGGAACTTTAACAGTCGAATCCGAATAAGCCCATCTTAGATAATGCGAGAATTTGTGGTTAAATGAGGCAAACTATTCACTAATAAAGGTGAATCAGTGCGGAGGCAGGCGTGAAAGTCGCATGGTTGGCTATGCTGTTGTGCACAAGCGTCGTCGGGTGCAGCGGGCAGGTTCAGACGAAGGACTTGGAACCAAAGCCTGAACCAGCGAGCAAGAGCGAACCAACGATCAGGAAGTTGCTCTCGCGCACGGATCTTGTGCTCGTGAAGAATTTCTATACTCCCGTCACCGTTCGCGAGGATAAGGACGCGCGGTTGGCAGAATTGATCCCCGGCCAGGTCGAGATTGGTGCACTCTGGGTTTATCCCTCGGGCAGTCGTTCTCAGGGCGATCGCGGCGGGTCGGTTGAATTAACGGCCGCCGGTTATTTCGCCGATGGGATTTCTCACGGGTTTGATAAAGTTACGGCTTATTTGGACCTCGATGAGCTCAAAGATTTCGACTCAGCGTTGACCTATTTTGAATCTTCCCAACAGGTCTGGAACATTTCAAATGGGGGACCAAAACACGTTGAGTCGGATTTCTTGAGCAAAGACGGCTTCAGCGCCTCGGCGTTCAGGGCCAGTGACGACAAACCGATCATCTACCTAAGCGATGAAAACATAGGAGTAACAATTCCGTTCTCGCGCATCGGTGAACTCCATTCAGCCCTGCGGACAGCTGTTCAAGCCGCGCAGTCAGAGCAATAGTCCGGGGCCTCTATTATGCTTCGGGATGCCATATTCCGCTGCTGGAAGGAGCCCCGAACGAGGGTTTTGTCCAGGACGCGAGCCTGGGTTCCCGTGCGCGAGATCTGAGACGAGAGGCAGGGTGTGGGCATCCAAGGAAGCAGAACCGGGTTCCGTGAAAATTTCGACAGATTTGGGCTGGGCGTTTTCGCCTGAGGGTCGAAATGCCGGATAATCGAGAGACAGGCGGGAGGAAATGATGGCGAAGACATTGTTGGCGCAACTCCGGGCGATGACGACGGTGGTGGCGGACACGGGCGACATCGATGCGATCGAGAAGGTGAAGCCGCAGGATGCGACGACGAATCCGTCGCTGTTGACAGCGGCGGCGCAGATGCCGGCGTACAGCAAGATTGTGGACGATGTGCTGCTGGACGCGAAGAAGCAACTGGGCGAGAACGCCGATGACGCGAAGATCGCCAAGCTGGCGTTCGAGAATCTGGCGGTGGCTTTCGGCAAGAAGATTCTGCAGATCGTGCCAGGGCGGGTGTCGACGGAGGTGGACGCGCGGAAGTCGTATGACACGGAGGGGACGATCGAGCAGGCGCGGTCGATTATCGGGAAGTATGCGAGCGCGGGGGTGTCGAAGGAGCGGGTGCTGATCAAGGTTGCCTCGACGTGGGAGGGGATCAAGGCGGCCGAGAGGCTGGAGAAGGAAGGGATCCACTGCAACCTGACGCTGCTGTTTGGGATTCATCAGGCGATCGCGTGCGCGGAGGCGGGGGTGACGCTGATCTCGCCGTTCGTGGGGCGGATTCTGGACTGGTACAAGAAGGATACGGGGAAGGACTACCAGGGTGCGGACGATCCGGGCGTGCAGTCGGTGACGAAGATCTACAACTACTTCAAGAAGTATGACTACAAGACGGTGGTGATGGGGGCGAGCTTCCGCAACACAGGGGAGATTAAGGAGCTGGCCGGCTGCGATCTGCTGACGATATCGCCGCATTTCATCGAGGAGCTGGACGCGACCGAGGGGACGCTGGAGCGGAAGCTCGATCCGGCGAAGGCGAAGCCGATGACGATTGAAAAGATGACGATCGACAAGGCGACGTTCGACAAGATGCACGCGGCGGACCGGATGGCGCATGACAAGCTGAGCGAGGGCATCGCAGGGTTCACCAAGGCGCTGGTGGAGCTGGAGCAGATGCTGTCGAAGCGGCTGGGCGAGCTGGAGGCGCAGTCGCCGAAGCCGGTGGGGGCGCGGTAGAGGGCGTTCGGCGCTCGGCGTTTCGGCGTTCGGAAGAGGCAGAAGGAACAGGCAGCCTGAAAGGGCTGCCTGTTTTGTTGCTGGCCGGAGATGGGTGTTGGGAGCCTGCTGCGGGAAAAGTCCGCGATCGAAGCGAAACCTTCGTTCAGGGGAGCCCGGCCATTTCTGGCGGGTGCGGGTTTCCCAAAACGGCTTGAGGGCGGTACTTTCGGTCTGGAGCGGGAAGGCAGTTGTATTGACGTTCGGGCCGAAAGAGCCTTCGCTACTTGCTGTGGGGTGAACCTGGCCGAGGGCATGTCGGGGGGGATATTCGGGGACGTCGGGGCGGGGGTGGATTTTCAGGGAGGCCGGGGGGTGGATTTTTTGGAGAATTTTTGGGGGCCGGTGAGGGAAGCGCTGCCCTTTCAGGACAGGGGATTTTCCGCGGACTGGTGGAGGCCGGAACACGCCGATGTGCGCCAGACAGCCGGGCAGGCTTGACCCAGGAGTAATCGTCTTGGCATGATCGGGTGTCCGGGGCAGGAAAGGGTCTATCTGCGCCCGAGGTGGTTCACCGAGCCTTGCACAGGCGCAAATTGGCTGGAGTGGCGTGCGGTATTTTCCTGCTGGCGGGCGGGCCGTTTTCGCTCGCGCAGGATGAGGGGGCGGTACGCTCGGCGGAGGTTGCGAATCTTCCGGACGCGCCGACTCCGGTGGAGCCAGCTGCGGCGGGCGCGGCCGGCGATTCAGGCAGCGTGATTGTGGCGAGGATGCCCGAGGAGCGTGTGCCGGCGGAGGACTGCTCTCTCGATACGACCCACGCGCGACAATGCCGGGTGCACTGGCATCAGCTGATCATCTCGACGACTCTCTTCAATGCGTTTGAGGATGCGGGGAATCTTTATACCGGCTACTGGTATCGCTGGGAGACGACCCATGGGGACTGGTTCGACCGCTGGATCGACTCGGCGGCGGACTGGCGCTGGAATGTGTGGAACGATGCGAATCCGGTGCTGGACGATTATGTCGGGCATCCGATGATGGGCGCGATCACGAACGATGTGTGGATCCAGAACGATCCGAAGAGCGTGAGAGTGGAGCCGTCGAACACGTGGCCGTACTGGCGGCGGCTGTTGCGGGCAGGAGCGTTTTCGGCCGCGTACAGCTTCTGGTGGAAGCTGGGGCCGGCGGGGGAAGCGTCGATTGGGCACAACGGCGACCACTACTACTACGACAACTCGTATAAGAACGGGACCGAGCTGACGAACGAAACCGGGTGGGTGACGCTGGTGACGACGCCGGTGGGCGGCGTTCTGTGGACGATGGGCGAGGACGAGATGGACCGGCATGTGGTGGCGCCTGCCGAAGGCGCAGGGCGCAATCCGTTTGGCATGCTGGGGCTGAGTTTTCTGGAACCGGCGCATGCGACGGCGAATATTCTGCGCTTCCGGCCGCCGTGGTACCGGGACGATCGGGTGGCGAAGGCGAAGTCGTTCTGGAGCGATCCGCAGGGCGAAGAGGAGGTGCGGTTCGAGAAGGCGGAATCCGGAACAAGCTGGGCCGCGAGCAACGAGGAAGGAGCGGAGAGTTCATCGTCGGCGATTCCGGCGGTTGCGCCGGCGGTGGTACGGAGTCCGAGCGCGACGCGCTATGAACCCGTGTGGCCGTATCCGGGAGGGGTGCACGAATTTGGAGCGTGGTGGGGGTTGTCGCTGATCAGCGGGCACATCTGGGGGTATGCGGGGGACATCAAGTACATGCCCATCGATGTGCGGTACACCTATCTGATCAGCCCGCATCGGATCTGGACGCTGCGCTATGCGCCGGAAGTGACGGCGCTGGCTCTGCTGGATCAGCCGGTAGCGGGGGCCAACCCGACCAATGTAGAGAATCTCCGGTCGCGAACCTATGGGAGCGGCGTCAGCCCGGTGGGGTTCGAGTCGGACTTTCTTCCGGCAAAACGAGTGCAGCCGTTCTTCAGCACGAACGGCGGGTTCCTCTATTTTGAGCAAAGAGTGCTGTCGCCTGAGGGATCGCAGTGGATGTATACGATTGACTTCGGTACGGGGATCCACGTTTTCCGGAAGGCGCGGCAGGACTGGACGCTGGGATACCGGTACCAGCATCTGTCGAATGCGAACATCAGCGAGCATAATCCGGGGACGGATGCGAATACGTTTTATATCGCGGTGTCGCGGTTCCGAAGTAAGGGATACCGGTAGCTGGTAGCCGGTAGCCCGTAGCCTGTAGCCTGTAGCCTGTAGCCGGTAGCCGGTAGCCGGTAGCCCGTGGCCGGTAGCTGGTAGCTGGGAGCTGGGCGGGCTGTGGAGCGGGTGTGGAGTTCCTGTGAGTTTTCTAATCGGGGCGCTTCCGTGCGGTGCGAAACGGGGTTAGGGGCATTACCCGTGGGCGATGAGACGCGCGGATAAACCGAAGTTTATCAAGGGGTACTGTCAGTGGGTGGGGATGACTGCCAAAAAGTTCGATAAAACTACCACAATTGTGTGTTGTTTGGCGCAACAAATGCGGTAAAGTGCCGATTCATATAGCACAACAAGCTTCTTCAGCCGGGTGGGAAGCCGGAGAAGCCAAGCCGTTCCCTTTCTCCAAACCGGCGGATGAAGAAGCGCGGAGGAAAGCATGATTTCCGAACGCCATCCATTGCGCCAGTTGTTCCATGAGGTGGTAGCGGGGTGCTATCACCGGCACACCGGGATCGATGACCCGGAACTGACAACGTATGTAGGGGATCTGCTGACGGAGTTTACAGCGGCGGAGAACCTGTATCTGCGCGACCCGGAGGGGAAGCCGCTGAGGGACGTGCGGGCGATGGTGGTGGCGGCGGACCCGGTGTTTGGCGTGGCGGCGTCGTTCGACGAGGAGCGGAAGGTACGGCGGCACATTGGGGACTATGCGCTGTTCGCGACCGGGATGTATCCGGAGACGATGGGGCTGTGGAAGCACAGCGGGGATTCGAGTTTTGTGGAGATGGTGAAGACGGGCAAGGAGAGCTATTACATCGTCTCGCAGTTCGACCTGTTCGAGTATCGGGACGAGGCGCCGCTGTTTGGGCGGCTGTCGCACGACTTTGAACGGTGCATGTACGGACTGAACCACGTGCGCGAGGAACTGGACAAGATGGGGGGCATGGTTCAGTAACCAGCCGGTAGCCGGTAGCCAGTAGCGATCAGAAGGTGGAGGGGGGACTTCGAGCGAAGTCCCCCCGTGTTGTTTTGGCGGGTCGCTTTCGCGAATGACAAGCGGAAATCAGGTCAGGGCGCGGTCGAGGTGGGTGTAACCGCCGTCTACAACGATGCACTGGCCGGTGGTGTGTCCGCTCTGGGTGGGGGAGAGGAGAAAGACGGTCATGGCGGCGATTTCAGAAGCTTCGGTAAAGCGATGGCCGAGGGGGATACGGCGGGCGATCTCGTCAACGGCTTGCTGTGGGTCGGGGCGGGTGGAGATCCAGCGCTGGTAGAGCGGGGTCATGACTTCAGCGGGGAGGACGGCGTTGGCGCGGACGCCGTGGGGAGCGAGCTCGGCGGCCCACTCGCGGGTGAGGGCGAGCTGAGCGCCTTTGGCGGCGGCGTAGGCGGAGGTCCCACCCTGGCCGGTGAGGGCAACCTTGGAGCTGATGTTCACGATGGAGCCGCGCGATGCCTTGAGCATTGGCAGCGCGTAGTGGGCCATGGCGTAGTAGTGGACCAGATTCTGATGGAGGCTTTCGACGAAGCGCTCCGGTGAGCCGGATTCGAGGCCGACGCCGTCATTGGCGCCGGCATTGTTGACGAGGCCGAGAAGCTTGCCGTAGTTTTTGCGGACGTAGTCGACGGCGCGCTGGCACTGGGCGGGGTCAGCGAGATGGGCCTCGACGAAGTCGCATTTGCGGCGGGAGTTGAGCATTTCGGCGAGGAAGTTTTTGACGTTATCGGAGGCGCGGCTGACGACCACGACGGTGGCACCTTCGTCGAGGCAGGCGCGGGAGATGGCCTGGCCGATACCGGCGCCGCCGCCGGTGACGAGGATGACATTGTCGTGGAGGCCGAGGTTCATGGTGGGAAATCGTGGATGGAGGAAAGTCTATCCTGGCCGGGGAAGAGAAGGAGAGTGGAGGGTTCGAGGGGAGGGACGGCGCCAGTGGCCTGCGTTCGAGCGGTGGTGCGGGTCCGTGACGAGTGAACGGAGGCAGGTGACCTGACGATAGCGGCCGATGCTAGAATCTTCGCACCGGAGCGTCATGAGGGCGGTCGATATTCAGGAGAGTTCTGCAGCGGACCTGAATCCGGAGCGGATCCTGGCCCAGCTGGAACTCATGATTCAGGACGAAGTGTTCCGTTCGAGCAAACGGTCTACTGAATTCCTGACATATGTGGTGACCCAGGCGCTCAACGGGTCCGAGCAGATCAAGGAACGGACGATCGGCATTGAGGTCTTCGGGCGATCGCTATCCTACGACACGAACAGCGATCACATTGTGCGAACCGCGGCGACGGAGCTGCGGAAGCGCCTGGCGATCTACTACGGGGGCGAGAAGCACCGGAGCGAACTGCGGATTGGCCTGACGCCGGGATCGTATGTGCCGCACTTCACGGCGCCGCCGGAACCGGGCCAGGCCGGGGTGGATGGCGATGGCCTCGGCGAACATCATCTGCTGCCCGAGGCAGCGCGGCCGGTGGCGGTCGAACTGCCGGTACGTCCGGCGGATTTGCAGGAAGCTCCGAGGGCGCGCCGCGCGTGGGGGCAAGCCGTGCTGGTGCTGGCGGTGCTGTGCGTGGGGCTGGCGGCGGGATGGCTGGGCTACCGTTGGCTGCAGAAACCGGGCGCCGATTTTCTGTTCTGGAAGCCGGTGCTCGATACGCCGGGACCCGTCCTGGTGGCGGTGGGAGATGTGCCGCAGGGGCCACCCACGCTGCCGGGTGGAGCAGGGAATGCGGCTCTGCAGACGCCGGTACCGAGCGCGGACTCCAACCAGACGGTGCCCTTTGCCGATGCGGTGACGATTGCGCGGGTGGTGGGTGCGCTGGAATCGCGCGGGAAAGCGGTCGTGATCCGGCGGGAGAGTTCCAGCTCGTTTTCGGATTTGCGGGAAGGGGCGGTGGTGCTGATCGGGGCTTTCAATAATGAGTGGAGCCTGCGGCTGACGCACCCGCTGCGGTACAGCCTGGCTCTGGATCCGGATCGCAGCCTGATCTATATCAAGGATGCACGGAATCCGGCGGCCAGGAACTGGAGCTGGGGGACGAATCAGCCGCGCACGCCGGTGCAGGGAATCAACAGCCCGAAGCTGGAGGACTATGCACTGATCTCGCGCCTCGACTCGTCGGAGACCGGCCATGTGGTGGTGGTGATCGGGGGGCTGTACACCTACGGAACTGCGACGGCCGGGGAATTTCTGACCGATCCGGGGCTGATGGAGCAGGTCTTCAGGAAGGCGCCGCGGCCCGGGGCGCACGGCATTCTGCAAATCGTGCTGGGGACGACGGTGACCGACGGAACGCCGGGGCCTCCGAGGATCCTGGCCGTATCGACGGAATGACCGGCGGGGCTGGGATCTCAAGTCTCTGAAATTTGCTGAAAAACAGGCACATAGGGATGGCTTCTGACCGTCTGTGACGGTACGTGTCTCGCCAGCTTTGCTTTTCTTTCGATACAAAGCCCGTCGTTGCAACAGAGCCTGCGAAGTCCGGCGCCAATTCCGGCGCGGTGAAGGCAGTGGGCACGATCGACGCAGGCGGCAAGAGCGGGACTACTCAGGAGGCTGTTATGAAGCGATTCCTCAGCTGGACAGGCTGGATTGTGTTCGCGAGTGTGTTGCTGTGGGCGCCGAGCCGGGCCGCGGCGCAGGGGTATGGCAGCATCAACGGCACAGTGACGGACTCGACCGGAGCAGCGGTTGTGGGCGCCACGGTCACGGCGACGCAGGCGACCACCGGGCTGGTGCTGAGGACCACGGCGACCGGGAACGGGACTTACGTGTTTCCCACCCTGGCGCCTTCGGTCTACAACATCTCTGCCGAGGCTGGGGGCTTTGCGCCGTTTCGCGAAACCAATGTGCAGGTGCGCGCCGACGCCGCGGTGACGGTGAACATAGCGCTGCGGCCGGGCACGGCGACGCAAACGGTAACGGTGAACGCGCAGGCCGCCCAGATCGACCTGACGAACGGCACACTCAACGAGGTTATCGGCACGTCGCAGGTGAATAACCTGCCGCTGAACGGGCGCAACGCGGCGCAGCTCACCGAAGAAGTGGGGGGAGTTACTCTGGCGCCGCCGGCGCAGGCCGACCAGGGGAACACGAAAACCTTCCCCACGGTGATCGCGATCTCGGCGAACGGGACGTTTGTGGGGCAAACCAATTACATGCTCGACGGTGGCAACAACGTGGACGAGTACACGAATGTCAACGCGCCATTCCCGATGCCGGATGCGATTCAGGAGTTCAGCATCGAGACCAACAATTACAGCGCCCAGTATGGCCAGAACGCCGGCGGGGTGGTGAACATTATCACCAAGAGTGGGACGAGCCATTATCACGGCGACTTGTTCGAATACGTCCGCAACGCCGACCTGAACGCGGCCAATTACTTCAGCTATGTAGCTGCGACGGGCAAAAAGCTCCCCGACCAGCTGAAGCGCAATCAGTTCGGCGGTACGCTGGGCGGGCCGCTGGAGATCCCGCATGTCTTCCACAGCGATAAATCGTTCTTCTTTTTCGGATATCAGAAGACGATCGATCACGAGGCCGCGACAACTTCCTCGAGCATTCTGCCAACTATTGCCGAGGCGGGCGCGAACTCGTTGGGCGGATCGCCGGGGACGAACAACCTGATGTTTACCAATTGCGTTTCGGATCCACTGATGCCGTCGGCCATCCTGACCCCCACGATCAGCGGTTGTGCCGCGGGCACCTCGAATGTGTGGAGCTCGTCGGCTCTCAGCTCGGTAACGACAAACTTTTTGAAGTATGTTCCGCCGCTGACCACGAGCGGCTCCATCGTGTACCAGGAGCCGGACGATTACGGCTATGCTGAGATCACGGCGCGCGTCGACCAGGAGCTGACGCCGCAGGATAAGTTGACGGTGCGCTACTTCTCGGACGCTTACAGCCTGTTGGGCGTAGAGAATCTCAAGAATATCCTCACCCTGGCGGACGAGGCGCAGAACAACTACTACAACTCTCTGGTCTCCGAGACGCACACGTTTGGCAGTCACATCGTCAACAACTTCATCCTCAGTTATCAGCTGGACAGAGACTCGCGCGGCCCGTCTGCCAGCAGCCTCGACGCAGGGGATCTGGGAGTGAATATCTGGCAGCCGTCCTATAAACAGATCAATCAGATCGAAGTGTCACCGGGCTTCTTCAACCTCAGCGTGAATCCGCAGGCGTTTTTCAGCCGCGCGAACTACACGCTGACCGACGATATTCATTTCGTGCTGGGCAAACATAACATCGACGCAGGATATCACGGCGAGGTGTCGAAGATCGACATCAACAACGACTACGAGCAGCCGGGACAGTTCTTCTTCAACTCCAATGTCACCGGCAACGGCATGGCCAGCTTCATGTTCGGTTACCTTTATAACTTCGTGCAGGCCTCGGGGCAGTTCTTCAATCCCCGCGGCAAGTTCCAGGGTGCGTATGTTCAGGACAGCTGGAAGGCGACACGCAATCTGACCCTGGACTACGGCGTGCGCTACGAGCCGTTCATGCCGTGGCACGAAATCATCGGCCGCATGGGCAGCTTCTTCCCCACGTTGTGGGCGTCGAACACACACTCCGCTATATTTCCCCTCGCACCGGCGGGGATGCAGTTTGCCGGCGATTCGGGATTCAATCCCAACGGTGTGGCTTCCGCCTACGATCACTTCATGCCGCGGGTGGGATTCGCGTGGGATGTG
>Ga0335074_10012155_pt1 | contig 12063 bp, 9 predicted proteins | sample Lox_Sample_23_FD_206715 | JGI IMG/M metagenome (GOLD analysis project Ga0335074, IMG submission 206715) | Soil microbial communities from Loxahatchee National Wildlife Refuge, Florida, United States - Lox_Sample_2.3 | ecosystem: Environmental > Terrestrial > Soil > Wetlands | place: USA: Florida...
TGACCGTCGACACCGCAGCCGGAACGCAGTCCTACGAGCTGGCAGTATCCGCTCCGTCGGCCGAGTTCGCCTGGGCGCAAGCTATATTCCGCCGAGCACTGCCGACCTTCCATCCACTGACCTAAAGTCGCGGTCACGACGCCAGATCGTGGCCGACTCCACCTGCCGATCAAGGCCGGGAAGCTACCCCGCACCGCGAGGCGGAAGCCGGGCCGACTCGGCTGCGAGTTCTTTGATGCGCCGCCAGTTCTGCGTGGCGATCGCGTCCTGGGGTGTGAGCCACGTGCCGCCCACGCATCCGACGTTGCCCAGCTCGCGGTAAAGGGGGGCGGTGGCTGGCGTGATGCCGCCGGTTGGGCAGAACCGTGCGCCGGGAAACGGCGAGGCGATCGCTCTCAGGAACGCCCGCCCGCCGCAGGCTTCGGCGGGGAAGAATTTCATTTCGCGCTGGCCGCGCTCGAGTGAGCGCATGACCTCCGACGCGCTGGCGACCCCGGGCAGGCAGGGGACTCCAGCGTCGTCCATGGCGTCGAGCATCCGGTCGGTGGTTCCTGGTGAGACGAGGAACTGAGCGCCGGCGCCGACCGCCTTGCGTACGAGGCCAGCGGTCGTGACCGTGCCCGCTCCGACGACCGCACCCGGCACGTTATCGGCGATGATCCTGATGACGTCCAGTGCCCTGGGCGTGCGGAGTGTGACCTCGATGACCGGGACACCGCCGGCCAGCAGTGCCTGCGCCAGCGGCTTTGCGCAGGTGGGTTCGTCGAGGACGACGACGGGGATGACGGGTGCCAGGTTCAGGAGATCTGCTGAGGTGAGGCGGGACATCAGTGGGTGCTCTGCGGTGCGTGAGCGATCACGCTGGCGCCATGTTCGGTGGCGCCGACGTTTCGGCGGAACGAGGCGAAGAGTTCGCGTCCGGTGCCAGTCCAGCTCGCCTCGTCCGGTGCCTTGCCGTGGACGCGCCGGGCGCTGAGTTGCTCGTCAGACACTAAGACGTCCAGGAGACCTGACACGGCGTCCACACGGACAACATCGCCGTCCCGGATCTTGGCGATCCGCCCGCCGACTGCCGCTTCGGGGGTGAGGTGGATGGCGGCGGGGACCTTGCCGGAGGCACCAGACATGCGCCCGTCGGTGATGAGGGCTACCCGGTGTCCACGGTCCTGCAACGCGCCGAGCGCCGGGATGAGATTGTGCAGCTCGGGCATGCCGTTGGCCGATGGGCCCTGGTAGCGGATCACCGCGACGACGTCACGATCGAGTTCGCTGCGGCGGAAGGCGGCCAGGAAGTCCTGCTGGTCGTCGAAGACCACAGCTGGGGCACTGATACGCCAATGCTCGCTCGCCACTGCCGACACCTTCATAACTGCCCGCCCGAGGTTCCCCTCCAGGATCGCCAGTCCGCCATCGGGTGCGAAAGGATCTGCGGCCGGGCGCAGCACATCGGTGTCCGCGCTGCGGTCCGGGGCGGGCCGGTAGCCGAGCGTCGCACCGTCGAGTATGGGCTCGAGCCGGTAGGCGTCCAGGCCACGTCCGGCAACCGTCGTCACGTCGGCGTGCAGCAGACCCGCGTCGAGCAGCTCGCTGATCAGGAACGCCGTCCCTCCCGCTGCATGGAAGTGATTCACGTCGGCCGGGCCGTTCGGGTAGATCCTCGCCAGCAGCGGCACCACAGCAGACAGCTCGGCGAAGTCGTCCCAGGTCAGCTGGATGCCCGCAGCGGCCGCCATCGCCGGCAGGTGGAGCGTGTGGTTGGTTGAGCCGCCGGTGGCAAGCAGCGCTACCACGCCGTTAACGACGGCGCGCTCGTCGATGACATGGCCGACCGGCGTGTAGTGATCGGTTAGTGCGGTGAGCATCAGCACCTGGCGGGCCGCCGCGGTGGTCAGCGCCGCCCGCAAGGGCGAGTCAGGGCTGACGAAGCTCGCGCCGGGCAGGTGCAACCCCATGGCCTCCATCAGCATCTGGTTGGAGTTCGCCGTCCCGTAGAACGTGCACGTACCGGCCGAGTGGTAGGAGGCGGTCTCGGCCGCGAGCAGTTCTTCCCGGCTGGCCCGGCCCTCGGCGTACCGTTGCCGGACCTGGCTCTTCTCCTTGTTTGGCAGCCCGGACGCCATCGGGCCGGCGGGCACCAGGATGGCGGGCAGGTGTCCGAACGCTAGCGCCCCGATCACGAGCCCTGGCACGATCTTGTCGCAGACCCCGAGCAGCAGTGCGGCGTCGAACATGTCGTGCGAAAGCGCCACCCCGGTCGCCATCGCGATGAGATCGCGGCTGAACAGGGACAGCTGCATGCCGTCACGGCCCTGGGTGACGCCGTCGCACATGGCGGGCACGCCGCCGGCGAACTGCCCGATCCCGCCAGCGTCCCGCAACGCGGCCTTCAGGGCGGCGGGGTAGCTCTCGAACGGCTGGTGTGCCGAGAGCATGTCGTTGTAGGCGGACACGATCGCCACATTCGGCTTGACGAAGGTGCGCAGTGCCTCTTTGTCGGGGCGGTTCATCGCGGCCAGGCCGTGAGCGAAGTTCGCGCAGGCGAGACGGCCACGGGCCGGGCCCTGTTCGGCTGCCGCAGCGATCCGCGCGAGGTAGGCGGCCCGGCTGCCGGCGCTGCGCGAGGCAATGCCCCGCGTTACCCGTTCAAGCACAGGGTGAAGGCCGGCTGACTGCGAAGCGGTCACCAGGGCACCATCGTCCTCGCGGGCACCGACATGGTGCTCGTTGTCATGACGTCGCCTCGTCGTGCCAGCGGCGGCCGTCGCCCTCGATGAACGCCGTGGCAGCCGGTGGCCCGGCCGTGCCCGCGGGGTACTGGTGCATCGGGACGCCAGCGGTCTGCCAGCCGTGCAGGATGGGCTCGGTCCATGCCCAGGCTGCCTCGACCTCGTCGCGGCGCATGAACAGAGTCGGGTTGCCGCGAACCACGTCCATCAGCAGCCGCTCGTAGGCTTCCGGCGCTCGGCGGCCGAACTGCTCAGCGAAGGTCAGGTCGAGGCTTACCGGACGGAGCCGGATGCCACCGGGACCGGGCTCCTTGGCGAGCATGGACAGCCGTAGCCCGTCGTCGGGTTGGAGCCGGATGACGAGCCGGTTAGGCCTCATCGCATCGTCCAGTCCGGGCCAGATGGAGTGCGGCACGGACTTGAAGGCGACGATGATTTCCGAGCTGTGCCGGTCGAGTCGCTTGCCAGTTCGCAGGTAGAACGGGACGCCGCGCCAGCGCATGTTGTGCACTTCAGCCTTGACAGCGGCGAAGGTCTCGGTGCTGCTGGGCGCGCCGTGGAGTTCGTCCCGGTAGCCGGGCACGGACCGCCCATCGGCCAGGCCAGCGGTGTACTGCGCACGAACCGTGTGCGTACGGACCTGGCTGGCAGTGATCGGCCGCATCGCGCGGAGCACCTTCAGTTTCTCGTCACGCACACGGTCGTCGGCCACGCTCGCCGGCGGTTCCATCGCCACCAGGCACAGCAGCTGCAGCAGGTGGTTCTGGACCATGTCCCGGAGCGCACCGGAGCCGTCGTAGTAGTCGGCCCGCTGGCCGACGCCGATCGACTCACAGGCGCTGATCTGGATGTGATCGACCGTGGCTGCGTTCCACAGCGGCTCGAGCAGCATGTTGGCGAAGCGCAGCACGAGCAGATTCTGCACGGCCTCCTTGCCGAGGTAATGGTCGATCCGGAAGATCTCGGACTCACTGAAGATCGCGCCCACCTCGTCGTTGATCTCGCGTGCCGAGGCCAGCCCGCTGCCGATCGGCTTCTCCAGGACGACCCGTGCCTGCTCGCTGACCAGCTGGTGGGCGGCGAGGCTGCGGCTGACCGGGCCGTACAGCCGCGAGGCGCAGGCCAGATAGAAGACGCGCACCCGCCCGGACGCGGCGCCTAGCAGCTCGGCCAGCGCAGCCCAGTCCCCGCCGCCGTCGGCGTCGGCGCTGATGTAATGCAGCCGCTGCAGGAAACCCGCGACCCGGTCATCGGTGAGCACGGCTGACCGCAGGTGGTTGCGAAGCTCGGCATCCACCTTGCCGCGGTAGCCGGCGGTGCCGAGCCCAGACCGGGACACCGCAATGACCCGGAAGCCATCTGGTAGCTGGCCATCCTGATCTCGCAGGTAGAGGGCAGGCAGTAACTTTCGCATCGCGAGGTCGCCCGTGCCGCCGAAGACGACGAAATCACACGCCGGGACCGTGGCCGCTGCCATGAGCTACCCCCCTGGTCGGGTGCGTCAGCAGCACCACCGTAAAGTCAGTTATGCCTTGAGAGCAACAGGTTTCGGTATTTGGACGCGCAAAAGTCGGCGATCGCGCGTCCTTGTCATGCGGAAGCCTGGGCTGGTTTACTGCAGATGATGGATCTTGGTTTGGTGCCCATAGGCCGGCCGGCGACCGCGTACCCGGCGACGGCGGGCCAGATTCTGCAGCTGATCTTGTCCAACCAAGCGAACAGCCGGTCCGAAATCGGCCACCTCACCGGGCTGTCGCGCACCGCTGTTACCGCACGCATCGGCCAGCTCGTAGCTCAGGGCTTGGTCGTCGAGGAAGCGACGACCGAGTCGACGGGCGGCCGGCCGGCTGGGCGGCTCAGATTCAAGGCGTCCGGCGGAGTGGTGCTGGCGGCCTCGATCGGCCGCAGCCGGGTTCAGCTGGCGATCGCCGACCTTGGCTGTTCGCTGCTCGCCGAGGAGCCGGTTGACGTCGATCCGGCGGGCGGCCCGCACCACTGCCTCCCGACGGTCGTCGGCCGACTGTATGAGATGCTCTCCGAGTGTGGCCGTCTGCCGACGGATGTGCGGGGCGTCGGCGTGAGCGTGCCGGGCAGCGTGGACCTCGAGCAGGGCGCGATGGTGAGTTCGATCGCGCTCCCATCCTGGGACGGTGTCGTGCTGCCGCCGCTGTTCCGCCGCGATCTCAGCATTCCCGTGCTCGTGGACAGGGATGTCAACGTGATGGCCATCGCCGAGCAGCGCGGCCGGATGCGTGACGTACGGGACATGCTCATGGTGAAGGCCTCGACCGGCATCGGTGCCGGCATCGTCAGCGGTGGCGCACTACAGCGCGGTTCCCTCTCCGCCGCCGGCGAACTTGGCCACATCCCGCTCCGCGACGGCACCGGCGTGCTTTGCCGATGCGGCCAGACCGACTGCCTCGAGGCCATCGCCGGCGGCTGGGCAATCGTCAGAGCACTCCAGGAAGCCGGCCGAGATGTGCACCACGTCCGGGACGTCGTCGCCATCGCCCTCCAGGGCGATCCCGAAGCCCTGGGCATGATCCGCGACGCAGGACGGCGCGTCGGCGAAGTCCTCGCCGCTGCCGTCACGCTCCTGAACCCCGAAGTCATCGTCATCGGGGGCGACCTCGCCGCCGCCTACGAGCCGTTCGTAGCCGGGCTTCGCGAGACCGTGTACCAGCGCTCGACCGCGCTGTCGACACGGCAGCTGCGCGTCGTGCACAGCACCTTCGGCGAACGCCAGGGACTCGTAGGCTGCGCCGCGATGATCAACCAGTGGATCACCTCTGAGCGGGCCGTCGACTCAGCCATCGCCGAGCGTGACAGCATTCGATTCAGCAAACTGCGCGCACGGCCCGATACCGCGAACAGCCGCTCGCGAAGCTCGGCATCGGCCTGAACTGCACATTCCGCGAGCCAGGCGGGCGTCCAGGCCGGGTTTGCCGGGTCTCGGCACGGCTGTAGCTGGGCAGAGTTTCGCGGATGCTTGCCGACCCGCCGGGCAGCGGCGGCCCGCGTGCCCCGCTGGCATGGCCGCCGCTGCCGCTAGCTATGACGGCTCAGTACCAGCCGTCGGCTTCCTCGTGCGCCCACGCGCCGCACGGTGATCCGTACAGAGACTTGATATAGGTCAAGCCCCAGCGGATCTGGGTGGCGGCGTCGGTCTGCCAGTCAGGCCCGGCGCTGGCCATCTTCGACCCAGGCAAGGCCTGCGGGATCCCGTACGCCCCCGAACTCGGGTTGGTGGCGTACACGTTCCATCCGCTCTCCTCGTTCCACAGCGAGTCTAGGCACGAGAACTGGCTGGACGACCAGCCATACGAGCCGAGCATGCCCATAGCGATCTGCTGCGCCGAGCCCGACGGTACGGGCGGTGCCGACGTGACCTGGGCTGGCTGCGTTTGCTGCTGCGCCTGCTGCTGAGCCGCTCGGTCTGCTGCTGCCTGAGCGGCGGCCCGGCGCGCGGCCAGCCTGGCCGCTCGTTGCCTCAGTGCCGCCTGCCTGGCAGCGGCCTGTTGTGCGGCGAGCGCTGCGGTCTGCTGCTGCCGGAGGGCGAAGACGGCCCTGGAGGTCAGGACTTGCGAAGCTAGCCTCGTGCTGCCGTCCGGCTGGACCGTACTGCTGATGGTCCCGCTCGTGGCCACCATGCTGGCTGCTGAATGGGATCCCATGGTGGCTGGCCAGAGGGCCACCACACCGGAGGCCGCCGCCGCTGTGAGGACGGTCGAGCCTGTTACCGCGATCGTGAGCTTAGAGAGTTTTCCGTGCAGGGAGTTACGTCGTCGAATGCTGGACAATAGGAACCCTTGGACGGGCGCGCGGCGCGCGCCTGCTGCCACCCAGTTCTCACTGTTAGGCCACCCGTTGACCGGGGGGCGAGCAGCGGCGTACAGGACGTGACGCGGGTTCAGGGCGGCAAGCTGCTCACGGGCAGCCGTCACGCACGCTGGGCGCTTTGGACATAAACACTACGCACGCTGAGTGCTTCGGCCATCAACATTGCCGAAGAATCGGGTCGTCTGGCGCCGGAAGTGGCCTGAAATCCGTATGACGTACATCACGGCCTGGGCAATGCCCAATAGGCATATTAGCATGATTTGTCCGTTACTTCAGATTGACCGGAAGAGGGTTCTGCCCGCGAAGTGAGCAGCATCATGACATTACCAATCTTGCATGATCAATGACACAGTGTAATCACCATGGCCACTCCCGAGGGCATTAGGTATAACGTCGCCATGCAGCTTTCCAGCTATCCAGAGTAGTGAACTGACTACTCACAGCTAATTTGCTTCCTGGTCGGCTGCGGTCCGTTACGCAAAGATGGCCGAGGAAACGGGCTGTGCAGGCGCCCGACTAGTACCAGCCGTCGGCCTCTTCGTGATCCCACGCGCCGCAGGGCGTGCCGTATACGGACTGGATGTACCCGAGACCCCACTTGATCTGCGTGGTCGGGTCCGTCGCCCAGTCGGCACCGGCGCTGGCCATCTTGTCACCCGGCAGGGCCTGCGGGATACCGTAGGCGCCGCTGGCGTTCTCGGCGTCGTAGATCCAGCCGCTCTCACGGTTCCAGAGGTCGTCCAGGCAGGGCCACTGCGAGGTGGAGAAGCCGAACGACGACAGCATGTTGAACCCTATGGACTGAGCCGTGCCTGGGTCGGGCGCCGGGAAGTTGAGCACCGGCGCGCCGCCGCCAGCCTGGTCGGACGCGGCTGACGCGGGGCTCTGAGCCAGCTTCGGGGCGCTGACCATGCTCAGCGTCTTGGACGCGGCATCCACCAGGATCATCTGCTGGCGTTCCTGCTCCAGCAGGGTGGCCGAGTGGCTGGTCGGGATGGCAGCCAGGGCCATGGCAGCTGGATCGGAGCCGGGACCGGAGGTGTGCAGTTCCACCAGGACCCCAGCTGCAACTGCGCCTAGCGCGGTCATCGTCGTGACCAGGAGAAAGCCCAACCGCCTGCGCCCGCGGCGCTTCGCAGAAGCTCGCCTCCGGTGCTGTGACAATGCGGTCCTTCCGTCGGCCAAACGCGCCGGGCGGACCGCCCTGCGCGCGGACCGCTGCGGTACAGGGCAGCGAGTCGCGTGACGGCCGGGGCCAATGTGGCGCCACTTGCCTTGCGATGGCAGAACCACGCATGTGGGCCCAGCACCGTCGCCGCCCTACGTTGCCAGAAGCGAAGGAGTGGACCAAGCGCTTCCGCTGAAAAAGTTGTGTTGGAAACCGAGGAAATTGTGTTTCACAGATCACAGTTTGGCAACGCGTAATGTAACAATTACTCGGCGTAAGATTGCCATGCTGTGATCACCGCTGCCGGCCAACGGCCCGCCGCGACACGCCGGGCACCACCGTGAACACGCCGGGCACTACCGTGGAACTGCGGATGGGGCTAGCTTCCAAGGCAGGCGTCGACAGCCGGGCGGGTGGTGACATTGAGCGGCAGTCCGGGATCAGGGCCAGGCACCAGCGGTACCGGTCCAGTGCCCAGCGGCACGGGTCCGGGGGCCGGCCGCACCGGCCCAGTGCCCACCGGCACGGGCGCAGGGCCCGGCCGCACCGGGCCAGGCACGGTGGCTGGTCGCACGACCCGCGGCTCGACCGGTCGCGGCCTGTGGGACCTGGGCTCCGGCGACGCTGAGACGGTGCTGGCCGAGGCGCGCAAGGCGCTGTTCGTGATGGTCGGCTTCCTCGCCCTTATCTGGATCATCCAGCTCGCGAACTGGGTCGATCACTACCACCTCACGTTCGACTACGGCATCCGGCCCCGGGACGCCGCCAGCCTTCCCGACATCCTGACCGCCCCGTTCTTGCACTTCAACTTTGCTCACATCGAGGGCAACTCGGGCCCGCTGTTCATCTTCGGCTTCCTGGCCGCCTACCGCGGGGTGGCCAAGTTCTTCGGCGTGACCGCGCTTGTCATCCTGACCAGCGGGCTCGGGGCCTGGATCTTCGAGGACCCGGGATCGGTCGGGGCGGGCGCGAGCGGGGTGGTCTTCGGGTACTTCGGCTACATCATGGTCCGCGGATTCTTCGACCGGCACGCGATCGACATGCTGCTCGGAGCGGTCATGGCTCTCTGCTTCGCGTACCAGTTCACCGTGCTGCTCCCCCAGGCCGGGATCGGCTGGCAGGCACACATCGGCGGCCTGGTCGGGGGCATAGCGGCCGGCTGGGTATTCAGGGACCGGCGGGCCGGCTCTGGGCCGGGCAGGCGGGCCGCCCGGGCGAAACCGGCTTCGCCAGCGACCGGCCCTCGATCCGACCTGCACAAGCAACTCGACGACCTCGGCCTCTGAGCGCGCACCTAGGCTGACGCCACCACCCACGCGCGGTTAGCTCGCCGGTCAGGTAAGTGCCGCCCGAACCGGCCATTCCTGTTAGCCAGCCTGACCGGCGCTCCAGGCCGACGCCATCACCCACGCGCGCCCAGGCCGGCGCCAGGGGGCCCAGCTACAGTCGGTCTCATGCCTGGAGCCGCCCGGAAGCCGTCCAGATCCGCGCTCTGGCGGCACCGGGACTTCATGCTGCTGTGGAGCGGCCAGTCCATCAGCGAGCTCGGCTCAGCAGTCACCGTCCTGGTGCTGCCGCTCACCGCGGTCGTGGTGCTCAACGCATCGACGTTCCAGGTCGGCCTGCTGTCGGCAGCGACGACGATCTCGTTCCTGCTGATCGCTTTGCCCGCAGGCGCGGTCGTGGACCGGATGGCCAGGCGCAGGCTCATGATCGGCTGCGACACCGCGCGGATGCTGATCATCGGCTCAGTACCCGTTGCCGCGGCACTCGGCCTGCTCACGCTGGCCCAGCTCTATGTCGTCGCCGTGGCGGCCGGCGTGCTCACGGTCTTCTTCGACGTCGCCTACCAGAGCTATACGCTGACGCTGATCAGCCGGGACCAGCTCATGGACGGCAATGGCAAGCTCGCCGCTACCCAGTCCTTTTCCCAGGTGGCAGGACCAGGGCTGGGCGGCACCCTGTTCGGCCTGCTGCGCGCCGGGGCCATGACGGCGGACGCCGCGTCCTACGCGGTGTCGGCCGCGTCCCTGCTGCTGATCCGGTCCAGGGAGCCCGTGCAGGCACGCCCGCACGGGGCGCCCCGGGCCAGGCTGCGCACGGAGATCTTCGCCGGGCTGGCGTTCGTGCTCCGCCAGCCGGTGCTCCGCAAGATCGCCGCCTGCACGGCCACGTGCAACCTGTTCGGGGCCATGGCGTCGGCACTCGGCATCGTCTTCCTGGTTCGGCTGCTGCACGTCCGGCCCGCTGATGCGGGTTTACTGCTCGCCGCGGGAAGTCTGGGCGGGGTCGCGGCCGGGGTCGCGTCCGGCGGGGTCGCGCGCGCGATCGGGTCGGCCCGCATGATCTGGTTCGCCCCGCTGACCTTCGGTGTCTTCGCTCTGGCGCTTCCGGCCGCCGAGCCCGGCTGGCGGCTCGCGCTGTATCCGGTCGGCCTGGCCGGCTGGTCATTTTCTGGCGTGCTGTACAACATCGCACAGCTCAGCTACCGCCAGATGATCTGCCCGCCGGAACTGCTCGGGCGGATGAACTCCGCGGTGCGCTGGATCGTCTGGGGGACTCTGCCGCTCGGCGGCCTGCTCGGCGGTGCGCTGGGCTCGGAGCTCGGGGTCCGGCCCACGCTCTGGATCGCGGTCACTGGGTGCTACGCCGCCGGGCTGTGGGTGCTGTTCTCGCCGCTGCGCCACATGCGCGACGCGCCAGGGCCAGAAGCGCCAGCCGCCGCGTCACCCGCACCGCGCGGCGCGGCGCGTGAAACGCCCCGGCCGCAAGCCCGCCGGCCACCGGCAACCGACCCCTGAGCGCCGGGCCGAGCAGCCCGGAACCGGCCGCCCTACTCGCCGGCCGACTCCGTCTTATCGGGCGGGTCCGTCTCGCCAGCCGACTCCGGCTTGTCGGGCGCCTCCGTTTGGACGGGCGGGTCGGCGGGTTCGCCGACCGGGGCCGTCATCCCGAGATGCCGCTCGATAGCGTCAAGCCGCTCCGTGATCTTGCTTAGCGCGTTCTGAATCTCGGCCACCCAGCGCCCACCGGTCACGGGGCGCGGCAGCGGGACATCCTCTCCCGCCAGGCTGGCCACCGCGACCGGGCCGATGGCCTCTGGATCGCGGTCGGCTAGCAGCCGGATGACCTGCTGCCGAACCCGGTTCAGGTCGGCGCCCAGCCGGACCAGCACCTGGGCGGCCACGCCCTCGCCCTCGCGGATCAGGCCGAGCAGGATGTGCTCGGTGCCGATGTAGTTGTGGCCGAGCTGATGTGCCTCGCGCAGCGACAGCTCCAGCACCTTCTTGGCCCGGGGGGTGAACGGGATGTGCCCCGTCGGTGCTCGCTTCCCCCGGCCGATGATCTCCTCGACCTGCTGGCGCACCGCCTCCAGGCTGATCTCCAGCGACTCCAGCGCCCTGGCGGCGACGCCATCGCCCTCGCGGGCGAGGCCGAGCAGGATGTGCTCGGTGCCGATGTAGTCGTGGTTGAGCAGCCTGGCCTCTTCCTGAGCCAGGACCACGACCCGCCGGGCCCGGTCGGTAAACCTCTCGAACATCTCGCACCGCCTCAGTTTCAGTTTGCACTATTTTGCGAAGTCCGCAACCTGAAGCGGGCGCACCCGCATGAGCAGGGCCGCAGCCGAAGGCCCGGTCGAGCACCACATTGCCGTCCCGCAGGACGCAGAGCTGTGCCGCGGCGTTCTGCGCCCGGACCAGGTCAAGCGCGCGGTCCAGGCCGCGCGCCGCGACGCCCGCCTGCCGCGGCGGGCATTCCGCCCAGTCGGTCATCTCCGCGCGGCGATTCTCTGCCGGGCCGACTCGTACAGCGCGATCGAGGCGGCCATGGCGGCGTTCAGCGAGCTGGCCGTGCCCAGCATGGGAATCCTGGCCAGGTGGTCGCACGCCTCTCGCCAGGCCGCGCTGAGCCCGGCCGTCTCGTTGCCGACCAGCAGCAGCGTCGGCCGGGTGAAGTCGACCTCGGTGACGTCCAGGTCGCCACGCTCGTCGGTGCCGACCAGGCTGACGCCGGTTCCCCCGGCCCGGAGCGCCGCAGCCCAGTCCAGCACCGCCCGGTGCGACGCGACCCTGACCACCGGCAGGGAGAACAGCGAGCCGGTGCTGGCCCGCACCGACCGGGGGTCGTACGGGTCGGCCGCGTGACCGGTGACGATCACACCCGAGGCGCCGAACGCGTCCGCCGACCGGATCAGCGTGCCCAGGTTCCCCGGGCTGGCCGGCCGGTCGGCGACCACGCCCAGCAGCCCGTCACCCACCGGGATGCGGGCCAGGTCATCGGCGGGCAGTTCGGCCACGGCCAGCAGCTCGGGCGGGCCCTCGTCCTTCT
>Ga0335074_10012157_pt1 | contig 12062 bp, 14 predicted proteins | sample Lox_Sample_23_FD_206715 | JGI IMG/M metagenome (GOLD analysis project Ga0335074, IMG submission 206715) | Soil microbial communities from Loxahatchee National Wildlife Refuge, Florida, United States - Lox_Sample_2.3 | ecosystem: Environmental > Terrestrial > Soil > Wetlands | place: USA...
CGATCGCCCCGCTCACCGGCGGATTCCAGCCGCCGCCAGGCTACTGACCCGGCGAACCATAATGCCCCGCCACGAACCCACGTTGATCGCGAGCGCCAACTACCAGATGACTGCGAGTTCCCCGTGACGACCCTTCAGCCAGGCTGAACTCACGGCGGGCCGGGTGATAACCCGCTGTATCACCCGGTCAATGTCGGTGCCCGCCGCTATCATCTCGGCCATGGCAGGTGACCTAGAACGGCTGCCCGCGCCCGTCTCCGCGGCCGCGTACGGCACAGGCCCGGCGGCGGTGGCGGGCGAGGTGCTGGGCCGGGCGCGGGCGGAGCTGCCGGCGCTCGGCGGGCTGGTGGAGCGGGAGCAGCTCCTGGTGTCAGCGTGGCTGACCGGGCTGCGGTCGGCGCGCACCCGCCGCGCCTACGCCGCCGACGTGGTGGCATGGCTCAGCTGGCTGGCACGGCGGGAGACCGGTGTGCTGGCGGCCGGGCGGGTGCACGTGGACCTGTGGACCGCCATACAGCTCGACGCGGGGTCGGCGGCCTCTAGCGTGCGCCGCCGCCTGTCGGCGCTGTCGTCGTTTTACCGGTACTGTGCGGCCCATGACCTGATCGGCCGGGTGCCCACCGAGGGCGTGGCGCGGCCGATGGTGGATCCGGACTACACGGCCACGGTAGGCCTGGACCGGGACCAGGCCCGGGCCCTGGTCGCCGCTGCCGACACCGGCGCCCAGGCGCTGCGCACCGCGGCGGTGGTGCGGCTGCTGCTGCACAACGCCCTGCGGGTCGATGAGGCCTGCGCCGCCGACGTCGCCGATCTGGGCGAGGATTCCGGTCACCGGGTGCTGCGGGTGGTCCGCAAGGGTGCGCGGAAGGCGAAGATCCCGCTCACCCCGGCCACCGTGGCGGCCCTGGATGCCTACCTGGCCGACCGGGCAGAGCGGGCCGAGGTGGGGGACTGGCGGCAGCTGAGCGGCCCGCTACTGGCCACCGCTACCGGCGGTCGGCTGCGCCAGGGTCACCTGTGGGAGCTGGTGCGCCGCCTGGCCCGCACGGCCGGAGTCGGCGCGTGGGAGCAGCTGTCACCGCACTCGCTGCGCCATTCGGCGATCACCTTCGCCCTGGACGCCGGCGCCTCGCTGCGCGACGTGCAGGATTACGCCGGACACAAGGATCCCCGCACCACCCGCCGCTACGATCACTCCCGTGACAGCCTGGACCGCCACGCCGCGTACACCGTCGCCGCATACCTGGCGTAATCCCGGCCGAGGGTTGGGTTTGGCGCTTAGGGCCGTTACAAAAGTGCGTCACACTTCCCGAAACAAGCCGCTGACCAGCCAAGACGGGTTTGATCCCCCGTTGACCGCGGCCGCAAGGACCACAGCCGCAGCCTGGCGCCGGACGGGCGGTGGCAGCGGCCATAGGGGAGGGGTGTCGCCGTTGCGCTCATGCAGCATCCAGATGGCGGTCACGTCAGGCGGAGCCTGGCCGGCGCGTATGCCGCGGGAGCCAAGGGCTGCCGGGGCGCAGCCAGGAACCTCCGGCTTCAGGCCGGAAGAAAACTGAACCGCAGATTCTAGAAAAATATTGCTAGTTTCAAACTTCCGATGTAGTGTGGGAACAGGCACCGGGGACCAGCCGCCGCCGGCGGCCAGCTCCCCGGGCCGCCAAGGGAACCGACACAGGCCGCCAGCGGCCCCGGTCCCCGCCCGAAGGAAGCACGCCATGACCGAACCAGCCGCACCACCAGGCACGACCGGCACCCTGCCGCCCCCCTCAGCCAACGGCTCCGCCCCGCCCGCGCCGCGAGCGCCGGCCCGCGGGCGGACCCGGACCAAGATCAGCAGCATGCGCACCGGGCTGATCGCGGGCACCGCCGTCCTCATCGTGGTGCTGATCTTCATCATCCAGAACGCGCACGCCGTCAGCATCAGCTTCCTGGGCGCGCACCTGCACCTGTCGCTGTCCGTGGCGCTCCTGCTCGCCGCCATCGCCGGCGCGCTGGTGATGGCCGCCGCGGGAACCGCGCGGATCACCCAGCTGCGGCGGATCATGCGCCGCGACCGGCGCCGGCCCCATCCCGGTAAGTAAGCAGCCGGGGTAACCGCGGGCCCGCGCGGCCCCGGCCACCCCTCAGCACAGCCAGATGACGGCGGCAGGCGCAAGCCGCTCCCGCCGGGATCTGTCACGCACCACCCCGCAGATCGCGCACGTCACTGACCAAGGAGTCATCATGGGTATCCTCGCATGGATCGTTCTCGGCCTCGCATCAGGCCTGCTCGGCAACATGCTCATTCCCGGCAAACGATCACAAGGCCTCATCCTCACCTGCGTGATCGGCGTTGCCGGAGCGCTAGGCGGCGGCTGGGCAGCCACCCGGCTGTTCCACATTCACACCCTGAACGGGTTCTTCCACCTGTCCACCTGGCTCACCGCCATCGCCGGGTCAGCCGTCCTCCTGCTGGCCTACCACCTGGCCACCGGGCGGAGCGGCCGCCGGATGGCACATCGGTGAACACGAAGGCCGTGGACTTCAGACCGGGGGTCATGAGCTGTAACGCCGGACGTGAGACGGTGCCGGCCAGCCCGGCACCGTCCGCACCGCGGCTGCGCCTGGAGGCGCCGCTGTCGCGCGGCACGCTGCTGGACGGCGGCTGGTGGCCGCGATCAGCCGACCCGGCAGCGGAACTGCCCGGGCTGATCGCGGCCATCGAGGACCGCCGCGGCCGGGTCACCCGCCTCATGCTCGGCCCCGCGGGCTGGGACAGCCAGCCGCGGCGGCTAGGCGCCGCGGGCCGGGTAATCAAGGTCGGCTGGTTCCCCGGCCAGCCGACCGGGCTGCTCACCGCGTTCTGCGGCAGCAGCGGCCGCGTCGACCTCCTGGTCGTCCCTCCCGGCACCGCCGAGGCCGACGCCTGGGCGGCGATGGACCGCGCCGCCCAGGCCGCCAACCATATCCACGCCCCGGACATCCCGGCCGCCGTGGCCGGGCATCCGGGCCCGGCGGCGGACACAGAACCCGGGCTGGCGGTGTGGGAGTCCGAGGGCGGCCAGCTCGCCGGCCGCGCGGAGGCGTGGTGACCGCGCAGGGCCGCGCCGTCGGCCAGTCGGGACGAACGGCATAGGGGGCCGGGGCCGGTGGTGCCTGCACCGGGCCTGGCGGCGAATCCGCGCCCGCACCCGGACCTGAAGACAAGCAATATATTTCTAGAAAATAATGGGGGTTTCATGAGCGCGGAGAGCTGGAGCTTCCTGACCAATCACGCCCGGGTCCTGCTCCGCATCGCCCAGGACCCCGGTGCCCGGTTGCGCGACATCGCCGCCAGCCTGGGAATCACCGAGCGCAGCGCGTACAGCATCGTCACCGACCTGGTCGGCGCCGGGTACGTCGTCAAGCACAAAGACGGCCGCCGCAACCGCTACCAGGTCCAGGCGCACCTCCCGCTGCCCGATCCGGTGGGCCGCGAACCCGCCATCGGCGACGTCCTGGCCGTCTTGACCGGCCAGGCCGCGGCCGCGAGCTGACCGCGGGTCGGTCGGCCCCGCCCGGTGAGCACGCCGTAACCCCTGCCGTGGCCGGGAAATGCCGGCACAGGATGCCCCCCGTCAAGCCGGCCCGCGCGCGTGCCTAGCTGGTCACCGCCCTGGGGCCGCGGCCCTGGCCGCCGGCCTGCCCGCTCGGTCCGGGCCACGGCAGGATCTGCCCGCCGGAGCGGGCACCTGCCGTCAGCTCGCGAGAGCAGCTGCCTGACGGACAGCCCGGGAAGGAACAGGGTGCTGTCCGCCGGGACCGGCAGGACCCGGGTATCGAGGAGCCGCAATGGGCCTGGTCAGCCGGGCCGATGCCTACCAGCGGCGGCACCGCTGGGCGGGGCTGCCGCTGGCGGTGCTGTATAAGTTCGCCGACGATCAGGGAACCTACCTCGCCGCGCAGATCACCTACTACGGGTTCGTGGCGCTGTTCCCGCTGCTGCTGCTGGCCACGATCCTGAGATACGCCCTGCACGGCAGCTCGCGTGGTTCATGAGCGCAGACTGCCACACCGGCCCCGGTATGTGTCCGCTACGGGACACGCGAACCGGACAGGCCCTGGCGGCTGCCCGCCGTCACTGACACCTCAGGCGTGGCCACTAGCTGGCCGGGCATTCCTATGCCGGTCTGTAGCCGGCGCGCCACCGCCCATTCACCGGGCCGGCCGGCGAGGATGGGCCGCGACTATCCGCCCTCGATGCTTTGGAGCTGCGTAAGGCCCCAGACATGCCGAAGGCCGGGGCCTAGCCCGGCCATACCCCGACAACCCCACACCGCTCGTTCACGATCCGGACTTGCTTGGCGGCCCGTCCCGGATCCCGAACCGAAGGTCAACATCCGTGGTCACCCTAACGGCCCAGGCCTCCTATAGCTACGGCCAAGGGCAGCGTTGGGGTATTCATCGGATTCGGCACGTAGTGATCTCAAGTGAGGCATACCGGCGGGTAGATGGCTCCAGTTCCTGATCGTGGTGGCGAACAAGGCGGGCGTGACCCGGCTCGGGTTCGCGGTGATGCTGAAGTTCTACGAGATCGAGGGCCGGTTCCCGGCCTATCCGGAGGAGGTCCCGCCTGCGGCGGTCCGGTACCTGGGGTCGCTGGTGAAGGTCGACCCTGCGCTGTTCGCTAAGTACTCCTGGGCGGGGCGGACGATCAAGTACCACCGGGCGCAGATCCGCAAGGTGTACGGGACCCGGCCGCCGACCGGGGATGACGAGGACCGCTGGGCGCAGTGGCTGGCTGATGAGATGTGCCCGACTGAGGCGGACCAGCAGTGGACCGCGACCGCCGTGGAGGGCGGCCACACCTGGACCAACCTGGCCACGGGCGACATCATGAAGATCGGCCCCAACCCGCAGAACCCGGAGGGATCGTGGATCGTCTACGCTGTCCCGCCGCCGGACGGAATCGCGCCGACGCCGAACGAGATCTTCACCACCACCACCACCGGGTAGAAAATCCCTCACGGGCGGGTGTGGCGCCGGCAGGGTAAGCGGCGAACCCGTGCACGGCCGGGTCCCTTGCCAGGCCGCACCGGGACACACGAGTAGCACCCGGGCTACGCCCGATGGCGGGCGCCGCAGCGCCAGGTGCGGCAAGCTGTACTAGGTTCCGCTCATGAGCCCTGAGGTCACCGCGGCGATCATCGCAGCCAGCGTCAGTTTCCTCACCCTGATCGGCACCCGCCAGGTACGTGCCGCCCGTTACGACAAGGACCTCGCGACGGCCCGGATCCGGCTGCTCAGCGCGCAGGCTACCAGCGGGTTCATGCGCCACGTCCTGGCCGGGCCTGCCACCAGCACGTGATTGCAGAGCACGGCGCCGCTATCTCCACCTCGACGAGCCGGATCGGGCGGCATCCCAAGGGCGCTCCCCCTCGGCGCGCCCTTGGCAGTTCCCTCCTGGCTTTCGCAGGCATGCTCAGCACTCACTACTGACCCCCTGGACGCCGCTCACGTAAGCGGCTACTTCTTCCCCGCAATGCTCGCGGACCACCATCACCAGATTGTCGGCCCACGCGTCGGCATCCTCTGCAACCTTCCCCAGGGCGATCTCCAGCGCATCGGTCTCGTGCTCCAGCTCGGGGAACTCCAGCTCCGGCTGCAGTTCCCCGGTCCGTAGCCGCCCGTCAACGTCCAGGGCTTCTTCCAGCTCGTAGCGGGCCATCTGCACCGAGCCCCTATCGTCAGCGGGCCATGGAAAGGAGTCATCGACGCGTGACAGGACGCCCTGGGCCCGGGCGATGAGTAAGCCAGAGGCTTCTCGCACTGCGTCGTCGCGATCCCTGCTTGCGAGCGAGACGTGGCGGTGTCGGTTAGTGACTGTCATATCACTAAAAGTATCGGATCGGTCGTGCCGATGATGTGGTGATCTAGATATCGGCATGAGTCGGTCAGCGGGCAGCGCAGCGGTAATACTAGAACATATGACCGATAAGTGGCCGACAGCTGACCGGATTCTCGTCGCCCGGCTCTCGGGTACGGCGAAGCGGCACGCCCGGTGGCGGGATCTAAGTGGCGAGGAGGAGACCACTGCGGTGGCCGAGCTCCGCGAAGTCGCCCCGGTTGACACTCCGAGCCGGGCGAAGACCCTGGCCGGGTGGTGCGGCAGCGCCGCGTAGACCCGCTGGAACTGCGGGACAGTCGCCACCACAACCGGCCCGGACGGCGGGTGCTTGAGCCTGATCCCCTTGACCGGGTTGTCGCTGCGGTAGCCGTGATCCCAGGCCATCAGCAGCCGGGCTGGTCCCGGCGAGCCGGAGCCGCACATGGCTCTGATGCTGCGCGGCGACCTGGAGTGCGCGCTCTTCGGTGTCGTAGGTCCCGGCGCTCTTGCGCCGGCCGTCCTCGTCGGCATACACGGCCGTGTAACGGACGCCATTCTTCCGGATCCGTTCGATGACGTACGGCACTTCGCCTGCCCTTTGGCCCCGCCGGCGGGGCCGCCCTGGTTAGCAAACTGGTTAGCCGGAGCAGTTGCCGGGGCTCTCCACTGGGCTACACTACTTACCAAGGACCCTGGTTCACCTGGCCTTTTGATCCTCATCATAACAAGGAGTATCGAGGTAATCCGAATTTGTGGTCCTGGATGTCGTGGGTTCGAACCCATCGCTCACCCCATCGTTTATAGCCGGAGAAGGAGCGTCTTCGGTGACCGAGGTCCTCACCGAGCCGGTATCGGGTCCGAACGTGTGGAGAGGCGACGGGCTCGCCGACTCCGGTCGCTGGATCATCCGTTTCACCGAAGAAGACTTCGCCGATTTCGAGCGAGCGCTCGCGCATGTCGCCAGGAAGCACCCCAAGGACGTCACCGAGATCCAGGCAGAAGATTTCCCGCTTCCTCATTTCCGGGAGCGGATCGATGACCTCGTGGACCGGCTGGAACACGGTCTGGGGCTCGTCCTGCTGCGCGGGCTGCCCATCTACGACAGGTTCAGCGTGGACGAGGCCACCATCATCTACTGGGGAATGGGTCGGCACATGGGGAATCTCGTGCCGCAAAACCGCAAGGGCGACCTGATCGGCCAGATCCGAGACCTCGGCAGGCGCGGCCCGCACGACCGGGCGTACGCAACCAACGAAGATCTGGGCTTCCACACGGACTCCACCGACTTCGTTGGCCTGATGTGCCTGCGCCCTGCGCTCTACGGCGGGGAGAGTTTCGTCGCCAGTTCCGGGCTGCTGTACAACTTCGTCGTCGACGAGCAGCCCGGGTACCTGCCCATCCTCAACAAGAACTTCCCGACCGACTGGCGGAGCGAGGAACCGCCCGGATCACCCGGCTGGTACCTGGAGCCGCTGTACAGCTGCGTCGGCGGAGCGCTCTCGGCGACCGTCAGGACCGGCCGGGTGATGTCAGCCATGCGTTTCCCCGAGGTGCCCAGGCTCACCGCCGACGAGGTCTCCTGCTTCCTGTATTTCGACTCCCTGCCGAAGAGACCGGGCGTCGCCCTGGGCATGGAACTCCAGACGGGCGACATGCAGTTCATCAACAACTTCGTGACCGTGCACACCCGCACGGCCTTCGTCGATGACGCCGAGGACCCAGCCCGTCAACGGCACTTGCTGCGACTGTGGATCAGCCGACCCGAAGCAGGCCGACCGCTCTGCCCCGAGTACGCCGCCTGGCGCCGCGGCTACCCGACGTGACCTGGGAGCCGGCCGCTCGATCAGGCCAGGGTCGCGCCGAGGCTGAGGAGCTGCTGCTCGACGAGGTCAAGGGCGCGCATGCTGTGCTCGGCGCGGGCGAAGACGAGCGCGCCTTCGGTCGAGGCGAAGAGCATCCAGGCGAAGTCGGCCGCCTTCGGCCGGTCAACGCCGGCGGCTTCGAGCAGTTCCGTGAGGTCCGCGATCCAGACCTCGAAGACCCTTCTCGCCGCGGCCCGGGCCGTCTCTGACTCGCCGCTGACGGTGACGCCCGCGGTCGCGCAGCCGGCTGCGAACTGGCTCCTGGTTAGCACGTTCCGCCAGAGATTGATGAATCCGGTGACGATGCCCGCGACATCGGAGCCGTGGAGCGCTCGCAGCGGGACTCGGGCGTCGGTCGCCATGTACTCCATGGCGGCGCCCACGATCTCCTCCTTCCCGCCGGGGAAGTGGTGATAGACCGATCCGCGCGGCGCGCCGCTGCGCTCCAGCACGTCGGCGATGGACGTGCCCTGAACCCCGCGCTCGGCAATCAGGTAGAGCGCGCTCAGCACCATCCGCTGTCGTACGTCGCCAGCCAAAGTTCACCTCCCGACCCTGGCAAGGGGCCTTTTCTATGTTAAGTTGCATAGAAATTATGACGATCGTCATAGTCGCTCTCTCGGACGTTACGGAGGCCGCCCCATGCCGATGATCGACGTGTACGCCGCGAACGGGACCTTCCCTGACCCCGCGCAGCTCGCCAAGGACCTCGCCACCGCGGTCATGGAGGTCGAGGGGGTCCCGAACATTCCGATGTTCCGCAAGAACACCGCTGCCTTCGTGCACGAACTGCCCGCGACAGCGCTGGCGAACGTGGACGGCGACAGTACGTACGTCCGCGTGCAGGTCCTGACCAACGCCGGCGCTCTCGACCGTGACAAGCAGCTCGCCGTGGTGGCCAGGCTCACCGGGCTCGTGGCCGGGGCCGCCGGCGACCCGTCCCTGACCGAGCGCACATGGGTGCTGCTGACCGAGGCGCCGGAGGGCGGGTGGGGCCTGTGGGGCCACGCTCACACCAACGCCGAACTCGTCGCCGCCGCGCGTGCCGAGATCGCCAAGCTGCAGGCCTGAGACGCGCTACCAGAGGTCGCCGCCCGTGAGCACGTAGAGGAACGGCACGAGCGGGATCAGGGCAAACACCGCCCACGCCACCTTCGCCAGGGTGCCGATATTACGGCGAGTGGCCAGGTCGATCCAGATGAGGATCACGGCGACGGGATGCAGGAAGCAGACCAGGAGCTCGAGGATCTTCTTCACCATCCTTCGAATCTACCCGCGAGGAGACCCCGGCCGACACGCTCACCGGCCTGCTGTCGCTACGAGCCGGTCCGGGGCCCGAGCCGACCCGGCCGCGAACCGACGACGACCCGCTCAACCGCGAGGAACACCCAATCCGCCTGGCCGAGGTCATGGCTCGATCAGGTCACCGGACGGTCGGCGGGCGGTCGCATGAGTGGTATGGGCGACGCCCAGCTGCAGCAGCATCTGAGGGGCCCCCGGCAGCGACAGGCGATCCCGGATGAGGGCGCGGATGGGGGCGGCCTCGAGCGGCTGGGTGTACAGGCTCGCGAACACCCACCGGCTGGCGGCGTGCAGCAGCAGCCGGTACAGCGCCTGGCCAGCGCGCAGCCAGTCGGCCCGGCTATCACCCGGCGTGAGGAGCACGGCAGTGACGGCGGGGCTCGGGCCGGTTGCGGAGAGCAGCCCCAGGCCACGGCCGAGGTCGAAGTCACGCTGGCGTAGCCGCCCGGGCCGGCGGCCAGACCGCCAGTCCGCCGTCGCGGGGAAGGCGTGCGCCGGCACGCCGTCGCGGTCGGGACTGGTCACCTCCCGGCTCCATCGCCGCACCTCGGCCCGGGCCTGCAGATCAAGGTCCAGCCGACGGCCAGTCGTACCGACGATGTCGGCGAGCCGCTGGTACGCGATCCCCTGGTCAACCAGATCGAGGCTTGCTCCCTCGGCTAGCGCGTCGTGCTGGAGTCCGGCCAAAAGGCCGGCGGGCAGCGGGCCGACGTCGAAGGCGCCGCGGTGCGTATGGCGGTGCGGCACCGCCTTGAGCATCTCGCGTTCCATGACGGTCATCGGCTCCGCCGCACCCAGGCTCACCCGGGCCAGCAACCGCAGCTTGGCCGGGTCAGGGAGCAGCTCCACGACGGGCAGGTAGCCGAGCGAGCGGACCGCGAGCCTCAGCCCGAACAGGGCGGCGCCGCAGCTGATGAGCATCTCCCGGCCGATCGGATCTATCTGTAGCTTGCGGCGCTGATCGCAATACAGCCCGATCGCGGACCGGCCGACCCGGAACCGCCACGGCTGGGTGTTGTGCACCGACGGCGCGCGAGCCGCGGTCGCGATCAGATAGTCGGCGTGATCAGCCAGGATCGGCGTCGCCTCCCGGATCGTCTCCTCGTTCATGCTGGCCACCTGCCCTACGTGAGCGATCAGGATCTCCCTGGCCGAGCGTGAGATCCCAGGGCCTTTGGGCAGGCCGACATGTGACCAACGTCCCTCTTTGACCTGGTGTGTTGACCGGGTTTGACGGCGTGAGGCCCGGGGTACCGGAGCGACGTTGCTCCGCGTACCCCGGGCCTGATCGGTGACCGGCGGGCGGCTGGACGACCGGGGTTTGCGCTACTTCTGCCCGGCGGACTCGGGTTCGGGCTGCCCGGCGGTTCCGGCGGCCTGCTGCTTGTTCCAGTCCCGCCAGATGAGCCGGTGCACCGGGATCCACCTCGGGATGTCGCGCAGGCCGGGGATGAACGGGATGCACAGGAGCAGGATGGTGGCCGCGCCGGTGAGGTAGATGGCGATCAGGTCGGCATTGGCGGAGGTCCGGAAGCCCGGCAGCTGGTACCACAGCTGGTACAGCCACAGCCACGGCTGGCCGGGGTAGCTGCCGGTCTCGTTCATGACGCCCCACTGTTCGCCGGTGAGGTTCATGCTCTGGGCCAGGTTGGAGAAGTACTGGCCGTCCTCGAGGAACAGCAGCGGCTTAGTGAAGTCGGTGCCGTAGAACGGCCGCTGGGCCAGCAGGTCGGTGTCGATTGCGCCGCTACGGGCCAGAGTGAGCTCGGTGCTCAGCATGAACGGGACCGGGCCGTCGTTGGCGGCCGGGACCACGGGGCTGCCGTTGCTGAACGTCACCTTGGTGACGGCATTGGAGTAGTTGGTAGCCCAGGTGTTCTGCTGGCTGGCCGACGCTGCGTTGTACTGGGACAGCGCCGCGGCGAGCGGTGGGTCGGTGGGTGCCGCGGTGCTCAGCGGAGCCAGCACGAAGGTCTGCGCCGTGTTGATCGGCTGCGTGACGCCGAACCAGTCCGCCGGGGCGAAGCCGATCTGCTGCGGGCTGCCGTTGGTGTTGTAGGGCACCCCGTAGCCAGCGGTCTCGCTGGTGCCGTCGAGTTCGCTGGCGGCGGTGCCGAGGAAATCGGCCGGGGCCGCCTTGGCCCAGCTGGCCACGGTGACCGGCGGGACGTCCGGCGAGGACAGCAGGCCGGCCAGGAAGACCACGAGAAGCAGGACGATCGCCGAGGCGATGCTGCCTTCCTTGATGATGTCGTAGCGCTTGGTCGGGCCGCGCCACGGCGCCCGGTCGGCCCGGCGCAGCGCGCTCAGGGCCAGGCGCCCGCGCGGCATCGTGGCGGGCAGCGGGTGGGCCACGCCGCGGACACGGACCAGCAGCACGTGCGCGCCCACGATCGCGATGAGCACGATCGGGATGAGCACCACGTGCCAGAGCAGCATCTGGCCGAAGTTCATCAGGTTGAAGAACGCGCCGACCCCGACCGCGTTGAACGCGTCCTTGCCGCTGGTGGATATCCACTGGGAGTCGAAGTTCTGCTGCGACAGGTACCCGGTGAAGCACTCCACGATCGAGGCCAGGAACGCGACCACTCCCGTGATCCAGGTCAGGGTGCGCCGGCCGCGCCAGGCGGCCATCCAGAACTTGCCCCACAGGTGGATGACCAGCAGCGCCATGAACAGCTCGACGCTCCACAGGTGCAGGCTGTTGAAGAAGTGCCCGACCGGGTTGGTGTGCCACCAGTCGGTCCCGCCCAGCGCGATGGTGAACCCGCTCACGATCGCCACGCCGAGCGCGGCCAGCGCGCCCACGCCGAACACGTAGATCCACGACGAGACGTAGGCCGGCTGGCGGTCGGGCAGCAGCTTGTTCGGCGGCAGCGAACCCATCACGCCGCGGCGCACCCGCGCCGTCCACATCCGCTCATCCCCGGGCGCCGCGGCGTACGGGTCAGCGGACTCATCCGGGCCGGTCACCTCCTGTGCCGGGTCACCCTGGTGGCGACGGCGGCCGGGGAAGGGAAGCAGCAGCGCGGCGCCGAAAATGAGGACCA
>Ga0335074_10012158_pt1 | contig 12061 bp, 4 predicted proteins | sample Lox_Sample_23_FD_206715 | JGI IMG/M metagenome (GOLD analysis project Ga0335074, IMG submission 206715) | Soil microbial communities from Loxahatchee National Wildlife Refuge, Florida, United States - Lox_Sample_2.3 | ecosystem: Environmental > Terrestrial > Soil > Wetlands | place: USA: Florida...
AGCGTCGTCTGCACGCAGCCGATAGGTCTCCTGCATCCACAGCAGCCGGTTGACGATCCCCTGATGCGGCACCTGCACGCCCTTGGGTGCGCCGGTCGAGCCCGACGTGTAGATCACGTACGCAAGGTGCTCGGGTCCCGCCGCGGGCTGCCCGGTGCGGTGTCGCCGGGTGCTGGCCTCGGCTGTGACGTCCAGCACCGTCACGGAGCCGTTGGCGAGCTGGCGGATATCCGATCCGGGGCCGGTGAGCACCACGGGAACCCCGGCATCGGAGATCATGAACGCCAGCCGGTCGCCGGGATATCCGGGATCGAGGGGCAGGTACGCGCCGCCCGCCTTGAGCACCGCCAGCAGCGCGATCATCAGCTCGGCCGACCGCTCTAGGTGAACGCCGACCAGCGTATCCGGCCCGACTCCGAGTTCCCGCAGGCGCTGCGCCAGATAGCCGGCACGCCGGTGCAGCTCGGCGTAGGTCAGCTGCATCCCGCCGCACCGCACGGCGACTCCTTGCGGGCTGCGCAGCGCCTGTTCCTCGAGGAGTGTTGTCAGCGTACGGCCCGGCGGCCGCGGCATCGCGGTCGCGTTCCATTCGTGCAACAGGGCGTGCCGTTCAGCGGAGCCGACCAGGTCGACGGCGGTGACCCGGACGGTGGGATCGGCGGTGACGTCGCGGATCAGCCGGATGAGATGGTCCAATAGACGGCCGGCGGTCTCAGCGTCGAACAATGCGGTGTCATAATCCAGCCATCCGGTTATCGCGCCGTCGATGTCGAGCATCCGCAGGGTCAGATCGAACTGGACGTTCGCCTCGCCGATCCTGACGAGCTCGCAGGAGACTCCCGGTGCCTCGAACGCGCTCATCGGGACGTTCTGCAGCGCGAACAGGACCTGAATCAGCGGGCTGCGGGACAGGTCGCGCTGCGCCAGGTCGGAAACCAGCCTGCCGAACGGCACGGCTTGGTGCGCGAAGGCACCCAGCGCGCTGTTGGTCACTCTGCCGAGCAGCTCCTCGAAGCGGGGATCCCCGCGCAGGTCAAGAGCCACGGGGACGGTGTCGATGAAGCAGCCGATCATGTCCTCGAACTCGGCGCGGTCCCGGCTGGCGACCGGCGTGCCGACCAGCAGCCGCTCCTGGCCGGCCCAGCGCGAGAGCACCGCGCCGAAGGCGGATAGCAAGATCATGAACAGCGTGGTGTGATGCGACCTGGCGAGGCGGCGGAGCTGCTCGGCGGTCTCGGGGTCGATCTCGAGCCGCCGCCGTGCCCCGCGATGGGCCTGGACCGGCGGCCGCGAACGGTCGGTGGGCAGCTCCAGCACGACCGGCCATGCGGCGAGCCGCTCCCGCCACCATGCGGCAGACCGGTCCATCGCCGTGTCGTCCTGCTCGGCGCGCTGCCAGCGGGCTACATCGGCGAAGTTGAGGCCCTCGCCGAGATCGGCCGGGGCGCCGCGCAGGGCCGCACGGTAGCAATGCGAGATGGCGTCCAGCAGGACGCTGAACGACCAGCCATCGAACGCGATGTGGTGCACGGTCAGCACGAGCAGGTGCTCGTCGGGGGCGACCCGCACCAGCAGGACGCGCAGCAGCGGGCCGTCGGAAAGGTCGAACGCCTGCTTGGCCTCGCGCATCGCCTCGGCGTCGGATGCTTCCGGCGCCGCGGTCAGGTCCAAGTGGCGAATCGTTACGGTCGTGTCGACGCGGGGCTGCTGCACCGGTTCGCCGCCGCGCACGAAGATGCGCGACCGCAGGACGGCGTGCCGGCGCACGACGGCATTGACGGCGCTCTGCAGCGCCGCGTCATCCAGCGGGCCACGCAGGCGAAGCACGAGCGGCATGTTGTAAGCGGTGTCGCCGGGGCGCAGCTGATCTTCGAGCCAGATCCGCTGCTGCGTCAGGGAGAGCGGTGCGGATTCGCTCTCTGCCCCGCGCGGAACCGGTCGCTGCGGCGCGGCCTGCCCGCTCTGGCCGACGAGCACGGCCAGCCCGGCGACCGTCGGGTGCTCGAACAGCTCGCGCAGCGTGACGTCGGCTCCGAGTTCCTGGCGGATCCGCACGCGTACCCGGCCGAGCAAGAGCGAGTGACCGCCGAGGGCAAAGAAGTCATCGTGGGCACCGATCCGCTCGCGGCCCAGTACCTCGCCCCAGATCCTGGCCAGTTGCTGCTCCAGCGCGGTCCCAGGCGCGACATGGGGAGCGACCGTGGTCTGCTGGCCGAGCAGCAGCAGCGCCGCGTTGTCGATCTTCCCATTCGAAGTCAGCGGAAAGGCATCGACCACGGTGAAGGCCGCGGGCACCTTGTAGGAGGCCAGGCGGGCGCTCAGGGCGGCGCGCAGCCCGGCCAGGTCCGGCCGCGAGCCTGCGCCGACCGCCAGGCAGGCTACGAGGCGGTGCCCGCAGCGCTCCTGCGGCGAGGCGAGTACGGCGGACTGCCGGACACCGGGCCACCCGGCGAGCACCGCCTCGACCTCGGCTGGCTCGACGCGGTACCCGCGCACCTTGACCTGGCGATCGGCCCGGCCAGCGAAGTCCACGAGTCCGTCGGGGCGCAGACGGCCCAGGTCTCCGGTGCGATACTCGCCCGCCCGGCGCCCGGATGGCGAATCCGCATATCGCGCCAAGTGCCTGGTGCGCACCACGATCTCCCCGAGCTCCCCGATGGCCGCGGGCTTGTCCCCGGCGAGCACGAGCAGCTGGACCTCGTCGATTCCGGGTCCGAGCGGAACGCGGTCGGTGTCGGCAGGCATCCGCTGTCCGGCCCGGCGGGCAACGTGTACCGAGACTGCCTGTGGGGTCTCCGTAGCACCGTAGAGGTTCAGCAGGTCCGCGCTGGGCGCCAGCTCAGCCCATTCGCCCAGCGTCCGGCGGGTGAGGACGTCTCCGCCGAAGCCGACCAGTCTCAGTGCGGGCCAACCGGGTGTTGGGGCGGACGACAGCGCGTCGGCCAGGGCGGGGGTGAGATGCGTGACAGTGATTTTCTGCTCACGCAGCCCGTCGGCTAGTGCTGCGGAATCGCGCACGTCGGCGTCGGGGAAGACGGCGGTGGCTCCGGCCCAGAGCGGGGCCAGGACATCGCGGAGGAACGGGTCGTGCCCGATCCCGGAGAGCACCGAGAACCGGTCGGCCGGCGTGACGCTGAACGCCCGGGCGTACCAGCTCAGGAAGTGGGTGAGCGGGCCGTGCGTTCCGACGATCTGCCGGGGCTTGCCGGTGGTGCCGGAGGTGAAGGCGACGTACGCGTCGTCGTCAGGCGATGGCGGGCAGAACGCCGGGAGCGCCGGGGGAGCGCCTGCCGGGCCATTCTCGCCCGTGTCGAGGGCCTGAGGGGTCAGCGGCTCGGCCGGGTGCCCGGGAGCCGCATCGATCCAGGCTGTCGGCTTCAGCAGTGTCGCGCGGGCGCGCAGCTCATCGGCCGGGTAATCGGCGTCCAGCAGGGCGAAGACCGCGTTGATCCGCATGGCGGCGAGCACCGCGACCACCACGGCCGGATCCCGGGCGGCGCGCACAGCGAGCACATCACCTCGGCCGATCCCTCGCGCCGCCAGCCGTTCGGCCAGCACCTCGACCCTTCCGGCCAGATCCTGGTAGCTCCACGTGCCGGCGGGACCGACCAGTGCGGGATGCCCGGGACGCCGCCGAGCATGCCCGGCCAGTCGCTCCAGCAGCGATTCCCGCTGCAACGGCGCCGAGGCAAGGGCGGGCAGCTCCGGGCGGGCCGATCGGGTGAGCTGGGCAGCCTGGCTGGTCGCCAGGCAAAAGGCGCGGACTCGCTGGCCGGGCTCGGCGGCCGCCTGGTCAAGGGCCAACGCGAGCTGGCCGAGCAGATCGGCGACCCGCTCGCCCCGATAGAGCGCGGCGTCGTACACGGCATCCAGCGCGAGCTGATCACCGTGGTCGGCGACGTAGAGGCTCAGGTCGAACTTCGCGTCGATCTCCGGGAAGGCCTGCAGCTCGGTCGCGCAGTCCGCCAGGTCAAGTTCCCGGGAGGGCGGCACCACGTTGAAGAACACCTGGACGAGCGCCGCGCGGTTCGGTTCCCGCGCTGCGCTGCGCCCGCCGACCAGGCGGTGGAAGGGCACGTCCTGGTGCGCGAGCGCGTCCAGCACGCTGCGCCGCACCCGGCCGAGGAACTCGCCGAAGGGGGGGTTGCCCCCGACGTCAAGGCAGAGCGGGAGGGTATTGAGGAAGCAGCCAATTACCCCGCGGTCCGCGGCCCGCCGGGTGGACACCGGTGAGCCGACCAGTAGCCGCTCTTGGCCGGTCTGCCGGGCGATCACGACTCCGAGCGCCGACAGCAGGGTCATGAACAGCGTGGCCTCGTGCCTCCGTGCGAGCGCGCGGACGGCATCACTGCGGGTCGGGTCGAGCAGCAGGCCGCACCGAGCGCTGCGGCGAGCTGCACCGGCGGTGCGCCGGTGGTCTGCCGGCAGGTCGAGGGCTGTCGGCGCGTCACCCAGGTAGCCACGCCACCAGCCGACGAGCTGGTCGGCGGCCCGCGCGTCCAGCCGATCGCGCTCGGCGCGTACGGCGTCCGGGAATTGACGAGACAGCGGCGGCAGGTCGGGCTTGACGCCGACTCTGGAGGCGGCGTAGGCCGCGCCCAACTCCTGGTGCAGGATGCTCAGGGACCAGCCGTCGCAAATCAGGTGATGCAGCGTCAGCACCAAAAGCTGCTCCGCCCTGCCGGTCCGGATCACGAGGACCCGCAGCAGCGGACCGCGGGCCAGGTCGAACGGGCGCTTGGCCTCGCTCACCGCCGCCTCCCGCGCGGCGCCGGGGTCGGTCGCGGTCATAGCGATCTCGACCCGGACCGCACCGGGAGGCAGCACTCGCTGCGTGGGCGTGCCTGTTTCGTCAGCGAGGTCTGTGAAGACCGTGCGCAGCGCCGCGTGCCGGGACACCAGGGTGTCGACAGCCTCTTGGAGAGCCGCTGTGTCCAGCCAGCCGCTGACGCGGAAGATCTCAGACATGTGATAGGCCGTGCTGCCCCGGCGAATCTGCTCCTCGAACCGAATCCGCTCCTGGGTGCTGGAGAGCGGTAACGAGCCGGTCACTTGTGCACCATCCTTCTCGCGGGCGCTGCTCCTCGCGGGCCACGTCATGCCGGGCCCTTGCCGAGCAGCGCCGAAAACTCTGTGTCGAGGAGGTCGTGGAGAAACGCGAGCGCGTCCGGCGCGAACAGGCCCTGCGGAGCCTGCAGGTGCCCGTCTAGGTCGTCACCGTTGGCCCACAGCTCGCAGACAAGTTCCGCCTGCGGGCCGAGCGGTGGGGCTGGCCGGGGGGACAATTCTGCGTCCCCCAGCCGTACCGGCGGGCTGACCTGCTGAAGCAGCATCATGTTCTGGTAAAGAGGCGACCGGCCGTCCGGCGGCCGGGGCGCCAGTGTGGCGATCTGGTCGGTGGGCAGCGCGGCGTGGGCGAGGGCGGCGAGCAGGCTCTCCCTGATCGAGGCGACCAGTTCAGAGCCTGAGGCGTCGAGCGTGCCGCGCGGTCGGAGCGGCAGACCGTTGGCGAGGAAGCCGATGGTGTGCTCGTGCGTGGCTTGACGGTCCTGAACCATGATGCCGATGGCGAAGTCCAATTTGCCGGTCCAGCGGGCAAGTGCCCGCCACCAAGCCGCCAGGATGATCGCCAGCGCCGGGCATCGCTGGCCGGCGGCCGCGGCGCGCAGCCGGGCCCATGTCCCCGTCGGCAGCGTCACGGGATAGGCGCTCATCGGAGCCGCCCACAGCTCGCTCTGGGACGCCCAGTTCGCCCCGGGCAGGGCCAGCGGCTCCAGGCCAGCTAGCTCGCTGCGCCAAAACTCGGCAAGGCGATCCGCATCGGGCGGCGGCCCGGTCGGCGCGGCAGGAGCCGGCTCTGGGACGCCGTCGGCCCAGGCCACGGCTAGGTCGCCGAGCAGGACGCGCTCGGAGTGTGCGTCGAAAACGATGTGGTGGAAGGCGGTGACCAGGGTGTGCCGGTCCGGACCCGCCGACAGCAGACCCCCGGCCACCAGCGGGCCCCGATCCAAATCGTGTACCGCGGCGGCCAGTTGCGCGGTGAGGGCGTGGAGCTCGGCCGGTGAGTCGTGCCGCGCGGCGCGCCGGCAGATCACCGGCGGCAGGGCGGGGACCGGCATCACCTGGCGGTGCGGGCGGCCTCGTACGGCCGGAAAGACGGTCCGCAGGCCGGGGTGCGCGGCCGCGACGGCCGCCAGCGCCCGGTCCAGTCGCGCGGGGTCGAGTGGCCCACGCACGTCGACCCGGCTGATAGCCACGTGTCCCGGGGCGCCGGGGGCGAGGCGCTCCGCGATCCAGAACCGGCGTTCGCCCGGGGACAGTGCTGCCGCGTCCGCGGACGGCGCGGGATCCGCCGGAGCTGGCCGCTCGGCGGCGAGCCGGACCAGCCCAGCGACAGTGCCCTGGCGGTAGACGTCCGCGGCCGAGAGCCTGGCGGACAGAAGCCGGGCAAACCGGGCCGCGATGCGCAGGATCTGCAGCGAGTCAGCGCCGTGGGCCACCAGGTCGTCATTCTCAGTAAGTCCCGGCTGTCCGAGGATCGTCTGCGCCTCGCCCAGAGCCGGCGAGCCTTCCCGTGCGGTCTGGCCTGGCTGCTTCGCTGTCGCCGCGGCCGCCATCCGTCCGAGGGCGTGGAGGTCAGCCTTGCCGTTCGGGCCGAGCGGGACGGCGCTCAGATGCAGGAAGCGGTCGGGGCGCAGGTAGGCCGCGAGCAACGCCCCGGTCCGGTCCCTCAGGTAACGCTCCGGAAGCGGCCGACCGGACTCGGTGGTGTAAGCGCAGACGGTACCGGAGACTGCGCCGTCAGGCCCGGCAACCGGCAGCAGGAAGGCGTCAGCAACCTCGTCGGCAGCGCGGACGGTGCGCTCGACTTCTTCCGGCTCGATGCGGTGGCCGCGTAGCTTGAACTGACGATCGGCCCGGCCAACGAATTCCAGGACGCCGGAGGCCATCATCCGCAGCAGGTCTCCAGTCCGGTAGACGCGAACCACGCCGACGCCGGGAAGGTCGGCAGTGCCGAAGCAGCGCGCCGTCTCCTCGGGCCGGTTGAGGTAGCCGAGAGCCAAGCCGTCTCCGGCCACCCACAGCTCGCCCACCTGGCCGACGCCCACGGGTTTGCCGTCGGCGTCCATGATGGCGAGCCGCGTGTTCCGGACTGACGTGCCCACCGGTATCCCGCCTGGTGCGGCGCGATCGACATCGGCCTGGGTCACGTCGTGGGTGGCGACGAAGACCGTTGACTCGGCCGGACCGTATCCGTTCGACAGCCGCGCTCCGGGGTACGCTGCCAGGAACCTGGCCAGGTGCCGGGGGGAGACCCGTTCGCCACCGGTCATTAGGTGGCGGATCCCTGCGAACGCGTCGAGGCCCTCGTCGATGAGCAGGCTGGCCAGGGAGCTGGTGAGCCAGAGCGTGTTGACGCCTTCCTCGCGCACCAGCCTGCGGAGCTCGGCTGGAGTTAGCAGGCCCGACTCCGCCTCCACGACGCATCCGCCGTTGCATAGCGGCCCGAAGACCTCGAGCGCACCGCCATCCCAGTGCGGCGCGGCCAGCATCGGCATCACGGTGTCCGGACCGAAATCGGCATACCCGCAGTCGACGAACGTGCGGACCAGCGCCCGGTGCGGGATCACTATGCCCTTGGGTCCGCCCATCGAACCGGACGTGAAGAAGACGCACGCGGGGGCGTCGGCGGTGACGGCGGCCGGCGGCTGGGCCACGGCACACCGACCGGAAGGGAGCGAGAGCACGTCTAAGCCGGCGACAATTCCATGACCGGCGAGGTCTAAGGCCACCCGGGCGTTCAGGTCCGCAAAGGTTCCTTGCAGTCGGGCCTTGGGCCAGCGCGGATCGGCGGCCGCGTACGCGGCCCCGGCCAACAGCACGCCGATGGAGGCCACCACGAAAGGCTCGCCCGGTTGCGTCGTGAGGATGGGCACGTAGCTGCCGGGACCGATGCCGCGCTGTCGGAGCATGTCGTGCACAGCCTGCGCCTTCGCGACCAGCTCCTGGTAGGTCGTGCTGCCGCCCCGTGCGCGGATCGCAGTAGCCTGCGGCGACTGCGCCGCCCGTTCCAGCACAACACCGTGGCAGGAACTGTCGTGCGGGATGGGAGCGCACGGTCCCGAGCACAACGAGGTGCGCAGCAGCATGTCTCAGTGCCCTGGCTTCTGGGCCGCCCGGCTTATCGCCGCGCTCACGGACCGGGCGAGGCTCTCAGGCGTGGACTCGAGCACCTCGACAAAGTCCAGCTCGACTCCCCGCTCTTCTTCAATGCGGCCCATCAACACGACAGCAAGGAAGGAGTCGCCGCCATAGCCGATGAACGACCCGTCTGCCGGGACCGGGTTGCCGAGCACCTCGGCCATCAATTCCTGCAGCTCAGGCACTTCGACGCCAGCCGTCGGCTGACCGGGGTCGACTCGGCGAAAGGCTTCGCCGCCCATGAAAACATTATATAGCCGGTATATCGTATGTGTTCCCTCCATCTCGGATTGCTCACGTGTGCTCCTTGCGTAGCTGTTCCAAGTACTCGAGCCCGGCGAGCACCTGGCCTTCGGGCACGCCGAAGTCAATCAGGCAGGCCAGCTCGTCCACTCCTGCCGCGCGAGCTCGGCGGACCACCGTGCCAGCCTGGTCGACGGTGCCGAACAGGCCGCTGGACGCGTAGTAGGTCTCGAATGACCTGCGCACAAGGAAGTCAATGTCGGACGCGCGCAGCCGGTCGGGATCGAATCCCGTCACGACGCTGGCGGTGGACCGGGCAATCAGGCCGAACGAGCTCTTGAGATAGGCGGTGAACGGCTCCTCGACGGTAGCGCGCACCTGGCCAGGATCCTCGCCGAGGAATGCATGCACCATGACAGCGACGTGGCCCACCCGGCCGTCCTGGTCCGGGCGTGCTGCGAGCGCCGCCCGGTATGCCGCGATCTTCTGAGCCAGTTCGTCGAAGCTCTGGCCAAGCAGATGGGTCAGCACGCCGGTCCCGGCCCGGCCCGCTGCCTCGAAGGTCTGCTGGGACCCCGCGCTGGTGATCCAGAGCGGGACCTCGGACTGGACCGGCGGCGGGAAGGCCCTGACCACGGCTTCGTGGCCAGCCCCGTCCACCATGGTGATCGTCTCGCCACGCCAGAGCGCGCGCAGAGTGTGCACGGTCGCGATGACGCTGTCCCTGCGCGCCGCGTAAGCCTCTGGACGCAACGCGAAGTCAACCGCGTTCCAGCCTGAGGCCAGGGATACTCCGGCTCTGCCGTGCGAGAGGTTGTCGACCACCGCCCAGTCCTCCGCAATCCGCAGCGGATGGTGCAGCGGCGCGACGACGCTGCCGGCGCGCACCGCGACTCGCTCGGTGACCGCGGCGACCGCGGCGCCGGTCACCGCAGGCTGCGGATAGAGACCGCCGAATTCGTGGAAATGGCGTTCAGGCGTCCAGACAGCGGCGAAACCGTGCGTGTCCGCGAACCGGGCTCCGTCCAGCAGCAGGCCGTAGCGCCCGCGTGGCGAGGCGGATGCGCTGTCGGCGAAGTAGAAGAGGCTGAAATCCACGGGCGGCTGGCCTCCGCATCTTGCTCTTCCAGCTACCTTCAGCATATAGAATGATATCTGGGTATCCCGGCGATAATAACCGCATGACCTCCGATGTCATCGCTCGGGAACGAGGCGCGTCCCGAGGCCCAGCACCGGCTGGGCCCGGTGCCTGCCGGAATGGCACCCTGCACATCCTGCGTGACGCTGCGTACGACCACCTCGATCCGCAGCGCAGCTATACCCTCCAGTCGATGGCCCTCGGACACATGCTGTTTCGTACTCTGACCATGTTCCGCGAGGACGGGGCCGGCGCCAGGGTTCTGGTCGGCGATCTCGCGGAGACGCCCGGCCGGGATACCCAGGGCGACTGCCGAGCCTGGGAATTCACCCTCAAGCGGGGCATCCTGTTCGAGGACGGTCGGGAGGTCACGGCCGGGGACGTCGCGTACGGGATCGCCCGCTCGTTCGCACCCGAGATCTCGGACGGTCCTATTTACCTGCGAAAATGGCTGAGTGAGAACGGCGCGTACCAAGGGCCGTACGCGAACGGTTCGACTGAGGTGCCCGGCCTCGAGGTGACGGATCGCTACACACTGGCGTTCCGCTTCCGCGAGCCGCACCCAGATCTACCGTTTGTCGTCGCGCTGCCGATCACCGCACCCGTTCCACGTGACGCCGACGGTGGCTTGGACTATGACCGGTCCCCGGTCGCCTGCGGCCCGTATCGGATCGCCGAGCACGTCCCAGGCGAGCGGCTCGTGCTGGTTCGCAACCCGTACTGGAACCCGGCCACCGATCCCGTTCGGCATGACTACCCGGACAAGATCGAGGTAGAGATGGGCGTCGAGAGCGGCGTGCAGAACCTGCGGGTCCGCGCCGACCAGGGGACCGACGCCTGCGCGGTGGCCGAGAACAATGCGCCGCAGGCAATCGCTGCGGAGCTGGTAACCGATCCCTCCCTGGCGGGTCGGCTGCGCCGTGTCGCGACCCCGCTGATCTGGTATCTGGCGATCAATACCGACCGGGTCACGGACGTAAACGTGCGGCGGGCCATTGCCTATGCGGTGGACCGGACAGCCACCCGGGCAGCGATGATGGGCGAGAGCCAGGGCGAGCTGGTGCACACGATCCTGCCCACCACCACCATTAGGCATCGCGACTACCCTGACCCGTATCCCGGCGGCCCGCATGGCGATCCCCAGGCCGCCGCGGAGCTGCTCGCCGGCCGGACGCCGACGCTGCGCATCCTCAGTCGGGACGGCAGCTACTTCCTGGCCGGCTGCCGTGCGCTCGGGGACAGCCTGCGTAGGGCCGGGTTCCGGATCGAGCTGGTCGAGATCGAACGCTCGTCGCACAACGCCGCCGTGAAGACCCGGGGCAACCCGTATGACCTGTACATGGTTGGCCTGGCGGCTGACTGGCCAGGCGCGTCCGCTCTGCTCGGTATGTTCGATGGGCGGTCCATCGATGCGAGTGGCAACGACAACGTCAGCTATCTCGCCGACCCAGCGATCGACGCCGAGATCGAGCGGATCGGCCGACTCCCGGCCAGGAAGGCTGCCGCCGAGTGGGCGGCCCTGGACGAGCGGATGATGCGTGACCACGTGCCGGTGGTGCCCCTGTTCTCGTACGTACACCTTGCGCTGCACGGCTCGCGCGTGGGCGGAGTATTCACCTCCTCCTTCCTCGGCACGCCGGTCTACTACAACGCATACGTCACGAACCAGCAGGTCTGACGTGGTAGGGGTGGCCCGGCTAAGGTACGAAGCGTGACCCGCCCTGACCTGCCAACGACCTCGCACTGGGGCGCGTACCAGGTGCGGGACGAGCCGGACGGGGAGATCGTCGTCACGCCGCATCCCGACGATCCGGCGCCGTCCCCGCTGCTGGGCAACATCCCCGGCGCGCTGCGGCACGCCACCCGGGTACGGCGGCCGGCGGTGCGCCGCGGCTGGCTCGAGCACGGCCCCGGCCCGAGCGACCGGCGCGGACACGACCCGTTCTGCGAAGTCAGCTGGGACACAGCGCTGGACCTGATCGCGGACGAGCTGGCCAGGGTGCGCGGGACCTACGGCAGCGAAGCCATCTTCGGGGGTTCGTACGGGTGGGCCAGCGCCGGGCGGTTCCACCACGCGCAGAGCCAGCTGCACCGGTTCCTCGCGCTCGGTGGCGGCTACGTCGCCTCGCGTAACACCTACAGCCTGGGAACCTCCGAAGTGCTGCTGCCGCACCTGGTGGGCAGCGCCGGCCTGGTGCTGCGCGGCGCCTCGTCCTGGCCGACGATCGTGGCGAACACCGAGCTGATCGTCGCGTTCGGCGGCATCCCCGAGAAGAACGTGTCCGTCACCCCCGGCGGGATGACCATGCACGGTACTCCTGGCTACCTCGCGGAGCTAGCGGCCAAGGGAACCAAGATCGTTCTGATCAGCCCGCTCCGCTCCGACTTGCCCGGCTACCTGGACGCCGAGTGGCACCCGGTGATCCCGGCGACCGACGTCGCGCTGATGCCCGGGCTCGCGCACACGCTGGCCACCGA
>Ga0335074_10012159_pt1 | contig 12061 bp, 7 predicted proteins | sample Lox_Sample_23_FD_206715 | JGI IMG/M metagenome (GOLD analysis project Ga0335074, IMG submission 206715) | Soil microbial communities from Loxahatchee National Wildlife Refuge, Florida, United States - Lox_Sample_2.3 | ecosystem: Environmental > Terrestrial > Soil > Wetlands | place: USA: Florida...
CTGCTGCAGGTGGTACACTCATGAGCCGGGTTAATGCGTAGGGTAAGGAGGCGTTGTTACATAAATGGGATTGAAGGATGGGATGGCCGAGGAATAGGTCGATGATCGCTGAGGAAAATTGCGATGGGGCTGCTGATGAACTGTTCGAGTCGATTGAGAGAGACTAACACTTTAAAGCTGCGCAATGGTGGTTCTCCTTTCTCCAGATCTCATTGTCATATGGTCTTTTCCTCCGTAGTGTCGCAAGATATAATTCCAACAAGGGACAGCAGCTCGTCGGCTAATCTCGCACGAAGTACCTGGCGCGGGCTAACGCCCCATCGTGGTTTCAAGGCGGTAGGCTGAAGTCATTTTATCAGCATCGACCTGCGGAGGCTGGCTTGAGCTAGAGAGAATATGGCTTAATTGGTGGCCCAACGCGATGGAGCGAATAACCAAAAGCCAAGCACAAGCGCTAGAGACATCGAGTTTTTGGCTGTCGGTCTTGGGGCTGGCTAGCGTCGATATCGAGAACAAAATTTCAAGCTCTTCTCCAAGCCCTGAAGAACAAGGCGCACCCGTCACGAATGGAAAGCTTATCTCTAGCGTCAATGAGCAAAATATAGGTGGTAGGCTGACACGAGATTGTGGTTTCATGGATGTGGTTTGGAGTAGGCTGAAGTGCAGATAACCTTACTTGGTAATGCACCCCATCACGAACAAGCGGTTTAAATGGCGAGAGCCGACTTAGCCTAAAAGGAAAGAACCCAGTAGATCAACGACCTAGGCGGATGTAGAGCCAGATTTAGAATATCAAGCATGGTCCTACATGCAGCATACATTATTTGAAGTAAAATAAAGACAGGAAGAAGAAATCCTACCTTCTGAAATATACCGTACGAAGTATAACCATCTCATCTCGTGCATCCGCCGACTTCGCAACTGACGAGGCGCACATCCGAGCGCCATTACGAGAAATTCTCAATCAGGCAGGTGGCGACAGTTACTCAAAAGCTAAGAAATTTGGTATCAATCTATGCGGGTAGTGACAGGACCGTCCGTACATGCATGCTTACTTGCATCGCCATGTACAGGAATCCTCCGTACTCCTACAGCAAATTACGATGTTTCCCTTCGCATATCGATAGATATTTTTTTTGGTACGCTCGTACGTACTTGTTCCAGGCCTTCGAGATAAAAATAAAAATAAAAAAAAAATCGTCTTAGTCTAAGCGCATCGTGCGACTTAGCGGCTCTGTATGTCCTGCCCCCAAAATAACCATAAATTAAATTAACGGAGAAAGAAAGCGCCTACCTTCCGTAAAATGGCTTGTGACAAATCGAGCAACTTGCTTCGGATAGCGGTCGGCCGTTGCGACGTACAATCGGTTCTAATAAGTGTTCATCACGTGACTAAATTGCCCTCCTAACTTTAAACTCATATTACCTAACAACCAATAGATGAAATCTTTCCATTCTTAGACTAAATTAGAGCTATTGTAATACTTTATCATCCGTTCCTTATTTTTAATGTAGATATATAGCTGTTTGTGCATACTTGAGTTCAAATTTAGTTGTGCTTCTATTAGAATTTTAGGCCTCATCTTAACTAACGTTATTTCTATTATTCCAAATGTCCTTGAAACAATACCTTTTATCAATTATACCCTTGATTTGCTTCTATTGTGGAGGGATAGAATGTGTGTGCCGTCGCAGTGCACAATCGTCAGGGCAACGGATAGGTCGGCAGGCGCTCTAGAGGTGCTCGGCAGAAGGAACAGGACCCAAAATCACACAATAGACAACTAGCTAGCAGAAGTTAACAATAGCTAACATAAGAAACAACTGCATTCCGTGTTCGTAAAACCCGTAATTAAGCCTATAAAGTCCTAACGGGTGTCCGTAATGCTTAATCCATGTCTGCGAAGCAATAAACAGTCCGTGAAGCACCCGTAGGGCTCGCCTGATCTGTCTGACCCGTGAAGGACGAAGACAATAATGGATCCCCGAGAATGAGGTCCCCAGACTAGCTATATACATCAAAGCACCCGGTACAGGAACAACTATTGCCCAGATCAGCTGACTCAAGTCGACTCAACCATCGCCTAAAATCATATGGTTTTGTAGGGGACCACGGAACCCCACCACACTATAAATTCTCAATTAATACAGTGTTCCCCCCGGAATAGTTGTTAATAGGCTTGGCATTACATGGGCTAACCGCATGGTTCACCGCCTTTCAAAATAGGCAAATGCAAACACGTTTCTGAGACTCAATAATTCTAGTATTTTGTAGGGCCTCTGCGAGCGTCAATAACTGCCTGACACCTCTTCCACCAGCTATCAACTAGCTCCTCAATAAATGACTCTGGAACTGCCTCCTATGCCTCCCAGATAATTCTCCGTAGCTCTTCGAATGATATTCTAGATGGATCATATCTTGTCTTGAAATAGTGCTCTTCAATATAGTCTTTCATCCAATCCCACACCTGCTCAATAAAGTTAAGATCTGGTGAATATCGTGGCCACTTTCTATATCTGATCCATCGCTTTTGTAGATTCCGAGTTGTCTTTTTAGATTGATGTGCAGGTGCATTATCTTGTATAAACGTTAGCTTAGGGTGTTCTCTTAATAGTGCTTGAATCCTAGAAAGGATACGTTGGTCATAGTTATCTGAATTGATCTTCCCCCATTCCTTTTCCCAGAATATTGCTGGTCCCTTCTTCCCTTAGTAGATTGTGCCATGAAACATCCAGCCTGGTAACTTGGAGTATTTATGTTGGAGATTCTCTAGGAGAAAGCGATCTGACCCGTCAATCTTCACAGTAACCCAACAAACACCATGTGCTCCTCCTATAGCCCATACCTCATCAGAGAAACAGATATTTAGAACCATTTCTCTTGTCCAGGTTATTCCATCTTTCGCAAAATCTAAACGCTTAGCACAGACTTCTAGATCGCTAGAGAACCCTTTCCTTTTTGCAACCCGACGACAGTAGCCTTAGAGGGTAAAAGCTGTTGATATAGCTTTTTCTCCATAGTCCTAAAACTCTTGTTTAAGCTTTAGAATTCGTTTCTATGGTATACGACGATGAGATGGAGAGCTAAGGAGCCATTCTTCAAGTTGACGACGTTGTAGAGTACGTATAAGAGGTTTCCGCCCTGCCTTTTGTTTCTGAGGTGTAAGCCTATGTGTATAGGCATATTGGATCTGTCGAGGGGTAACTTTAAGCACTTTGCAGATCCTTTCCCAAGGGATGTTGAATAAGAGAGCAGTTTGGATACGGATTCGGTCATCTCTTGTTGTCTTAGGAGAGCATTCCTTAGGAAGTTGAAGACTAGGTGATGTCGTATCTTGGGAGACCTCTTGATCTTGAGAGTCGGGAATCTCTAAACGCTGGAATTGAGGCGTTGATGAGGCTAGAGAAGATATTGAGGGTGGAGAGTTATTAAGATATAACTCGTAATAATCTGGCTGTCGCTCACAAGACATCTTTTATAGAACCTACAGTATATCCATAGAGTTAGTATACAAATGCTTTCAAATATTCTGCTGGCACTTAGCTAGAATCTTCCACAAAAGTGGTGTAGAGAGCTAGAATATTCCATGAATTGGTTGGTTGAGTTCCCTGGTTAGAGCGAGAGACACCCATGTCAATGCCAAGCCTACTAACAACTATTCCGGGGGGAACACTGTAACAGATCTAGTAAATATGCTAGCTAGTGTAGCCTCTTAAATTTCTACTTGTCGAGACATGCTCTTTGTGACGGCACGTCTTGGAAATGTGAGCGCAGCGTGAAACTGAATGCATTAACTTTTATAGTTCAATTAAGTGGACTGTATATATACATATAGAATAGTAGGGCTGAATCGGTGTCCCCAGCCACCTCAGTATGCCCAAAATAGCTTTAATTTTGCCACCCTATTCATCCTTGCTGCTGCCTAGTGCTGTCTAATGCTGGAATTCCAACAGCACGTACAAAATGCAAGAGTAATCCGCTTTGTAGATTGCACTATATCAAAAATACTATGTTAAGGAAAGAAAGAGGAGAGGCTCAGAGGAGAGGTGGTCTTGCTATATACACAATATGTCTATTCGCCCCTAGTGTAATCCCTGATAATTGCAGTTATTAAGGATCCTTGGCTGAAGCAGTTGGGGGGTTTCAGTGCTAGCCGCAGTTATTGCGTGCACGTGACGAACCGTCACACTCTTACTACTAGTATCAGCAAAACAATAGTCAAAACACATTTCTATTTTTTCTATCAACAAGTGGTTAAAAATATAATATAAATGTGATAATGCACAAGGACAATGCAAAGGACAATACACTTTAGTACAATTTAAAGGTTGTAAGGGCATATTTGATAAGCAAAAAGTTGAGAGGTTATCTTAGCAACTACGGTTACTAGATCTACTCCCAATTGAGAATTTATAACAGTGAATTAAGAGTATAACTAATAGGAAAAAGTATTGTGTCAAGAATATTAGAATGATAGTGTGGTAGGGTCCCGTGGTCCCCTACAAAATCACATGATTTTAGGCGATGGTTGAGTCGACTTGAGTCAGCTGATCTGGGCAATAGTTGTTCCTGTGTCGGGTGCCTTGATATATATAGCTGGTCCGAGGACCTCGATCTCAGGATCATCATCTTTACGGGACTGACAGATTAGGACAAGTTTTACGGGAGCTTTATGGGCGTGTTTAAGGCTTTACGGACATGGATTGAGCTTTACGGACGCCCGTAAAGGGTTTACAGGCGCTAATATACGTTTTACGAACATAGAATGTAGTTGTTTCCTACGTTAGCTATCGTCAGCTACGGTGCTAGGTACCTATTGTGTGGTTTTGGGTCCTATTCCCCCGGCTGAGCATCACCAGTGCATCCGCTGACCTACCATTGCCCTGACGATCGTGCACTTCGACAACGCATCCATTCTATCCTTCTACGCTAGCCATCTGGTTCCTCTGCATATCTTGCCCCACTTGTTTCTCCGTCTAGTGATGTTCTTTCAAAATTACGGTTATATTCACGGATCGCACACTAACACCTAGATGATCGCTAAGATAAGTTTATATTGTTAACATATATCTAGAATTTTGCTAAGTCTTTGATACAGATATTAACTAATGTAAAAGGGATCTACATAGGTTGCTTCACGCAATAAATTAGAAATATAGTGTCTCTAACATGTATTTTATAAGTTGAGTAACCTTTATTCTACTAGGTATCGTAATGAGAGCTGAACCTTGAAACTTTTCCTTTGGAGGTAGCTTATTGATAATACACAACTGCAGGCATCTACAAAATTTACAGACTTAACTATAGTAGCTCCTTATTATATGCCGAATTAGTGTTTGAACATTAAGGATCTAACCTCTAGTGCACGAATAAATAGAAATCCTCTACAGACCACTATTAGAAAAGCACAGAAATAGAGATATATTATACATTTTCAAGCTTAACCTATAATGAACTGCCGAGAACTTAGGGTATAAGAAACTACTAAGTCCCGATTGTAAGTCTAAAATAATGAAGTAATCAATAAAATGTTTTTGAATCCCTTAGCAGGCTTTATATTCTTCATTTACTATAAATCAAGTCCACAGGCACTTTATTCTGCTCATAGAACTCCGTGCACGCACTCTTTAAATGATGTGCATTTGCATCAGCAGCCCGAGTCCGTATATCGAGTACGTTATCAATTCTGATGAATACCCGACCTGCACATAATATCTCATCTTGAACTTGAGCAGCGAGTACTGGCATTAGAAAGCGATCTGCCGCTGTTAGGAGATCAAGAAGATCATCGAGCTTATCAGCAATCACATCAAGTTCGTCTTCGTCCGTAGCTCGCATAGGAATCCAGTTAAATGCATCAGCATAGATGAAATCGACCACCTTGGATAAGGTGCGAAAGGAAATGCCGTCTAGTTTAACTTTTTTCTCATCAAGCCAACGTCCGTTAATACGGACAGCGAAATAATCCGACGCAGCGGCGAGGATAATTTTATGTGCTTGTACATCTTTTCCTCCTGCCGAGAACGTTATATCCAACATCTTCCCTTCATGTCGCATTCGAGTCATTAAAGTAGACAAGGACTCGCCTGTACTGGCCTCAGGTCGCGCAACAGTAGGGTAGACAATGGTTCTACAACCAAGTGCCTTTAGCAGCCTCTCATGCTGCATCAATCTTGGTTGTACAGACATTAGAGGAGGCGAATCACAAGGACTTGACAGTACCAAATGTTCAATCTTGAACCAAGATGTCCTCAAATCGTTCAAAAACACCAATGTGCTATCAGTGGCGGCCAAGTTCAGCCACAGAGCGCTTGTCACATGTACGAAAGCATTGCAACTCTCATTAAGATTGTCTTGCAGATAGTCATATGTGGATGTTAGGTCAGAGAGAAAATCCGGGACTGCATCTTCGGTCAAGTGTTGTGCGAGTTGCATCAGATTTTCCAGGTGGTTCCATACCATGCTAGCTGGAGGTCGTCCATGCGAGGCTATCTTGCTGAATGTGGCCTGTGATGGGTCAACCAAAGGAAGCGGAACTTGACTCCAACAGATCGGTGTATATCGAGGCATGACTATATCCTGAAGTGGCAGACGTGACCTTGATCCAGCTAAGATGGCCATAGGGCTTCGTCTATAGTTCGGTTGACTATTCAAAGCTGTAAGAGTGGGGAAGATGGCTTCTTTTTGAATTGTCAACCACTCGTAATCCGAAAAGTTAAAATAAGGGTTATAAATTGTTGACGTTAGGGGTTCCAGAACTGCCTGCGCATCTGAAGCAAGCTGAGGATCTAAGAGTGGAGCGTCACAAGCTTCGAGACGCTTTCTCATCGTTTGTAAGCACAAGATATAATGACTTGAGAAGTGCTCGTCTTCTCTTTGCTTGAGACCAATATCCAACCAGAATCGTTTGTGCGCCCTAACGGCTGTCATCAAGAACCTCGAAACTGCTTCTTCCCGGAACGCCGCCAGAAAAATGCTATCAGAGTGATCAAATAGTGCACTCGCAGTATGCAATACTCCACTTCCATCAGGTGCTAGGCTTGAATCGCGCAACAGGCCTATGAATCGTCTTCTCTCTTCTTTATTCCTAGTTCTCTTGGTGAAATACCGCGGATGATTAGCTTCGCAGACTCGAGATATTGCAGATATAAGCGATGCATAGTCCTTTCCTTCGTGAATGGCAACTGCTCGGGGTAGATGGCGAAGAATGTGCATTTCCAAAAGATTGATATCAGCCATCTTCTGCACGCCTAATGACTCTAGTGTAGGAAAGTAGGAATTTGCTATTCCAGATTGAATAAATCGCCCATATCCGGACATCCAAGGTAACAAGAACTCGTAGTCATTCGCAACTAGTGCAGTACAGGCAGCGATGCATGTACCTGAAATACCCAGAGCAGGCCATATCGGTAGAACTCTAAGCTGACCTTTTAAAGCGAATGAATCAGACGGGTTCATTTCAAAGTAATTCCTGACAAGTCGTCGAAGAATCTAATATGAGTTTCAGTATTTCCATATCCACGGATGAAAGCTCTGTAGAAAATGTACCTCAAGTTCCACTTCTCCAAAGATGTTTCTGATGTATTTCTCTAGCCCTACTTCATGTTGTGTAGCAAGGACCGAAAGACCTTTGATCAACCGGGAAAAAGAGGGCGCATTATCTAGCGAAGCCTCGGCTCGCATGAGATATGATGGGATATAATGCTTATTGATTCTGTAGAGTCCAGAAATCTTATCACACATTTTCTTTTGTTGCTCGTCTGCCGGCTCTACAACTGACGGGAAACTCCTAAGATCGGATGGTTTCAAGTAAGTTTTGACACCATCGCAGGTAGCTTCTAAGATTGGACAACTATTGACTCCCGGGGCAGAGTTGAATATGGTTTCAACCGATTCGGTGTTGTTTACCTCTCTCTCGTGCCAGAAAATCCAAAATTGTTGCAACCAAGTGTCAAATTCTAGTGCAGGGGTAATTTCCTGAAAGCTCTTCTTCCTAAGGAGCGTTCCGACGTCAGAGAGATCTAATCGTTTAAAATTGAATTTCCTCTCATGCTTTAAGAGTGCGACCTTGAGGTCACTCCCTTGGTCTTCCGGGGTCAAAATTTCTGAGGCGAAATTAAATAGTTCTATCTCCCGCTTGCTAGCAATATAGTATGCTATATTCGGCTGCATGGGCTTTCGTACGCTCAGCATACCCATTGTACCATCCGCAAGTGGAAGTACGCGGCAGCCATCCAGTTCTTCAAAGTCTGCATCGCATTTGGGGATTATCTCCTTGAGGAGGACATCGAAGGCCTCAAGTTTAGGTTCAATTTTGGCCAAATGTTTAGCAGTTTCTTCCGAGTGAAACATCATCCGAAGCATACTTGGTGAAACAGATGTAACCATCGGTGGTGATTGCTGCAACTTTTTAGCGACCGCAGGCGGGACACGAACAAGTGTTGGAATCTCAGATTCGAGAAAACTTTGTAAGACGCTCCACCTCGTCTGGGGCAGGAAATCAAATGTTGCTTGCTTCAGCTCTAGTAGCTTTGGAGCTTGGCGTATCTTGGTATCTAGCTGACGGGCCAATGGAAATAGGCGACAAGAGCTGTTGTGCAACTGTTCCCAGAATGAGATATAAACTAGCTCCGAAAGAGAGCCTTTCGGTGGACCCACTTGAGGCCAAAAGCAAAAAGCATCTTTGCCGACTTTTCTGGCAAGGTCCTCAAGGAAAGGCAGATACAAGTTTGGTATCGCGGTGGTGAGAAGCCATCTATTCCAGTCTGCGCCATCTTCCCGAGCAGAGTTTTCGATCATGATAGAATTCCTATCACCAAAAGTAATAAAAGTAGCGTGAATATGAACTGGTAGATCCCATTGTAATGGGAGAGGCAGAGAGCTAAATATTCTTGCCCTTGGCGTATCCGCCAATTTTGTGTGTTTGCTAGTAAATTTAGAAGATACCAATGCTGCTATTCCGCATTCAACATCCTTCATTGTTCTTTTGTGGCGGCGAAGAAGTTCGATTGGGAATTCCAACGTGTCCTGAATGGCTGTCCACCATCGGTCCTCTATTCTGGCACCGGGCTCAGATCCATCTCCTTTTGTCACGGTATATACAGTCCAGTCAGAGAAGTCATTCATCCTCCTTCTAGAAGATATTGCAGACCACCGAGTATGACTATCTCCAGATACCTTAAAGTCCAATGACCGTACGTTTCTTAAGAATAATAATGAGATACGGGCTTCGCTGAGAAATTGCTCCATATAATTTTCTGTTGCGTCATAATCCAATACCGTCTTGCTCTCCCTTAGCTTCGATTGCAGAGTCGCTTGTCGAAGGGGAAACCGGAAAATAGTACCCCGGTAACGTTCCAGTTCCCGAGTGTAGCCCCACAGGCCTTCAAATGGTGCTAGTTGATCCAAGCAGTGCCTCTTAAGCTTTGAGAGCTTGATTTTAACACCGGGCTTTCGACGGCCTGTGCGATAGCTCATATGTAAAACTTGCCGTAAAGGGCTAGAGTATGGCAAAGACACTTAGCTAAAAGAATAAAAGGAGATAAGATTGTGCGGGAAGGAGGACGCAAAGATTAGAGGGAGAGGAGTAAGAATTTAGGAAACAAACGAACAACTCACTCCAAGATCAGCAGGTACTCTCCGGATAGCAACATGGGAACATCTGTCCAATGATACATGGTTTGAGATCCCCTACCAAATTTGCCGATCGTGGTGGGATCTTCCCTCTTACTACCTCTTCCAACATCCTTAAATCCATCAAAGTCCTTGTCCTGGAATATTCCATCATTATGGACTAGCAAGGCGGGACCCTGATATGCTGACAACCCTGGAGTCACCAGAGACCCCTGCGGATATTGTTTAGAATCAAGAAGCCAGTTGACCTCGTTTGCTTCGGCATCATCTGCGTTCGCCAAGTACTCTTTAAAGGTAGCTTCGACTGGGTAGCGTTCTAAGGTGTCAGCAATTCCGGTCGCGACTTTTTCGTGTTGATCAAACTCTTCTTCGTCGTCCTCATCAGCTAGTTCCAAATCTCCTCTCTTGACTCGTTCACTGAGTGGCTCAATTCGAAGCTTCACGGCATCGCTAAAAGATATATCTGGATGTGTGAAGTTAATTTCCTCTTGCGCATGCCAGAGAGATCCAAGATCGTTATACGTTGCTTCATCAAGTTTACAGAGGCTTCTTAAAGTAGTGGGAACCATCAAGTTCGACAGCAGCTCCCTATCAAATGCAGAAGCGAGCTTGACAATCTCAATTGCTACACCAGTATCTCCTTCGTTAAGGGTCGCTTCTTCCATGGATTCTGTTTTTATCCGGAGTTTTGTTTGGACTCGAAACAAGTTTTCAAGACTTGGCTTCTCCTTTATTTCAAGTTCTGATAGCAGCGATGAGTTGTTATTCCAAAAGCTATTGTCGATATTATGTAGGTATGGTTCGAGTCTTTCGCAACCAGTACGGAAAACCGTCTGGGGACTGACGAAGCGGCCAGCTTGAGTCATCACGCATCGAAGATTTACCAGCTCTTTAGAAAATATTTCACTTTGGCCATGCGCCTGGATGTACTTCAGAACAGCATTGACAATCGTTCCATTCTCCTTCTCGATCCCATGCTTTAATTGTGCGAGAAGCGTAGCACTTGGAATCAGTTCGTCCCAACCAAGTCGCTGCCTCCACTCCGTCATGATATTAAATTTCACGAGCGGAAGTACGCGTCCGACGAGCATTTGATCCTCGGGTCCACGACAATGGCTGGCACTTGCTAGAATTTTTTTTCCGTGACAATCCATAGCGGGAAGCCACTCTAAGTCTCTTATATTAGCCGATAGCTCTGTATTTGCGCCAGATAGCCAGTCCACTTTAGATTGGAGCAACTTGCGGGCTCTATCCCATATGTTTTCCAGGCCGTAATGTCTGCTCGCAAAGCATCTAATACGGTCTTTGACTAGGTCTTCAGTGATGCTAATCTGTAGACTGCAGTCGATGAGTACTCCTCTGAACTCGCAAATGGCCCAGTCCACTGGATAAACCTCCTCTTCATCAAAATACAAACTTCGCAGGAGATCATCGGACGAATCAATAAGCTGTGCTGCCGTGGCGAATTTTGCAACAGTTTTGCCATCAACGCGGCATGTGGGGATAAAGGCCAGTGATTCTATTCTTTCCTGAATGCGCTTTTCGAAATTGTAGAAGTGGCTGAGAAATAGTCTCGTGATTTGCTGCTGACAAGAAATACTGAGGCCTTCAAAGAGTCGTCCTTCCCAATATGAAATGACGAATTGCTTCAGAAGGTCTATAGTAGATGGACATACAGCCAGCTGAAATTCCGTCAGAAACTTACTTGTAATTTCTGACCTAGCATCCAAGAAAATTGTGTCTGTATTCCGGGGCACAGGCACATTGTCACGCAATCCAATGACCTGAGAGTAGCCACTGAGAGAAGTCCAACTCAAGGTAGGCTCTAAATTATTTTCGAGAGTCCACGTCATCTCCTGAAAGATCTTGAGTCCTCGCAGTGTGTTAGAGACGACTGGGATATTCCGACATAGATGAAGATGTGAAACTAGAAGTCTGTGCAGACAAAGTTTATCAGCGTCGGGAGCTTGAGCTAAAGCTTGAGGGATGTTGTATAGCCACAGGCAAAAGTCATCCAAGATTCCCCCATTTTTGATCAGCATTGTAGAATCATTCGCTGAAGCATTTATAAACAGCCCCTGTCCTCGAGACGGAAGATTGTCTAAAAGCACAATGGGTTTATTAGGAACCCCATCGATGGCGGCCATTTTGTGAAGGAAGTCTCTTATTTCTCTAGGATGTGCATAAATAGTCCCGCTTAACAGGTGTTGCGGCTTCAATTTCCGATGTTGTCCATTTGAGAGTGGCACAAGCCACAAGCAAGATAAGTCTTTCTCAGCTAAGTTATAGCGTCTTGCTATAATCCAGTCCCAAACTTTGAAGACGAAAGTTCGCATATCCTCGTCTAAGAAAATGAAGTCTTGATTCGGATCAACTCCCTTGAAATACATGCTTATACAGTAGGGTTTGAGGTCATTAATTGAGCGT
>Ga0335074_10012160_pt1 | contig 12061 bp, 11 predicted proteins | sample Lox_Sample_23_FD_206715 | JGI IMG/M metagenome (GOLD analysis project Ga0335074, IMG submission 206715) | Soil microbial communities from Loxahatchee National Wildlife Refuge, Florida, United States - Lox_Sample_2.3 | ecosystem: Environmental > Terrestrial > Soil > Wetlands | place: USA...
ATGTCGCCCTCGATCCGGGCGATGGCTAGCAAAGTCTCGTTCCATCGGCGCTCCAACTCGCCGGCGACGAGCCGATTGGCTGGATCAACGGCATCGTACTGGCGGCGGGCGTGAGCGGCCTCACAGCGGGCCTGCTGCAGAGAGAGTTCCAGTTGCCGCTCGGCCGCCGTGGTCTCGCCCGACTGGGCTTCGATGGCCCTGACCGCGGCTCCAGAAGGACTGGCCTCAGGACGCGCAGCACCTCCTTGGCGATCGCCGCGTCGACGCTCAAGCCGCTCACCGAGATGCATCGCTTTGCGCCATGGTTCATGCGCGCGCCTAGCAGTTATAGCGACCGAGCTTGCCGCCGTAGTGCACATGGAGTTTGCGGCCGCAATGGGGCGGCGGACCGACCGCCGTCGTCGTCCATACCGGCGACAAGATCGTGGCCGGAGCGCTCGCCAACGCAGTCTGGTCTTTCGGCGGGACGAAGGGCCCGGGCGGCGACAGCTATAACACCTCGCTTTTCGAGCTGTTCTTCAACTACAATTTCGGCCACGGTTGGTACGTCTACAGCGACCCGAACATCGTCGCTGAATGGCAGGCCAGGGGAACCAAATGGACCGTGCCGCTCGGCGGCGGGGCGGGACGCATCATCCGCATCGGCGGCAAGCTGCCGATCAAATTGTCCGCCGGCCTGTTCTTCAATGTCGTGCAGCCGGCCAACGGCGACCGTTGGGTGTTGAATACCGACCTGACGCTCATCTTCTGACAATGGCGCTCGAATCGACGCAATATTTCCGTGATGTGAACGACATACAACGCGCGGGCGCGCCTGACGCCTTCCGCCCGAGGGAAGGGCTGCTCAGCGGCGGACTTGATCGCGCGCCTGCACGAGTGAGACCAAGGAAACCAGCAGCATGAGGAAGTGGGACATCGCTCTCTTGGCCGCATTGGGCCTCTTCACGAGCGCCCCCGCGTTCGCGGAGACCATCAGCGGTCAGGTCCTCGGGGCAGGCGCTCCCATCTCCGGCTCGGCGGTGACCTTGTGGGCGGCGGGCGCCGGGACGCCGACCCGGCTTGCTCAAAGCCAGACCGACGCCGACGGCCGCTTCACCCTTACCGCGGACGCCAAGGGGGCTGATCTCTACGTCACCGCGCGGGGCGGCCGCGCCGCCGTCGACAAGACGAGCGGCGACAACTCCGCCATTGCGCTATTCAGCGTGATCGGAACCACACCGCCCGACAAAGTCGTCGTCAACGAAATGACGACGATCGCTTCGGTCTGGACTCACAACCAGTTCCTCGACGGGACGGCAGTCAAAGGCCCGGCCCTGAGCCTCAAGATCGCCGCCGGCAACGTCCCTAATTTTGTGGACCTTTCCACCGGCGGCTGGGGCGAGGCGATCCTGGGCCCACTCAACAGCGGCCAGACGCCGACCGTGGTCAATTTCGCCACGCTGGCGGACGCCCTCGCCGGTTGCGTGACGCGGGTTGCGGACGACGCCTGCGCCGAGCTTTTCGTCGCAGCGACTCCGCCCAAGGGAAGCGTCCCGACTGACACGCTGGCGGCGGCCCAGGCGATCACCCGTTATCCCTAGTACTTGCCGAGACGGGTCTTTGCCCTGCTCGACGAGTTCTATCCCGTGCCGCCGGGCAAGACGATGCGCCAGGTTCCATTCATGCCTTATCTCAACTTCGCGCCGAGCGCCTGGGTTCTGCCGCTGAAATTCGACGGCGGCGGCTATCGCGCCGGCGGCAAGGCGATGTTCGACAGCGAAGGCAACCTCTGGGGTCGGCGACAATTTCACCGTCGGCTGGCAGGCGCAGGACGCGCTGTGGCAGGGGAACGCCACCAAGTTCGCTCCGAACGGCAAGCCGCTCTCGCCGAGCCCGACGGGCTTCGCCGGCGGCGGCATGCAGGGCGGCACCTTCGGCGCAGCGGTCGACTCGCACGACAATGCATGGCTCACCAGCTACGGCGGCAAGTCGATCACGGTGTTCGACAAGAATGGCAAGCCGCTCACTCCGCGGGAGGGCATAACCTTCGGCGGCAAGCTCGGCCTCATGCAGGGCATCATCGTTACGCCGAATGGCGACGTGTGGGCGGTCGGGCTGTCGAAGAACCAGCTCGTCTATTTCCCCAAGGGCGATCACACGAAAGGCAAGCTCGTTTGCGAAGGAAAAGACGCCGAGCCGTGCAAATCCTTTATGCTGCCCTTTCATCTCGGCATCGATCAAGAGGACCGCATCTGGGTGACCAACGGCGGATCGGATCATGTGGTCCGCTTTCCCGCCTCCGATCCCACCAAGGTCGAGACCTTCAAGGCCGGCTACAGCGGCAGCGGGCTCGCCATCGACAGTCAAGGCGACGTCTGGGTCACCAACCGGTTCGGCAGCAGCCTGCGCGGCCTCGCCAAGCTGGTTGAGGCGGGCCTCGTGGCGAAGACCGGCGGCAATTTCGACGAGTTCGTGACGCACACGATGTTCGAGCAAAAGGGCGGCCGCGACGGCGGCAGCGTCACCCTGCTCAAGCCCGACGGGAGCCCATATCCCGGCTCGCCGTTCACGGGGGGCGGCCTGCCCGGCCCATGGGCCGCGGTCGTCGACGGGAACGACAATGTCTGGTTCTCCAATTTCTCCGGCGAGCACAGCCCGCTGACGGAGCTGTGCGGAGTGTGGGCCGAGACGTGCCCGCCCGGCATGGAGACAGGCGACCAGATCGGTCCGCCCGGCGGCTACGTCGGCGGCGGCTTGCAACCGGTGACCGATCTCGCCATCGGCCCGGCGGGCGACGTGTGGCTCATGAACAACTGGCAGGACATCGATAGCTGCTTCGGCGACCCGGACGAAGCGCTCTCGACGCGCTGCGGCGGCCAGGGCGTCGTCGCCTTCTACGGCATGGCGAAACCTGTGCGCGCCCCGCAGATCGGGCTGGCGCAGCCGGTGGAGTAAGCAAGACATGGATTCGGTGGCCGCCCTATCGGCGGAAACTTCGGGCGTTCCAGGTCGATTTCGGTCCTGAACCGGACCTTCAGTCGCCGGTCAGTAGGGTGGCGCGGGTTCTCCAAAGCGGACGCGCGGCTGAAGGACGCCTATATGCTTCTTGTAGGATTGCGGTAGTTCGAAGCCGGACTTGCGGCAATGCGCCCATCTGAGTCGTTGAGCCGAGCCGGACTGTGTCTCCAAAGCGGACATGGCGGGCCCGAGAGGATGGCGACGCGAATGGCCGGAGAGCCGACAGCGCGGAAAACGGCCGGCGACGTCCAGGCTCGTCCCGATCTTGCGCCTTCAAGGGCCATCCGTATCGTGCATCAGGTCGCTTTGGAGACTGCCGCTCGGGAGCGTCGTAGCCCACCTTCACAAGCAAGCCCTCGCGACATGCGAGAAACTTTAGGCGTCTTCAATTTCAGCCCGCAATCCGGATCGCGATCTCCGGCACCCTCGCTCATTTTACCTGTGTGCCCATGGCTGAATATGTGGTCTCGAAGGGACGCTCCGGACCCGAGGCTCCACCCCCACGAGATCACGCGGGCTGTCGCCTGACCCTGGGCGCGACTTGCGCGCGCCATCCGCCGTCGCGGACCAGATCCTGCGCGATGTCCTTGATGAGCGTGCCGACAGCCTGGGCGGCGCGCAAATTCGAAGTCAGCTTCGATAAGACGACTGAAACCCGCCAAGATGGCGTTGGACTGAGAACGGGGATAGCCGACATCTCGCCGCGATTGATCGCCTCAGCGACGCCGAAGGCCGGAAAAATCGTCGCGTAGCCGTGCCGCACGAGCTGGACCAACCCTGGAAAGCTATCGCAATCGATTGCGACATTCGGAACGATCCCAGCAACCGCAGCGGCCTGCTGGACGACGGCGCGGATGATATGCGGCCGCTTCGGAAGGACGATCGGAACGTCGGCTAGCTCGCCGAAATGGATCGACGCGCAGCCATTCAGCGGATGGCCTTTCGGAACGACCAGGAACAGGTCTTCGGTCATGATCTCCGTTGCCGCGATGTTTTCGAAGGCTTGACGATTATACAGCAGCGCCACGTCCAGGCGCCCCGCCTGCAGCCATTCGTCGAGACTCCCGCTCATCGCCTCGACCAGGTGGATGGATATGCGTGGATAACGGTCGGCGGCGGCCGAGATCAGTGGGACCGCAAGCCCCCGGCAGGCGGACGTCGGCAGGCCAACGGTCACTTCGCCGGCGGGATTGTCGGAGGAGGACTGAATCGCTTCCTTTGCACGATCGACCTCAAGCAAGATGGTGCGCGCGTGCTCGCAAAGAATGAGCCCAAGATACGTCGGCGTAACGCCACGGGGATGGCGCGTCAGAAGCTCCACGCCCAGTTCGTCTTCGAGGCCTTGCACATGCTGGCTCAGCGAGGGCTGAGCGATCCGCAGGCTCTCCGCTGCGCGGGTGAAGCTTCCGACTTCGGCGATCCGAAGAAAATAGCGAAGCTGCCGCAGGTCCATGGTGTCCGCTCGAGTAAGGCTGGCGTCCGACCTCGATCACTCTGTGCCGGAGTTTGCGCCGATACTGCTCCCGTCCGTGCGCCTCGGTCTGGTCCCTAGCGGAGAGCGAAGCAATTACGGCGCCAATCCATAGGTTTTTCGTCTGGCGAGAATTGGAATTCGCTATTTTTCATGAGCCGGTTGGATAGATAAGATAAAATCATTCTCTGTTCAAGTGAGTTGCTTGGATGTCGAAGCTGATCGGACGGAGCCTCAGCGTGATCTGAAGGCAGAGCGCAGGACTATTCGGATCAGTTATGCATATCCGCGTCCCTTAATGGGGTATTCATGTCGACAAAAGTCATCGATCTGAGCCTCGCGATCGAGGACAACATGCCGGCGCACAAGCTATTCCAGCGGCCAGTGCTCACCCAGCACTTAAGCCATGAAAACACGAAATCGATGGGCCTGGGCGTAGCCGGGGACGCGATGACGTTCCAGACCAACTTCATCGCGATGCTTGACCATGTGGGCACGCATGTGGACGCCTATCGGCACGTAAACCCGAATGGCACCCCCGTCGACGAAATGCCGCTTGAGCTTTTCTTCGGCAAGGCCCTCTGTCTCGATGTGCGCGAAACTCCCGACCTCGGCAACATTGGCGTTGCGGAAGTCGAAGCCGCCGAGCGCAAGGCCGGCGTCAAGATAGACGGACACATCGTCCTTTTGTGCAGCGGATTCCACGCGCGTCACTATCCGTCGCTCGATTCGGTCTGGAAAAACCCCCTGCTGACCGTCGAAGCCACGCGCTGGCTCTACGACCGCGGCTTGCGCATGCACGGGGTCGAAGGCCCGTCCACCGACAAGCCGACGGACAACATTTTCGCCCAGCACCGCCTGTGCCGCGAACTCAAGATTAGCCACTGGGAATGGCTCGTCAATCTGGAAGCGCTGCTCGACGTCGGCGAGTTCCAGTTCTTCGGCGTTCCGCTGAAGTTTAAGGGCGGCTCGGGGTCGCCGGTCCGCGCCTTCGCAATCGTCAATAGCTGACCCGCGCGCCGCCTATGCGTGCTTCGGGCGGCGGCGCCGCGCCGAGCGAAGAGGATCTCATGTCCGCTGACTTCGACCTGATGAGCGCCAGGGACCTCCGTCGCCTCGTCGCGACCCGGCAGGCTTCGCCAGTCGAGATCACCATGCGCGCTCTGGACAAAGCGCAGGCGACGCAGTCGAGCCTCAACGCTTTCGTTTTTCTGCGGCCCGAGGCGGCGTTGGAAGCGGCGCAGGCCGCTGAAGACGCGGTCATGCATGGGGGGCCGCTAGGGCTTCTCCATGGCGTTCCGATCTCCGTCAAGGACCTCATTTCGCTCGCGGCCGAGCCCTATTGCTTCGGGTCCCGCGCCATGGCGGACCATGTCGCCACTGCGGACGCTCCGGCGGTTGCGCGGATTCGAGCCGCCGGAGCCATCGTGATCGGCAAGACGACCACGAGCGAGTTCGGGTGCAAGCCCGTCGGCGATTCGCCGCTCACCGGCGTCACGCGCCATCCCTGGAACCCGGCGAAGACCCCGGGAGGGTCGAGCGCCGGCGCCGCGGCTTCGGTCGCCGCCGGCGTGACCTCCCTGGCGCTCGGCACCGATGGCGGCGGATCGCTGCGAATCCCCGCATCGTTGACGGGCCTGTTCGGATTGAAAGCGCAGTTCGGACGGGTCCCCGTCTGGCCGCTGTCGGCCACGCCGACGCTCGCCCACGTCGGCGCGCTCGCGCGCAACGTCGGCGATGCTGCGCTGCTTGTCGCGGCGACCATACCCGACGAAGGGGGCCTTCAGTGGACCGAGTCGATGTCGATTGTCTCCTCGTCGACGAAAAAGGACCTAGCCAAGGCGTTCATCCAATATGCAAGCTCTCCGGAGGGACAGATCCGTTCAGCGCGCCTGCCTTCGTACTGGGCCTCGATACCCAACAAGAAGGGGTGGGAGTTGATGAACAAGGAGTTCCCGGCAGACGCGAAGAAGCTGCGCCTCACCTTCGACGCCCGCAACGTCATGGACGAATACAAGGACGGCAAGATCTTCATTCGCAGCACGCCAGTGAAGCAAAGCATCGAAACCTGGAATGACGCCTGGTCTGAGTTCAAGGCGCTATAGGCCACCGCGCGAAGCGACCTTGCGCGCAGAGTCAACGTCCGTGACCGCCGTTTGTGAGGACCTTGCGTCCGTGCGCCCGGCGGCTCTTGTTCGAAGAGAGGCCAGACGGGAGGCGGTGCGCTTCGCTCTGTTCTGGGGCGCGCCCTCGCTCGTCTGGCAGTCGCTGTTCTTCCTGGTCCCGATGGGGTTTCTCGTCGCAATGACCTTCTGGTCGGTGCGCAATTTCAGGCTGACGCCTGACTTCACCCTGGCGAATTGGAAGTTCGTGCTCGGCGCGAGCTTCTTCCACAGCGCCTATCTATACACGCTCGAGCTCTCTCTCCTGACTTCGGCCGCGGCCAGCATCATTGCCTTCCCATCGGCTTACGCTCTGGCGTTTGCCGTCTCCGCTCGGCTGCGCGGGCTGTTCGTTTCGATGCTGCTCGTACCCTTCTTCACGAGCTATCCGGTGCGCATCTATGCGCTTGAGATAATCCTCAGCCCGAAGGGCGTGATCAACCGGACCCTCGCGGACGTCGGCCTCGCGCCGATCCATCTGATCGGCACGCCCACTGCGACGGTCATCGGATATTTGACGCTCGCCCTTCCCGTCGTCGTGCTGCTGCAGACGCTGGCGCTGGCCGGTGTCGATCGGACCCTTGTCGAAGCCGCCCACAATCTGCACTGCAGCCGCGTGAGGACGATCGCGTCGGTCGTCCTCCCGTCGGCGCGGACAGGCCTGACCGTCTCGGCAGCGTTCGCGTTCGTGCTGACCTTCGGCGACTACATCGCCCCTCTTTATCTCGGGGGCTCGAAGCCGCCGACCCTGAGCATCCTGATCGCCGACCAGGTCAAGTCGGGGAACAACTGGCCCCGAGCATCGGTGGTCGCCGTGACGATGATCGTGACGCTCGCGGCCGCGTTGGCCGTCATGCTCGGCCTCGCCTACCGCAATCCGAAAGGCCGGTCATGATCGGCGCCATAGGCCGCCGCGCCGCACTCTTCGCCTGGACCGGCGTCGTATTCGTGTTCATCTTTGCGCCAATCATTTCGACGATCACCTTTTCCTTCAATTCGGCGCGCTTTCCAAGCCTGCCTTGGGCCGGCTTCAGCCTCAAATGGTATGCCGCCGTCCTGACCGGCACAACGATCCGCGGCAGCTTCACCAATAGTCTGGTCGTCGCGGGCGCCACTGCGGTCATCGCTACTTTCATCGGCTTCGCAACAGCCTATGTCGACTATCGATACCGTTTTACCGGCAAGACGGTATACATGGCCCTCGCTGCTCTGCCTCCGACCGTTCCGGTCGTCATACTCGGCGTGGCCATGCTGACTTTCGAGGCGCGGCTGGATCTGTACGGTTCGCTGACCGGGATCATTGTGGCGCATGTCGTGCTGTGCGCACCGTTCGCTACAGCGCTCGTGCGAATGCGCCTCGCCGATCTCGACCCCGACTTGGAGCCGGCGGCCTGGAACCTTGGCGCGACCTTGTGGCGCACAATGAGCGGCGTGATCCTACCTTTCTGCGCGGCGGCGCTGCTCGCCGCATTCTTTATGGCCGCCGCGGTCTCGTTCGATGAATTCATGATCGCCTGGTTCGTCTCTGGCACTCACGAGACCTTGCCGGTCCGGATACTTGATATGCTGCAGGGCCAGGTCAGCCCGCGCATCAACGCCGTCGGGTCACTCGTATTCGGCGTCAGCATAACCCTCGTGGCGCTGGCGCAGCTACTAAGCGCGCGCCGCGCCTCTAACGCCGATAGGCGGGGGAGAGACGAATGAGCGTACTTATGCTGGAGCTCGACCGCCTCGCCAAGCACTTTGGCCGTCAAGTCGCCGTGGCTGACGTCTCCCTGAGCGTCGAGAAAGGGGAGTTCGTCGCGTTGATGGGACCGTCCGGCTGCGGCAAGACGACGCTCTTGCGCATGGTTGCCGGCCTGGACCAGCCGACTGCGGGTGAAATCCGACTGTGGGGACGGCGGATCAACGAGGACGAGCCCTGGCGCCGCGACGCTCCGCTGGTCTGGCAGAACTACGCACTCTTCCCGTTTCTCAACGTGCGCAAGAACATCGAGTTCGGGCTCAAGCAGCGCGGCGTTCCGGCCGCGGCGCGCCGCAAAAAGGCCGCCGAATGGATGGAGCGCTTCGGCATCGGCGCGCTAGGCGAGCGAAGCACGACCCAGCTCTCCGGGGGCCAGCGGCAGCGCGTGGCGCTGGCCCGCGCCCTGGTCACCGAGCCCGAGATGTTGCTGCTCGACGAGCCGCTCAGCGCCCTCGATCCGCATCTGAAAGTGCGAATGCAGTCGGAGCTGGTGCGGCTGCATCGCGAGCTTGGCATCACTTTCATCTGCGTGACTCATAGCCAGTCTGAGGCCTTCGCAATGGCGAGCCGGGTCGCGATCCTGAACGACGGGCGGGTGCAGCAGGTCGATCGGCGCTCCGCCAATCGATTCGTCGCGGAATTCGTCGGCTGCAACAACATCATCGCGGGAACCGTCAGCAAGATAGACAGCACCGGCCTCGTGTTGGCGTCGGCGCTCGGGGAGATTCGCACGGCCGCCACAGGCGCCGCTCCGGCGCGTGGGACGCCTGTCTCTCTCATTGTCCCGGCCGACCGCATCGAGCTTCTCGCGGCGCCGCAGAGCGGCGGCAACGAGATCGCGGCGCGCGTCGCGACCCTCGAATTCGTCGGGTCCATTGTCACCGTTTTCCTCGAGACCGTCGACGGGGGTGAACTTAGGACGCAGCGTTCCCTGCAGGACATCGAACGGATGGCCCTCGCCCTGGGCCAGCCGGTCGTCGCGCGATGGTCCCCTGCCGATGGTTATCTTCTAGAGATCTGAGCCGGAGCATCGCATGTCCATTTTCATAAAAGGAGCGACCATCCTCGCCATGGGAGGATCCGCGGGCTCTGTTCCCTTCACCGGCGACGTCCTGATCGACGGCGACCGCATCGCCGACGTGGGTCCGAACCTCACCAGCCCAGAGGCCGCGGAGATTATCGATGGCAAGGACAAGCTCGTGATGCCTGGGTTGGTGAATGCTCACCTGCATTCGGGCGAAGCGCTGTTCAAGGGGCGCTACGACAACATGCCCCTCGAAGTATGGATGCTCTACTCGTATCCTATCCTTCGAGCCGAGGCGCTAAGCGAGCGGATGATTTATCTGCGCAGTATGCTCGTGGCGATCGAATCCCTGAAGACGGGGGTGACCTGCCTGACCGACGACATTTTCGAGGCGCCGAGGCAGTCGCTGGAGCACCTTGGCGCAGCTGTCCAGGCCTACGAGGACATTGGCATCCGCGCGACCGTGTCAGGGCATGTGATCGACAAGAACTTTCTCGACACCATTCCCTTTTCGCGTGAACACGTTTCCGCCGACCTCCAGGCTGAGGTGGCGAAGCTGCCATTGCCCAATGCGGCGGACTATGTCGCCTTCGCCAAGGAGGCTCACGCCCGCTACGAGGGCCGCGCCGGGCGCATCCGCTTCATGCTGGCCCCCTCAGCGCCGCAGCGCTGTACCCCCGAGCCGATGCAGGCTTCGAACGAGCTCGCCAAGCAATGGGGCGTGCCCTTCCACATCCACATCGTCGAGACCAAGGTGCAGGGCGTCACCGGCCCGGTTCTCTTCGGCAAGACGCTGATGCGCTATATGGCCGATCTCGGTCTCCTCAATCCGTGGACGACCATCGCCCATTCGATTTGGGTAACGGAGGACGACATCGCGTTGATGGGCGATGCGGGCGTCTCGATCGTCCATAACACCATATCGAACCAGAAGCTCGGCGCTGGCATCGCTCCCGTCCGCAAGCTGCTCCAGGCCGACGTCAATGTTGCGCTCGGCTCCGACGGCATCTGCTCCAACGATACGCCGCGGATGTTCGACGTGATGCATGCCGCGGGGCTTATCCACAAGATCACGACCCCCGACTACGGACGCTGGCTAAGCGCCTCGGAGGTGCTCCACGCCTGCACGCTCGCCGGCGCCCGCAGCGCGCTGCTCGACAAGGAGACTGGGTCGCTCGAAGCCGGCAAGAAGGCAGATCTTCTCGTGATCGACATGAACAGCGTCAGCTTCACGCCACGCAACGATATCCGCAATCATCTCGTCTATTGCGAGGACGGTCGCTCGATCGAGAAGGTCTTCGTCAACGGCGAACTCGTCGTCGAGAACGGCCGGCTGACCAAGGTCGACGAGAAGGCGCTCCTCGCCGAGCTGCAGGCCCGCATGCCGGAGTTCGACGCCTGTCATCGCGGGGTCGAGGCGGCGAACCGGCCGTTCGAGCCGGCTTTCGCCGAGATCCATCGGCGCTGCAACCTGATGGAGATGGGCGTCCACCGGCTTGCAACCGACGAATCCTGGGGCAACGCCTTCCTCGCCCCGGGACCGCAGCCGTGAACGGTGGGTCGCGCCGGCTGGACGAGATTACTTGGTTAAAATTCGAACGCCTCGTTCGAGAGGTTCAGCTCTGCCGGTCGTATTCTTGCCTTCAGGTTCGACCGAGCAGTACAGGCCGCGCCTGCCTGTCGACCGATGCCGTGTTGCCGCGGGTGACGGCCGAGCGCGGAGCGGAGCATGTCGGAGCCCTTGTCGCCTCGGCCGTCCCCTACGGCACAAATCGCAGCCGAAGAGCGGGGGCAAACAGAGTATGATCCGATCACCAAAGAGCGGCGTCCGTGGAACGCAGGCAGAAAGCTCGGAGCCAAACGAGCGTTGAAGGCCCACTAGGTCTGGGCCATCAGGTTTTGGCTTGATCGGGAGCAACGGCTACGCGACCGAGCGATGTTCGATCTCGCGATCGACAGTAAGCTGCGCGGGTGCGACGTCGTCAAGATCAAGATCGGCGATCTTGTCAGCGGCGGCCGGATTCGTTCGCGAGCTATCGTAGTTCAGCAGAAAACCGGTCGCCCAGTTCAGTTCGAGCTCCTGGAGTCTGCCCGTGGCAGTCTACTCGCATGGCTCGAATGTCGCGGGGGCGCTCTCGACGACTACGCCTTCCCGAGCCGGATTGATCATGCCGATCATATCAGCACTCGGCAGTATGCGCGGCTCGTCGACGAATGGGTGACTGGGATCGGATTGCGCCGAGAGGACTACGGCACACATTCACTCCGCCGGACCAAAGCATCCATCATCTACAAGCACACGGGAAACCTTCGCGCCGTGCAGATCCTGCTTGGCCATACGAAGATTGAGAGCACGGTCCGCTACCTCGGCGTCGATATCGAGGATGCACTCGCGCTGGCTGAAGGCACAGAGGTGTAGCATCTCATGAGCTCCTCGACCTTAGCGTCGAGGAGCTCGTTGCCACGATCGGTCAGGCTAAAACAGCGCCCAAATAGGTCTTTGAGGAGGCCTTTGCTGCTGCCCAAATGCAGACGTCGCTGGCGAACATGCTGAAGGTCATGGCCGTGGACTTGATCGCCTGGGCGGAGCAGGTCGAAGCAGCTTTCGGTCGCGGCGGCGCTTGAACAATTTCGTTCGGCGGACCGGCCGCTCATTTGATCGA
>Ga0335074_10012163_pt1 | contig 12060 bp, 12 predicted proteins | sample Lox_Sample_23_FD_206715 | JGI IMG/M metagenome (GOLD analysis project Ga0335074, IMG submission 206715) | Soil microbial communities from Loxahatchee National Wildlife Refuge, Florida, United States - Lox_Sample_2.3 | ecosystem: Environmental > Terrestrial > Soil > Wetlands | place: USA...
CGCGCGGGCCGCGGCGAGCTGCCCGGGCGTGTTGTGGTGCAGACGTATTATCCGGATCACTACGCAATCGTGGCGGCGACGAAGCACGACTACTTGAGCTTTGTGGAGCGCGAGCTGAAGTACCGGCGCTGGATGCACTATCCGCCGTTCGGCGTGCTGGCCAACGTGCTGGTGCAGTCGGCGAAATTGGAGGAAGCGGCCGGGTGGTCTGCGGAGTTGGGCAAGTGGTTCCAGAAGACACCGCCTGAAGGCGTGCGCGTGTTGGGGCCGTGCACCGCGCCGCTGGCGCGCATCAAGGGCATTTACCGGTTTCACATGATCCTGAAGGCGTCGTCGCGCAAGGCGCTGAATGCGGCTCTGCGCGGGATGCTGGCCGCTGCGGATGGGGCCGGGGTGCCGCGGAGGAATGTGGTGGTGGATGTGGATGCGCAGCGGCTGATGTGAACAAGCAGCGGAGCGGAATTGACATGGTCAGCGCAGGCGCCTGACCCACATCGCTGGTCGGCGGCTCGCCGAGTGCACCGGCAGTAGCAAGATAAACCGCCATTGAGCTAAGAGGCGCTTACCGGGCCCTGACCCTGCTGCAATCGGAGATTGCGCCGGTCCCACCCACACGGATCCTCGGGACTGCGCGGACGAACCCTGCAATGGCCGCCGAGTTACTGTCCGCTGGTGCCGTTGCCGTCCAGTGCGTGCAGATCCTTGCCGGGTTTGAAGCGGACCGCCTTGCCCGGCGTGATGCTGACCTCAGTACCGGTGCGAGGATTGCGCCCGATGCCGGTTTTGCGCGCGCGGACGCTGAACACGCCGAAGCCGCGCAACTCGATGCGCTCGCCGGCCGCCAGAGCCTGCTTGAGGCCCTCGAAGACCGTATCCACAGCCGCCTCCGCCTTGGTCCGGGGCAGGCCAGTCCGCTCAATCACGTGATGCACGATGTCCTGCTTAATCAAAGGGGAACCTCGCTTTGCAACCTCAGTTTGAACCGCCCACAAACACTCTACCCTAGTGATACTACAGAATTTGCGCGGTTTGGGGAACAGAGGAAATCCGGCGGCGTCAGGATTTTGCCCTGGCGGAATCCAGTCTCATACCCCGTTTCACTCTCCGGCATGCCTCCACAGGGGAAGTTTTTCCGCGGTTTCGGGGCGCTTTCCTTTCGCAGCCACGCCGTTTTCCCGTAAGATGTGACTTTCAAAGCAGCTTGCACCCGGGATGGAAGCGAAGGGGCTTCCATTCTCGGATTTGAGCCGAGGGCGTGCTTTCCATCGTGTGCAGCCGGCCGGTTCCGTTCTGACGGGCCGGATATGGCATGATCGTGAAGGTAACTCTCATTCCGTCTGCAGGCAGGAGCGGGGGATAACTCACTGTCTGTCTACGAAAACTTCCTGCAAGGTCAGCATGCTTTGCACTGACGCCGGAGTTATTCTGAGAGTTTTTTGACCTCTTACTCAATCCTGGTCACGAGTTATCCGTTCTGTGAGATCCAGGAACTACGGAGTCTTGTTCCAGAGCTTGACTGCCGCTTGCATCCAGGCTCCGGTGTACTGACTTGGTTTTCCCACCCGCGCAAGACCGGCGGCAGCACAGACCGGCCGCTCGAACCGTTTTGATCCCCAGGGAGCTGGAATTGCCTCAGCAAGAGAATCCGCAAGCGATCCGCATCGGCGTTTTGGCAGGCGAGCCTATCCGGCTTGAAGGGCTCACGATGATCTTTGCGGAAGAGCCTCAGGCAGGCCGGCCCAAGCTGACTCCCATGGTGGGCACGCTCCAGGAACTGGTGGCCAACCCCGCGGTCGATTACCTGGTGATCGATCTCAACTCGACAGCGGGAGGCTTTGAAGTTCTGGACGAGGTCCGGCGGGCGCGGCCCGGCCTCAAGCAGATCGTGATTGGTCCCAAGAACGACGACGAGTTGGTCCTGAAGGCGGTGGTGGCCGGCGCACGGGCGTATCTGGATTCCGATGCCGGCCCGGAGACGGTGCGACAGGCCATTGACATCGTGGTCAGCGGGTCCATCTGGGCGCCGCGCCGCCTGCTGTCTCGCCTCATCGACAGGCTGCTGGGCGTGCCCCAGAACAATGCGCCGGGCGTCGGCCCGCAACTCACCGACCGCGAGCGCGAGGTGCTCAAGCTGATCCTGCGGGCCAAGTCGAACCGAGAGATTGCCGCCACGCTCGGCATCGAAGAGCGCACCGTGAAAGCCCACGTAGGCCGCCTCATGCGTAAGCTGGGCGCGGACAACCGCATCGAGCTATCCCTGCGGGCCATCAATCGTGCCCTGGTGGGAGACCCCGGCTCTCAGCGGTGACCTCTGCCTGAAGCGCGCGTTACTGTTTGGCGAACGAATAGGTTACTAAAATCCACTGTCCTTCCGTACTCTTGTTCGGATCTGCGGACGCCCCCACACTGGATTCAGAAACAACGCAGATCTGGGGAAAGGAGTTCCCTGACGCTTGTCGTCGCGGAACTCCTCTTTTTTGTGTTATTTGCCTGATAGGCAAGTCCCGCCAATGCGCGCCGCCCGGCAGCCCTCTCTCTTGTAATCTTTTCCATTGTGACTGTGGGAACCTTCCGTGCAGGGCTCCCGCCCGGATGCGGTAGGCTGTTTCTGCGGGTACGTTTCCCCGAAACACACCCCCGAACGCGCAACCTCGGCCAGGCAAACCAAGTCTGAACGAAAATACAGATCACCCCCCCAAGCTCTGCCACGGAGCCGGAAAGGATTGAAAATGCGCAAGTTTCTCACCGCCGTCTGCCTCTGTCTCCTTCTCGAAGGCGCATCTTTTGCCGCCTCTTCCCGCGACGATCTCCAGGCGCGTATCGACCAGGCCAAGATCGTCCTGGACCAGATCATGAGCGCGCAGGACTCGACCATCCCCTCGAACATCCTGGCTCGCGCCACGTGTGTCGGGGTCGTGCCAGGCCTGATAAAGGCGGCTTTCCTCTTCGGCGGCCAATACGGCCAGGGCGTAGTCACCTGCCGCACCGGCCACGGCTGGAGTGCGCCGGTGTTCATCCGCATGGCCGGAGGGTCATGGGGCCTGCAACTGGGCGCTCAGTCCACTGACCTGGTGCTGATCGCGGTCAACGACCAGGGCTTCCAGGATCTGCTCAAGGACAAGTTCAAGATCGGCGCAGATGCCGCGGCTACGGCGGGTCCCGTGGGCCGCAACGGCCAGGCCGCTACCGACTGGAAAATGAGCGCCGAGTTGCTCACTTACTCGCGTTCCAAGGGCCTCTTCGCCGGCATCGACCTCGATGGCACGTCGGTCAGCCAGAACCGCGAGGATACCACCACTTACTACGGCCACGACGAGAACTTCGAGAATGTCCTGCGCGGCCAGGTCGATGTGCCCGTGGGCGCGGTGCCGTTCGTCAAGGATGTGGCGCACAACTTCGTGGCCGCCAGGCGCCGCCACTAGCACATAAAAGATCGCTCTCTCGTCTCATCCTCGCGGTTCTTCCCGCCGCGAGGGCGGGAGACAATCCATTTCCGCAAAGCTGATGCAGTCAGCAGAGCCGCGCCGCTGCTCTACACTTGTCCTTTGCCCTGATGATGCGCGAAAGGATGGAGTACTGGCTGGTAACGGTGGTGGCGCGCACCCTGGGCCGCCTGCCGCGCCGTTTTGCCCGCCTGCTTGTGCGCGTCATTACCGTGAGCGCCTATCTGGCTCTGGGACGACTGCGCCGCGTGGGCCAGCGGAACCTTCAGCTTGCCATGCCCGAACTGCCGGCGCGCGGGCGCAGCCGCATCCTCCGCCACCTGTTCCGCAACCTCGGCTGGCAGCTCGTCGAGTTCTGCCGCATGCCCCGCTACACGCGCGGGAACACCCGCGGCTGGATTCGCACCGAAGGCCTGAGCCACTTCCTCGACGCCCAGGAGCGCGGCAAGGGAGTGCTGGTGCTCACCGGCCACCTGGGCGCGTGGGAGCTCTCCAGTTTCTACCACTCGCTCATGGGCCACCCCATGGGTATGGTCATCCGGCGGCTCGACAACCGCGTCCTCGACGATTTCGTAAACCGCATTCGCTGCCTGCACGGCAACAACGTCCTGCACAAGGATGACTTTGCCCGCGGACTGCTCCACGCCATGCGCCGCGGGGGAACGGTCGGCATCCTCATGGACACCAACATGACGCCCCCACAGGGCGAGTTCGTGAAGTTCTTCGGCATTACGGCCTGCACGGCCTCGGGGCTGGCGCGGGTTGCGCTCCGGACCGGCGCCGCCGTGGTGCCGGGCTTCTGCCTATGGGAGGAGCAGGAGCAGCAGTACGTGCTGCACTTCGGTCCGCAACTTCATTTCGCCCGCACTGAGGACCACGAGGCCGACATCTTGGTCGCTACGCAGCAGTGCAATGACGTCCTTGAGTCGTGGATTCGCCGCTATCCGGATCAGTGGTTGTGGATCCATCGCCGCTGGAAGACGCGGCCGCCCGGTGAGCCTGGCGTATATTGAACCAATCCGATCGCCATGCTCAAGCCAGTCAAATTCGCCATCGCAATGGCTCTCCCCCTGGTCTTTTCGTGTGGAATCCTGGCCCAGAATCAGACAGTTGTGTATGCGAAGGTTTTCTCTGTCCAATCCCTTTCCGGAATCGTTCAGGACGAAGCTGGAAAACCCATACGAGGAGCAAAGGTCGAGGAATTGACCGACGGCTGGAAGGCGACGCTAAGCGTCGTTCTCACCGACGAAAAAGGCTTCTTCCTGATTCAGACTCACCAAAGGCACACGCTCCATTACCTGCGTTTCACAATGCCCAATTTCAATCCGGTGCTCATAAAGGTGCGCGCCTCGCGTTGGGCCAGGAAGAAATCTCTCTCCATATCGCTTCCAGTCGCCAATTGAGGCAACGCGGCCGCCCGGTGAGCCGAGTGTCTATTGACAACTGACCAAGCGCTCAAACCGCGTTATCATGAATGCGATGGCAACCTTCCGCATTTCCGAAGCAGACGCTGCCCGCGATCTTGCCGGTTTGCTGGCTCGCGCGCGCGCCGGCGAGGAAGTGGTTATTGATTCCGGCACGCATGGTGTTGCGGTCCGCCTCGCGCCCGTCCTGCCGCGGCGGACTGCGGAAGAGATACTTGCCTTGCTGCCGAAGGATTCTCCAGCCACCATTGACGAGGAATTTGCTCGCGACGTCGAAGCGGCTATTGCGGCGCACCGCGAACCGTTAAACGTGCCTGACTGGGACTGAAAGCGTGCCCCTCATTCTCGATTCCAGCGTAATCATTCCCGAGGAAAGGAAGGGGAAAAACGCTCATCGCGCAATCTCTGAAATCGCGGAAGCTTCCGGGAACCAGGATCTGGCTATCTCCGTCATCACTGTGGTCGAACTCGCGCACGGAATCGCCCGGTCCAATTCTCTCCAAAGAGAGCAAGTACGGCGCCAGTTCCTTGACGAGCTCGTGGCTGCGATCCCTGTATTGCCGATCACGATCCCCATTGCGTTGCGCGCTGGCCGCATGGACGGCGAAAACACTGCCCGAGGGGTGCGGATCGCCCTTGCCGATCTCCTGATTGGCGCTAATGCCCTCGAAGTCGGATATAGTGTTGCGACAGTGAATGTACGCCATTTTCAGTTGATACCCGGCCTGTCCATCGTTCGATTCTGACTGGCAAAACTCCGCCCTTGATATAGCCTTCATGGTGACCATGAAACTCAGCGACCTGATCGAACGCCTCGGCGGCACGCTCGCGCAGGGCAGCCTCGACCATCGGCTGCGCGGCGTCAGCTCGCCTGCCCAGGCCGGTGTAACGGACATCGTCTTCGCCGAGGATGCGCGTTCCGCCGCGGAAGCGCTGGCCGGCAAAGCCGGGCTCGTCGTCCTGCGCTCCGGGCTCATCGACTACCCGGCCGGCCGCTGCGTCGTCGAGACTCCGCAGCCGCGTCTCTGGTTCGCCCGCGCGGGCAAGCTCCTTGCTTCCGTCCTGCCAGTCACCGGCATTCATCCCTCCGCTGTTATCGGGGCGCACGTCAAGCTGGGCGATGACATCACCGTCGGTCCCTGCGCCGTGATCGAGGACAACGCTCGGGTTGGTGTGCGCACGCGCATTGAAGCCGGCGTGGTCGTCGGCCGTGACGTCCGTATCGGCGACTACTGCCACATCTACCCGCGCGCCGTTCTTTATCCGGGCACCACGCTGGGCAACTGGGTCGTCGTGCACGCTGGCGCGGTCCTTGGTGCAGACGGCTTCGGCTACGTGCGTAATCCCTCGACCGGCGCCTACACGCAGTTTCCGCAACAGGGCACGCTGGTCATCGAGGACGAAGTCGAGATCGGCGCCAACTCCACCATCGACCGCGGCGCGCTCTCTGAGACGCGCATCCGCCGCGGCGTCAAGATCGACAACCTCGTTCACGTAGGCCACAACTGCGACATCGGCGAGGACGTCATCCTGGTCGCGCTCACCGGAATCTCCGGCTCCAGCTCCGTGGGCAAGGGCGCAGTCCTTGCCGGCCAGGTGGGCATCGGCGACCACGCCCACGTTGCTCCCGGCGTCGTGCTTGGCGGCCAGTCGGGCGTGTTCAACGGCAAGACCGCGACCGCCGAGCCCGGCACGGTGCTCTACGGCACGCCCGCGCGCCCGCTCAAGCAGGTACTGCGCGAGCAGGCGGTGCTGGCGCGACTAGCCAAAGGGCGGGGCCGCGGCAAATCCGCCGACTCGGAAGACTAGCGCGACGGCCAGTGGCACTCATGGAGCCAAGCGTCCCGACCAGCCAGTGGGACCGAACCGGGTTTGTCCCGCGTGTAAGGTGACCGTTCACCGGACCGGTGCCGATAATCCCCGCTGTGAACCTCCGCGGGGACTTGAAGGCCCAAACATCCATGGTGATAGGATGTCTGTCAATTGACGCGACACGCATGAAGCGTCCGCAACGGGACCGACCGCCGCTTTCGCCAGGTGGATCCTCAGCTTTGATTCTGATTTCTCACCATCTTCCGTTGTGCTCGTCCACCAGCCATGGGAGTGCATTTCCCATGGACGCGCGCCCCAACTGTTGGCCGGACTTCTTTGCCGGCCAGCGGAGCTAGGATTGCGATGAGGACTCGCAGCTTCAACGCGCGAATCAGGTTGGCGCTGATTGTCATCACGCCCGCGGTGCTCCTGGGCATGGCCAGCGGCTTCCTGATGTTCCGATACGTGACACTCCGGGAGGCGATGATCGAACTGGATCATCACGCCTGGCGGTACATGTTGAAAGCAGAGGAGTCTTCCAGATCCTCAGAGAATTTCCTGACGTCGATGGCGGCCGCTGGCCTGCCGCCCTGCTCCGATGCCGAAATTGCCCTGATGCACCATCTGCTCTTTCAGTCGGAGTTTCTGAAAGACGGAGGGCGAATGAAGGACGGAAGGGTGCAGTGCGACGCGCTGTTCCGTCCCTCGGAATTCTCGCGGAAGGTGTTCCAACCGCAATTTCGTCTGAAGGATGGAACCGAGGTCTTTACGGATATCCGAATGATACCCGAAGACCTGGAACCGCGAGTGGGCGTGGAGCGAGGTGGCTTCTTCGTTGCCTTTGCTCACTGGCGGCCGGACCGTCTGGGGAATCTGCCTCTGAAGTTCACCCTGACGGAGGTGGATAACACCGATCGGCAGCCTGGCTGGTTGCACGGCGACAGGCCGGATGTGCCTCTCCCTGTCCTGGCCAAAGATGGATGGGCGAACGTTGGCGGCAGCTTGTATGCGACGCACTGTTCGCCGCACTACTTCAATTGCTTTACGGCGTACGTGGACACAGGGACGGTTCTGGCCATGCAGGCGCGGGAGTCGGACCTGAGCATGGCGCTGGGAGGAATGGCTGGCAGCTTCCTGGGGTTTTTCTGTGTGCTGTTGTACCGGCGTAACCAGGGCATGGTGCATCAGCTTCGCAGGGCGATTCGCGGCAACAGACTGCGCATGGTTTACCAGCCGATTGTGAATCTGGAAGAACGCCGGATTGTGCAGGCCGAGGCCCTGGTGCGATGGACCGATGACGACGGTTTCGAGATCAACCCGGAGATGTTCGTCGGCATTGCCGAACGGAACGGCCTGATGGGCGAGTTGACGGCATTCGTGGTACGTCAGGTGCTGCGCGAAATGGGCGGTCTTCTTCGCGAACACTCCGATTTCAGCGTGAACATTAATCTCACGGGGGCGGATCTTTCCGATCCCGCATTGCTGCCGATGCTGGAACGGTCATTGGCTGCGGCCAGGGTGGAAGCGCGGAGCTTGACGATTGAAGTGACGGAAAGCTCGACAGCGAGGAAGGGAACGGCGCCGGAGACCATCCACGAGCTGCGAAGGCGCGGACACAGGGTCCACATTGACGACTTTGGCACGGGTTACTCCAGCTTGTCGTATCTGCATTCGCTTTCCATTGATGCCATCAAGATCGACAGATCCTTTACCCGCGCCATCGGCACCGAGGCCGTAACGCTGGGCATTCTGCCGCAGATTCTGGCGATGGCGAAAACCCTGAATCTGGAAGTTATTGCGGAAGGGATTGAAACGGAGGAGCAAGCCGATTACTTTGCTTGCTGCGACCAGCCGATCCTGGGCCAGGGCTACCTGTTTGGCTTTCCCATCCCGGCGGAGGCGCTAGAAGCTCGGGTCCGCGGTCAGTTACAATCGCAATCCGTTCCGGGTTTTCTCGATGCCAATCTCGGCAGGTAGCCCTGCACCTTCGCAACCGCCTCTCGCCGCCCGCTCAGGTATCATCGGGGCATCACAGCATGTTTTCATCCATGCTCTTCTCCGAGGGGTTAGTTCGTGTCTGAGGTAAATGCAGTTGCGGTTGCGGAAGGGCGGCGGGTGAAGCCGCTGCGCATCGCCATCTTTGGATTCGGGACCGTGGGCAGCTCCGTGGCGCGGATCCTCGCCGAGTCAAAGCCCGAGGGCTTGGCGTTGACGCACGTCTTCAATCGCAACGTGGCGCGCAAGCGCGTGGGCTGGGCCGGCGCCGATGTGCAGTGGTGCGAGGACTGCGATGCCGTGCTCTCCTCCGATATTGACGTCGTGGTCGAACTGGCCGGCGGGCTCGACCCTGCGGGCTCATGGGTGCGGAAGGCCCTCGACGCCGGAAAGAGCGTCGTTACCGCGAACAAGAAGCTCATCGCATTCCATGGGGTGGAACTGGAGCGGCTGGCCGCGGCGCGGGGCGGGCATCTCAAGTACGGTGCTGCTGTCGCCGGGGGCATTCCCGTCATTCCCGGCCTGGAGCAGGGCATGGCCGGCGACCGCATCGAGCGCATCCAGGGCATCCTGAACGGCACCTGCAACTTCATTCTCAGCCGCATGGAAGCCGGCGCCGAGTACGCCACCGTGCTGGCCGCTGCGCAGGCCAAGGGCTACGCCGAGGCCGATCCCACCGAGGACGTGGGCGGCTTCGATGCCCGCGCCAAGCTGGCGATCCTGATGCGGCTGGCGCTGCGCGTTGACGTCGACCCCGAAGCAATCGTGCCGCGGCCGATCACGGAGGTTGCCGCGATCGATTTCAGCTATGCGCGCGATCTCGGCTGTACCATCCGCCAGGTTGCCCGCGCGGAGAAGACCGACGGAACCGTGGCCGCGACGGTCGGCCCGATGCTGGTGGACAAGCAGTCGCCGCTGGCATGGTCGCGCGATACGGAAAACATGGTGATCCTCAGCGGCCACTATGGCGGCGACGTGGTTTTCAGCGGCCACGGAGCCGGCGGCCATCCGACGGCTGTCGCCGTGGTCAGCGACCTGATGGCGCTGGCGCACGGATCGCGGCGCGTGGAGCTGCCCAGCGCAAAGGCCAGCATCGCCGCGGAGTTCGAGGTGCCGCATTACATCCGCTTCCTGGTGAACGACCGGCCGGGTATCGTGGCCGAAATTACCGGCGCACTGGCCCACGAGCGCATCAACATTCGCGCCATCGTGCAGAAGGCCGGATATCCGCAGCATGCCTTGCCGTTCGTCGTCACCGTCGAACCATGCAAGTCGTCGGCGCTGAAGCGCGCCCTCGAAAACATTCAGGCGGCAAGTTACCTGCTGGAACCGCCGCTGGATCTGCAAATGCTTGAGTAACAGGGACCAGGGACCAGAAAATACTTGCAATCGAAAACACTGAACTACAAACCGCGAAATGCGAACTCCCGCCCCCCAGGAGGCCGAAATTGATCGATACCATTTACCGATGTGAAATCTGCGGTGAAGAGAGCCAACATCCCGTGCGCTGGATGGTGATTCACTGCAGCGACGCGCAATGCACGATCTTCAAGTGGAACAAAGAAGCGGCCGACGCCAAAGGCGCTCGACACTACTGCGGCGAAGCCCACGCCCAGGTTTACATCAGCCGCTGGTTCCAGTCGTTCTGCGGGTGAAAAAAGCAGCGGGTCAGCAAGCCAGCGAGTCAGCAAGCCAGCGGGTCAGCGGCAGCGGCCGCCAAATGCGCATTGCGCAAAATAAAAACGGCGATATCCATTGGATTCATGGAGTTGAGCCCTCAAAGTGCAGTGATTGTCCGTTTTCGGACACCGGGGCGAGTGGTTTGGGCAAGTCTTCCGGTTTCTGTGGCTTGGCGGGCTGGCGGTGCTTGCAATGGGTGCAGTTGGCGCAGTTCTTGTTGCACATGATTTGGGGTCCTTTCCGTCCGGAAACAGGAACGCCCGCCGATGCCGGCGGGCGTTGTCTTCTCTGACTGTTCTAAGTCTACCCGGTCGAGGATTTAAGACTGCAGTTTTGTCAGGAAACTTTTTCTCAAGCATTATCTGTCGATTGCAGAGTTTTCCACAGACCGTGACACTTGACTCGGCGAGAGTCCGATTTAGATTTGCACCAGAATTGGGGCAAAGCGGCAGGTTGAAGGCTAAGAGTGGTCGGAAGCCGCCGCGAATTCATATTCGAACTGGATATGGGCGAATCGCAGGCGAAACAGTCTGAAACTTTCGCTGAGCCGATTTCCGGCTACTCCGCCCGGAGTGTAATGGCGGGGTCGATCGATGCAACCCGCCGCGCGGGCAAATAGCTTGCGGCCACGGCGATGCCGATAAAAAGGAGGGCCACGCCCAGCAAGGTGATGGAGTCGTGCGCGGTAACGCCAAAGAGTGCGGCCGCGAGAAGCTTCCCCAGGGCAAAAGAGGAAACCATGCCCAGCCCGGCGCCAACCGTCGCAATATACATTCCCTCGCGCACGATCCGGAGCAGGATCTTACCGTGTTCAGCTCCCAGGGCGATTCGCAGCCCAATCTCTCGCGAGCGCTGGGCAACGGTGTAGGACACGAAACCATATAGGCCTATCGAGACCAGCAGCGTCGCGATCGCGGCGAAGGCACTCAAGGTAAACAGCTCGAAGCGCGCAAGTGCATTGCGGTCGTTCAGGCGGTCCCGCATGGTTTCCATGCCGTAGATGGGCAGCGTCGGGTCAATCGTTGAGAGCGTTTTGCGAACAGCGGAGACCATCGCGCTGGGATCGCTCGCCGTATGCAGAACAAAGGTGATCGGGGTCCAGGACTGCTGCGTGAAGGGCATATAGTACTCCGAGATCGCATCGTCCCGCGGGCCAAATCGCCGGATCGGACCAATGACGCCCACCACGGTCAGAGAAGGCTTGCAAGGCCAGGCGCAGTACATCTGGCGGCCGATAGGGCTCTCGCCGGGCCAGAGTTTGTCCGCCAGGTCGCTGGTTACGATGACCACTTTAGGGGCAGAGATATCGTCGTGCGAGGAAAAAGTCCGGCCTTCAAGAATCGCGATTCCCATGGTCTTGAAATAACCATCGCTGGCGACGCGCGGAGACGCCATCACCGTTGCCTCGGCCGATGCTCCGGAACGCATCGGAAGCAGCATGTCGGCGCGCGGGTCCAGCGGAATGTAGTTGACCGCGCCCGCGCCAATTACTCCTGGAATGGCCGCCAGTTGATGGAGTGCACTTGCAACGAATGCCTCTATATTTCTGACTCCCTCTGTTTGTGGTGAGTACCGTCCTCCCCGAGTCGACACTGAGAAGCTCAGAATCTGATCGACATTGAAGCCTAGAGGGACCCGGTTCAGGTTGGCGAGGGAGCGCACAAGAAGCCCCGTCCCCACGGCGAGAACCACGGCGATGGCAACTT
>Ga0335074_10012164_pt1 | contig 12060 bp, 8 predicted proteins | sample Lox_Sample_23_FD_206715 | JGI IMG/M metagenome (GOLD analysis project Ga0335074, IMG submission 206715) | Soil microbial communities from Loxahatchee National Wildlife Refuge, Florida, United States - Lox_Sample_2.3 | ecosystem: Environmental > Terrestrial > Soil > Wetlands | place: USA: Florida...
TGATCCAAAAATTGTCCACGAACGACAGCATCATCGCCTGCCGCTGCAGTTGCAGGTAGATCGAGGCATGCGCCTGCATGGTGGCGCGGGCCGCGTCCATGCCGCGCGCGATCATTTCGTGCGTGATGTGCGCCATCGCGCTCTGATAGAGCGGGCTGCCGCCGTTCACGTTGCTCGAAAGCACGTTCTGGTGAAATTGCGCGCGCCGGTCGAGCATTGTGGTGACGAACGAAATTCCCGTGCTCGCGCCCACGTTGCGCGCCAGATTGATCAGCCCCGAGGCGTTGTCCATTTTCCCCGGCGGCACGAAATAAAATGCCATCACGTTGATCGGGACAAAAAGAAACGCCGTGCCCGCGCGCGAAATGATCCAGTCGTTGATGGCATTGCTTTCGCCCGCGTTCAGCGTGAAGAGCGACAAATAATGCAGCCCGAGCGCCATGACGCACAGCCCGCTCACCACGATCCAGCGCGGCTCGAATTTTCCCAGCAGCCATCCCACGCACGGCAGGATCGCCAGCAGCACCAGCCCTCCCGGCAGCAGCACCAGCCCGCTGCGCATGGCCGTGTATCCCATCAGCGTCTGCAGCAGGATCGGCAGCAGCACGGTGGTGCTGTAAAGGACGAAGCCGAGCACGTACATCATGAACGTGGAAATCGCGAAGTTGCGGTCCTTGAATAATCGCAGGTCGATCACCGGGTGATCGGTGACGAATTCCCAGACCACCAGAGCCACCAGCGCGCACACCGTGATCACGGTCGACCACAAAATGAAGGGCGAGCCGAACCAGTCGTCGCGCTCGCCTTTATCCAGCACCACCTGCAGCAAACCCAATCCCAGAGCCAGGAATCCCAGCCCGACGAAATCCACCTTGAACCCGCTGCCGAGCTTTTTCCTGCCGCTCCGCGAATCGGCGATCAGCAGCGAAATCATCGCCACCGAAATCACGCCGATGGGCACGTTCAAAAAGAAAATCCAGCGCCAGGAATAATTGTCCGTGATCCATCCGCCCAGCGTGGGCCCGATCGTGGGCGCCACCACCACGCCCATGCCGTAAATCGCCATCGCCATGCCCTGCTTCTCGCGCGGGAAGCTGTCCACGAGGATCGCCTGCGAAGTGGGCTGCATGCCGCCGCCGCCCGCTCCCTGGATCACGCGAAAGAGGACCAGCATGGAAAGCGATGGCGCCATGCCGCACAGGAACGAGCTGATCGTGAAGATCACCACGCAGGCAATGAAGAATTTCTTGCGTCCGAAGATCGAAGCGAACCAGCCGGAGAGCGGCAGCACGATCGCGTTCGACACCAGATACGACGTGAGCACCCACGTGCTTTCGTCCACGCCCGCCGAAAGATTGCCGGCGATGTGCGGCAGCGAGACGTTGGCCACGCTCGTGTCCAGCACCTCCATGAACGTCGCCAGCATCACCGTGGCGGCGATCAGCCACGGATTGATCTCCGGCACGGGCCGCGCCTGCGCGTATTCAGCCGTCGAGCTCATCCGTCTCCGGGCACAGAAATTCCTTTGCGTTCATTTCCAAGACCCAAGATTGCATGCGTGATTCAAAATCAGATAGAACCGATTTGCAAGCGCGGGACGATAAGTGTGCATTCCCCGGGAAACAGAATAGCACCGCCCGAATCCCATCCGCAAAAGTGCCCCGCCGTTTTTTGCTCGGCATTAGCGCGGTACGCGCGACACAAGTTAGCCCCGTCCGGAAGGGCGGGGAAATGAAAACAAAAAAGGATCCCGAGCGCCGTAGGTGCGAAACACTCCTTCTCATCCCCAATCCCAAATCTGCAATCTTCAATCGCGGCGACGGTGAATCCGGTGAGATTTTTCAGGGAGCTGAGGAATTGGGATGCGGGGTGTGAACCCGGGTGCGGCGCGTTTAGATATGGGTGAAATTGGGCGGTGTCAGAACAGGACGGAGCGTGCGCCACCCGTCAAGCTACTTTCGTTCGACTGGGTATCGGAAATCCTCGAATACATAACAAGCGTGAAGGATGTTCGTCGCGACCTCCGTGACCGAATTTCTTTGAAATGCGCTGCATGCATCGGTCCCCGACCTGCCGTTTTCGTCGGAATATTCGAAACGAACGAATAGATAGAACGTTCCAAAGTCGTTCAGCTCTGTCAACTCTTTATCGGTCAGAGTCCTATCTACTGAACCGAAGGGTGAAACGCCCGGAGCAATTGTGACGGCCGTTTGCGGCGTACCAGATTGCCAGTCTTTCGCGAATCGACGAGCTAGTCCAATCTGGGTCTGTTTATCATCTGCTCTGCCTATGTAGATTCTTGCCATCATCTTTATGTTTTCGGCGGGCAGCGAGCCGCTATTGGTGTAGTGGTAGTTGAAATGATACAGCACACCCGCCGCGAATGGCTTTGTCGGGTTAGGCTCAAACTCGAAACGATCGAACCGAATCGCTGCATGGAGTTGCGTCTGCTTCAGAGTCTTATCGACATCACCCAAGGTCGCTCGAAGCCCGCTGATTATGGTCTGAGATTCGTTGTTTAGAGTCTCAAGTTTGTCTTGCTGAGCCTTTCTTTCTCGCGCAATGGTCCGGTCGTTTTCCCTTATTGAATGCATTTCTGCTATCAAAAGGGTCGTAACTATGACTATCCACGCTGCTTTTTCAAATGGGTGCATTTCGGGCCGGAGGCTCATGACGGCTGCTACTGCGCCGAGAATGCCGATTGCCACCCCCGGAGAAGGCGTGACCCAAAGAGCCCACACTGCACTTGCGAGGCAGACCAGTATCAACAATACTGTCGTGGGCCAACTTCGCCAGCCTCGGTCTATCCATTTCGCTAGTTTGTTCACGTTCCTGGGGAGTATAAAACAAAACGTCTGTCGGGCGAGTGGCCCGGAATGTTTTCCTGATTCTGCATCCTGTGACCGGTCAGCAGCAGCGGCCGATTTCCTGTGCTTCATGCCACCATAAACACGCGAAGGGCCCCCGGGTTCGGTTCGGGAACCCGGGTTCTGATCGAATCCCGCCCGTTTAAGCGCGCACGAGTACGAAATTGCCCTCAGAAACGAGTCCTGACCGTATTCTTGTAAACGTATACGCGTGCTGATACCCTAAGAACACTTGGAGGGCATCTTGGCTCGCAAGAAAAAGACAAGCGCTGAAATCATCTCCGAGATGGCTGACATCATAATCGGCCATCTGGAAAGCATGCCTCCTAAAGAGCGGGCGCAGCGAGTGGCCGCTTTCAAAGAAACTATGCGCGGGAAGAGCGGGCGTGCTCATGCCAAAGCCGCAACAGTTTCTCGTACTCGGCCGAAGTATCGTCGAATCCCAGCCTAGCTAGACCTTCTTTAAATCTCGGCAGGTCGCGTTCGTCCAGTGCTTTTCGGATCAGCGAACTTATCTGTGCCCGCTCTTCATCAGACATTCGAGCGAGAGACGCGCGAGCAATCGCCGCTGTATCGACTTTCTTTTTGTCGGGCATGGGCTATTTCTTGTTTCCTGCCGCGCCGCCTTAGCGAGCGGCAACTGCTTTCTCAATCGTCATCCTCATGCGTAAGCTCCGCGAAAAATCTCACCGGATTTCCCTCGCGCAGCTTGAGGCAATGGCGCCTGCTTCCTCCTAGATGCGGCGGAGCTTTAAGAACTCGTTCTGAACGGGTTCTTGTAAATGTTTACTCTTGCTGATATTCTGTTTTCCCAATGGCACGGAAACGGACTAAGTTGGACACCGCCGTTAAGAGAACCGCCGATATATTGACGGAGCATTTGGCTACCCTGCCTGCCGATGAAGCTAAAGCAATGCGCAGGGAAATTCACGAACTGGCGCTCACTTCTTCTTCCCGGCCTTCAAGTCGCGGAAAAACGCCACGATCTCGGAAAAGCGCGGGTCATCGTCTTTTATCCCGTGCTTCCGTAAAATCTGCATAAATTCCCGCAAGTGGTCACTCCTATAAACCTTCCGAAGGTCGCGCAACAGGTCTCCCCGTTCGTCGCGATCGATCTTATATTTGCTGGGCATCTCTTCCCCCACAGGCTCCAAACCAGGCGGGCGCCTTGCCCCCATGAGCCGAGTTGCATCCCAAGGATGTTCTAGTTGCCGAACGCTTTTGTGGCGGGCGGCCCACCTCGCCCCCATGAGCCGAGCTCCCAACCCTCAATCATCATCCTCATGCGTCAGCTCCGCGAAGAATCTCACCGGATTTCCCTCGCGCAGCTTGCGGCAATTCCGGAAGAGTGAATCCTGCTCCCGTCCTTCGAGCGCGCGCATCAGAGCCTTCACGAGCTTCGAGTGAAGGGACAGCACCCGCTTCAAGAACGCCTTCCCCTCCGCCGTCAGTCCTACCACCGTCAACTGTTGCCCTCGGCGTCTTTCGTGGCGCCTCGCTTTCGGCAGGTGCGCGCGCTTGAACTCCACCGGCGGCAGCATCGCCAGCCCTCGCCGCAGCCACCCGCGCTCTTCCATGCCCCCGATCATGGCGGCCACGTTGTGCCACTTGCTCCCGCGGCGCCGCGCGAGATCGGCCACCGGCAGCGCCCCCTCCCGGTACAGCACCTCCAGGAGGCGAAACTCCCCCAGCGTCAGCCCAAACGACCCGAGCGGCACCCGTACTTCCGCCCTGAGCCACTCGGCCGTGTCCAGGAGTGCCGTGTAGGCGCGAAGGGCCTTCTCCGTTCGCTTGTCCTGGCTCGCATATCTCGCCATCGTGCAAAATCCTGCCAAAATTGGTTTTTTTTGACACTTTAAGCGGTTTTAACCGCCCGACCGATCTATGCTTTATGTACCCGCTTATATACCGGTTGGAGCAGAGATTTCGTCCGTTGAAATACTGATTCAAGCCGCCGGAAAAAGCCGACCTGTCATTCCGAGGGCGGTGTTTGCCCGAGGAATCTGCTCTTTTCTTCGCGATTGTGCGGGACGGATGTACCATGCGGCCGAGGGTGAGCCGAACCGGAATTCCGGTTGAGACATCCGTGCGGGAGTGTATCGGTCTTTCAATTCCCCGGGAGGAAGCAATGAAGCGAATGGGCCGGAAAATAATTGCCGCGATCACGTTGGGGACTTTTGCGCTGGTGATCGGGCCGGGCGCGTTGCGGCAGGCGCAAGCGCAGGCGGCCAAAGAACCCTATCCGAAAATGGCCCCGCTCGATGAATACCTGATGGGGCGCGACGCCGAGATTGCGATGGCGCGGAGCGCGGCCCCGGAGTCCATCTCGCGCGATGCGGAAGTACTCGTGCTGGGGCGGCATGGCTACGAAACCGCGGTGAAAGGCAAGAACGGTTTCGTGTGCGCGGTGGAGCGAGGGTGGATGGGCCCATTCGAGGGCGAGCTTTCCGCTAATTTTTGGAACCCTAAGATTCGAGGCCCGCTCTGCTTCAATCCGCCGGCTGCGCGCTCGATTCTGCCGATGACGTATAAGAGAACGGAGATGGTATTGGCCGGCGACTCCAAAGCTCAGATCATGGCGGGCATGAAGATATTCATAAAGGAAAAGCTGCCGCCTCTGGAGCCTGGAGGCATGAGCTACATGATGTCGAAAGAGCAGTATCTTACCGATGGCAGCCCACACAACTGGATGGCTCACCTGATGTTTTACACGCCGCTCATGGACGGCAGCGTTTGGGGCGCGGATGTGGACCGCTCACCCGTCATGCTGAATCCACAGTTCGACGGCCATCCGGAACCGATCGACGTTTTCATGATCTCCGTGGGCAGATGGTCGGATGGGACTGCGGACCCGGTCGAGTATTAGCGCGCGACGCGTTTGGGAACTTCAGGGCTGAAGCCCCCGCGAGTGGCCGACGTTACGCTCACGCTTCCACCCTCATTTCGCGACGCGGGCTCAGGGCGAGGATGAAGCGGGCGCGGTGGCTGCGATGAAGGCGTGCGCCTTGCGCTGCCAGACGTAGACGAGCACGCTGCCGATCAGAATCAGGGAAAGCGAGAGGCCGGACCACAGGCCGGCCGCGCCCCAGCCGCGCGCGAAACACAGGTACGCTCCGAGCGGCAAGCCCATCAGCCAATAGATGGCGCCCGAGAGGATCATCGGCGTGCGCGTGTCGCCTGCGCCGCGCAGCGCGCCGGTGATGACGGCTTGCTGTCCATCGAAGAGCTGGAAAAATGCGGCGACGAACAAGAGCTTCGTCGCGCCGTGAAGCACCACGGGATCGGGCGTGTAGATGCGGACGATGAAGCCGGGCAAAAGCCAGAAGACGAGAGCGGTGCACGTCATGAAAATTGCGCCGAGCGCCATGGCGGTCCATCCGGCGCGGCTGGCGGCGTGCGGATCGCGGCGGCCGAAGGCCTGGCCCACGCGGACGGCGGCTGCGCCTCCCAGGCCGAGCGGCACCATGTAGGTGAAGCTGATCGTATTCAGCGCGATCTGGTGGCTCGCGAGAGGCACGGCTCCGAGGCGCGCGATCAGCGCGGTGGTGACGGCGAAGACGGCGACTTCGAGGCCGAGTTGCGTGGCCGCGGGGAAGCCGAGCGTGACGAGCCGCCAGACGCGCGGGAAGTGCGGCCAGCGCGAGGCCGAGAGCAGGCCCATTTTGTAGCGCAGATCGTAATACAGGCAGTAGACCATCAGGAACGCAGCCATGTACGTGCGCGCGACGCAGGTGGACCAGCCGGAGCCGACCGTTCCCATGGCGTGAAAGCCGAGATGGCCGTAGATCAGCGCCCAATTGCCGACGAGATTGATGAGGTTCGCGGAGATCAGCGAAAACATCACGGGCTTGGCGAGATCGATGCCTTGCAGGTAGCGGCGGAAAACGAAGTAGAGCAGGAGCGGGAGGGTGCTCCAATTCACGGCGCGCAGGTAGGGAACGGCTTGCGCGAGCACCGCGGGATCGGTCCCGATCGAATGCATGGCCCAATCGAACAGCCAGACGAGGCCCATGGCGATGGGCGTCATGCCGAGGCTGAGGTAAACGCCGTTGACGAGCGAGCGGTGCGCGTCGTCGAGATCGCCCGCGCCGTAGGAATGCGAGACGACGGTGTCGAGGCCGAGCATCAGCCCGGTGCCGAAGATGGCGACGGCGTTGTAGAGGATTCCACCAAGACTAACAGCAGCAATCGCGATGGAACTTTGCGACTGGCGGCCGACCATCATGGTGTCGACGATGCTCATCGTCATCCAGCCGACCTCGGCGAGGATGATGGGGGTGGCGAGCGCGAGCATGGGGCGCGCTTCGTCGGCGATATATTGCGAGAACAGGCGCTTGAGCATGGTCGATGGATTCGCGAGCGAACAATCCGATGATATAGGGCGCGGCGGCGGGGTAAAGCGAAATCGGAATTAGGAGAGTGGCGACTGGCGCAAGAGCCGGATGAGAGATTCTTCGCTGCTCTCAGAAAGACGGCGCGCTAATCGATGCGGCCGCTGCAAGGATCGAATGACGGCGATTAATCGCGGGGGACGGAGCCGGTGAGCTGGACGAGCGAGCCGGAGGCGGAGGGCGTGCCGCCGCCGAGGGTTTGCGGGGCGCGCCAGCTATCGACGACCGAGATCTGGTGGACGCAGGAGACGGTGCAACGCGGGGCGCAGCCTTTTTTGGTGAGGAATTCGCGCTGGCGCTGCTCGAGAGTGTAGTCGGCGAGCGGGATGCCGGGATAGCCGCGCTGCTGCGAGCAGTAGTGGACCAGGCCGTCCTCGCAGATGTAGAGGTAGCGCGAGCCGGCGCGGCAGCGCCAGGTATTCTCGCGGCCCGCGGCGATATTGTGCTGGAAGCGATTCACGCGGGTGAACGAGCGTTTGCCGAGCGACATGATCTCCTCGAAAATTTCCTGTTCGCGAGGGCCGAGCGGCTGAAGCTGGCCGTTGCCATCATGCAGGATGCCGACGGTCGAGGTGAAGCCGAGGCCGATGGCGCGGTGCGCGATGGCGAGCGCGTCTTCGGGATTGCGGACGCCGCTGCCGAGGACGGAATTGATGTTGACGTCGAACTCGGCGTGCTCGGCGAGAAGCTCGAGCTTTTTGTCGAGAACCTTGAGGCTTTTTTTCGAGACGTCGTCGGGCTGCACGTTGTCGATGCTGATCTGGAGATATTCGAGGCCGGCGCGGTTGAGGCGCTCGATGCGCTCGGCGACGAGCAGGTAGCCATTGGTGATGAGGCCGGCCGTCATGCCATTTTTGCGGATGCGCGTGATGATGGCATCGAGATCGGGATGCAGCAGGGGTTCGCCGCCGCTGATGGTGATCACCGACGTGCCCATCGCGCCGAGCCGGTCGATGCGGCGGAACATCTCTTCCGCCGGCACCGGATTCGACACGTCGTCAAATTCATTGCAATACGTGCAGGATAAATTGCAACGACGCGTCGGAATGATGTGGACCAGCAGGGGATGGCGGGTGGAGAGGAGCCCCTTCACAATCATGCGCGCGGCGCGCAGCTTGCGGTGCGCGGCCAGAAGCCTCTTGCGCAGTGTTTTTCTCGACGACATCGGTTTGGTGCGGAACGCGCCCCTTGCAACAACCATTATGCCATACGGATCGGCATCCCTTGCGGCAAGCAAAGCACCGGTGATCTTGTTTGAGCTGAGGCGGATTCGAGCGCTTGTCTAAACACGGAGATCACAGAGGAGGCACGGAGTACACGGAGAAGCCTGAGCCGGATGACACCACTCGTGAGACCTTTCAAGCACCGCAGGGAAATCTGAAGATGCGGATCGACTGCCGCTACTGGCTCGGTATCGTGACGGAGACTTGATTCGAGTAGGCGCTTTCGACATCGCTGGGATCGATGGAGGTAACGACGTAGTAGTAGGTCTCACCATTCGAGACGTTGCCGTCCGTGTAACTCGGTGCTGCGTCGACGGACGCGAAGAGCTTCGAATATGGCCCGCCGGATATGGTGCTGCGATAGACAAAATAACCGAGCACCGCCGATGCGCTGGCGCTCCATTTGAGGGCAACCGAATGTTTAGTGGAATCAGCAGCGGAAGAAGCGGCGACGCCTGTTCCCGACAAGACAATGCTTGGCGGGCTAGAGGCGTTGCTGGCGATGGCGAGTCCGCCCGTGACCGCTCCGGCGGCCCTGGGATCAAATGTGATCGTAACCGTGGTCGACTGATTCGGAGCCAGCGTAACGCCCGATCCGCCGCTCGCCGTGAAACCGCTCCCCGAGGCCGACACGCTCGAGATATCGAGGTTCGCATTGCCGGTATTCTTGAGGACCACGGGCAACGATGATGGCGTTCCGACGGTGATGCTGCCGAAGGTGAGATGGGCGGTGTTCGCGGAAATTTGTGGAGCCGATGCTACGCCCGTGCCGGACAAGGCCACTTTATAGGCGGTAGCGCTGCTCTCAATGGTCATGTCGCCTGAAGAGGCGCCCGCCGAGGCTGGTTTGAACGATACCGTGAAGGTGACGCTCAAGCCCGCGCCGATGGTGATCGGAGTGGGAAGTCCGGTGTAGATGAAGCCATATCCCGACGGAGCCACCTTCGTGATGGTCGCGCTGTCGTCGCCCTTGTTGGATATCGTGACCGCCTGCGAATCCGTGGCGCCCACCGCAACGTCGCCGAACGCAATCGTCAGAGGATTCACGCTGATCGTGATGGTGTCGCCGCCCGCACCGGAAGTCGAAGTTGAACCGCCACCGGGAGCGAGGGGTTTCGTGTCGGTGAGGCCGACGCAACCGGCCGAGCCCAACAAGGCGCAAACGGCAACAACAACAGCGAGCCCCTGGAGCGGAGTGGTACGCGCGCTGCGAGCAAGGCTCAACCTCGAATCGCGGCGAGATGTTTCGCGAGCGCGAGGGTCTCCCATCGAGAGCGATTGTCAATTGGGATAGCTGTGCAAAACTACTGGACTCAGGTACATGCGAGGTACAGGTACGAAAACCTGTCCGTCAGGACAGGGGTTTCCGAAGGCTTCAGGAGGGGTACATCCGCCGCTAAAATCCGTTTCGATCAGGCTTGCTCTGAGCTGTCGTTCCTTCTCCCGTTGATTCTGCCGTGGCCCAAATCTTTCGGCGTCCGGGCGGACGCCACATCCTATGGGACGGAGGCGACCGCCTGGTTCGAATCCGTGCTTTCGTTGTTACTCGAGTCGACAGCCGTGACGACGTAGTAATAAGTCTGGCCGGAGGAAACGGCGGAATCGGTGTCGAGCGCCAACGGAATGACGGACGAATTCAGCTTGGTGTAAGGCCCGCCCGAAATCGTGCCGCGATAGACGTTGTAGCCGATAACATCGGATGACGAACTCGGCATCCAGGACAGGCTCACCGAAGATCCTGTGCTCGCGCCCGTGCCGGACGCGGAGATCGAGGGAGCCGTAGTGGAATTGCTCGAGACCTTGATCGTGGCACTCGCGGCTCCCGAAGCAGTGGGCGTAAACGTGACGCTGAGCGTGATTGACTGGTTTGGCGTAAGAACAGTGCCCGCATTTACGCCGCTCGCGCTGAAGGGGCCGGTGGCGCCGCTGATGCCGGAGATCGTGATGTTCGAATTGCCGTTATTCTTCAGGACGACGCCGAGCGTGCTGTTGTTCCCCACGTTCACGCTTCCGAAAGTCAGCGTCGTGGGGGTGGCGCCAAGAACGAAAGTCGGCGCGGCGCCCGTGCCCGTGAGATTGATCGGGGTTGGCGAGGCGGAGGCGTTGGTGGTGAGCGAGATGCCTCCGGTGACGTTTCCAGCGGAGGATGGAGCAAACACCGCGTTGAAGGTCATGCTGGTGTTTGGCGTCAAGGTTTGAGCGCTGAATCCTGAGACGCTGAAGCCCGTGCCCGTGACACTTTCGGAAGAAACGACCAGGTTCGCGGTTCCGGTATTCTTCACCGTGATCGTCTGAGAATTGTTCGTGCCATCAATGACCGTTCCGAAATTGATGCTCGACGGCGTGACGGACATGGCCGGCTGCACGCCTGTGCCAGTGAGAGCGACCGTCGTCGGAGGTCCCGAGAGACTCGTCGATATGGAGATGCTTCCCGAGGCCGCTCCAGCGGAAGTCGGTGCGAAGACGGCGTTGAACGTCATGCTGTTGTTAGGGGCCACCGTCTGTGCCGCGAAACCGGTGACGGTGAACCCTGGGCCCGTCACGATTTCGGACGAAACTACCAAGTTCGCGGTTCCCGTATTCTTCAGCGTGATTGTGTGCGATGTGCTGGTGTCGTCCACGACGTTACCGAAACTTACGCTCGATGGCGTGACGGAGATCGCCGCCTGAGTTCCGGTGCCGGAGAGGGAGATCACCGTTGGGGAAGAGGCGAGGCTGGTGCTGACGGAGATGCTTCCCGAGATGCTTCCAGAGGACGTCGGCGCGAAGACTGCGTCGAACGTCATGCTGGCATTCGAGGCCAGCGTTTGCGAAGTGAAGTTCGTGACGCTGAGGCCGGCACCGGTGACGCTTTCGGACGAAACCGTAAGATTCCCTGTCCCTGTATTCTTGAGGGTGATCGGCTGCGTGGCAGTTGTGCCGGTGGCCACGTTGCCGAAGGCGACGCTCGGCGGCGTGACGGAGATGCCGGCTTGAGTGCCCGTCCCGCTGAGCGCGATCGTGAGGGTGGCATCGGAAGCATCGCTCGTGATGACCAGGTTGCCGGTGGCGGCGGCGGTCGACGAGGGAGCGAACTGAACTTGAACTGTGGCGCTCTGGCCAACCGCAAGCGTGGCGGCCGCGCCTCCGCTCATCAAGGTAAAGCCCGATCCGGAGATTGTCGCCTGCGCGATCGCGACCGAGGCGGTGCCAGTATTTGTGACGCTCAAGCTCTGCGTGGCGGTGCTTCCGGTCGGCACGCTGCCAAAGGAAACGGTCGTGGCGCTGGCGGAAAGAACCCCGGTGGCGGGATCTGCGGAACCCGTCGAGGACGCGTTCGTGAGGCCCGCGCAATTGGTGAGCGTGATGGCCGTGAGTATCACGGCGAGAGTCGCAAGGACACTGCGGAACGAGCGACGGAATGGGGCCTTGGGCTGACCGGACAGCTGGCCTTGGGTGCTAGATTCGAGCGACTGGCAATTCCCGGCATTGGGCTGGTTTTTCATGGCACGCTGAGTCTAAGGAGCGTGCCGGTGAGTCTTCTACTGGACGACAGAACAAAGATGGTGCAGGAGCCTTCGCCTGTTCGAGTGGCCGTGG